>Ga0210400_10002760_pt1 | contig 15922 bp, 11 predicted proteins | sample IncBWH26MmetaG_FD_155456 | JGI IMG/M metagenome (GOLD analysis project Ga0210400, IMG submission 155456) | Forest soil microbial communities from Barre Woods Harvard Forest LTER site, Petersham, Massachusetts, United States - Inc-BW-H-26-M | ecosystem: Environmental > Terrestrial > Soil >... | reverse complement strand
TGTTTGGCGATGCGCACCTGCGCCGGATCCTACGCGGATATGCCGCCTATTATAATGTGTCGAGGACCCATCGATCTCTGAACAAGGACGCCCCTCTCCATCGCGCGATTGAGCGCCTCTGCGCCGTCGTCTCACGACCCGTCCTTGGCGGCCTTCACCATCAATATTGCAGAATCTAATTTTCGGCACACACAACTTAGCGACGCTCGACTGCGCGATCTCAAACCCAAGCTTGAGCAGTTCGCCGTGAATGCGCGGCGCACCCCAAAGCAAATTCTCCACGCTCATCTGGCGGATCAGCGCGCGCAGTTCTGTCTCGATTTGCGGGCGCCCTCCTCGTGAGCGCGATTTCCGGCGCCAATAGCGGCGAAAGCCGTCCCGATGCCAGCGCACCAACGTCTCGGGACGGAGGATCGTGACGACCTCGAGGATCGACGGAAAACCAACGATAGAGCTGGACGAAAAACCAGCGATCGTTGTTCGATAGCTGGGCCCGCCCTCTCACCTTGCGTCGCAAAACGATCAGCTGATGTCGGAGCGCCGCACTCTCTGCCTCAAGTCGGCTCTTCGACTTGAATGGCAAGGCCAGCACGGCCAAAACGAAGCACATCAGCGCGACCATCGCGGCAACTTAGCCGAGTCTATCGCTCAATAAACTCGGATATGGTTTTCGGTACACACACCGACCGGAAACCCGGTGCCCACTTTTCCGGATCATGTTCACGCGCCGATCGCGATCTTGGGTTCGGCTGGCTCGCGCGATTTCATTTCGTTGAGCGCGCGGCGGAATTCAACCGGCATCACCTTGCGGAATTTCGGCAAATAGGTTTTCCAGTCCGCGAGAATATCGGCGGCGCGTCGGGATCCCGTCAGCTTGGCGTGGCGCGTGATCAAAATGTGCAGCCGCTCGACATCGGAATCCAGCAAATTCTCGAACACGTCGACCCTGCCATGCGCTTCGAGGTCGCCGAACTGATGGTAAGTGTTTTCGTTGATCATCTCTTTCCGACAATACGGGTTCGAGGTCGACCATCGCCATGTTGCAGAGTTTTTGGAAGTCGCCGGCCTCGTCCAGCACATAGGCGACGCCGCCGGACATGCCGGCCGCGAAGTTGCGTCCGGTCTTGCCGAGCACCACGACGATGCCGCCGGTCATGTATTCGCAGCAATGATCGCCGGCGCCTTCGACCACGGCGACCGCGCCGGAATTGCGTACCGCGAAGCGCTCGCCGGCGATGCCGCGGAAATAGCATTCACCCTCGATCGCGCCATACATCACGGTGTTGCCGACGATGATGGATTCCTCCGGCACGATACCGGAATTGCGCGGCGGCTTGACGATGAGGCGGCCGCCGGACAGGCCCTTGCCGACATAATCGTTGCCTTCGCCTTCGAGATCGAAGGTGATCCCGCGCGCGAGCCACGCGCCGAATGCCTGGCCCGCGGTGCCCTTGAAGCCGACCTGGATGGTGTCGTGCGGCAGGCCGGCATGACCGTAGATTTTCGCCACCATGCCTGAGAGCATCGCGCCCGCGCTACGGTCGGTGTTGTTGATCTCCACCTCGAACTTGACCGGCGCGCCGCGGTCGATCGCCGGTTGCGCCTTTTCGATCAGCGTGCGGTCGAGCACGGCCTCCAGATGATGGTCCTGCTCCTGCGCGTGATAGATCTTCTGGCCCGGCAGTTCCTTCTGGCGCACGAACAGCTTCGAGAAGTCGAGACCCTTGGCCTTCCAGTGCGCCACCAGCGTGGACTGGTCGAGCATCTGGGTCTGGCCCACCATTTCGTTGAAGGTGCGATAGCCGAGCGCGGCCATGATCTCGCGGACTTCCTCGGCGACGAAGAAGAAATAATTGATGACGTGTTCGGGCTGGCCGGTGAAGCGCTTGCGCAGCAGCGGATCCTGCGTCGCGACGCCGACCGGGCAGGTGTTGAGATGGCATTTGCGCATCATGATGCAGCCGGCCGCGATCAGCGGCGCGGTGGCGAATCCGAATTCGTCGGCCCCCAGCAGCGCGCCGATCACGACGTCGCGTCCGGTGCGGAAGCCGCCATCGACCTGCACCACGATGCGGCTGCGCAGCCGCTCGCGCACCAGCGTCTGGTGGGTTTCGGCGAGGCCGATTTCCCACGGGCTGCCGGCATGCTTGATCGAGGTCAGCGGAGACGCGCCGGTGCCGCCCTCGAAGCCGGCAATCGTGACATGGTCGGCGCGCGCCTTCGCCACGCCGGCAGCGACGGTGCCGACGCCGATTTCCGAGACCAGCTTGACCGAGACCAGACCGTCCGGGTTGACGTTCTTGAGGTCATAGATCAGCTGCGCCAGATCCTCGATCGAATAGATGTCATGATGCGGCGGCGGCGAAATCAGGCCGACGCCGGGCGTCGAATGCCGCACCCGCGCGATCACCGCGTCGACCTTGTGGCCGGGCAATTGGCCGCCTTCGCCGGGCTTGGCGCCCTGCGCCATCTTGATCTGCATCATGTCGGCGTTGACGAGGTATTCGGTGGTCACGCCGAAGCGCCCCGACGCCACCTGCTTGATCGCCGAGCGCATCGAATCGCCGTTCGGCATCGGCTTGAAGCGATCCGCTTCCTCGCCGCCTTCGCCGGTGTTGGATCGGCCGCCGATCCGGTTCATCGCGATCGCCAGCGTGGTGTGGGCTTCGCGCGAGATCGAACCGAACGACATTGCGCCGGTCGCGAAGCGCTTGACGATGTCCTTGGCCGGCTCGACCTGATCGAGCGGCACCGGCTTGCGCTTCTCGTCTTCGGCGGTCTTGATCCGGAACAGGCCGCGCAGCGTCAACAGCCGCTCGGACTGCTCGTTGAGGATCTTCGCGAACGCCTTATAGCGATCCAGCGAATTGCCGCGCACCGCGTGTTGCAGTGTCGAGACGGATTCGGCGGTCCAGGCGTGATCCTCGCCGCGGGTGCGGTAGGCATATTCGCCGCCGACGTCGAGCGCGTTCTTGTAGACCAGTGAATCGCCGAACGCGTCGGCGTGGCGCCGCGCGGTTTCCTCGGCGATTTCGGCCAGCCCAACGCCTTCGACACGGGTGTGGGTGCCGACGAAATATTTCGAGACGAAATCGGCCTTCAGTCCGACGGCGTCGAAGATCTGCGCGCCGCAATAGGACTGATAGGTCGAGATGCCCATCTTCGACATCACCTTCAACAGCCCCTTGCCGATCGACTTGATGTAGCGCTTGACGATTTCATAGTCTTCCAGCGCCGCAGGCAACCGGTCCTTCATCGCGATGATGGTCTCGAAGGCCAGATAGGGATTGATCGCTTCGGCGCCATAGCCGGCAAGACACGCGAAATGATGCACCTCGCGCGGCTCGCCGGATTCGACCACCAGCCCGACCGAGGTGCGCAACCCGGTGCGGATCAGATGATGATGCACGGCGGCGCACGCCAGCAGCGAGGGAATCGGAATCCGGTCCGATCCCGCCATGCGGTCGGACAGGATGACGATGTTGATGCCTTCGCGGACCGCGGCTTCCGCGCGCGCACACAATTCGTCGAGCACCTGCTCAAGCCCCGCCGCGCCGAGCCCGGCGTGGAAGGTGGTGTCGAGCGTGCGCGACTTGAAATGGGTGTCGGCGATTTCCGAAATCGACCGGATCTTTTCCAGATCCGCGTCGGTCAGGATCGGCTGGCGCACTTCGAGGCGCTTGGTGCCGGCCACTCCCTGCAAATCGAACAGGTTCGGCCGCGGCCCGATGATGGAGACGAGGCTCATCACCAGCTCTTCGCGGATCGGGTCGATCGGCGGATTGGTAACCTGCGCGAAGTTCTGCTTGAAATAGGTGAACAACGGCTTCGGCTTGTCCGACAGCGCCGAGATCGGCGTGTCGTTGCCCATCGAGCCGTTGGCCTCTTCGCCGGTCGACGCCATCGGCGTCATCAGGATGTTGATGTCTTCCTGGCTGTAGCCGAACGTCTGCTGCCGATCGAGCAGCGGCAGGTTCGAGCGCATGCCCCTGGTCGGCGCATCCCGCAATTCTTCCAGCACGATCTGGGTGCGGTCGAGCCAGTCGCGATAGGGATGCATGCGCGCCAGCGACGCCTTGATCTCGTCGTCGGGAATGAGCCGGCCCTGTTCGAGGTCGACCAGCAGCATCTTGCCGGGCTGCAGCCGCCATTTGGTGATGATCTGGTCCTCGGGAATCTTCAGCACGCCCATTTCGGAGGCCATGACGATGCGGTCGTCGGATGTCACGAGATAGCGCGCCGGGCGCAACCCGTTGCGGTCGAGCGTGGCGCCGATCTGGCGGCCGTCGGTGAAGGCGATCGCGGCGGGGCCGTCCCACGGCTCCATGATCGCGGCATGATACTCATAGAACGAGCGGCGCTGCTCATCCATCAGCGGATTGCCGGCCCAGGCTTCCGGAATCATCATCATGACGGCGTGCGCCAGCGAGTAACCGCCCTGCACCAGGAATTCGAGGCCGTTGTCGAAACACGCGGTGTCGGACTGGCCCTCATAGGAGATCGGCCACAGCCGGCTGATGTCCTTGCCGTAGAGCTCCGAATGCACCGAGGCCTGCCGCGCCGCCATCCAGTTGACGTTGCCGCGCAGCGTGTTGATCTCGCCGTTATGCGCGATCATCCGGTAGGGATGCGCCAGCGACCAGGTCGGGAAGGTGTTGGTCGAGAAGCGCTGATGCACCAGCGCGAGCGCGCTTTCGAAGTCGGGCTCGTGCAGGTCGGGATAGTAGCTGCCGAGCTGGTCGGCCAGGAACATGCCCTTGTAGACGATGGTGCGGCACGACAGCGACGCCGGGTAGTAGCCGGCGAGACCGCGATCGCGGCGCTGATAGATCGCCTGCGAAATCGACTTGCGCAGGATATACAGCCTGCGCTCGAAATCGTCGGCGTCCTTGATATGCGCGCCGCGGCCGATGAACACCTGCATGTTGGCGGGCTCGGTCGGCTTGACGGTTTCGCCGAGCGAGGAATTGTCGACCGGCACGTCGCGCCAGCCCAACAGCTTCAGTTGCTCGGCCTTGATCTGGTCGGCGATGATGCTCTGGATGACTTTGCGCCAGGCCTTTTCCTTCGGCATGAACAGCGCGCCGACCGCGTAATCGCCGGGCTGCGGCAGCGAGAAGCCGAGTTCCTTGGTCTTGCGCGTAAAGAACGCGTGCGGAATCTGCACCAGAATGCCGGCACCGTCGCCGGCGCGCGGATCGGCGCCAACCGCGCCGCGATGCTCGAGATTGCAGAGAATGCTGATCGCGTCGGAGACGATCTGATGCGATTTCTTGCCCTTGATATTGGCGATGAAGCCGACGCCGCAGGAATCCTTTTCGAGGCTGGGATCGTAGAGACCTTCAGCGGAAGGGCGCCAGCTGTGCTCGCGCATGGGTTCAGCCTGCAGGGGCTCCGCCGGTTTGGAGGCCGGTGCCACCGACAGCGCATCTGCCACGATGTTTTCGCGCTCGAACTCCGACCCGCTCATCTCAATCCTCTCAATAAGGCGAAGGGCCTCACCGTCGTCGGCGCACCTTGGGCGCGCGGCACCCACCGGGCCACCGCTCGTCCTACGCGAGCCGCGATTTCCTAAATTCAGGCAAAGGCGTTCAGCGTCCCCCGAACGGCCGTACCTTTTATTTTTTTTGGCGTCGACGCCAACTTAACGTTGCAATCCCTGTGCCGGGGTTGCGACCGCAATTGAGACAGTACTGCTGTCCTAACTGAGACCATGCCAAATTTTTTTCTATCATACAAGCACGTGAAAGTCGCCGGTCGCCCTGCGTCGGGCGCCGATCTTCTCGCCCCGGATTTGAAGCAAACGCGCCGCGATCCGGCCCAAGGACCGCCGGATTCAGCAATGAAGTTCCGGCCGGGATAAAAGAGCGAAAACGCTCTGGGCGTCGGGGCATGACAGGAGCGATGGGTGATGAAGCTGTTCACAGGATGGATCATATCCGCTGGGTTGGTTCTCACGGCCGTGACCGCACACGCGCAAGGGGCATCGCCCAGCGGAACCGGCACGGCAGTTTCCGATATCGACGGGCCCTACGCGGCGATGCCGCCGGACGCCGCCGCGCCGGGCTACGGCTATGGCCCGACGTTGCTGCCGCCCCGGGAGGTCTACACGGTTGTCCGCGAGAACGGGTTTTCACCGCTTGGCATTCCGAGGCAGCGCGGGCTCTATTACGTGATTTCCGTGATCGACCGTGGCGGCGACGATGGCCGGCTGGTGATCGACGCTCGCAATGGGCGGATTATCCGCTTCACGCCGGCGTACCGGGTGGGCAACAATCTCAATGAGGGGGGGCCACCCGCCTACGCACTGCGCGGATCGCTGTCGCCAATACGCAATCTGGAAGGCGTGCCGCGGCCGCCGGCCTCGGTGCCGAAAGTGGCGAGCCGCACACCGCCAGTGCCGACACCGAAAGCGTCACCGCCTCGCAGCACCGAGGAGATGAAGCCGCTGGCCGCCAAGCCCGCTCCGGAACCGGCACAGCAGTCGGCCGCGGTCCAGATGAAGCCGGCGGATCCGCCGCCAGCGCCGCAGGTGGCCGCCCCCGCGGCCGTCGAGGCAAAACCCGCCGCGCCGCAGATCCAGCCGACCCAGGAGATGCCAAAAGTGCAGGGGCTGGAATAAGGGTAGGCGCCGACGCGTCGCGCGAATGCGCGCCCGATGACAGGCTTTGCGCCGTCTCAAAGGATGAGGGCGGTTGGCACATCCTTCGAGACGCCGCGCAAGGCGCGGCTCCTTCAGGATGAGGTCACAACGAAAAAACGCCCGGTCTCCCGGAGCGTTTTCGCATTCAGCGCCAAGCCATCCTTGCCTGTCTAGCTTTTGTGGCCGGCAGCCGCCAAAATCAGATCGGCGATCTCTTTGGGGTGTGACACCAGAGACAGGTGACCTGCATCCAACTCGATGGTGGTCGCATTCATGCGCTTTGCCAGAAATCGCTCAAGGTCAGGATTGATGGTCTGGTCCTGCTTCGACACCGCATACCATGAAGGTTTCGAGTGCCAGGCGGCCGCCGTGGTTCGACCACCGAATAGCGAAGCCGCCGCTGGCTCCTGCACGGCATAAAGCACCTTTGCCATCCTGGGCTCGACGCCATTTGCGAAATATTTGAGGAAGGACTCCTCGGACAGTTTGGTGAAACCGTCATGTTCCTGGATGCCGGCACGCACCGGCCCGGCGGGAAAATTTCCGGAAAGCGCCACGAAGTCCTCTCCGGCGTCGGGGCCGCGGGCGGCCACATAGACCAGCGCGGTGACCTTCGGATCAGTCCCGGTCTCGCTGATGACGGTGCCGCCCCAGGAATGGGCGACCAGCACGGTGGGACCATCCTGCAGCGCCAAAGCGCGGCGGGTCGCGGCGACGGAATCTTGCAGCGACGTCAACGGATTTTGCACGGCGGTGACTTTCAGGCCTGCGGCCTGAAGATAGGGAATGACTTCAGCCCAGCTTGAGCCGTCGGCCCACGCCCCATGCACCAATACGACATTACGGGCCTCAACCGGCGCGGCCGTTTCGGCGCTTGCCAACGGGCTGAATGCGCCGGCGAGCGCGGTGATGGCCAACGCCGTAACGAGCTGTGTTATCTTCATCGAACCAACTCCGTGATTGCCGTCTTTTGCGTGAAGCGTCGTGCTTCACATCAGCTTCGGCGGAGAGGCGGCCAATGTTGCGGGCATCACGGTTCTGTGTATTCCGCTTTTGTGGCGACAATAAAAACGCCCCGGTTTCCCCGGGGCGTTTTGTTTTCGGCAAATATCTGCCGAAATCCAACCGCTGCTAAGCGGCGGCTTTCTCGGCCGAGTCGTCGACCACCAGCGGAGCCGGTGCGGTCGTCGTGATCGGAATGTTGCGGGGCTTCTTGGCCTCGGGAATCTCGCGAACGAGATCGACATGGAGCAGACCGTGCTCAAGCGAGGCGTTTTTCACCAGCACGAAATCGGCAAGCTGGAACGCCCGCTCGAAGGCGCGCGCCGCGATGCCGCGATACAGCACTTCGGACGTGTCCTTGCCATTTTCGTTGGCGGATTTCTCGCCCTTGATCGTCAGCCTATTTTCCTTCGCTACGATCGAAAGCTCGCCCTGCGAGAAACCGGAAACCGCGACACTGATGCGGTAAGCGTTCTCGCCGGTGCGCTCGATATTATAGGGGGGATAGCCGGGGCTGCCGTCCGCAGTGGCCTGGTCGAGCAGTGAAAAGAACCGGTCGAAGCCGACGGTGGAACGATAAAACGGGGTGAGGTCGTAGGTACGCATAGAATAGTCCTCCATTGAGCGACTGTTGAGGTAACCCGCCCGCCATCGGGCCGGGCTTTCGTCTACGTGCAGCCCCGGTGGTCCGGGTTCCCGAAACACTGGTAGCGGCCTGCACGAAGGTGATATGGGAGGGGCAGACGCGCGTTCAAGAGATGGGAGCATTGCCTTTTTTGACGCCATCACTCCTTGCCCGCCCTTGATTTTCAGCACCTTTCACCCAACCGGTCCCGGCCATGACGCTCGTCTCGATTCCCGCCAATCCCGTTCCGGAAAATGTCGTCTCCGGCATCATCAAAACGCCTGACGGCGCGGAATTGCGGTTTGCGCGCTGGGCGCCGCCGGCCGGGCGCAAAGGGACGGTCTGCGTGTTCACCGGCCGCAGCGAACAGATCGAAAAATACTTTGAGACGGTGCGCGATTTGCGCGACCGCGGTTTCGCGGTGGCGATGATCGACTGGCGCGGACAGGGCCATTCGTCGCGGCGCCTGCGCGATCCGCGCAAGGGCTATGTGCGCGACTTCTCCGATTTTGAGGTGGACGTCGAAAGCTTCGTGCAGCAGGTGGTGCTGCCGGACTGCCCGCCGCCGTACTTCGCGCTGGCGCATTCGATGGGCGGGGCGGTGATGCTGCGGGTCGCGCATGCCGGCAAGCGCTGGTTCGACCGCATGGTGCTGTCGGCGCCGATGATCGATTTGCCCGGACATCGCACGTCATTCCCGGCGCGCGCGCTGTTGCGTATCCTGCGGCTCGCAGGGCAGGGCGGCCGCTACGTTCCCGGCGGCAGCGACGCGCTGACCGGTGCGGAATCCTTCGTCAACAATCCGCTGACCAGCGATCCCGTGCGGTACGCCCGCAACATGGCGATCCTCGAGGAAGATCCGACGCTGGGTCTCGCCGCACCAACGGTCGCCTGGGCCGATGCCGCCTTTCGCGCGATGCACGGCTTTCGCGCCACAAATTATCCCCTGGAGATCCGCCAGCCGATCCTGATGCTCGCCGCCAGCAACGACACCATTGTCTCGACCGCGGCGATCGAGGAGTTCGCCTATCATCTGCGCGCCGGGTCGCATCTCGTGATCGCCGGCTCGAAGCATGAAATCCTCCAGGAGCAGGACCGCTACCGCGCGCAATTCTGGGCCGCGTTCGACGCCTTCGTGCCGGGCACGCCGCTGTTCAAGTAAAGACCATCAGGCGCGGTGAATATTATAGAGCGCACTGCCGATCAGATAGATCCCGAGAAAAATCATCGCGATCAGGAACCAGCGGCGGAATGTGTCCGGCTGCATCCGCGTGCGCACCGCCTGTCCGATGAACATGCCGGCGAAGGCCGCGGCCATCGCGATCGCGCCCGGCAGCGCGGTCGCGGCGCTGAACAAACCGGCGCTGGTGAGATTGAAGGCCAGCCCCAGCGTCGCGACGGTGAAATACACCCCGAGCGCCTGGACCAGTTCGTCCTTTTCCATGCCGATCGCCTGCATGAACGGCATCGAGGGTATCACCTGCACGCCGGTTGCGGCTGAAATGGCGCCGGTGATCAGGCCCACGATCCCGCCGATCCATTTTTCATTCGATCGGGTGACGCTGAAACGGAATTTACCAAGGCCGATCGCCGCATAGATCATCAGTAGGATGCCGAGAACGACGGTGCCGTAGCGCGCATAGGGGCCGGTCAACATGCCGCCGTTCAGCCAGATTCCAACGGCGGTGCCGAGCATCAGCGGCCACAGCCGCAGGACGATGTCGCGCAGATAAGGGCCGATGAAGGTCTGCCAGATATTGGTCACGATCGCGGGCACGACGACAATGGCGAGCGCCTGCGACGGCGGCATCGTGACCGCGAGCAGGCCCATCGACACGGTCGGCAGGCCGAGCCCGATCACGCCCTTGATGAAACCGGCAAGCAGGAACGCCGCGGCAATGAAAATCATAAGAGGTTCGAACATATGGCGACATTGACCGATCCGCGCGGTCGGCACAATCTGGAGGTTACAAACCCAGCCTTCGGACATAACGAAGGCTGAAATGTTGCACGCCCACGACCCTCATCCTGGGGGCGGCCACTCGGCCGCGTCTCGAAGGATCGGACGCCTGCTCATGGTTCGAGACGGCGCACTGGACAGCGCGAGCGTGCTGCCGGGCGAGCGCCTCCTCTCCACGAGGACCTGGAAACCGCCATGCGTTTCGATCTGGTTGACCTTGCCCTGTTCATCGCGGTGGCCGACAGCGGCAGCATCACGCAGGGTGCGGCGCGCGCCCATCTCGCTTTGGCGTCTGCGAGCGCCCGGATCAAGGGCCTGGAAACCGCCCTTGGCGTCGCTCTGCTGAAGCGCGGACGTCGCGGCGTCGAGCCGACCGCGGCAGGCGAAAGCCTGCTCGGTCACGCCCGGATCATCGTCCATAATGTTGATGAGATGCGCGCCGATCTTGCGGCTTACGCCGGCGGCGCCAGGGCCAGCGTGCATCTGCTGGCCAATACTTCGGGTCTATCGGAGCATCTGCCGAAAGCGCTGGCGGCATTCCTGCGCGAACATCCCGAGATCAGCATCGATGTCGAGGAGCGCGAAAGTGCCGATATCGCGGCGGCGATCGCGAGCGGGGTGGCTGATCTCGGTTTTGCCGCCGAGCATGCGCTGCCCGATCATGTTGAGCGGTTTTCGTTCGGCGAGGACCGCTTGATGCTGGTGGCGCCGCGGCGCGGGGATTTTGCCGGCCGCCGCCAGATCGATTTTCAGGAGGTGACGGATCGCGACTTCGTCGGATTGACCTCCGCGACGGCCCTTCAGGCCCATATCGCAAGACATGCCGCGCGACTCGGCGTGCGGTTGCGCGTTCGGGCGCGCATGCGGGATTTCGATGCGATCTGCCAGATGGCGGCCGCCGGTGTCGGCATTGCGGTGGTGCCGGAAGCTGCCGCTAAACGTTGCGCGCAATCGATGCCGATCTCGATGATCCGGATCCGCGACGCCTGGGCAAACCGGAAGCTTGTGATTTGCGCCCGCAGCTTCAAGGCGCTGCCGCGCCCGGCGAAGCAATTGGCGGAGCACCTGCGCCGGGTGGCGCAACGCTGAATATTGTGTGAGCTGATTACTGGATGGCTCGGTGGTGGTCGACGCGACCGGACGTACGTCTCACTTCTCCGTCTCGAGTCCGGCGTCCTTGATTACCTTGGCCCATTTCGCGATTTCGGTGCCGATGAAGTCTTGGAATTGCTCCGGGGTGTCACCGACCAGTGTGGCGCCCTGACTGGCGAGTTTTTCTTTCACCAGGGGGTCGTGCATCGCCTCGATCGCGGTCTTGTTCAGGGTGGTGACGATGGCAGCCGGCGTGCCCGCGGGCGCCACCATGCCGTACCAATTCTCGATCTTGAGATCCGGCATGCCGGCCTCCGCGGTGGTCGGCACCTCCTTGGCGGTCGGCGCGCGCTCCGCCGAGCCGATCGCGATCGGCTTTAGCTTGCCGGCTTCGATCTGCGGCAAGATCACCGGCAGGTCGAGAAACACCATCTGCACCTGCTGTCCCAGCAGATCGTTGACGGCAGGCGCCGCACCGCGATAGGGCACATGCACGATATCGATCTTGGCGGTCAGCTTGAGCAACTCTCCGGCGAGATGCGGCAGGCTGCCTGGACCGGACGACGCGAAGTTGAGTTTTCCGGGCTGCGCCTTGGCCAGCGCGATCAACTCGTTCATGTTCTTGGCGGGAACATTGCTGGCGACGACCAGCATCTCCGGAATTGTCGCCACCAAAGTGATCGCCTGCAAATCCTTCTGCGTGTCGTAGGCCACTTTTTCCATGCCGGGGCTGATGGCCAGCGCGCCCGCGCTCGAAATCGCGATGGTGTAGCCGTCGGGTCTCGCCTTCGCCACCGCGTCGGTTCCCAGCACGCCGCCCTGTCCGCCCCGGTTGTCGATCAATATCGGCTGCTTGAGAAGTTCCGACATGCGCTGGCCGATCACGCGCGCGATAATGTCGTTCGGGCCGCCGGCCGGAAACGGCACGATCAGCCGGATCGGGTGGTCGGGAAAATTCTGGGCGGCGGCCGCGGCCGGCAACAGCAGCGATAATCCGGTGGCCAATATGCCCAGGATTTTCATGCGAACTCCTAGCTGTTGAGCAGCTTCATCGCCGCTTCATGGACGCGCGGATCGCCGGCCGCGATGATGCGCCCGCCTCTTTGCGCAGGCTTGCCGTCCCAGGTGCTGACGACGCCGCCGGCGCCGGTGATGATCGGAATCAGGGCCGCGATGTCGTAGGGCTTCAGTTCGGTCTCGATGACGAGATCGAGATGGCCGGCGGCGAGCATGCAGTAGGAATAACAGTCGCCGCCATAGCGTGTCAGCCGCACCGCCTGCTCGACGCGGCCGAAGGCGGCGCGGTCATCGTTGTTCATCAACAGCGGACTGGTCGTGAACATCGTCGCGTCCTCCAGCGAGGCGCAGCGCCGCACCGCCAGTTTCCGTTCCCCGGTCGATCCCGAATAATGCGCCGAGCCGCTGTCGCCGGAAAAGCGTTCGCCGATAAAGGGCTGGTGCATCATGCCGAAAACCGGGGTGCCCTTGTGCAGCAGCGCGATCAGCGTGCCCCAGATCGGAAACCCCGAGATGAAGGACTTGGTGCCGTCGATCGGATCCAGCACCCAGACATAATCGGCGTCTTCACGTTCGCTGCCGAATTCCTCGCCGACGATGCCGTGCTGGGGAAAATTGGCCTTGATCAGGCGCCGCATCACCGCCTCCGCCGCGCGGTCGGCCTCGGTCACCGGATCGAAATCGTGGGCCGTGCTTTTATTGTCGATGCTCAGCGACGTCCGAAAGAACGGCAGGATGGTTTCCCCCGAGGCGGTCGCGAGGCGGCCGATGAAGGCTGTGAAATCAATGACCGTCACGGCAATTCCCTAGCGGTGGAGCGGGGCGGAAGATGTGGCCCCTGCGTAGCGCAATCCCGCGAATTGCGCACGTCAACGCGTGCCGCTGTCCATCTTTATTCGACTTTCGAATCCCCCGCGAAGGGATGAACTTTTCGGCGACGTCCTCGATCACGAATTCGAGAGTATACCGATCCTGGCACTAACGTGAAGGTGTGCACAAGCCGATCAGGCATCTAACTATTTGAAATTAGATCATAAATATCCTGGAGCGAACGTCCGCGCCGGGGATCAAAGCCGCTGAATTGTGCACCGGAAAGGAGTCAAAAGCCCTTGCGCTTTGTGCAGCGCGGTCGCATATTGTTGCGGTGCGGTAGCGCTTCGGCGTTATCGCTGCCCTCCTTGGGCGTTTCCTCCCTAGACTTGGGCCGCTTGCCAACGCAAGCGGCCCTTTTTTCTTGGCGGCGTCATTTTTCATTGCGCCGTCATTCCGGGATGTCCGAAGGACCAGACTTCAGATGTGCAATTGCACATCGGGGAATCTCGAGATTCCGGGCACGAGCTTCGCTCGGCCCGGAATAACAGAAGGGGACTATTCCGCAGCGGCCTGGAACGGTCCGAGGTCGTTGAGCGGAACGGCGGCCAGCGCTTCGGCCAGCACGGCGAAGTCGGCAGCCACCTGCGCAAATCTCGTGCTGCGTTCGCGGCGCCGCTCATCCATGTAGATTGCGCGGTTGAGTTCGAGCTGGATCGTATGCAGCCCGGATGCCGGATTGCCGTAATGCTCGGTGATGAAACCGCCGGCATAGGGCTTGTTGCGTCCGACCGAATAGCCAAGCCGGCCCATGGTTTCCTCGACCATGTCCGGAAGCAGGGCGGCGCAACTGGTGCCATAGCGGTCGCCAATGACCACGTCCGGCCGGCGCGCCTCGTCCCGCGACACGCCGATCGAGGGCATCGAATGGCAATCCACCACCACCACCGTGCCGAACGCCTGATGCGCCTTGTTGATCAGCCGCCGCAGCGCGCGGTGATAGGGTTTGTAGAGTGCCTCGATCCGCGCCAGCGCATCGTCAACGGAAAGGCGCTCGCGATAGATTTCCTGTCCGTCGCCGACCACGCGCGGGATGGTGCCGAGGCCGCCGGCCACCCGCATCGATCGCGTGTTGGCAAAGCTCGGCAACCGGCCTGAAAACATGCGCGGGTCGAGTTCGTAGGGCTCGCGGTTAACATCCACATAGGAGCGGGGAAAATTGACACGGACCACCGGAAAACCGTGATCGCTCAGGCCCCCGATCAATTCGTCCATGAACGAATCCTCGGAACGGCGCAGCGCTCCGAGCTCGATCCGCGACGCGTTAAGGAATGCGTCCGGATAGACCGATCCGGAATGCGGCGAGTTGAAAATGATCGGTGCCCGCCACGCGGCCGGCTCCACGATCTCGAACGGGGGCGACAGTTCGCCATCAAACTGCGTCATCGTCGGGCGCCGTCCCTGGAATCCATCATTCTGGACACGCCATCCCTGCCGGAAAAATGGAATTTTTGTGCAAACTCATTGTCGGTAATCGCGACCCTTCTGCCAAGTTAAAAAAACAACAATCGGGCTGGAACGCCTCTTGCGGCCGAAAAATGCCCGGCTTCATTGATTCGCAGCGCGTTCCGGTCCAGAAATAGCATCGATACTCGCCGGCCGGATACCAATCGCTTTCACCCGAAATTTACCCTCTGTCGGGCTAAGTGAGCGGATTGATCCTCCAACCAGGATTCGACGACCAACCGCCATGCATAAAATCCTCCTCGCCGAAGACGATAATGATATGCGCCGCTTCCTGGTCAAGGCGCTGGAAAACGCCGGTTTTCAGGTCTCTCCCCACGACAACGGCATGTCGGCCTATCAAAGGCTGCGCGAGGAGCCGTTTGAAATGCTGCTCACCGATATCGTGATGCCCGAGATGGACGGCATAGAGCTCGCGCGCCGCGCCTCGGAACTCGATCCCGATATCAAGATCATGTTCATCACCGGCTTTGCAGCGGTCGCCCTCAACTCCGATTCGGAGGCACCGAAGAATGCCAAGGTGCTGTCCAAGCCGGTTCACCTTCGCGAATTGGTGAGCGAAGTGAACAAGATGCTGGCGGCCTGAACGAATCCGCCGCCTGCTGACACCGGCTGGGGGCTTTGGTCGTTGTTTTCATACGTTTTATTGGTGCGAACCGGAGTTTAATTCGCTCAAAAACGCTAGCCGGCATCCTTGCCTGCCCGCGTTGGAGCCGATATAGGGACCCAACCCGTCAGTTAAGGTTTCAGGGCGCGTAGCTCAGCGGGAGAGCACCTCGTTGACATCGAGGGGGTCACAGGTTCGATCCCTGTCGCGCCCACCACCCACACTCTGTAGTTGTATGGAGAAATAGACACTCGCAATAGCTTCGCGATGTCAAAGACATGTCCGCCAAATTCTCTGGTTAGCGCGGTCTCTGCTCCTCCAATCGCCGCGAATGAGGCCATTTCGGCCTGTGTGTGCCGAAAATTGGATTCTGCCATATTGATGGTGAAGGCCGCCAAGGACAGGTCGTGAGACGACGGCGCCGAGGCGCTCAACCGCGCGATGGAGAGGGGCGTCCTTGTTCAGAGATCGATGGGTCCTCGACACACTATAATAGGCGGCTAATCCGCGTAGGATCCGGCGCAGGCGCGCTTCGCCAAACACGATCATGTGGTCGAGACATTCGCGGCGGATCGAGCCGATGAGTCTCTCAACGTAAGCATTTTGCCAGGGCGATCGCGGCGCGATCGGATGGTCCCGAAT
>Ga0210400_10002759_pt1 | contig 15924 bp, 15 predicted proteins | sample IncBWH26MmetaG_FD_155456 | JGI IMG/M metagenome (GOLD analysis project Ga0210400, IMG submission 155456) | Forest soil microbial communities from Barre Woods Harvard Forest LTER site, Petersham, Massachusetts, United States - Inc-BW-H-26-M | ecosystem: Environmental > Terrestrial > Soil >... | reverse complement strand
CCTGTTCGACATCAAACATTATTCTCTGCTCACCGAGGCGCAAGAGAAGAAGCTGCACCGGGTGGACGAGCGGCTGTTCCAGGCGGAGTGTCTGGGGAAAGCTCACAAGGTCCGGGACTGAGGGCCCAGCGGGCTAAAGTTCCTTCGGCATTCAGACGATGCCTAATCAGGGACCTTTGCTGCTGCTTGCCCTTGCGGTGGGACGCAACTCTGATCGTAGGTCTGGGATCGTCAGTTGCGTTCGCCCGTCTACGCGGCTGGACCCAGCACGGTTCTGGTCCAGGGAGCCTCGACGTGGAACAGCATGGTCAACTCGGAACGCGCCCGACTCTCAGAATAGATGCAGGCAAGACAGATGCGGGCAAAATAAATTCGGGCAGACTCGATGCGGGTAAAATGGACGCGCCCGAACCAGTCGCTCGCGAAATGGACGCTCGCCGTCATCGCCGGTTCAAGATCGAAGTAGCCATCCGCGTCTATCCCCGCGACTCTCCAGTGGTTCGGGGCGACACTGTCGACCTCAGCGAATCGGGGATCTCCGCCATGCTGCGTATCGAAATTCCGGTGGGCGAAATCGTTCGCCTGGAGCTCACGCTGCCCTTCGGCGACGTGGACGTGCTGGCGATGGTTCGCCAAAGAAGCGCGTTCCGCTACGGCTTCCAGTTCGTGGACACCACTTCGGCGCAGGACATTATCGGGCGCACCTGCCGGCAACTGGCAGTGCAGCAGTCGCTGGAACACGGGCTCGGGTCTTAGGTGTTGGGTGTTGGGTGTTGAGTGTTGGGTCTGAGATCTCGAGTTTGAAGAGTGCAAGTTCGACGCCAAGCCTTGACTGCCTGCGACTCGAAACCTACGACCCAAGACCTAACACCTGACACCATTTCCCCGCGGACGAAGTAAAATTACGTCATGAAGGTCCGCGGGCTCGGCGTCGCACTCTTCCTGCTGGTTCCTCTGACTTTGCTCGGGCAAGAGCGGGCGTCCGAGCTGGCTTCGCCGGACAAGGCTCCCTCGGTTACGACTCCTTCTGAAACCTCTGTCCCGGATTTGACGACGGGGGCCGACGGCAAGCTGTCGCAGGAACAGATGCGGCAATTACTTCGCGTAGTGGCGGATAAGCACTTCGAAAATCAACGCCGGCGGCGCGACTATACCTACATCGATCGCGAGGTGAACCACAGTCTCGATGGCAAGGGCGAGGCCAAATCCACTGAGGTGAATACCTACGAAATTCTGGAAATCTATGGCGAGCCGGTACGGCGGCTGATTGAAAAAGACGACAAGCCGCTCAATGCCAAGGAAGCGGCCAAAGAAGAAGAGAAGATCCAGAAGATCATCGACAAGCGCAAGGACGAATCCGACGAAGACCGCAGGAAGCGCGAAGACAAAGAGGCGAAAGAGCGCGAGGACAGCCGGAAGTTCCTGCGGGAAGTGGCAGACGCTTACGATTTCCGGAACGTCGGAACCGATGAACTGGGTGGACGCGAGATGTGGGTGATTGATGGCGAACCACGTCCGGGATTCGAGCCGCAGATGAAGGACGCGAAAATCCTTTCCAAGTTTCACGGGCGGGTGTGGATCGACAAGGGCGATCTGCAACTGGCCAAGCTGGACATCGAGGCGCTCGACACGGTATCCATCGGATGGGTGCTCGCCCGTATTCACAAAGGCACCAGAGTGATGGTGGAACAGACCCGGGTGAATGACGAAGTCTGGCTGCCCCGGCACATGACCTTCATGTTCGACGCCCGCGTGGCGCTGCTGAAGGGCTACAAAATCGACGGCGACGAAGAATATCGCGACTACAAGAAGTTTCGCACTTCGGCGAAGATTGTGGGCGTGGGGGATGTGAAACCGTAGTGCGGAACGGCAGTACGGAAGGATCGCGACAGTCTCGCGAAGCACTAATATCTTCAGGCAGGTGTAACTAGCAATGACCAACCAGCAATGACGATCTTTCGATGACGATCCTCGACCTGTGTGCCTACCTGGGACTCGCCGCCGTGGGTACGGCGACTCTGAACCTGCTTTTGGGGCTGCTCATCGCGCTGCGCTATAGTCCCCTGCGCTTGTGGCCGCATCGCCATATTAATATTTTCCGACTGCACAACTGGACGGCTTACGTTGTTCTGCTCCTGATCGTGCTGCATCCCGCAGTTTTGCTGCTTCGCGGCTCGACTCACTTCGGGTGGAGAGATGTGCTGCTGCCGATTGACTCTCCCGCGCAACCAGCGATTAATACTGTGGGCGCGGCTGGGCTGTACGGATTGCTGATCGTGATCGTGACTTCGTTCTTCCGCCTGCGCATGGCTCGTCCCTTGTGGAAGAAGCTGCACTTGCTGGTCTTTCCTGCGTTCGTTCTCATGTTCATCCATAGCATGTTCACCGATCCATTGCTCTCCAACGGTAGGGTCGACCTGCTGGACGGCGGAAAGATTTTCGTCGCCATCTGCTTCGCGATTGCGCTGGCGGCTTCGGCGCTGCGGGTCGGCCTGCGCCGCCGCGGCTTCCGGCCGCAATCATCCGGCCTTGCACATCCCTAAACCCGCCGATAGCGTGGGCGGGAGGCCGTTATAATGCAAATTCTCCAAGGGACTGGTTTCAAATCCGATTACTGCGTGGAGTCTTGAATGACCTCTTTCACTCGTCGCGATTTGCTTCGTTCCGGACTTGCTGTCTCCGCCTCGACTCTGGCCGCCGGTTCCATCAGCCGCGCGCATGCTTTGCTGGCGGGCTATCCCGGCGACGCCTCGGCTGAAGCTCCGGCGGCACTGCCTCCGCGCGAGCATCTGCTGTTCGATTTTGGCTGGAAGTTTTTTCAGGGACACGCCTCCGATCCCCTGCGCGACTTGGGATTCGGAATGGGCCAGGGAGATTTCGCCAAGTCGGGCGAGTTTGAGTTCTCCACCCAGAAATTTGACGACTCGAAATGGCGCCCGCTGAATTTGCCGCACGACTGGGCGGTGGAGTTGCCTTTTGTGCACGATGACGAGCAACAATCCCACGGCTACAAGCCGCTGGGGCGGCGCTATCCCGAGACCAGCGTGGGCTGGTACCGGCGTACGTTCGATATTCCAAAAGAAGACAGCGGACGCCGCATCACGGTCGAGTTTGACGGCGCGTTTCGCAGCGCCCTGGTGTTTCTCAACGGATATTTCATCGGGCGCAACGACAACGGCTACGCGCCGTTTCACTTCGACGTGTCAGATTTCTTGAATTACGGCGGTAAGAATTTTCTGATGGTCCGCATGGACGCCAGCTTCGGCGACGGCTGGTTTTATGAGGGCGCGGGAATTTACCGGCATGTTTGGCTGACGAAAACGGACGCGCTGCATCTGAGGCGTTGGGAGAGCGTTGTACAGGCCGCAGTCAAAGGCGATTCGGCCACCTTGATTCTTGGGGCAGTTGCAAAATGTGAAGGCAATGCGGCCGACAGTTGCCGCATGCGATGGCAGATCGCCGACCCATCGGGCAAAGTTGTCGCAACGGCGGAGTCCGCAGTGCACCCCTTGATACCTGATGGATCCGCCGTCCTAGTGACGGGGGCCCATGTCCCGAATCCTGCGCTATGGTCTCCGGAGAGTCCTAATCTCTATTCCGCGCTAGTGACCGTCCTTGACCCTGCAGGTCACGTCCGCGACGCGGAACGCATCCGCTTTGGCATTCGCGATATCAAGTGGGACGCCGACAAGGGATTTTTCCTCAACGGAAAATCCGTCAAGATCAAGGGCACCTGCAATCATCACGATCACGCGGGCGTGGGCGCGGCGCTTCCCGACCGCCTGCAGGACTATCGAATCAGCGTGTTGAAAGATATGGGCGGCAACGCGGTGCGCACCTCGCACAACATGCCGACGCCGGAGTGGGTCGAGGCCTGCGATCGCCTGGGCATGATGATGATGTGCGAGACCCGGCTGATGAGTGCGAACGACGAAGGCATGGCGCAGCTGGAGGCGATGGTGAAGCGCTACCGCAATTCTCCGTCGATTATTTTGTGGTCCATGGGCAACGAAGAGTGGACGATGATGTACCAGCCGCAGGGCCCGCGCGTGGTCTCCGACATGATGGCGCGCACCCACGAACTTGATCCCACGCGGTTGTGCACAGCTGCCGTCAACACCGCGTTTGGCGAGCACTTTCCCGAAGTGCTCGACGTGATGGGCTTCAACTACAACTTGAAAGAGCTGGACGCGTATCACGCGAAGCATCCCAAGCAGCCCAGCGTGGGATCGGAAACCGCGAGCACGGTTTCGACGCGCGGCATTTATTCCACTGACAAGCTGCGCAACTGGGTGAGCGCGTATGACCTGAACCACACCGATTGGTCGGAGCTGGCGGAGGAGTGGTGGAAGTTTTACGCGGCGCGGGAATGGCTCCCCGGCGGATTCGCCTGGACTGGATTCGATTATCGCGGCGAGCCCACGCCGTATGGTTGGCCTTCGGTGAACTCGCAATTCGGCATCGTCGACATGTGCGGATTTCCCAAGGACAATTTTTATTACTACAAAGCCTGGTGGGGATCGGAACCGGTCCTGCATCTTTTTCCGCACTGGAACTGGGAAGGACGTGAAGGCGAGCCGATTCCGGTGTGGGTGCATTCGAACCTTGATTCGGTCGAGCTTTTCCTGAACGGCAAGAGTCAAGGCTCGAAGAGAGTCGAGCCGCTCACGCATCTGGAATGGAGCGTGAAGTATGAGACCGGAGTAATTGAAGCACGCGGCACGAAAAACGGCAAAATCGTGCTCACCGAAAAACGCGAGACCACGGGCAAGCCGGAATCGATCCGGCTGACGGCGGATCGTACCGAAATTAGCGCTGACGGCGAGGATGTCGCGGTGCTGAAGGTTGAAGTGCTCGACAGTGCGGGCCGGGCTATCCCCACAGCGGGAAATCTGATTAGCTTCAAAGTAACGGGCGAAGGCGCGCTGATCGGCGTCGGCAACGGCGACCCCAATTGTCAGGAGTCCGACAAAGCTCCGAAGCGCAGCCTCTTCAACGGGCTGGCGCAGGTGATCGTGCAAGCCACGCGCACGCCGGGCACCATTTCGGTTGAGGCGTATACCGAGGCGTATCCGCGTCCGAAGCTACCCGCGGTACAAGTGACGATCAAGACCAAGCCAGTGGAGTTGCGGCCGGCTGTCGGGTAGGAGATTTCCGCGTCGGGCTTGGTTCAATGCTGGCCAAAGAGTCACCGCTCCCGCGTTTCGTTCGGGCGTTTATAATGGAAAGATTCTCTGGCGCGAAATTCAGCTCTGTGGGGCTGCCGGCGAAAACTTGGCCTCGCTGCGCTTGGCCGGACCCTTCGGCTATGCTGGGCAGGCTTGCGAAGGCGCCCGTCCCCACACGAACCCGCCATTGGGGACAGGAATTGTCCTCAAGTCGATTTAGCGTTTGAGCTGAGGGCTAAGAGCTGACAGCTGAGAGCGTTCTTCCATGGACTTCAAACTCGTTTCCAGTTACAAGCCGCAAGGCGATCAGGGGCGCGCCATCGAGGCGCTGCTGCGCGGGGTGTATGACCGCGAGCAGCATCAGGTGCTGCTCGGGGTCACCGGGTCGGGCAAGACGTTCACCATGGCCAAGGTGATCGAGGCGGCGAACCGGCCGACGCTGGTGATGGCGCATAACAAGACGCTGGCGGCACAGCTCTATCATGAGTTCAAGAATTTTTTCCCGCACAATGCGGTCGAATATTTCGTGTCGTACTACGACTACTACCAGCCAGAAGCGTATGTCCCGGCCGCCGATCTCTACATCGAAAAAGAAGCAACCATCAATGACGAACTCGACAAGCTGCGGCTGTCGGCGACGCGGTCTTTATTTGAGCGCCGCGACGCGCTGATTGTGGCGTCGGTGAGCTGCATCTACGGCCTGGGCTCGCCGGAAGCCTATTACGGGATGATGATGTTTCTGGAGAAAGGCCAGAAGATCAAGCGCGAGGACATCACGCGCCGCCTGGTCGATATTCTCTACGAGCGCACTAATGGAGATTTCCGGCGCGGCACCTTTCGTGTGCGCGGCGACGTCATCGAGGTCTTCCCTACTTACGACGACATGGCTTATCGGATCGAGTTGTGGGGCGATGAGATTTCTTCCTTGACGCAAATTGACCCGCTGTTTGGCACGGTCAAGCAGAAATACATGCGGCTGCCGATTTATCCCAAGACGCATTATGTGATGAAGGAAGAGACGCGGGCGTCGGCGGTGGCGTCGATCAAGCAAGAGCTGGCGTGGTGGGAAGTCGAACTGGAGAAGCAGGGCCGGCTGGTGGAGTCGCAGCGCATTCATCAGCGGACGATGTTTGATCTGGAAATGATCAAGGCCATGGGCTTCTGCCACGGCATCGAAAATTATTCGCGCCATTTCACGGGACGATTGCCGGGCGAGCCTCCGCCAACGCTGCTGGATTATTTTCCACGCGACTTTCTGATGTTCATTGACGAGTCGCATGGCACGGTTCCGCAGTTGCGCGGCATGTATGCCGGCGATCGCTCGAGAAAAGAAACTCTGGTGGAGTACGGCTTTCGCATGCCCTCGGCGTTGGACAACCGTCCGCTGACGTTTGAGGAATTTGAGCACCGTACGAATCAGCTGATCTACGTATCTGCGACGCCGGGGCCGTATGAGCTGACGAAATCCGCGGGGGTAGTGGTGGAGCAGATTATCCGGCCGACGGGGCTGATCGATCCGCCGGTTGAAGTGCGTCCAGTGAAAGGGCAGATTGACGATCTGCTGCACATGATCCGCGGCCGCGTGGAACTCGGCGAGCGCGTGCTGGTCACGACTCTGACCAAGCGCATGTCGGAGGATCTGGCCGAGTACTACGCCGAGGTGGGCGTGAAGTGCCGCTACATGCACTCCGAGATTGAAACCCTGGAGCGTGTGAAGATTCTGCGCGATTTGCGCAAGGGCGAGTTCGATGTATTGATCGGCATCAATCTTCTGCGCGAGGGACTCGACCTGCCGGAAGTCTCGCTGGTGGCGATTCTGGATGCGGACAAAGAAGGCTTCCTGCGGTCGACGGGATCGCTGATCCAAACCATCGGCCGTTGCGCGCGGCATTTGAACGGCCGCGCAATTCTCTACGCCGACCGCATGACCGACTCGATGAAGCGCGCCATCGACGAAACCCAGCGCCGCCGCGCCATTCAGACGGCGTACAACGAAGAAAACGGAATCACTCCCGAGTCGATTATCCGTCCGCTGGACATGACGCTGGCGGGAATCGTGGCTGCCGACTATGCCGACCTGACCGCGGGCGAGTCCGAGGGTCTGCCGGAGTTCAAATCACAGGAAGAAGTGGACACGTACATCGGCAAACTCGAGAGCGACATGCGCGAAGCGGCCAAGCAGTTCGAGTTCGAGAAGGCGGCGAAGTTGAGGGATACGATTAAGGAGTTAAGGACGAAGGAGTTTTTGTTCGCCTGAGACAACAACCTTAGCCACAGAGGACACAGGGGAGCACGGAGGAAATACTGTCTTCCTCAGTTCTTCTCCGCGTCCTCTGTGGTTATTTTTTTCGCCCTACCGACCGTACGCCGCGCTGGCTGCCAGCGGCTTGCGGTGGAAGGTGTAGCCGTCGAAAGTTTCGGAGCGGAAGTTCAGGTTCGGGGCCTGCAGTTTTTCGGTCTGGCTGAGGAACAAGTATCCGCCGGGTTCGAGGTAGAGGTGCAGGCGCTCCATCAGAGCGGTGCGCTGCACGCGCGAGAGGTGGGGCAGCACGTCCATGCAGAAGATGCAGTCGAAGCGGCCGATGTAGACGGGCTTGGTCAGGTTCATGGTGTTGAAAGTGACCAGGCTGCGCAGGCGCGGCTTCACTAACAGATGAGTCCCGTTTGAACCGTTTGGAGCGCCATTGCCCGAACTATTCCCCGAAACATTTCGCACTCCGGTCGCACCGTTTTGGAGTACTTCCTGGGGGCCGTTCTGGCTTCCGTTGGGACTTCCAATCTTCGAAAAGCAGGCGCGAATGGACGTTGGAGGCAAACCGGTGAGCGCCGACTGCGGATACAGCCCGCGCTCGGCAACCTCAATCGCGGAAGGCAGGAGGTCGCTGCCGACAATGTGAATCGACCAGTCCCGTGTTCCCTGCCCTGCGGACGAGGCAACGCCTGTCTCGGCGACGCCGCCATTTCGGCTGGCGGCATTTTTTTCCTTCGCGTCTTTGCCGGTGTTGCCGCTACCTGAGCCGTTGCCGTTGCCATTGGCGTTCCCGTTTCCGCTGGGCATCGCGTCGCACAAAGCCATGGCAATGGAGTACGCTTCTTCGCCGGTGCCGCAACCGGCGCTCCAGATGCGAAGTGTGCTCGGACCATCGTCCGATTTGCGGGCGTAGAGTTGCGGAATCACCTGCCGGGCCAGCGCGTTCATGGCTCCGGGATGGCGAAAGAATCCAGTGTTCACGTTGAGCACGCCGTCGAGAAACGTGGGCAGCGCGGAAGGGTCCTGATCCGAAGCCCGAAGACGGGCGATCAGGGCCGCGGGAGATTCCAACTCCTGGCTCTCCAGATACTCGGCGACGTGCGCGGCCAGGGCGCTGTTAGGACAGTCGAGCAGGATCCCCGTCTGGCGCTCGACCAGCAGGCGCAACTCGGAGAGTTCGTGCTCGAGAATGGTGACGCCCGCCATCAATTTATGCATAAATCCTTCCCCCGCAGGGTACGTGAACTTTCATTCGCCGCTGTCTTACGAGTTCGGCGCGGTACGAGGGGAGGGGTTCTCATATTTCTAGTTACCGGCGGCGGTGGCCGCGTACGACTTACCGGAATCCTGTTCGGCTTGCTGCGCGACCACGTTCATCTCTTTTTCCAGAGAGGAGAAGCGCTGCATGATCTCGTGGATGCGGAGCGTCATGTTGCGGATGGTCTCGATCTGGGCCCGAGTCCGGGCAGAGAGGCTGCCGGGCTCGAGTAACAGCAGGTCCGAATTTCCCAGCACCGAGGTCAGCGCGTTGTTCAAGTTGTGGCGCATTTCCACCATGTAACGGCCCAGCGTCGCCTGGCGATCGAGCGTGGCGCACGCGGTTTCGGCGGCGCGAGCGCGGGATTCGGCGCGCGAGCGATGTACTGCCTCGCTCGCGGCCAGGACAAGAGTTTCGAGCCAGTGTGCCGTTTCCTGAGAATCGCCGCTGCGCAGGATGGCAATGCGGGGCCAGCGCTCGTGCACTAATTGCGCCGTTGCGGCGTCCTGGCAGAAACAGAAAATCGGCTGCCCGGTGGAGTGCAGAGGCTCGAGCACCACGGAGAGCAGATCGCGGCGCAACTCGCCCACAATCGCTACATCGAACACATCCGCCGCAAAGCGAGGCCACAGATCGCCGCTGAGCAGCGTGAAGGTGGGGACGTTGCGCTCCATCTGCCAGCGCGCAGTGATGCGCCGCGAGAAGTCGACTTCGTCGGAGATGATCAGTACGGTCGGTGCCTGCACGTGCAAACTTCCTTTGGCCTTCCATTCGACGATGTTGTTTGGCCTTGTGGTGCTGCTTGATTTCTATTTCTTTCCCGGCGGCGTGGGCTCGTCCGCATCCCATCCCGGCGTACTCGAAACTTCAAATTCCGCATCCGCGCTGGGGACCACGGCCTTGGCTGTCGGCTTGGCAGCGGCCGCTTTTGTCGGGGCCTTGGCCGCACCCGCCGACGCCGCCAACGCGGCCGGTTTTGCCGCAACCGGAGCAGGCTTCGCGGCTGTCGGTGCGACTGCCGGCTTCACGGTCGCTGCAGGCTTCGCCACTGCCGCCGGCTTCGCTGCCGCGGCTGGCTTGGAGGCCGACGTGGTCGCCGCTGTGGGCACAGCTTTCGCTTTCGCTGCCGCTTCCGGAGCTTTGCCACGACCGAGTGCGTACTCGACCGAGGCGCGCAGATCGACGAGCATGCGCAACGGTTGTCCGGAGGAATACTCCGCCTGGAACATCACCTTCCAGGACTGGCAGATCACGCGCAAGCGAGTGATCGGCTCTTGCGCGGAAAACTGAGCCCGGCGGCAGTCGATGGTCTGGACGCCTTTTTCCTCAAGTTCGGTGAGACCGTCGAGAATCGTGTTGAGATCGCCCAGCATGAGGCGGAAAAATGACCGCCGCATGAGATATCCGAAGCGCGTGAAGGCGGCCAACGCGACCGGCAGATAAAACAGGTCTCCAGCCAATCCCTTGGCCTTGCGGCCCTGCTCAAGCACGCCGCCATGCAGCAGTTCGTCGAGCGAACGGCAGCGCCGCGAGGCCTCGAGCACGCGGTCGAGCGCGTTCAGCCAGACCGGAGGCTTCAGTTCCACCGCGCCTAAAACCGGCTCGAGCGCTTTGGCTACAAAGGGGAGATCCACTTCCGCATCGCCCACGCCGGCGGGCGCCAACTGGCTGAAATACTGCACCAGCAGAAAATCAATCTTGTCGCGGATCAGGTCGCTCTTAACCGGCTTGGCCAGGAAATGCTGCACCAGGGTCACCAGCAAGTCCTGAGTCACCAGCGAACTGGTCTGCAGGAACTGGCGCAACTGGTGCACCTGCATGACCTGGTCCATGTCGTCAATCCATTGGTTGGCCTGCTCGACGGTTTCTTTCCCCGGCGTGTCGATGGCGGCTTCAAGATCGCCGAAAGGTTTCACGTCGATGGCGAACTCGCGCGCCAGTTCGAAGTAAATGGGATAAAGGCGCCGGGCGGAATTCCATTGTGTAGCGAGATCCTGCACGGGTGCTGTAGGCGTCATGATTTCACGATCCAGTTGGGAACTTCTCCACGAAAACGTGCGGCCACCACGGTTTTGCCGGGCTGATACTGTACCGCTACGACCGACGCGCCCACATCGAAGGAACGGTCGGAGTTCCGCAGGCGAAGATCGTCGCCAAACTCCAAGGGCGTGTTGCACTCGAAAAGCACTTCGCGGGGAGTACCAAATTCGATGACGATACTTTCGCTGAAACGGGCGGCCGCGGGATCGCTGCCCTGCGGGATGCGGGCCAGTTGAACCGGCATGCGGACGGGCGACGCCTCGGGGAAAAAACGGGCGAGTCCCGCCACGGTGCTGGCGTCCGGTGCGGCACGTGCCGTTGCTATGGCTGGTTGCGCCAAGCGATGAACTCCCCCCAAACCAACTTGCTGACCCAGACTTGCTAAACCCAGACTCGTGAACCCAGACTCGTTCTGCCCCGACTTCTTTTGGCAAACTTCTGCTGGCAGATTTCTTTTGCCCACTGAAAATGCGGTTGGGCTCCCCTCTTCCCGGTTAGGAAGAGCTGTGGGGAGCCGGATTCCGCGGTTCAGAAAAGAAGGAGCAACGCGGCAGCCATCTCTGCGAACGGAAGGTCTAGCACTTGGGTGAGCGTGTTTTCATAGAGTTAACGGTAGCTTTGTAAGTCGCGCACGAGATCCGACGTGGGTTGCGTCTCAGGATGAGACCTGTGTCTCACTATCAGAGGGTGTGCTTCACTCTAGAAGGCGCGGGGCAGCTAAGCTCTTTGATCCCGATCTGTTCCCTGACCCAGATTCGCGACTGGATCGAAACCACGGAGAGCGACGATGTCTGGATCGGCAGGTCAGCGGGGAGTGGCGCGTGCAAGTTCCTGCCCCTTAGTGCCTCATCAGATCAGCTTCTACTCGGTAACATCCTCGCAATAATAGCGGCCACCGTGCTCGGCTCATGCTGTCCGAGCGTGCCCTCCAGCGTATAAGACCGCTCGAAGGCGTTGGGGCCGGTAATCTTCAACTCCCAGCAGTCGTTGGCTTGCGAGCCAAGGATGACAACCCGCCAGTCTCCGGGACGGTCCGAGAGGACGTGCTCGATCATCGCTATTACGTCCCGCCGCGACTCGGCGTCGGCGGTGTTGTGCATTTCCACCGTGACAGGCATAGGCAGAGTCTACGACATTCCTCGGGCTGGCAAGCAGGCCAGTTGTCCCACGGGCCATCCACAAAGGTAATTAGCCGTGGGGAGAATCGGAGTCAATAATTGAAGAAGCGATGGCGAAAGTCATCATTGGAGACAACGTGTCATTCTACAAAGTGTTCGCCGTCTGCGCGCTTCTGTTGCTGAATGCCGGGGTTGCTTTTTCATCCGATAAGCTCATTGCACTTACCTTTGACGACGGCCCGCGACCCTATGTTTTGTTTGGCACTAAGGGGGATCACGCTGGCCTGAGCTTGCTGAACGTGCTCGACGACAATGGCGTCAAGGCGACATTTTTTGTCGTAGGATGGCGACTCACGCCGAAGACGTGGGGAGAACGGCGGCACGAAGAGAATGTTGGAATCACGTGCATCGACGCAGCTGAGCAATTAGTGCGGCGGGGCCACGAATTGGAAGACCACACCTATAGCCATATCGAACTGCGAGGCGCGGAGCGGAAACGGGGAGAGCAGTGGGTGATCGGCGACGTGAATCGGGGCGCGGAAGCGATCAAGGCGGTCACTGGCACCCAGCCGCACTACCTCCGCCCTCCAGACTGGATCATTTCCGATGATGCCCGCCGCGACCTCGAACGGCAAGGCTATCATCTGCTGACCATCTCGCTGAAGAACCCCATTGCTCAGCGCGACGTGAACTCGCTCGACTATTTGTGGACCAGAGATTCAGCCGAGTACCCAAAGACTTCTCTGGTGGATGCAGTCTTGAAGCAGGTGGAACAGCGGGAAAAGCAGGGAGTGTACACGCACATTCTCGCCTTCCATGAGTTGTCCACAACAGCGGCCGTCATGGCGGAATTGATCGCAAACCTTAAAGAGCGGGGCTACCGCTTCGTAACGCTGAGGGAGTACATGCAACTGGTGGGGGCAAAACCCTAGTCGACGAGTGCAACAGGAGGCGCTGACGCCGCGTCCACGCCATCACCAGGCTACACGGTCTTCGGGCCTGGGTGCAGCTTGACGTCCCAGGCGAGCCCGAGCAGGCGCAAGACCCATATCCCAAACCAGTTCAGGTCGATCTCGTACCAGGCCAGCCCATGCCGGGCTGACTGAGGGCAGGCATGATGGTTGTTGTGCCAGCCTTCGCCGAAGGTCAGTATTGCGACCCAAACGTTGTTTCTTGATGAATCGCGCGTGAGGAAGCGGCGCGATCCCCACATGTGCGTAGCGGAGTTCACCAGATAAGTCGCGTGCAGGCCGACCACCGTGCGCAGGAAAACTCCCCACATCACGTATCTCCAGCCGCCTACGGCAAGGATGATCAGCGCCAGAGCGCCCACGGGGACCCAGTGCCACCTGCTGATCCACAGCATGAACCTGTCTTTGCGGAGTTCAGGAACGTACGGCAAGAGCACGGTTGGGTTGTTGTGCATGGCCGCGCCCGTAATGATCCAGCCCATATGCGCCCAGAATCCGCCGTCGCGCGGCGAATGCGGGTCGCCGGCCTGGTCCGAGTTCTGATGATGGATGCGGTGCGTCGCCACCCAGCTGATGGGACCACCCTGCAGAGTCAGGGTCCCGCAGATCGTCAGAAAATACTCGATCCACTTAGGCGTCTTGAAGCCGCGGTGGGTGAGCAGTCGATGGTAGCCCATCCCAATACCCAGACTCCCCGCCACCCACCACAGAAACAGCGCAAGTGCCAGCGCCTTCCAACTGAACACGAACAAGGCAACGATGGCGCCGATGTGGAACAGGCCAAGAAACAGCGTGACTGTCAAATTGAGGGGCTGGGCAAAGGTTCGGTCGCGTTTGACAATACCTAACCCGAGGTTGCTGATGGCTGACACTGGATTGCAGCACACACAAGAAAAAGAGGTTCAGGAGCCCCGTCGGAGCGACCACTCCTTTGGGAGTCGCGCCCAGGGTCGACCCCCGAAGCAATTGTTCGGGTCCTGTAAAAAGACGATACTCGGAAAATGGTTCGGGCTGTGTGCAATATTGCTCACTCTAGAAAATTTGGACTGGGCCGTACAGAGAAGCGGGACTGGCTACCAATCTGGGAACGACGCCGACCTCTCAAGCCGGTCGAGGTCGAGTTTTTCTTGACGGCGTTCTTCTAGAACGCATTGACCATTTCCCTGAATGCTCTTTCCCCGAACTTGACCTGGGTGAGAAAATGGCGCGATGGATGTATGGTTACAAACCGAGAAAAGCGCCAAGAGTGATTCTTTCCAACTTCGTCTTACACCCAATCCCCGGAAAGCGACGCCAATGAGCCAGGACAATGCCCGTGTGGCAATGCAGGGGGCGAAGCGAGACTACCCTCAATACACCTGGGAAATGGAATCCGGATTCAGCCCCGGCGAGTTCATGTTGCACGGTCACGACAACGGACACGGCAAAGACGGCGGCTCCAGGAATCCAGTGCCAGTCTTGCCGCAAAAAGCGGCTCCCGGTTCACTCCGTACCGAGATCGATGAATTGCGGGTCGAGGCCGCGCGCTTGCTGTTGGAATCCGAGAAAAACAAACGCGCTGCCGAGAAACTAGTCGAGCGAATCAAGCGTCTCGAAAAAACTGCACACTGACGCCACGGCAGGCTTACCTGCCGAAGATAATGGACTCCCGCTTCAGAAGCCGCGAGGTGAGCGCCACGAGCACCAGCGCGCAGGCCACGACCGACACACCTGCGAGTATGTAGAATGTCACGCCCGGTGGCTTGCCGCCCAGGACATCGGCGGCCAGCGCATACTGGCCGAAGATCGGAAGCGGCGTCAGCCATCGCCGGTTGGAGAGCGGGTACAGCATGGAGATCACGCCGGGGAACAGCGGCAACAGGATCAGCATTCCCATATAGCCTTGCGCCTCTTTGAACGAGCGGGCGAAGGTCGAGGCGAAGATGGTCACCGCGCTCAGGAAAAATGCCAGGGGAAGGATGAGGGCGAGCAGGCTCATCAAGTCTGAGTCCGACACGCGGAAGCGGATTCCCATATCCTGCCAGGGCACGCGCCGCAGCACATTCACCGTCAGCAGCATGGAAAACACGACCGAGGCGCAGGCAAACGCCGAGGCTGCCAGCCACTTGCCCGCCGCCAGCGCCACACGCGGGACGGGGCTGAGCAGCAGCGGCTCGAGAGATCCGCGCTCGCGCTCACCCGCCGTGGTATCGATCGCGATCTGCATTCCACCAGTCACCGCGGCAATCACCAGCAGAAGCGTGAGAATGTTGAGCTGAGTCGCCAGGCGCTCCTGGGCGCTGGAGACTTCCACTTCCTCCACCCGCACCGGCAATGCCACCGTCGGAGCGACGCCGCGGGCGATCAATCGCAAAGCAGCCAGCTGGCTGGAGTAGGCATTTACCAGATTTCGCGCCCGGGTCACCTTGCGCCGCGCGCCCTCGCGGGTCGAGTCGCTGACCAGTTTCACGGGTGCGGGGATGGCCCGCGTCATATTCTTGGCGAAGTCCTTGTCGATGATGAGAACCACATCCTCATCCCGATCGCGAACCGCCTGCTCGGGATCGGTCGGCGCCGCCACGACTTCAATCCCGGGTTGCTGCTTCAGCCAGTCGACAAAGGCGGGCGCGTTTTCGACTCCGCCCACCGGCAGCTTCATCTCCTCGGCATCCTTGCTGTGGCCCGCCATCACCGTGAACATGCCGCCAAACAGGGTCGGCATGACTGCGGCGACCACCAGCACTGACATGATGGAGCGGCGGTCGCGCAGACCGTCGCGTAGCTCCTTCGTAAAGACGATCCATACGAGCCGGAGTAGGCTCACGAATTTTCCTCCGCTTCCAGCCCGGAAAGGGATACGAATGCGTCTTCGAGGCTTTCCCGGCCGGTGATTTTGCGAAGCTCATCGGGAGTTCCGTCGGCCGTAACTTTTCCTTGCGCGATTACGACAATGCGATCGCACAGCGCTGAAACTTCCTGCATGATGTGGCTGGAGAACAGCACGCAACAACCCTCGCGCCGCAGTTCCCGGATCACCGCCCGCATGGCCCGGGTGCTCATTACGTCGAGCCCGTTGGTCGGCTCGTCGAGAATCACATTGCGCGGCTGGTGCACCAGAGCCCGTGCCAGCGCCACCTTG
>Ga0210400_10002757_pt1 | contig 15927 bp, 13 predicted proteins | sample IncBWH26MmetaG_FD_155456 | JGI IMG/M metagenome (GOLD analysis project Ga0210400, IMG submission 155456) | Forest soil microbial communities from Barre Woods Harvard Forest LTER site, Petersham, Massachusetts, United States - Inc-BW-H-26-M | ecosystem: Environmental > Terrestrial > Soil >... | reverse complement strand
CTTGAGACCAAGAAGGACTTAGCTCGCTGGCAAAGCGTATTGACGGACCTCGATCAACTGAAATTGTTTGCTCCAGCTCCGATTCTCGCGGCCAACCCCGCAAAACAGCCCTGATCGACAAAATCAGTACCGCGCTGCCCCGTCACGAACCGATAGGTCTGCAAGTACCTCTAAACAAAACGCGAATGTGTGCGTAAGTGAGCAGGCTTCGTTGCGGGTTGCGATTACGATGTTCGTGTAGGAAAAAATAAAAAGACTTTCGCAGGCCCCTTCACTTCTCGTCTGATCGTCTCGGCTTCATCCTACGCAACCAGACACCAGAAATCGCAAAAGCTTCAGGAAGGATTCGAATGATAATCGTAAAAGTATTGGGGTGTATGCTCGCAATCACTCTGTTCGGCGCTAATGTGCCGTCCCTTGCTCGTGCGGATACGTGGGACAAAAAAACCGTCGTTACTTTCAATCAAGCCGTGGAAGTCCCCGGGAAAGTTCTTCCCGCCGGGACATACACGTTTCAGCTCTTGGATTCGCCTTCTGACCGTCACATCGTTCAGATCTTTAGTGCAGACGGCAGCCAGATCATCACAACCATCCTCGCCATCAATAACTACCGTTTGGAGCCTACCGGCGAAACCGTCATGAAGTTCAGCGAACGACCGGGCGATTCTCCGGAAGCTCTCCGCGCATGGTTCTATCCTGGCGACAACTTCGGACAAGAATTCGTCTATCCGAAGGTTCGCGCAATTCAGTTGGCGCAGGTCGCGAAAGTGATCGTTCCGGCCATTGTTGCCGTCGACCCGCTTGACGACAGCTCCCTGAAGACGATTCCAATCATCGCTGTCACACCCGACCAGAAAGAAGTAGAAGTCGACAAGGTCATTCAGACCACTCCGGTCGTACAGAGCGCGCCGGCCGCCACAGAACTACCGAAGACAGCAAGCTTAGTGCCGTTGTCCGCAACGCTGGGCGCGGCATTTATCGGTCTTGCTCTCGGCCTGAAGCTTGTCTTAAAGCTCGCTTCGTAGACGCAGGCAGCTACTCCGTCTCGGGGACGTGATGTCGCTATCACGTCCCGCGCGGCGAGAAAGTCTCTTGTGATCCTCGCTCTAAATTCCTATAAGTGCTTTCCGAGCGCCGGCCGCTTGCTCCTCGCATCCCTTTTGCTTTTCCTCTGCATCAATGGCTCCCCACGAACTCTCGTAACGCAGGCGGCCACTGGCCCAGACGATCAAGCGAAAATAGTCGTCACGGCCAACCTCGTCCTGCTGCCTGTTAAGGTGACTAACTCGCGCGGAACATTCGTCTCCGGCCTCAAGCTGCAGGACTTTCGTGTCTACGAGGATGGCAAGCTTCAAGACCCGACCGTATTTGAAGACAGCGACACTCCCGTTACTGTCGGCCTCGTTGTTGATCACAGCCGGAGTATGGGTTCCAAGCTACCCGACGTCGTTGCGGCAGTGTCCTTCTTCGCTCATTCGAGCAATCCACAAGATGAAATGTTCGTCGTGGATTTCAACGACGACGTTTCGATTGAAATCATGAAAGGGAAGGCGTTTTCCAACGACGCAAAAGATCTCGAGGAAGCCCTTACAGCCGTCTCGGCGCGAGGGCGAACCGCTCTTTACGACGCTGTGAACGAAGGACTCCATCATTTGCAGTACGGCCGCTTGGGAAAAAAGGCGCTAATCATCGTCAGCGACGGCGGCGACAACGCCAGCCACCTGAAGTATTCGCAAGTGCTGGCCCAGGCGCGCCGATCACAGGCCCTGATCTATTCCATCGCCCTATTTGGCAGGGCTGGCGAAGAAGAAAATCCCGGGCTCCTTATGCGGCTCTGCAGGGATACCGGTGCAGTAGCGTATTTCCCTAAACCGGGAGAGCACGTGTCAGACGTATCCAGAGAAATCGCCCGAGATCTTCGCGAGCAGTACACGATCGGGTATGTGCCGCGAAAAATGGGCAGCACCGATTCCTTTCGGAAAATCGAAGTGAAGGTCACTGCGCGAGATCGCGGCAAGCTGCGCATTCGCACCCGTCTGGGCTACTTGCCCGTCGCGGCGAAGCAGGCCACCATGCCGCCAGGCTCGGCGAGGAGATGAGCTTATTTGCTCACGGAGCGAGAAGACTTTCGTCGACATGGGCGCACAGGCTTGGCGTTGCCTGCTACTGTTTGCTCGGATTGGGTCTTCTCGGCCTAAGCTACAGCGGGTTTGTTTTTGCGGACTCGTATGTCTACCAAGCTCTCCAGATGAAGAAACTCGAGCAAGCGATCCTTTTCTCGGAACCGCACATTCCGTTAGACGGCGAGATGATTGGCGAAATTCTAGTGCCCCGCCTGAGACTCAAAGCCATTGTCGTCCAGGGTGACTCCGCCGCTAGCTTGCGGCGAGCCGTGGGTCACATTTCAAGATCGGCCCTGCCTGGAGAGTGGGGTAATGTAACTTTGGCAGGTCACCGTGATACTTTTTTCCGTCCGCTCCGTAACATTCGCCTCGGCGACGAAATTCAGTTCACAACTGCGGAGCACAGTCTTCAATACGTCGTGGAGTCCATTGAAATCGTCGCGCCGAATGATATCGACGTTTTGAAACCATCCACCGGTCGCGATCTCACATTCGTTACATGCTTCCCGTTTTATTTTGTAGGCCCGGCGCCCAAGCGCTTCATCGTGCGTGCTCGTGAGGTTGATGGGATGTTGCGCGAGCAGATGGCGAAGAAGTGAAGGTGCGAGGCCAGACTTGCCGAAATAAAACGGAAAAGTGTCCTCAAGTGAACAGACATACGGTCTCAGTCCGGCTAAAGTGAATCATTATGAAACCGATCATGTGGGTGGGAGTTCTCTTGGTTGTATTCGGCGGGCTGGCCCTCGCCTATCAGGGATTCAATTACACCCACCAAGAAAAAATACTTGAAGTCGGCCCAATCCACGCCACCGCGGAAGAACACGATCGTGTTTCTATTCCACCAGTATTCGGCGGTCTCGCCTTGGCGGGAGGAATTGTCTTGCTCGCAGTTGGAGCAAAAAAGAATTCTTAGCTCGAAATTACGAAAGTGCCCCGCCTGAGAGTCGGGTAACGCATAGCCCTCTCGTAACTTGAACCGCGTTGAAGGTCCTTCAGCCGCAGATGTCAGAAGTAAACGTCAGCAATAGAAGTCTTGACTGTGGAGGTCAGCGATGAAACGTTATTTAGTATGTGTAGTATGTCTTACCCTCGTAGCAGGTGCAGTATATGCCAGCAAATTGAACAAGGAGCAAAAGCGTCTCCAAGAGTGCGGCGTTGTCATGCAGGAAGTTCTCAACCTTCCTGACAATATTCCGAAGGAGCTCTTGGAAAAGGCCGAGTGCGTCATCGTGATTCCGTCGGTCCGCAAGCTTGCATTTGGTGTAGGGGCAAGCTACGGGCGCGGCGCGATGGTATGCCGCAAGGGCGAGAAATTTAATGGCTCTTGGGGAGCTCCCGCGATGTACGCGCTAGAAGGCGGCAGTGTCGGCTTTCAAATCGGCGGAGAAGCCACCGACTTGATCCTGCTGGTCATGAACGACAGAGGCATGGAATCCATTCTCAGCAGCAAGGTTAAGTTGGGAGCAGATGCTTCCGTTGCCGGAGGACCCAAAGGACGTGATGCTTCCGCGGATACCGACGCTTGGATGCGAGCCGAGATTCTCAGCTACTCGCGTTCCCGCGGCGTGTTTGCCGGAGTTTCCCTGGAAGGCTCCACGCTTCGCCCCGACGATGAGGCCAGCGAGCAAGTCTATGGTCATGCCATCAAAGCCAAGGAAATCGTGAGAAGTGAAACGATGGGCGTGCCGGCAACCGGCCGTCATCTTGTCAATACATTGCAAAAGAGCGCGCCACACAACGAATCAGAACGCGCTTCGACTAAGTAGTGCTTTACAGCTTGCCAGGAGTTTTTTCATCCTGGCAAGCTGCCATTTTCAGCAGAGTAGTTGCACGAATCCTGCACCTAAATACGATCCTGCCTCACTCGTGTAAGACAACCGTCAGCAGCGACTTATTAACTTTGATTTTTCCGTTGTATTCAATGAAACCGAGTTTTCTGAATTTGTTCATGAAGAAATTAACGCGTGAGCGCGTGGTGCCCACCATTTTCGCCAGCGTCTCCTGGGAGACCTTCGCCAGGATGCGATCCGGCTGTTCTTGCTTCCCGTAGCGAGCAAGCAGTAGAAGCGTGCGCGCCAGCCGCTTTTCACTCGAGTTGAAGAGCTGATCGATCAAATCCTCTTCGACCCGGATGTTATGCGAAAGCATGTAGGTAATAAAGTAGTCTGATAACTCATGCTCTGCGTGAAGTACGCGCAACAATTCGTTTTTGTCGATGACCAGAAGAGTAGTCGGCGTAATCGCCGTCGCCGTGCCCATACGTACCGACTGGCCGGCCATGCACCCCTCGCCAAAAAAATCATTCGGACCAAACATAGCGACCACGGCTTCTTTTCCGGACCCATTAACCACGGAGAATTTCACGCCACCCTTCTGGACATACATGACGCTCTCCGCCGCCTCCCCCTGAGAGTAGACGGACTCGCCTCTCCGAAATTCTGCGATTTTTCTCGCTATTCCTGCCGTATCGAGAAACACCTGCGGGTCGAACGATTTGGTCGCCTTCGATTTTGTCGATTTCTTACTATTCATATTTAAGTGGAGGGCTCTTTGATGCCGCTCCACGGCCCCTATCTACTGTAACAAGACCACTCCGTCCAGACTGTCTCAAACACGACACTAAATTTAAATCACGTATGTCCTTTAAGAGACAGACTCCGAATAGTTAAATCCGTACATTCCTGTACGTTCCCTTAGATTCCCGGCTTCGGGGATGGAAGCGTGGAACGCCTTGTGAGTGTGCAAAGAGGAGAAGCTGATGCGCAAATTTAGGGTTGGCAATATTTGGATCTTGGCGTTCCTGCTGGCCGCTCTGGTGGCCGGATGCGGCGACTCGGACAAGAATGCGAATGCGGGAAAACCCGGTGACCCGCTAACCCCACCGACTGTGACCTCCGTAACTCCGGCGGCTGGTTCTACCCTCGTTTGCCCCAACCCAGCCGTTATCACCGCAACGTTCAGCAAGGCGATGAACCCCGCGACGATCAACACCTCTACGTTTACTTTGGCCGCAGGCGGGGCGAGCGTGCCTGGGCAGGTTACCTACGCGGCAGCGACCAATACTGCCACCTTTACACCAACGGCCAGTCTTGCACCAACCACCACTTTTACCGCCACGATTACCACCGGGGCGCAAGACACGTTTGGCAATGCGCTGGCGGCTAATCTCGTGTGGACGTTCACGACCCCCGCTCCATGTCCACCGCCAACAGTGACCTCCGTAACTCCGCCGAACGGCTCCACTCTCGTTTGCCCGAACACCGCGGTCATCACCGCAACATTCAGCCATACGATGAACCCCGCAACGATCAACACCACTACGTTTACTTTGACCTTGAATGGGGCAAGCGTGGCTGGCACAGTTTCCTACATCGTGGCGACCAGGATCGCCACCTTTACACCCTCGGCCACTCTTGCATCGAACACCTCTTTTACCGCAACAATTACCACCGGGGCGCAAGACACGTCCGGCACTGCACTCGCGCCTCCAAATTTCGTGTGGACGTTCACGACCTCGCCTCCGTGTCCTCCGCCACCACCCCCCTCAGCCGGATTGGGAGCGGCCTGCACCTACGGAGTTTTAGCCGGTTCTACAGTCACCAACACGGGCGCCACCGTGGTTGCGGGGGACCTGGGATTGAGTCCAGGAAGTTCGGTGACCGGGTTCCTTAACACGAACACTTACGTCGGGACAGGCACTCACACAGCCGGGCCAGGGGTCGTGACCGGAACGATACACTTGACGGATCCTCCTCCGCCGTCGACCACCAGCGCAGCTGCTGCCCAAGCCGCATTGCTCGTCGCGTATAACGACCTGGCTGGACGAACTGCACCCGCTCCGACTACTGTTGCCGGAGATTTAGGCGGACTAACCCTCGCCCCAGGGATTTATAAGTCCACGTCCACTTTGGGAATAACCGGCACCGTCACTCTTGACGGCGGAGGCAACGCTAATGCTGTCTGGATCTTCCAGATAGCTACGGGACTCACCACCTTAAGCAATAGCAACGTTGTCCTTGCTGGCGGCGCCCAGGCTCACAACATCTTCTGGCAGGTGGGCAGTTCCGCGACTCTGGGGACCAATTCTACCTTCAACGGAAGCATCCTGACGGGCAGCGGTTCCATCTCGCTTGCGACCGGCGCAACGCTGAATGGTAGAGCCCTAGCACAAACCGCCGGCGCGGTCACGTTGGACACAAATATGGTTAACGTACCTCCCTGTCCATGAGGCATTCGAGGTCAGCTTCAAGCACGTCGACAAATGGTCCGGCTCAAGAAGCACCATGTCACGGTATCGAAGTTCGGAGGAATATTCGCATGTCATCTCAATCGAAAAGCTATTCCGCGCGGGTCTTGGCGTCGCTGCCGGCACTGATTGCCGTCATGTTCGCCTTCGCCGCTATTGCTGCGGCGCAGGAACCGCCTCCTCCGAAATGGGAGTTGTTCGGCGGATACTCCGTCTTTGATCCTGGCGCGGACGTTCACGGCGAACTTCCCGGAGCCTTGCTCCCCTTGAGCAGCCGCCTGGAATGGAATCCGCGCGGCGTCGGGCTCAGCGCCACCTATGATTTTAATCGTTGGATCGGCCTCACACTTGATGCCAGCACTCATTGGGGCAGCGGGGAAAGCACTCTTTTCCGTAGAATTGATGACGCCGCTTTCTCCAACCTCTCTCTTGGACCCAAGTTTACATTCCGCACCAAACATTTTTCACCGTTTCTGGAAGTGCTAGTGGGCGACCATCGCCTGATGCCAGACGCCTTCCATGACATCGACAAGCTTGGCTTCATGGCGGGCGGAGGGCTTGACCTCAACCTCTCCAGACATTTCGCGCTGCGCCTTCTACGCGCCGACTACGTTTACTCGAATTACCAGTATGGTTCCACCTCCGTAACCCCGCGCACGGAAATTCGCGGCGTAAGACTGCAGGCTGGCATCAACTTTATGTTCGGTGGCGCAACGGTGTCTTCCGTGGTCGCCAACCGTCCTCCAGTGACCGCCTGTTCTGTGGATAAATCCATGGTCTATGTCGGTTCTGGAGACATTGCGGTGGTGCGCGCAAGCGCCAGCGATCCAGATAGCGATCCTCTGACGTATTCTTGGACTACGACCGGTGGCGCCGTAGAAGGCACCGGTCCCGAAGTCCGCTGGAACTCTGCTGGCGCCGCTCCGGGAACTTACACCACAAAAGTGCGCGTGAATGACGGCCGCGGCGGCACCGCTGACTGCTCCGCAGATATTCGCGTTGAACTACGCCCGAATCGCCCCCCCACGTTGACCTGCTCTACAGATCGCAGTTCAGTGGTGATTGGCGAGGCAGTCCAAGTCTCGGCAGCCGCCAGCGATCCAGACGACGATCCTTTGACCTATTCCTGGAACCCTAGTGGCGGCCGCATTCGCGGAACGGGCGCATCCGTGCAGTTCGATACTTCCGGTCTTACCCCTGGCCAGTACACAATCGCCGGCCGCGTGGACGATGGGCGTGGCGGCACTGCGGATTGCTCCTTGTCTGCCGAAGTCAGGGCGCCGCTGCCACCGCCAGAGGTCAAGGAACTGGAAGCGAGGCTGGCCCTCCACAGCATCTATTTTCAGACTGCTCGGCCCTTCGCGGCCAAGCCCGATGGCGGCTTGCTCGACAGTCAGGCAGAGATCCTGAACACCCTCGCCCAGGACTTCACTGCGTATCTAAAGTACAGTCCCAATGCGCACTTGATTCTCGGAGGCCATGCCGACCGCCGCGGCTCCGTGAAATATAACCAGGCACTTACTGAAAGGCGCGTGCAACGCACCAAGGAGTACCTCCTCCAGCACGGCGTCTCCGCGGATCACATCGATACGCGTTCCTTTGGCGACGAAGACGAACTGACTGCGGAGCAAGTCAAGGAACAGATCGCGCAAAATCCCGACGTCACTCCCGATGAACGCCAACAAATGCTAGGGAATCTGCAAGTGATGATCCTGGCCAACAATCGCCGCGTTGACGTTTCCTTGAGCACAACGGGGCAACAGTCCACTCATCGCTATCCGTTTAACGCTAAGGATTACTTGGCGCTGATCAACACTAAAGGCGGCGAAAAGCAAGCACCCACAAAGAAAAAACCCTGAAACCTGCGGCGCTACGCCGCAGGGGTCCAGAACTTTAGTCCACCAGGATGGGGAGCCCTGACGCGCTCCCCATCTTTCTTTAGCGTCAGATCCCCTTCCTCCCGAGGTCCCTTGCGAAGCTGATTTCGCGCTCTTATCCGTGCATGGACCGCTCAATGCACTTCCCCTTCGCCGCATTGCGCAAGAAATTCCTCAAAGTTGTGCAGAACAGAACAGTTAATTGCTGCGAGCGGGTCTACGATGTTTCTCTACGGCGAGGAAGAGTGAAATTTGCCAGGATGTAGGGCTGGGCCGGCAGTGTCGCTCTCCTCGCCGTTTTCTAAGGCCAGAACCAGTCGGCTTCGGTTCCCAGCACAAGCGAGATAGGGGAGTTTGTGATTCAATTCAAAGAAACCCTTCGGGTACTGTCAGTCGGTGGGCTGCTCCTGGGGCTAAGCGTGTATTCCTATCACGTACGCGAACTCCTAGTCTGCTGGCTCTACTTCAGCGTGTTGTTTGTCTGTATGATGCTGGTAATTCTCATCGGAGAACTCGGCGTTTACGCCGGAGAATACGTAGCCGTTTGGGCCCGCTCAACAGCGGGAATGACGCCGGTACTCGAGTTCGCTGCTATCGAACTTCCGTTGAAAAATATCCCGGAGCCAAGAAAGCTTAATTAGAATTTTCACGAGCCGCCATGAATTCTTCAGGCCAGGAATTGCGTGACTAATTCCTCGACGACGGCGCGCCGCCGCTCGCGATCTGCCTCTGACTTCGCGCGATATATCCCGTGCGTCAATTCGACGACTGTGATTACGGAAAGAGCCGTTTAGGTTTCACCTTTGGAAGCCAGTGTGCGGTCGAGGATGTCCCACACGTGTTACCCCCGACTCTAGTTTGCGAAATATCAGTTGGTTCAGTAAGTTAGTGGTCGGGGCGTCCGGATTCGAACCGGAGGCCTCCTGCGCCCAAGGCAGGCGCGCTACCAGGCTGCGCTACGCCCCGACATGAAGAAGCGGCGCATTCAATTCTAAAGCACTTCCCGACAATACTGCTACTGCAAAGCATCGACCGCGAGAGGCAAAGAATCGTCCCGGGTGTTATATTCGATAATATATGAGAGAGATGCGAACCGAATTTGCGACCGTGGAAGAGGCGGTGGAGGAGATTCGGCAAGGGCGGATGATTGTCCTTGTCGACGACGAAGACCGCGAAAACGAAGGTGACCTGGCCATGGCGGCGGAGAAGATTACGCCGGAGGCCATCAACTTCATGGCCAAGTATGCGCGGGGACTGATTTGCTTACCGCTTACGGAGGAACGCTGCGACGAGCTGCACCTGCCGCTGATGTCGCCGATCAATACTTCCGTACACGGGACGGCGTTTTGCGAGGCGATCGATGGCCGGCTAGGGGTAACGACCGGGATCAGCGCTTCGGACCGCGCGATTACGATTCTAACCGCGGTGGACCCTAAGACTAAGCCGCAGGACCTGGCGCGGCCGGGACATATTTTTCCGCTGCGAGCGCGCAAAGGCGGGGTGCTGGTGCGCGCGGGGCAAACGGAAGCGAGCGTTGATTTGGCGCGCATTGCGGGACTGACTCCTGCGGGAGTGATTTGCGAAATTATGAATGAGGACGGCACGATGTCGCGCGTGCCGCAATTGGTGGAGTTCTGCAAGCAGCACAATTTAAAAATGCTGACGGTGGCGGATTTAATTCGCTACCGGATGCAGCATGAGCGCTACGTGCGGCGCGTGGCGGAGGCTGTGCTGCCGACGCGTTATGGCGAGTTTCGAATGATTGCATATTCAAGCGACGTAGATCACGACCAGCATGTGGCGCTCGTCCGCGGAGACCTCGAAAACGGAGGCGCGCCGCTGGTGCGCGTCCATTCGCACTGCTTGACGGGCGACGTTTTTGGGTCGATCACGTGCGATTGCGCGGAGTTGGTTGCGCGGTCGCTGGAGGCGATTGCGAAAGAGGGTCGCGGGGTGTTTTTGTATCTGCATCACACGGGGCGCGGGTTCGGTATTGAGTTGTCAGAGGAGCCGGGCGCGCTGCCGCAGATTCATGTTCACTCGCGCGGGCAACTGGACCGCGAACCGGCGCGGCAACGCATGGTGCAGCACGAGAGCGGGATTGGCGCGCAGATTTTGATTGATCTGGGACTGAAGGATATCCGCGTACTTACCAACCACCCGAAAAAAGTTGTGGCGCTGGAAGGCTACGGTATCCGCATTGCGGACCAGGTGCCGCTGCGGGTCGAGCAGCCGAGAGAGACTCATCAGCGGCTGTAGTGCCCAAACACAAAATCGAAATAGCTGACACCGTAAGCGACTAGGCAGACTTACTGGGGTGGTTCTTCGACTTCGGTCGGCGGGGTTGAGGCTCTCGGCTTGTCGGCGGCCGCGGCTGGACTTTGTGGCTGCGACTTGGTTGACGCAGAAGATTTGCCTGCGCCGGCGACCTTGCTAACGGTTAGATACTTGCGCATTTTTTCTAGGCGCTTTTTGCCGATGCCGCGGATGGAGAGCAGGTCATCGACGCTTTTGAAGGCGCCGTAGGATTTGCGCATTTGCAGGATCTTGTCGGCAGTGACAGGCCCTATCCCGGGGACTTGCTGGAGTTCGTCGGACCTGGCCGTGTTGATGTTGATGGGTTTGAGCGGCGGCTTCTTCGTGGCCTCTGATCCTGCAGCGAAAACGAAGCAGCAGAACAGAAACAGTAGGAAGAACCGACCGCGCAGTTCCTGGCGCCTCATAAGAGCGAAATACTAGCAGAGATAGTTTCATAAGTAAATAATCTTATGACTAGCTCAGGTGTTTGCCTTGGGCATCGTAGACGTCGAGGTCGCCGAACAGGGCGGCTTGCGGCTCGATTTGCGTGCGGTCGCCAACAACAACAATCTGCATGTTGGCGGAATCCAAATATTTTCGCGCGGTCCAGAGCAAATCGTCAGGCGCGAGCGCGCGGACTTTTTCGCGGTAGGTTTCGAGGTAATCGTCGGGCAGGTCGTTGAGCGCGACGGTAGCCAGTTGCGAAAGCAAGCCATCTTGCGTGGCGAGGCCTAGCGAGAAAACACCACTGACATAGTTTCGCGCATCCGCAAGTTCCGGCTCGGGGATAGGCAGGGCGCGGAGCTTATCTAGCTCGTAGAAAATTTCGGTGAGCGAAGCGGCGACGACGTCGTTGCGAACGGCGGCGGAAACGGAGAAGTAGCCGTGCTCGCGCATCGGATTGATGCCGCTACGCGGGCTGTACGTGTAGCCCTTGTCTTCGCGAATGTTCATCACCAGGCGTGAATTGAAAGCGCCGCCGTACAGGCTGTTGGTGAGACCGAGCTTGATCCAATCGGGATGCTTACGAGTGATGGCGTGGCAGCCGGCAAGAATTTGGGCTTGCACGGCGCCGGGCACGTGCACGAGATGGACGTGGCGGCCGCGCGGCTTGGCGGGCTCCGGCGACGGCGGGATCGCAGGCTTGTTGCCGCTCCACGAGCCAAAGACTTTTTCGATGGTATTGAGCATGGCGGCGGAATCGAAGTCTCCGACCATCAAGAGCAGCGCGTTTTCCGGAGTATAGAACTCACGATAGACAAACAGGAGATCGTCACGCTTGTAGGCGGCGACTTGTTCTTCGGTGGGCGCGACTTGCGCGTAAGGATGCGCGCCGAACAGAACTTTGCGCAGCCGCTCGCCGGCGAGGAATCCAGGTTGGGTGCGGTCGAGCTTTACTTCCTCGAGTTTTTGGCGGCGCTCGCGCTCGAATTCGGCCTCTGGAAAGGCCGCTTCACGCGCAAGTTCGTTGACGAGCCTAAGGAGCGGCTCGGCCAGTTCAGACAGGCCAGCAAAGCCGATGGCGCTGTTGTCGGCGCCCGCGTGCGATGAGAGGTCTGCTCCGAGGCGGCGGAGATCTTCTTCGATTTGGCGGCTCGGCCGCTTGGCGGTGCCAGTCCGCACGACTGTGGCAGTCATTTCCGCGAGACCGGGAGCCCGGTGAATGGCAGCAGCGTTACCGGAGCGGAGGAAAAGCTCGCCGTGAAATTTGGGGATGGTGTGTGATTCGGCAAGAACGACTTCGAGGCCGTTGGCGAGGCGCGCTTTGGTGCGCTTGGGCCAGGTGACCTGGCGCTCGGCGGAGAGCGGCGGAACGGTGGTCTGAACTTCAGTTGCTGCGCGGGTGGCCATTACGCGGCCTCCTTCGCACTGGCGGTCACTGGCCGGCGGAAAACGACGGCGCGCTTGTTGTTGCGGAGGTATTTTTTCGCAACGGCTTGTATGTCTTCGCGCTTCACCGAGAGAAAGCCGTCGAGAATCGAGTTGACTAGTTGCGGCTCGTTGTCGAAGAGAGAGAAACAGGCGAGCAGGTGCATCAGGCCATAGCGGGGCATGCCGCCGCGGCCGCCCTCAAGCGTAGAGTAATAGTCAGAACGGAATTTTACTTTGAGCTGGTCGAGCTCGTCCTGCGTGATGCCGTTTTGCTGGATCTCGTGAATTACGGAATCGAATTCCGCGAGCGTGGCGTCGCTCGAGAATTCGGGCTTGTGCAAGATTTTGGTGACCAATTGCGTGGGGCCGTTGTAGCCGAAAATATCGTCAATGCCGCCGTCAACTTCAACAGCGACTTGCTTTTCAAGGACGAGGTGGCGATACATGCGCCCGGCGCGGCCGCCGTGCAAGGCTTGATCGAGCAAGGTCATGGCGTGCCAGTCAACGGTGCGGCGCGGCGGAACGGTGTAGCCGATGGCCATGGCTGGGAGCGTGCCGAATTTTTCTTCCACTTCGCCGCGGCGCTCTTCGGTTTGCTCGGGTTCGCGGGGATCGGCGAACGGAGGCGCAGCACCGGCGGGGATATCGCTGAAATATTTCTTGGCAAGAGCCAGGCCCTCGTCGGGTTTGACGTCGCCGAGGATCAGAAGCACGGCGTTGTTGGGCGCGTAGTAGGTCTTGAAGAAGGATTGCACGTCAGCGAGGCTGGCGGCGTCGAGATCGGCAAAATCACCGTAAAAATTGTGCGCGTTGGCCCAATTACGGAAGGCGATGGGTGGAAGGTCAAGCCAGGGGAAACCACCATAGGGCTGATTCAACACGTTGACGCGGACCTCTTCCTTGACGACGTCGCGCTGGTTACGGAGATTTTCGTCATCAACTTTGAGCGCGCGCATGCGATCGGCTTCCAGCCACAGGACGCGCTCGAGCGCGTTGGAAGGAACGGACTCGAAATAGTTGGTGACGTCATAGTGTGTGGAACCGTTGAGCGTGCCGCCGCTGGAATTGATGAGCTTGATGTGCTGCATCTTGGGGGCGTTGGCGGAGCCCTGAAACATCATGTGCTCGAAAAGATGCGCGAAGCCGCTGCGGCCCTGCGGCTCGAGGCGGAAACCGATCTTGTAGTAAACGCCGACGGTGACGACCGGCGCGGTGGTGTCGGGTGCGATAACTACCTTGAGCCCATTTGCGAGGGTGGTGCTTTCAATGGAGATTTTCAAATGGATTCACCTGGAGAGATGGTTTCAATTACGTTTCCTGCCTCGTGCTAGGATACCGCGAGGCGAGCGTTGACACCAATTCTGGCAGCAAGAATCGAGCATATCGCGGGAGTCTGGCTCTTCGGACTGATCGCTTTCTTCTGGATCTTTCACGGGTTGCGTGTAGCTTACGGCGCATTGCGGCTGCCGTGGATCAAGGATTTTTCTCCTACTGAGGATCCTGACTGCCCGCGCATCTCGCTGATTTTTGCGGCGCGCGATGAAGCGGAAAAGCTGCCGGCTGCGTTGGCCACGCTTGCAGCGCTCGACTACCCCGGTCTCGAAATCATCGCGGTGGATGACCGATCGCAGGATTCCACGGGAATGATTCTAGATGACTTTGCGCGCAATCATGCGCGAGTTCGTGTGGTCCATGTGGAGAAGCTGCCGGCCGGGTGGCTGGGGAAGCCTCACGCATTACAACGCGGCTATGAAGTATCGACCGGGCAATGGCTGCTGTTTACGGATGCGGACGTGCGGTTTGCGCCGGATGCGCTGCGGAGGGCGGCGAGCCTCGTGAAGCAGCGCGCGCTTGATCATCTGACATTGTTCGGTGATGTGGAGATGCACGGATTCTGGGAAACAACTTTGCTTACTTTCTTCGGCATGGCGTTTCACCTGGCGACGGATCCGTTTCGGGTCGGCAACCCGCATGCACAAGCGTACGTAGGCGTGGGCGCATTTCAAATGTTGAAGCGCGAGGCATACGAGGAGGTGGGCACGCACCGCCGGCTGGCAATGGAAGTGGTAGATGACATGAAGCTGGGGAAGATCGTGAAGCAATCGGGATTTCGGAGCTGCGTGGGCATCGCTCAAGACGCGGTGGCGATCCGCTGGCATGCGGGACTGGGGAATCTTGTTCGCGGCGTTACGAAGAATTTTTTTGCGGCGGCTGGCTACAACCTGGCGCTGGCGTTTATGGCGGCCGCGGGATTGCTCTTGTTGAACGTAACGCCATTCGCAGCCCTGATTTTGGGACACGGGTGGATTCGGATCCTTGCGGCGGTCGCGGTGGCGATTGCGATGGGTTTTCACATTGGGGTCACCATCGTGATGCGTGTTTCACCGCTCTATGCGCTGACCCATCCGATTGGGGCGATTCTGTTTTGCTATATGTTGTTGCGTTCGACCGCGGTCACATTGTGGCAAGGCGGCGTGATTTGGCGGGACACATTTTACCCGCTGGATGAATTGCGCCGCGGCATCGTCTAGTGAGGAAACAGCGCCCGCCGCGTTCGTAGGCAGCGGACGACAGCAGCAATCGCCAAATCGTACCTAGGGAGCGGACACTGCCTTTTCGGTGGAGAAGAGGCCGGAGAGATCGCGCTGCTTTAAGCCGCGGATGCGATCGCGAAGTTGGGCGGCCTTCTCGAATTCGAATTTCTTCGCAGCTTCACGCATCTGGCCTTCCAGCTGCTTCAGCAATTCCGCGAGTTGCTGCTCGTTTTTGACGTTGGCAGTGGCAGTATCGAGCGCGACATCGTCCACAGGTATGGTGACATAATCGGCTTCGACGATGCGGGCGAGCTCCATATCCACGGATTTCACGATGGATTCAGGCGTGATGTTGTTTTCTTTGTTGTAGGCGAGCTGCTTGTCCCGCCGGCGATTGGTTTCGCTGATGGCCTGATTCATGGAGCCAGTCCGCGTGTCGGCATAGAGAATAGCGCGGCCGGAAATATGGCGCGCGCATCGCCCCATGGTCTGGATGAGCGAGGTGGCGCTGCGCAGATAACCTTCCTTGTCGGCATCGAGAATGGCGACCAGAGAAACTTCGGGGAGATCGAGACCTTCGCGCAAAAGATTGATGCCGATGAGAACATCGAACTCGCCGCGGCGAAGATCACGCAAGATCTTGATGCGATCGAGCGTTTCCACTTCGGAATGAAGATAGCGGCAGCGCACGCCGATTTCCGTGAAATATTCGGATAGATCCTCGGCCATGCGCTTGGTCAACGTTGTGACCAGCACGCGCTCATTGCGCTCGGCGCGTAGGCGAATTTCCTCGAGCAAATCGTCAACCTGACCTTTCACGGGGCGAATTTCCACTTCGGGGTCGACGAGGCCGGTGGGGCGAATGACTTGCTCGACGAAGGCACCTCCGGATTTGGTCAGCTCGTAAGGGCCAGGCGTCGCCGACACGTAAAGCACCTGATTCACGCGGTGTTCGAATTCCTCGAACGTCAGGGGGC
>Ga0210400_10002755_pt1 | contig 15930 bp, 14 predicted proteins | sample IncBWH26MmetaG_FD_155456 | JGI IMG/M metagenome (GOLD analysis project Ga0210400, IMG submission 155456) | Forest soil microbial communities from Barre Woods Harvard Forest LTER site, Petersham, Massachusetts, United States - Inc-BW-H-26-M | ecosystem: Environmental > Terrestrial > Soil >... | reverse complement strand
CATAGCAAGCAGCTATGCTGCCGCTAGATACACGTAACGCAGAACGAACAAGATCGTCAGTATCCAGACCAGCGCGTTTACTTCGCGAATCTTTCCCGCGCCGATCTTTACAACCGTGTAGGAAATTAATCCGAGGCTGAGTCCGGTCGCGATGCTGAACGTAAGCGGCGTGGCCAGCATAGTAATAAACGCCGGGACCGCTTCACTGAAATCCTGCCATGCGATTTGCGCGATCGATTGCGTCATCAGCACGCCCACCAGAATCAGCGCCGGGGCCGTCGCATACGCTGGAATCGCTGTCGCCAGCGGCGAACAGAACGTGGCCAGCAGAAAAAGCGCGGCCACCGCGACATTGCTCAACCCGGTCCGCGCTCCCGCGGCCACACCGGCCGCGCTCTCGATATAACTCGTCACCGTCGATGTTCCCGTCAGCGCGCCCACCACGGTGCCCACTCCATCCGCCACCAGAATCCGCCCCGCGCGCGGTATTTTGCCGTCTTTAACGAAGCCGCCCTGTTCACATACCCCCACCAGCGTGCCGACATTGTCGAACAGATCCACAAACAGGAAGGCAAACAAGATTTCGAGCAAGCCGAGGTGTGCGGCCCCATGAAAATCAAGCTGCAGAAAAGTGGACGAAGGATGCGGCATGGCAAACACTGCCGTCGGCCGCTGCGTGATCCCGCGAAGAATCCCGAGCAACGTAGTGCCAAAAATACCAACCAGGATGGCGCCATGCAGTTTTCGCGACATCAGAATCAAGGTCAGCCCGAGACCGAAACACGCGGTCTGCACTTCCTTGTCGGCGAAGCTGCCCAAGCCCACAAACGTATCCGGATTGGCCACCACCAGCTTCGCGTTGCGCAGTCCCACGAACGCGATGAACATTCCAATTCCCGCCGCAGTCGAATGTTTCAGGCAGTCGGGCATGCCGTTGACAATCTGTTCGCGAACTCGCGTAACCGTGAGCACAAGAAAAAGAATGCCCGAACAAAACACCACGGCCAACGCCGTGCGCCACGGAACATGCATGGCGATGCAAACCGAATAAGTGAAGTAGGCATTTAGAGACATACCCGGCGCCAACGCGATGGGATAGTTGGCGTAGAGTCCCATCACCAACGTGGCCACAGCTGCCGAGACGCAGGTCGCAAACACTACCCCATCCGCGGGCATTCCTGCCTTGGCAAGAATTTGCGGGTTCACCACCACGATGTAGGCCATGGTCACGAATGTGGTAAGGCCGCCCAGTATCTCCTGCCTGACGGTTGTCTTGTTCTCGGTGAGTTTGAAATAGCGATCGATCAAACTTCCTCCACGCTCATTGAATCGGTAGATCGGGAGTTAATACTCGATTTTGTTCGCCTTGTTTTCCCAGGCGCGAAACGCCGCCAGCGCTTCTTCGCGCATCATCTGAATCATCGGAATCTTGCGCTGTGCGTGCGGTTGTGCGATCTCGCGATAAATCAGAGAATCATCGAACCCGATCCTCGCTGCATCCGCATCGGCGTTGCCGAAGTAAACCCGGGACAAGCGGGCCCAGTAGATGGCCCCGAGACACATGGGACAGGGCTCGCAAGAGGTGTAAATCTCGCAGCCCTCGAGATCGAAGACTCCCAGCTTCGCGCACGCTCCGCGGATGGCTAGCACTTCCGCGTGCGCGGTAGGATCGTTGGTCGCCGTTACCTGATTGGCCGCTTCGGCAATAATGGCGCCGTCTTTCACCACCACCGCGCCGAAAGGTCCGCCGCGCCCGGAGAGGACGTTGTCAATCGAAAGCTGAATGGCGCGAGCCATGAAAGCATTGTCCATGTGTCGACTCTATCGATTCGTAGTCAAGGGTTTGCCGGCGTCAGCAACCCGCGAACCCGCAAATCAGTCGACATGGACTCTTTCGCAGCCGCTTCGCTGAGAAGCGAGTATAAGCCGGACGTGGAATTTCGTAAAATGCTGTTTCAGCGGTTAGACCACGCAGGAACGGAAAAGGGAATCCGTCGGGACCTCATCCGTCCGCGTTCCCCAAATTCTCCAAGGAGCCAATATTTTGAGTTTGCAAGCCTTCCGCGCTCGCCGGGTGATCACTCCCGAAGACATCCGTCCAGCGGCCATCCTCGTCGAAGGCGAACGAATCCAGGCCATTGTCTCTCCCGACCAGATACCTGATGGTTACGCGATCAATGACTTTGGCGACGCAGCTATTCTTCCCGGTCTCGTCGATTCCCACGTTCACATCAACGATCCCGGTCGCAGCGACTGGGAGGGCTTCGAAACTGCGACCCGAGCCGCCGCTGCCGGTGGCTACACGATGCTGGTCGATATGCCCCTGAATTGTCTTCCCGCGACTACTACGGTCGCCGCGCTGCAAGCTAAGCGTCAGGCCGCGCACGGCAAATGCCGCGTCGATTGGGCCGCCTGGGGCGGAGTGGCGCACAATAATCAGGACGACATCGAGCCTCTCGCAGCCGCCGGCGTTCCCGGGTTCAAATGTTTTCTGGTGCATCCCGGCATCGACGGCTTCACCATGGTCACCGAACAACAGTTGCGATCAGCCCTGCCGCACGTTGTTCGCACCGGCCTGCCGCTACTCGTACACGCGGAGCTTCCCGGCCCCATCGATCGCGCCACCGAAGCTTTGGCCAACGCCGATTGGACCCGCTACTCCACTTACCTCCAGTCGCGGCCCGACGATGCGGAACTGGCCGCGATCCGACTGCTGCTCTCGCTCTGCCGCGAATTCGGATTTCGTCTGCACATCGTCCATCTCTCCACCAGCCAGGCGCTTCCAGAACTCCGCGCCGCACGCTCCGAGGGTCTCGCGGTGACCGTCGAAACCTGTCCCCACTACCTCCATCTCACCGCCGAAACAATCCGGGATGGCGCAACCCTGAACAAATGCGCCCCGCCCATTCGCAGCCGTGAGAATAACGACAAATTGTGGGAGGCCTTGCGGGACGGCACGATCGATCTCGTGGTCACCGACCATTCCCCATGTCTCCCCGTGATGAAGCGCATCTCCGAAGGCAATTTCCAAACTGCCTGGGGCGGCATCGCCAGCCTTTCCGTCGCGCTGCCATTAATGTGGACTGAGGCCAGTCAGCGCGGATTCACTTTGCACGATCTGGCGCAATGGATGTCCGCGGCCTCGGCTCGCCTTGCCGGCTGCGATGCGCGTAAGGGTCGCCTCGTCGCTGGCAACGACGCCGACCTCGTTGTGTTCGATCCCGACCGCGAATTCATCGTCTCGGAAGATACACTGCACTACCGCCATCCCGTTTCGGCCTATCTCGGAGAGACCCTGCGCGGAGTCGTGAAGGCAACGTACCTGCGTGGAATTCCAGTCTTCAGCGGAGGATCTTTCCCCGGCAAACCCGCCGGACTCGAATACACGAATCCAATCCATCGATCGCCGCCATAACCTTTTTCTATCTCGCTTCTTCACACTCCTGCGCCATTGTCCCTGAGTCTGTCATACACTATCCCATCCGCGAAACTGGGCGGTCTGCCTGGGTCAACGGAGTCAGGTCAATTCTCGAAACGCCGCTATGAACACCGATCGCATCGTCGGCCAGTCGGTCCCGCGCAAAGAAGGGCGTGACAAAGTAACCGGAAGGTCGCAGTATGTCGACGACATGAACGTACCCTACATGCTTTTCGGAGCCACGGTTCGCAGCCAGATCCCTCGCGGCCGGATCAGAAAGATCACCTTCGATCCAGCTATCCCTTGGGATGAATTCACAATCGTGTCGGCAAACGACATCCCTGGAAAGAATTGCATCGCCTTGATCGGCGAAGACCAGCCCTGCCTGGCAGGCGATTTCGTCAACCATCCCGAGGAGCCGATCCTGTTGTTGGCGCATCCCGACCGCCATGTTCTTCCCCAGGCGGTCGCCGCCGTATCGATCGAGTACGAGCCTCTGCCCAGCATCTTCACGATTGAAGAAAGTGAGGGCCGCTCCCAAATCATCTGGGGCGAGGACAACGTCTTCAAAACCTACCTGATCGAGAAAGGCAGCCTCGACTCCGTATGGGCAAAGGCCGACTACATCGTGGAGGGCGAATATTCCACGGGCGCACAGGAGCAGCTTTACATCGAAAATAACGGCATGATCGCAGCCTTCGATCCTGCCCAGGGGATCACCGTATGGGGCTCGTTGCAATGCCCCTATTACGTTCACAAGGCGCTCATGGCCCTCTGCAATTTGCCGGCGGATAAAGTTCGAGTCGTGCAGATGGAGACCGGAGGCGCTTTCGGCGGAAAAGAAGAATATCCGTCGATGATCGCGGCGCATGCAACGCTGCTAGCGATCAAAGCCGGAAAGCCCGTAAAGATTATTTACGACCGCATGGAAGACATGGCGGCAACGACGAAACGACATCCCTCCCGCACCCGCCATCGCACCGCCGTCAGCCGCGACGGCAAGATTCTTGGCGGAGAAATCGACTTCACCATCGATGGCGGAGCCTACGCCACTCTTTCCTCCGTAGTCCTCTCCCGCGGAATCATTCACGCCGGCGGACCTTATTACTGGCCGAGTATTCGCATCCGCGCGAAAGCCGTCGCCACCAATGCCCCGCCCCACGGCGCCTTCCGCGGCTTTGGCGCACCCCAGAGTTTGTTCGCCATGGAGCGGCACATGGACCGCATCGCGCAAACCGTGGGTCTTTCGCCCGTCGAGATTCGCCGCCGAAATTTCTTGCAGCCGGGGCAGGACACTACAACGCAACAGGTAATAACCGAGCCAATCGATCTTGGAAAATTGCTGGACCGCGCGTTGGAAGTTTCTGATTATGACTCCAAGAAACAGACTTTCACGAAAACCAATTCAGATGGCGCGCTCAAGAAAGGCCTGGGCATCGCCACATTTCTTCACGGCGCCGGCTTCACTGGGTCCGGCGAGCGGTATCTGAGTTCGGTCGTCGGCGTGGAAGGCTGCGCTGACGGCAGCGTCCGCGTGCTGGTATCGAGCACGGAGTTCGGCCAAGGAACAAAGACCGTGCTGAGCCAGATCGCCGCCGAAGCCCTTCGTCTGCCCTACGAAAGTGTGAGCATGGCGCAACCCGACACTCTAGAGGTTCCCAACAGCGGCCCCACGGTCGCCTCCCGCACCGTGATGGTGGTGGGAAAGTTGGTGCAATCCGCAGCCCTCGGAATCGCGCAGACTCTCATCGCCTCCAACCTGCTGCGCGAAGGCTACACCGCCGACGAGTTTCGCGTAGCCTGCCAGCAACACGTGGCCGCGCATGGCCCGTTCCGATCCTGGTCGCGTTACGAGGCACCCAGCGGAATCTTCTGGGACGATCAAGCTTATCGCGGAGAAGCCTACGCCGCATTTGCCTGGGCAGTTTACATCGCGGAAGTCACCGTAGACCTGAACACCTACAGCGTCTCGGTCGACGACTTCGTCGCGCTCCAGGAAGTTGGCAAAGTCCTGCATCCGCTTCTGGCACGAGGACAAGTCATCGGCGGCGTTGCCCAGGGCATCGGCTTCAGTCTCTATGAAAAAGTTGTTTGGCAAAATGGACGCATGCAGAACGCCCAGATGACCAACTACATCATGCCCACGTCGAGCGACCTGCCGCCGATTCGCGTGTTCTTCGAGGAGTTGGGCAATGTCCACGGAGCTTACGGCGCCAAAGGCATCGGCGAACTTCCCATGGATGGTCCCGCTCCCGCGATCGTCAACGCAGTCGAAGACGCTCTCGGAGTCCGTTTCGATTCCATTCCTCTGCTGCCGGAAGAAATCATGGAGGGGCTCGCAGCATCGTCGCCGACCGCGTCTCACTCGACCGAGCTAGTCCGATGACGAATTCCCGCACGAGCCAGTCCGAAATCTCGCTCACGGTCAACGGCGAGCCGAGGAAGATCCGCGCGTACCCGATGGAGCGTCTGCTCGACGTATTGCGATTGAAACTAGGATTGACCGGCGCAAAAGAAGGTTGCGGAGAAGGCGAGTGTGGCTCGTGCTCGGTATTGATGGACGGAGCACTCGTGAATAGTTGCCTCGTCCCAGTTCTCCAGGCGGCAGGCGCCAGCATCGTCACCATTGAAGGACTCGCGCCCGGAGATTCGCTTCACCTGCTCCAGGAAACATTTCTGGAGTGCGGCGGCGCGCAGTGCGGCATCTGCACGCCCGGAATGATTCTCGCGGCCACTCACTTATTAAATCGAAAGCCCGATCCCACTACCGACGAAATCCGCGACGGCCTTTCCGGCAATCTCTGCCGCTGCACCGGCTACAGCCAGATCATCGAAGCCGTGGCCGAAGCCGCGCGCCGCAGACTAACGACGAAGACAACGACAGGGACGAAGGGGTTGATAATATGAGATCGAATCCCTCCGACTACGAAATGCTCGCGCCCGGCAGCCTGCATGCGATCACCTCGCTGCTGGCCAACGAACCGGGAGCGTGGCTTCCGATAGCAGGCGGCACCGACATCATGGTGCAATACGCCGCCGGAACACTGCCCGCACGAAAACTGGTCAGCATCTGGAACCTTCCCGAATTGCGCCACATCGAAGTGACGTCCCACGAAATTCGCATCGGCGCGGCCTGTACCTACACCGATCTTCGCCGCCACGAAGTTGTCGCCCCTGAGTTTCCCCTACTCGCCACTGCCGCGCGATGGACCGGCGGAATCGCCAATCAAAATCGCGGGACGATCGGCGGCAACATCGTGAACGCATCCCCTGCGGCCGATTCCCTGCCCGCACTGCTGGTATATGAAGCCGAACTGATGCTGGTGTCGGTTCGCGGCGAGCGCCGCGTCCCCTACGTCACGTTTCACACGGGATATAAGAAGACTCTTCTCGCTCCCGACGAGTTGATTCAGACAGTTTGTCTGCCTCGACGGTTCGCGAAATATTTCACCCACGCCCGAAAAGTCGGCGCGCGCAACGCACAAGCCATCTCCAAAGTTTGCATCGCCGCCCTAGGCCGCCTCACGAATAGCACCATCGAAGACGTGCGCATCGCGCTAGGAAGTATTGCGCCTGTTCCGCTTCGTCTGCGCGAAACCGAACAAGTCGTGAACGGCAAGTCGATCGATTCTGCACTGTTACTCCTGGCCAGAAGAACTGCAACTGCCGAGATCCGCCCCATCGACGACATTCGATCGACGGCAAAATATCGCGCAGCCGTGGCGGGCAATCTCGTAGTTGAATTCCTGAATCGCCTGAACTCCCAGCGAAGAGGACCAGAGCGCGTAGATGGAAAGAATGTCCTAGCGCAATGGAATCTCCTTCCACCCGACGAAGCCCTCACTAAAATTCTTCCCTGCTGCGGATCGAAAGCCTGGGCCCACTCCATGGTCGCCCGCAGACCGTTCGCGAACGAAGACATGCTCCTCCGTGTATCCAGCGAAATCTGGCGGAGTCTCACGCCATCCGACTGCATGGAAGCATTCCAAAGTCATCCGCGCATCGGCGAGACCCGTGCCTCCCAGCCTCCGTCTGCTCAATCGGCAGCTTGGTCAGCGCAAGAACAGCGAGACGTAACCGACGCCGAGGCTGAAACAAAAGCCGCGTTGGCCGATGCCAATCGCGAATACGAGCAGCGCTTCAACCGAATCTTCATCGTGTGCGCTACCGGCAAGTCGGCCGCCGAGATTCTGGCCATCCTGCAACAACGCCTCGACAACGACGCCGAGACAGAACTGCAGCAAGCCGCCGAACAACAACGGCAGATCACGGAACTCCGCCTGAAGAAATGGCTTCAATCATGAAATGCATCTCGACTCACATTCTCGATCTGGTTAACGGCAAGCCCGCCGCGGCCGTGGCCGTACGCCTTGAGAAACAAAGCGACTCTCGGGCTTGGCGCACATTGACCTCAACCCACACCGGTCAGGATGGCCGCTGTCCTCAATTGCTGCCGCAAGACGAGGACTTCTCCGCCGGAGTTTATCGCCTAAGTTTTGAAACCGGAAATTACTTCGCGCAACTCAAGATCTCAACCCTGTATCCCGTCGTCGAAGTCACCTTCCGGGCCCATGAGGGCGAATCGCATTTTCACATTCCGCTACTCCTGAGCCCGAACGGATACACGACTTACCGCGGGAGCTGAACAACGTTTCGCCGATGGAGTGGACAAGGTGACCTCGTCAATCCGCGAATGGCTCAACCTGCTGGTGCGCTGGACTCACGTCTTCGCCGCGATCATGTGGGTCGGCCAAACTTATTACTTTACCTGGCTCGACGGGCAATTCAACAAGCTCGCCCAAAACGCGCCGGTAGACGACGCGAATCCATCGATATGGATGGTCCACAGCGGCGGCTTCTACACCGTCGACAAGCAGAAATCCCTGAAGGTCGGCCCCGAGCAGGTCCATTGGTTTCGGTGGGAAGCGCTCATGACGTGGCTGAGCGGCATGGTGCTGCTCATTCTCGTCTACTACTCCAGCAGTGGCCTCATCGATCCCGACATCGCAGACATCTCGCAAGCACTCGGGATTGCGATCGGCCTCGCCGTACTGGCCGGTGGATGGATCGTCTACGATTTGGCGCTGCGATCGCCTTTGGGCAGATCAGAAGCCGGGTTTGCTGTATTCTCACTCGTCATGATCGTCGCGCTCGCCTGCGGATTGACCCACATCTTCAGCGGACGCGCGGCCTACATCCACCTTGGCGCTGTGATGGGAACAATCATGACCGCCAACGTCTGGTTCCGGATCTTGCCTTCACAGCGCAAAATGATCGCAGTCGCCGCCGCCGGACAAGCCTTCGATCCGTCGCTTGGCGCACAAGCCAAGCTGCGATCCAAACACAATACTTTCATGGCAGTTCCCGTTGTCTTTATCATGATCAGCAATCACTTTCCGGTTGCTACCTACGGGAATAAATACGGATGGGAAGTGCTCGTTGCCCTCGTAGTTGTCGGCTGGGCAGCGGCGAAGGCGATACGCGAGTCTTAAATTCTGATCATGCCTGCATCGTCGAACTCGGAATCCCGTGCCAACTGCTGAGACCACAACTCGTGCCGGAGAAGTCATCGCTCGCTGCCAGCGGCTCGCACTGCTCTCGGAAGACTCAGTCGGCACGCGCCGCACATTCCTTTCCCCGCCCATGCGCGAGTGCCATCAGGAAATCACTCGCTGGCTGGAGCCGCTCGGCGTTCCCGTACAAATCGACGCCGCCGGAAATCTCCGCGCAGTCTATCCCGCATTACAGCCGAGCGCCCCCCGCCTCCTGATCGGCTCGCACCTCGACACCGTCCCCAACTCGGGCGCATACGACGGCGTCCTGGGAGTTCTACTCGCCGTCGCGCTCCTCGAAGAATTGCGGGGACGCAGACTTCCTTTCGCGATCGAAGTGGTCGGCTTCTCCGAAGAAGAAGGAGTTCGCTTCGGCATTCCGTTCATTGGCAGCCGCGCGCTGCTAGGCAGACTCGATCAGGAACTCCTCGCTGTTCGCGATCCTCGCGGCACTGTCCGAGAGGCAATCGAAAACTTCGGACTGAATCCCGGCGAGCTTTCCAAGGCAGAGTTGACAGCCGATGCTCTCGGCTACCTTGAGTTTCATATCGAACAGGGTCCGGTTCTGGAAACATTGAATCTCCCCCTCGCCGCAGTCGAAGCCATCGTCGGCCAGAGCAGGTTAGAGTTCACATTCTTAGGCCGCGCCAATCATGCCGGAACAACCCCCATGCACCTCCGCTTCGACGCTGTCGCAGGTGCGGCGGAATGGATCGCAGCGGTCGAGCACACTGCGAAGCAGATCCCCGGCCTAGTCGCGACCGTGGGAAAAATCGAAGCCAAGCCCGGAGCCACGAACGTAATCGCCGCCGAAACACGCCTGACCCTCGACGTTCGTCACCGCTCTGATGAGACTCGGACTCGCGCGGTGCACGACCTGATTCATCAGGCCCACGAGATTGCTGCGCGCCGCGGATTGTCGGTGCGGCAGAATAATCTATTAAGCCAAAACGCGGTCGCGATGGACCCATTCCTCGTCGACGCAATAGAACACGCAATCGTCAAAACCAGCTGCAAGCCCCATCGCATGGTCAGCGGCGCCGGCCACGATGCCATGATTGTCGCCGAGAAGGTTCCGTGTGCGATGATTTTCCTGAGATCTCCTGGCGGCATCAGCCACGACCCTGCTGAATCGGTCATGCGGGAAGACGTTGAGAAGGCGATTGAATGCGGATTGCATCTTCTCGATCACCTCGCATCCGCTCCCGAATTTCACCAAAGGACAACCCGTGCATAATCTTGGCCGCACCCGCAGTTCACAACAGCTCAACCATCTACTGCTGACTCCGGATACTTTTGTTCGCACCGTTCTGCCCGGGATGAAAGACTGCTCCGCGATTGTGCACGTCAACCCGGCTCTGGGCGCGCGGTTCACGCAATACACTGCTGAGTTCGAAGCCGGAGGAGAACTCGGCAACACGCCCGCGCAACGCTTCCTCTTCGTCATTGAAGGCATCGTGAAAATCGAAGTCGGGGGCAAGTCGAAGAAATTGAACGCAAACGGTTATGCCTACATCCCCGAAGGTTTGCCACATCGGCTGACGGCTGTCAAAGCAAGCCGGGTCGCGGTCATGGAGAAGCGCTATGAATCCCTCGACGGCGTCAATCCTCCGCGGTTAATTATTTCGAGCGAGGATGCCGTCTCTTCGCATCCTCTCGGCGACGATCCCTCCTTGCAAGTAAAGTGCCTTTTGCCCGATCTGCCACCGGATGCGATGAGCTACGACTTCGCCGTCAACACCATGGTCTACCAGCCCGGAGCCGCGCTCAGCATGGTCGAAATGCACGTCATGGAGCACGGCCTCATCATGCTCGAAGGCGGGGGAATCTACCGCCTCGGCGACTCGTGGTATCCCGTGAGCGCGGGCGACTTCATCTGGATGGGAGCCTGGTGTCCGCAGTGGTTCGGAGCCATCGGCAAGGTCCCCGCCAAATATCTGATCTACAAAGACTGGAACCGCCATCCCCTGGCGGGCTTGCAACGATGAACTTAATCATTGACCACGACCGGCTACTTTCCGAAATCGAAGCCCTCGCTTTGATTTCAGAGGCCGAGCCGCCGGTCGTAACCAGAATCGTTTTTACCCCCTCCGATCTCAAGGCGCGGGCATGGATGAAGGCGCGTTGCGCGGAAGCCGGACTCACCGTCCGCGAGGACCCCATAGGCAACACGTTCGCTCGCTGGAACGGCTCTGACCCGAGCGCGCCCGTGGTCGGCACCGGCTCGCACATCGACGCCATTCCGAACGCCGGAAAATATGATGGCGTCGTCGGTGTGCTCGGAGGTCTCGAAGCAATCCGTGCCCTGCAGAAAAGTGGGTTCCGCCCGAGACACTCGATCGAATTACTGATCTTCACGTCCGAAGAGCCCACGCGTTTTGGAATCGGCTGTGTCGGAAGCAGGCTGCTTTCGGGGACTCTTTCCCCGGATGCGGCGCGAAAGCTCACAGACAACGACGGAGCAACTCTCGATGACGTTCGCCGAGAAGCTGGTTTCAGCGGTGAACTCGAGCAAGTGAAGTTGCCGAGCGACTACTACGAAGCATTCGTCGAGTTGCACATCGAACAAGGCCCACTGTTAGAGCAACAGCACATTCCCCTCGGCATCGTCACCAACATCGCCGCACCGGCCAGTCTCCGCATCTTGGTCGAAGGGTCAGGAGGACACGCCGGTGCTGTTCTAATGCCCGACCGCCGCGACGCTCTCTGCGCCGCCGCTGAAATGATATTGGCGATTGAGAGCGCCGCCCGCACCAGCGGAGCCATCGACACAGTCGCAACGGTTGGGATCTGCGACGTCTTTCCGGGCGCGGTTAATAGCATTCCCACCCGCGTCCGCCTAAGCGTGGACATTCGCGACACCGATCTGCAGCGCCGCGACCGCATCATGCAAACCATCGAGACCAAATGCAACTCGGTCGCGACCGAGAGGCGCGTCGCGATTCACTTCGAACTACTCAACGCCGACGCACCCGCCGATTGCGCTCCCGCAATGATCGGCGCGCTCTCTCAATCCTGCCGCGAACACCAACTGAATTTTCTTCCCATGGTCAGCCGCGCCTATCACGACTCACTCTTCATCGCGCGCATCGCTCCCGTCGCTATGTTGTTCATCCCCTGCCGCAACGGATACAGTCACCGTCCCGACGAATACGCGTCTCCCGACGACATCGCCCTGGGAACACTGGTACTCGCCGAGACTCTCGCAGCCCTATCCAAATAGGCTCGCGAAACCACGTCTACGGCGCGTGAGGAATGCTCAGTTCCCGTTCCGCCCAATGCTCCACCAGATCCCGCACCACCTTATCTCCGACGATCTGCGCCGCTTCCAACGCAGGCATGTAAGCCGAGTAGTTTCCCGAAACCATCTCCTGCAAACTCTCCGCCGCCGGCACGCCCGGTGCTTCGCGATCGTAATTGCTGACCGTTCGCAGTACAAGCACCCGCTGCAGATCAACACGCCCAGCCTGGCTCAAGAACGTGAGCGCCTGCATCGTTCCTGAATCCTCCATGGCCGCGACCATGTAGTTCCCCTTCCCGCCCGTGTAGTAGCGAGTCCACGCGTTCGCCCACTCGTCCATCTTCGACCCATGCCAGAACGTGCCCGCCGACATCGTATCGCCTCGCGTCACAAACGGCGGCTTCAGCGCATTCGGAAACCCCACGAACCGCGCCCGCGATTTACGCATTGCATCGGAGTCCGCGAGCACAGCGTTCTGCGTGAGGTGAAAGGCCCAGCCAACGAGTCCCGGATTCAGACTGTACATTTCCCCATACTCGTCGCTGGCAGGCTGCTCGTAAGGCGTGCCCTTCCGCAACGGAACGTAGCCGGTCGGCCAGTTCGCAGGAATTTGCCGCGCATCAATCTCAAACGCCAGGTCGCCATCCACCACATGATCCACCCAAACCGCCGACCCAACCGACACGTCCGCCGGATCACCTCCGCCAATGCCAGCAACGATCCAATACGCCTTCGATAAATCGAAGCGCGGATCGAGCCCCAGCGCCATCACGGATGCCGCCGCCTTCGCGGTTCCGACCCCCGTCACCATGCCGAGCACTCCATCCTTGTTCATACGCACGTGGTGATATCCGGCAGCCAGCGGAAGAATCTGGTCAAGATGCTCCCGCTCCACCCAAAGCTGAAATTCTCCCGGCGCGTCGCCCGTATCCTCACCACGCTCAAACATAGTCACCACAACCACCTTGACCCGAATCGGCGCAGCGGAAACCGTCTGGCCCGAAAGACAGCCAGAGCAAATCGAAAACAGTGCGAGCGTGAGCATGAAGGGCACAAGCGGACCGCAATGACAATTTCGACGCCCATTCTTCACGGAATCGTCCTTCACCCCATCGTCCTTCACGCCATCGCTCCCCGAATCCGCGCATACCCCGGCTTAATCGAGGAATAAATGAAATCGCAACGCTCCTTATACGGCAGAAAGGCGCTCTTCATCGCGTTGACTGTAATTTTCTCGAAATCATTGAGAGTCAGTCCAAAGGTCTCGGCGGCAGCTTCAAATTCTTTCGTCATTGTCGTGTTGCTCATCAGCCGGTTGTCCGTATTCAGCGTGACGCGAAATTTCTCCTGGTAGAGAATCTTGAAGGGATGCTCCGCCAGACTCGGCGTAGCGCCGGTATGAACGTTGCTCAACAAACAAATTTCCAGCGGAATGCGCTTGTCCAGAACGTATTGGGCAAGATCGCCCAACTTCACCGCCTTCCCGTCCGCAACCGCAATATCCTCGATCAGCCGCGTCCCATGCCCGATGCGATGCGCCCCACAATACTGAATCGCCTGCCAGATCGATTCTTTCCCGTAACCTTCCCCGGCATGAATCGTGATATTGAAATTCTCCCGCTGGATGTAGTGAAACGCATCCACGTGCTTCTTCGGCGGGTGACCGCCTTCCTCGCCCGCCAGATCAAACCCCACAACTCCACGCGCTCGAAAATCAACCGCCAGTTCCGCCATTTCCAGCGAAGTGTTCATGTTCCGCATGGCGCAAATGATTAAACCCGAAGCAATCCCGAAATCCTTTCGCCCGCGATCCAGTCCTTTGAGCACCGCCGCAACAATCTGCTGATGGGTCAGCCCCTTCTGCGTATGAAAAACCGGCGCAAAGCGAGTTTCAAAATACACAATCCCATCCCGGCTCAAATCCTCCGCCTGTTCATATGCCACACGCTGCAGCGCCTCTTCGGTCTGCATCACGGCAATCGTGTGTGCGAACCCTTCCAGATATTTCGCCAGGCTCCCTTGATTTGCTCCGCGAAAGAACCACTCGCGAAGTGCGTCGGGAGAATCCGTCGGAAGGTCGGTATATTTCGCATCTCTCGCCAAATCAATCACCGTCTGCGGCCGAAGCACGCCATCCAAATGCTCGTGCAGCAGTACTTTGGGAAGGGTTTGCAACAATCCCTTATCAAATTTCATGGAGGTCTACTCCCAGCAACACCGGTGCCGAACACCGCGAAGCGTTGCAAGATAATACACCACCCCCTGCGACCATCCTTGTGCTGCGGCTCGAGCCACTGTCGAAAACTGCTGCCTTCCATGAGTACCTGCGCTACGATGGGATACTCGTGCAACCCATCCACATTGACGCCCACCAGCACTTTTGGATCTACAGTGCATCCGACTACGCTTGGATCGATGAATCGATGTCCGCTCTGCGCCGCAATTTTCTGCCATCGGATCTGAAGCCTGAACTTGACAACAATGACTTCCACGGGTCGGTTGCCGTGCAAGTCCGTCAAACGCTCGAAGAAACTTGCTGGCTCCTGGAGTTGGCCGAGCGCTCTCCATCAATCCTCGGAGTCGTCGGATGGGCCGATCTGCGCTCCCCCGACATTCGTTCACAACTCAACGACCTCGCTCGCAATCCCAAGCTGGTTGGCATTCGCCACATCGTGCAGAGTGAACCCGACGATCGATTCCTGCTTCAAGGAGATTTTCTGCAGGGCATTTCCGCGCTCGAAGAATTCGACCTCGCGTACGACATCCTGATTTACTCCAAACATCTTCCCGAAGCCGCCGAGTTTGTCGAGCAGTTCCCCCGCCAGCGCTTTGTCCTCGATCATCTGGCCAAGCCGCCCATCAAAAGCGGCGAAATCGATTCCTGGTCCCGCGGCATCAGACGCCTCGCCAACTTCCCCAATGTATTCTGCAAACTTTCGGGATTGGTCACCGAGGCCGACTGGCAGCAGTGGCAACCCGTGCACATCGCCCCATTCCTCGACGTGGCCTTCGAATCGTTCGGACCGGATCGCCTGATGATTGGCTCCGACTGGCCGGTATGTCTGGTGGCGGCGCCCTACGCGCGAGCGGTCAATGTCGTGAAGAACTATCTGATGACACAAAAGCCGGAGTGGCGAAACGCAGTCCTCGGCGGCAACGCGCAGCGGTTCTGGCGTTTGCAGGCGAGGTAAAAAGACCCGTGCAAAAATGTTTATGTGGTGATCGGCTCACGTTCGCCGCAGCTCGACACTCTTCGCTCGGCACAGCCACCGCACGCCCAATGTTTTACAATGTCCGGGCGCGCGATACGTCACCCATGTCTCGCTCCCTTCTCCAACTCGATTCTCGTGACAACGTCTTGATCGCCCTCACCAACTTTCGAGCCGACGAAAGCGTCGAATTCGAAGGGCAGACCTACACTCTTCCCAAGAATGTTCCCGCCAAACACAAGTTCGCTAGGCGCAGCATCAATGTCGGTGACAGCGTCGTAATGTACGGCGTTTTAGTAGGTACAGCCGTCAAGCCTATCGCCGCCGGAGAACTTCTGACCACGACCAACGTTCAGCATCAGGCCGCGCCCTTCCGCGAGCAGTCTGACGATTTTCACTGGACCCCTCCTGACGTTTCCCGCCGGACGCACCAAACTTTCCAGGGGTATCGCCGCTCCGACGGACAAGTCGGCACGCGAAACTACTGGCTCGTCGTTCCTCTCGTCTTTT
>Ga0210400_10002754_pt1 | contig 15936 bp, 10 predicted proteins | sample IncBWH26MmetaG_FD_155456 | JGI IMG/M metagenome (GOLD analysis project Ga0210400, IMG submission 155456) | Forest soil microbial communities from Barre Woods Harvard Forest LTER site, Petersham, Massachusetts, United States - Inc-BW-H-26-M | ecosystem: Environmental > Terrestrial > Soil >... | reverse complement strand
ACGCGGGCAAACTCGCCTTCGGCACCGTCGATACCTGGCTGCTCTGGAAACTAACCGGAGGCCGCGTTCACTCAACCGACGCCAGCAACGCCTCGCGCACCATGCTCTTCAACATCCACACCGGCGCGTGGGATCACGAACTTCTCGATCTGTTTCGCGTCCCCCTATCGATGATGCCCGCCGTTCGATCTTCGAGTGAGGTCTACGGCGATGCCAGCGCAGTCAAAGGCCTGGAGAAAATTCCCGTCGCAGGTGTTGCCGGCGATCAGCAGGCGGCGTTGTTCGGTCAGCGCTGCATCCGCCCCGGCCTAACCAAGAACACCTACGGCACCGGCTGCTTCATGTTGCAAAACACGGGTCGCCGCGCCGTCCCGTCCTCCCATCGCTTGGTCACCACCGTCGCGTGGAAGATCGGCGACGCCACGCAGTACGCTCTCGAAGGCAGCGTCTTTGTTGGCGGCGCGGTCGTGCAGTGGCTGCGCGACGGCCTTGGCCTGATCCGCGAATCAGAAGAGGTCGAGCCTCTCGCCAACTCCGTGCCCGACAACGGCGGCGTCTATCTAGTCCCAGCCTTCGTGGGACTAGGCGCACCGCATTGGGATTCCTACGCACGCGGCTCGATCTTCGGACTCACCCGCGGCACCACCGCCGCTCACCTCGCCCGTGCTGCCCTCGAGAGCATCGCCTACCAGGTCGCCGATTTGCTGGATGCGATGCGCCTCGATTCCGGCGACGCGGTGCAGGACCTGCGCGTGGACGGCGGAGCCGCCGCCAACAACAGCCTCATGCAATTTCAGGCCGACATTTTAGGAGTGCCTGTGGTTCGCCCCGCCGTAACCGAAACCACAGCGCTCGGCGCAGCATATCTCGCGGGCATCGCGGTCGATTTCTGGAAGGGCAGCCTCGACGCATCCGCAGCAAAGAACGATCGCCGGTTCGAACCAAAGATGCCGTCAACCTCTGCACGCGTCCTGCGCGACCGCTGGAACGAAGCCGTCTCACGCTGCAGGAACTGGGAGCCCGGGCCGGAGCGCTGATCTACGGCTTGTACCAGAACACCGCCCCCTTGGAAATTGCCGGCAGCATGAAGTCAACGCTGTCCCCGCGTCGCATCCCCTTGACCGTCTGCACGTCCCCGAGAAATGGAAGAAAGAACCCCTTGCCCTCTTCCGTGGATATTACACTTACCTCAATCCCAGTTTGTGGCGTCTGCACCGGATTCGATCCCCCGCGCAGTCCCGCAAAGTTAGCGAAGAAACAGTTGATGTGTCCATCCGAAGTGCGAGAGATCGAAGTCGCCAGGTGCAGGCCAGCTTTGATCCGCACCGCGTCTCCACCCTGCAGGCTCTCAAAGAATGCATGTTGAGATTCCGGAGACGCGTGTTCGAAATCTTTCTCCAGCACCGCGTTATAAGCCTTCCCCGGGGAATCCGGCAGCCGCACGACATTCTGCGAACTCCCCAATCCCGTGGCATCGGCTCCGCTGATCACGATCTTTCCTCGCGCCGCGAACCCCTGTAGCCAGCTCTTCTCACTCTCCCCCAGCACTCGCACATCCGGCAAGACCAGCGTCTTGCCCTTAAAATCCGCCAGTGTCCGCGGTGTCACAATCTGAAACTCCAGATGCTTCTGCATCAGCAGAATCAATATGCCCCGGTACGAAGCAATAAAATCGTCGGCATAAAAATTCCGCGTGTCCGGCGAAAAGTAAACCCCAATCGGATCAATCGGCGCCCGCGGCAAATAGAAAGTCTTCTCATGGGCCTGAATCCAAGCGAAGATTTTCGTTCGCGTCGGCAAGTCATTCGACCCGGCCATCGAATGCCCTGGCGCATCCCAGAAGTTCGCGCCCGCCATCACCTGCGACATGGCCAGATTCTCCATCGCCTCGCGAATCATCAACTCGCGTGCCGCGACCACGCGCGCCTCCGTATTCTTCTTATCGCCGTCCCACGAGTAATTCAGAATCCACGTCGCCTTCCCCTGCGCGAACGCGCGAAACGAATGCATCCCCACCTGGTAGCGGAACCAGTCCAGCGGCTTGCGCGCCGATGCCATGTGGTCGCCGTTACCGAATTCATATTCGTGCGCAATCGCATCGACCACGCCGTACAGGCTGTAAACATCGGCCCCAACCCGCACCGCCGCCTCCTCAATCCCAGGATAAATTTCAGGAATCGTCTTGATCTTCGGATTGACCGCCTTCGCCGTCCGGTCAATCTCACTCAGAAAATCAGTGAAGGTCTGAATTCGGAACGTAACCCATTTGCGAAACGCCGGATCGGAAAAATCTCCCAGCTTCACATCATGCTTCGCATCAAGGCCAGTCTGCTGCTTGAACGCCGCAACCGTGTAGTCATCAAAGCTGGCCCAAGTATCTTCCCAGCCATCGAAGTGAGTCATCCAATACGGAATATCAATATAGATGCCGTCAATCCCCGTCCCAGCAATCTGCCGCACCCGTTCTAGGTAGACCTTCCGCCACTCCGGCGCGTAAGGACTCACCCAGACATCTTCGTCACCCTTCCGAATCCAGAATGCGGTGCCGCCGCCGAAGATGGCGGGCTCGCCCGTAATCTTGCGCTGCAGCCAATCCGGATGATCCTTGCCCAGCGTGTGCTCCACCTGATCGCCATGCGCGGTGATGCACTCAGTTCCGGCAATGTAGACGAACGCGTAGTTGTGCTCGCTGTGCGCGGCCTCAGCCACGTCGCGGATCGCCTTCAGTTTTTCTTCAGGATGCAGAAAGCTTTCGTAGCGTCCGGGAATGTCGTTGTCCACTTCGATCCCGAACACTCCGCTGGCCTGCGCATTGCGCACAATCTGCAGCGCATCGCCGCCTTTCAACCCATAGGCGCCGATGCGAACGTAGTTAGTCCAGTCCTGTTTTTCGGAATCAGGCGCTGCGACCAGCCCCGCCGCGAACAAAAAGAAAAATAAGGAGAGAAATGCGAATAGAGCTTTTCGTGTCTTACCTGCCCCTGAATCCGTATTCACAAATCCGATTAACTCTGGCCCTGATGAAGTCACACCTGCTCCTGCTCGCCCGGCGGCAAGGTCCGTACGGTCAACGGTTTGAGCAGGCTTTTTGTAACTCGAATCAGAACTCGAATCTCAATCCAAACTGGAAGGTTCGCGGATTTTCCCCGGGCGCGTCGCTCGTAACTGTCCCGAATAACGGATCTCCCACGGCCGAATTCGGCTGCCCAAAGCGCGGGTGATTGGTGAAGTTGAACATCTCCGCCCGAACTTCCAGCCGCATGCCTTCTTTGGGTACAAACGATTTGTAAATATTCAGATCACTGTTGTGAATGCCGTCGACGCGCAACCCGGAAAAGTACCGTGGAGCATTCCCAGGAACCTGGTCGCCGGGGTCGGCAAAGCAGTTGGCGTTGAGATAGGCGTCAGGAGTCGCATTCTGCCAACTCAAGGCGGCGGAGTGCATGCTGGTCCCGGTCTTAAATTGGGGGCACACAACTTGCGGGCGCTGGGTGCCATTCGCCAGACGGGCGTTGGACATGCTCAGGGCCATCGGTTGTCCCGATTGCTCGGTGATGATCGTCGCCAGCGACCAGCCTCCTATAACGGCATCGACCGCTCGATTCATATTGCCGCCAATCCATTGCTTGCGCCCAATGGGTAGATCCACGACCACGGCGGCCGCTAGCCGCTGGGGCGTGTCGTTGGCCCCGATGCTGCGTTCCACCGACAGGCGGTCGAGTTGTTGCGGGATGCCGGCCCCGAGCGCACCCACCCAGTTGTTCCTGCCCGCCGACGAATCGTCGGTTGACTTCGATATGGTGTAGCTGCCTTCGAAACTGATGTGGTGCGTCGTCCGCTTCTGGAACCGAATCTGCAGAGCGTTGTACCACGAACTCGCTTCCTCAATCATCAGCCCTTCGAAGTCGCCGTTAAACTGTGGATACTGGTTCAACAGAGTCCCCAAGGGGAGGGCCCCGCTCGGATCACCGTAATTCGAATTGGGCTCGTTGAAACAGGGATTGGTCGCCGAAGGAACGCACCCAGCAGTGAACATCGAGAAAAACGGGTTGCCCACTGAAGTCTGAAGAAAGTTGCTGACGCAGCCATCCGTGATGCAAGTTGAATCCGTCGGAGTTACCGCCGCAGTGATCTGCGCCAGCAAAGCGGAAGGGATGAATGAGCGGTTGTTGGTGCCGGCCCACGGCAGATGCGTGCTTCGGTTGGCGGAGTAATCCACGCCGAGTACGATCTGGCTGGGGAGTAGCCGCTCGATTCCCACATTCCACTGGTAAAGCTCTGCATCCCGCGCCGCAGTCGTGCCCAGATCGTTGGGGTTTTGATAGCCCCAGTTCGCAAACTGGCCGTACTGCGTACCCTGCGGACCGGTGAAGCCGCTGGGAAACGGATTCTCCAGGGTCGCCGATTGGGTTGCGAAATTGTCGTGCGTAAAAAATAGGTTCGCCGTCTTGCGGAACGCCGAGCCGGGATACTGGAAGTTTGTGGCCGGGCTCATTCCGAAGTAAATGCCGGCCCCTCCCCGCACCACCGTCTGCGGAGCGACTTGGTACGAGAAGCCCAGTCTCGGCCCAACGTCTTTCCGGTAGGTCGGAATTGTTCTCCTGCTGGACGTCGGGAACTGCGTGGTGCCGAACAGTTCCTGCGACGCCGGGTAGTTGAGTCCAGCGCTCTGCATCTGCGCCTGTACGCTCATGTCTCCGGCCGCTTGCGCAGCGGCTGGCAAGCTGGTCAGGTCGATATTCACGCCGCTGTCGGCGTTGAAATTGCTGAACTCGATCTGGTTGCCGCGCGAGGTGTAGGGCGAACTCCACTGGTACCGCAGTCCGAGGTTGATCGTCAGCTTGGCGTTTACCTTCCAGTCATCCTGCACATAAAACCCGGTCTCCAGCGACCGGTTCGCCACGGACGGAGTCACCACCAGTTGACTGGAGGCGTTGATATTGTCGCCGTAACCAAAAGCCAGGCTGGCGAAAGGATTGCCTGTCGAGATTGTCTGGATATTAGCGGGATTGGTGCAGTCATTATTGAGACAAATCTGCGTAGTATCGCTGTTCGGATTCGGCGACGTGACGTCATCCGTGAACGTCATGAAGCCGCTCGGGTAATTGGGCTGCCAGAAATTGTTGTAGAAAATTCTCTGCTCACCGCCGATCTTGATCAGGTGCGATCCCCTGGAAACCACCAACTGCGAGGAGTAACTGACCAGGGTGTGGGCAAAGCTAGTGTTAATGCAGCACTGATCGTAGAGATTTGTCCAAGGGGAACTCCCCTGCATCAGAAACGTCGGCATCTTGTCGATCCCATTGGCCTGCTCGAACACCGAAGGCAATCCCTGAACGCCCGCCGGCAGCGAGGCATTGAAACTGGTGATCGTCGGGATACTCGGGAGCGACAGTTCGTGCACCCGGTCGACTCCTGCATGGCTAGTCCAGATGATCCGCGGGTTGATCGTGCGCGTATATTCCACCGAACCGTTTTGCGCGACGGTCACGCCGCTCTTGATTCCGTCATTATCGAAGCCGTCGCCCAGGGTCAGCGGAGTCGTGCCGTTGCTCCAGCCTCGGCTGTAGCGGCTGCTGATGCGGTTGCTGTCGTTGATCTGGTGGTCTATCTTGATGTCAAACTGGTAGTCCGGATTTGAGCCTAGCGTCGTGAAATTGTAGTTATTGAACTCGTTCCCATTGCTGGGTTTCGGATAGAGATTGAGGACTGCCAATCCGATCGCGTCCTGCTCGCCGGTCGGTATCATCCCTCCCCCCTGAACCGTCGGCCGGCACATCGTGCCGGGTGTTGCCGGCGGCGGACAAGCAATAAGAGGCTGCTTTGGATCGTAAATCGGAGTCGCCGTCGCCGAAAAGTCGCCGAGCCGTTCCGCCAGAGTCGGTACGGTCACAACTCCACTGGTTGCTCCGGAGCTCCTTACCTTCTCGAAGTCGACAAAAAAGAACGTGCGGTTCTTCTTGATGGGACCGCCCAGCGAAAATCCACCCTGGTCGCGCTTGCTGTCGGGCTTGGGCCCGATGTTGGCGGGATTGAAGAAATCGCGAGCATCCAACTGCGCGCGCTGCAGGAAATACCAACCGCTGCCATGAAAGGCGTCGGTGCCGCTCTTCATGACCATGTTCACCACGGTGCCGCCGTTGTTGCCGAACTCGGCCGAGAAGCTGTTGTTCTGCACCTTCATTTCCTGCATGCTCTCGATCAGAGGCTCGTAGTAGACGTTGGAATTTCCTCCCTCCCCTTGTTCCGGCGCGCTGAGCAGGGCGCCGTCCAGCCGTATCTCGGCGGTCGCGTTGCGCTGCCCGTTGGAAGTGAAGTTTGTTCCCGAGGGATAGTTATCGCTAGTGCCTGACCCGGCCACCTCGGTCACGCCCGCCGCCAGGAACGTCAGGCCAAAGAAGTTGCGGTTGGCCAGAGGGAGTTCGTGCACATATTCGTTGCTGATGTCCGTGCCCAGAGTCGCACTCTCGGTGTCGAGCAGCGGAGCCGTTTCCGTGACTTCCATCGTCGAGCTGATGCTTAAGGGATGAAGCACGAAATCAACGCTGGTCTGTTGGTCGACTTGCAGAACTACATTCTTCTTCTCCGAGATCCGGAAGCCCGCGACCTCCACCTTGAGGGTATAAACCGACGGCCGCAAGCCGGAAAAGAAATACTCTCCACGATCATCGCTGTGCGTGGTCTGCGCGATGTTCGTCCCGTCGTTGGTCACTGTGACCGTCGCCTTGGCCACCACCGCCCCCGACTGGTCCGTCACCACCCCGCGAACCTGCGCCTCGTAACTGCCCTGTGCGTGAGCCACCGGCGCGAACAGCGCCACCATCGCCAAGGACAGGAATAATGATAGGCAGAGTGAGAAGGAGGAGGTGAGACCGGCAACTAAACTGGAATTTCGTTGGCAGACACGCATGGCTAGCCTCCGCACGACGACTTTCATATTATTACGAGTTAAAACTATTACTTTCGTTTATGATGAAAGTCAAGTCAAATCGCAGCCAAGTCAAAGGAAAAGCGCAGTGGGAAAACGCTCGTAAAGTAAGGTAGTCTGCCATCGTTTTCATTGCAGATTAGCGCCATCACACAAAGGACATTTCGTAATGCCACGTTTTCATCTCCCGTGTGCCCTGCTGCTGCTTCTCCCCGCGATCGCAGCCGCTAAGGCTGCGCCGGCCGGCGACACTATCTCCCTCTCGAACGATGCAATTTCAGCCACCTGGTCGATTCGCGGCGGATCGTTCCGCTGGCAGAGTCTGACCAACTATTTCACGGGCGCAAACTTGTCCCCCGACGGCAGCGTGTTCGAGTTGATGCAGAAAGAAGGCCCGGTCCTACGCTCAGCGGATTTCAAGCTGGTGGGCACGCCGGTGCTGCGAAACATTTCCGGATCGCCTGACTACTCTAAGCCAGGCTCCCAGGCCAGTTCGCCCAAAGGTGCCGATCGTCTTCCGGGCCGCGAATTGCGGGTGGAACTCGAAGACCCTGCCGCCAAGCTCCACATCGTGTGGAAGGCAATCCTTCTCGACGGCACGACTTACGTTCGTCAGGAACTGACCATCCGCGCGCTGCACGATTCGTTTGCCGTCACGCAGATCGGCCTCATCGACATGGTCGTGCCCGGCGCGGTCGTCTCCGGCAGCGTGAAAGGCTCGCCAGTTACCGCAGGCACCTGGTTCCTCGGCTTCGAACATCCCTTGTCCGACTGCCGGGTGCGGGACGACCGCGCGACCTGCTGGCTGTCGCGCGAGCTTCCGCTGCAAGCCGGACGACAGGTTACTTATTCCTCGGTGATCGGCGCAGCCCATCCCACGCAGTTGCGGCGCGATTTCCTGCGTTACGTGGAACTGGAGCGGGCTCATCCCTATCGAACGTTCCTGCATTACAACTCGTGGTACGACCTGGGATACTTCGACCGCTACAACGAGCAGGCCGCGGTTGCGGTGGTCGCGAATTTTGGCGAGGAGTTGACCAAGAAGCGCGGCGTCAAGCTCGACAGCTTCCTCTTCGACGATGGCTGGGACGATCCCACGACGCTCTGGAAATTCAACCCTGGTTTCCCGGATGGCATGACGAAGGTTGCCCAGACCGCCGCGAATTTCGGCGCTGCGCCTGGCATCTGGCTCTCGCCATGGGGCGGCTACGCCAAACCGAAGCAGCAGCGCCTGGCCTCCGCGCACGCCCAAGGCTTTGAGACCAACGAAGGCGGACTCGCGCTGTCAGGTCCCAATTACTATCGCTACTTCCGCGACACGTGCCTCGATATGATCGCGAAATACGGCGTGAACCAGTTCAAGTTCGATGGCACGGGCAACGCCAACGAAGTCATCAAGGGCAGCGAATTCGACAGCGACTTCGACGCCGCAATTCACTTGATTGGCGACCTGCGCGAGAAAAAGCCAGACCTCTACGTCAATCTCACCACCGGAACCTATCCGTCGCCATTCTGGTTGTTCTATGCGGATTCGATCTGGCGTGGGGGCGACGACCATAGCTTTGCCGGCGTGGGCACCGACCGCCAGCGCTGGATCACTTATCGCGACTCGCAAATCTACCGCTGGGTGGTCGAAGAGGGCCCGTTGTTTCCCATCAACTCGCTCATGCTGCACGGCATGATTTTTGCGCGCTACGCCGAGAGACTGAGCAGCGACCCCGGTCACGATTTCCCTGACGAAGTGCACTCCTACTTCGGCACCGGCACGCAGCTACAGGAGATGTACATCACGCCCTCGCTGCTCTCTGCCGCTGACTGGGACGTGCTGGCCGAGGCCGCGAAGTGGTCGCGCGACAATGCCAGCACTCTCGAAGATTCCCATTGGATTGGCGGCGATCCGGCGCGCCTCGAAGTCTACGGCTGGGCCTCATGGTCGCACGAGAAGGCGGTCGTAACCCTGCGCAATCCCAGCGACCAGCCGCAGGATTTCACCGCCAGCCTGCAGACGCTGCTGGAACTGCCCGCGCACTCCGCGCGCGCTTATGCAGCGCGCAGTCCATGGAATGGCGACAGCGCCAAGGCGGCGCTGACCATCCCTGCGCAGAAGCCCTATGTCTTTCACCTGCAGCCCTTTCAGGTGCTGACGCTGGGGCTGGTTCCCTCATCGTAGGGTTAGCGAAAGATTGCATCATGCTGCGGCGAGTTGGTGCCGCGTGTGATGACTCGATATGATCTTCACTCTATGACCCAAGTCCGCTGCGCCGCGCTTTTGTTTGACATGGACGGAGTCCTCATCGACTCCACTCCCGCGGTGGCGCGGGTCTGGCGTCGCTGGGCCATCGAGCGCGGACTCAATCCCGAGGAAGTCGTTGCTCATGCCCACGGACGCCCCAGTCTGACCACCGTCCGCGAATACCTGCCGAACGCGGATCATCAGGCCGAGAACCGCGAGGTGGAACGCCGCGAAATCGCCGACCTCGAAGGCGTTGTACCCCTTCCCGGGGCGCTCGACCTGCTGGCCAGCCTGCCCCCGGATCGCTGGACGATCGTGACCTCGTGCACGCGCCCACTGGCCGAAGCCCGCTTGCGGGCGGCGGGCCTGCCCCTGCCGAAAACCATCATTACTTCCAACGACATTAAGCACGGCAAGCCGCATCCCGAGCCCTATGAAAAAGGTGCGGCGGTTCTGAGATTTCCTCCTGCGGAATGTATTGTGCTGGAAGATGTTCCAGCGGGAGTTCGCGCAGGCAAGGCCGCGGGTGCGAGAGTGATCGGCTTCAAAACCACGGTGCAGGAGTCGGTGGTGAGCGCAGCGGGAGCCGACTGGATCGTCGGGAATTGCGGCGATATTCGAGTTGTGGTCGGGCCGCGAGGGCTGGAGTTGACGTTCGGGTAGGGTTTCTGCGGTCGTCGAACACCTCAGGGGCCGCCAGACGAATCCCGTTTTCTTTTCCGAACATGCCGCGTACAAGCCTCCTGCATGACTAACGATATCCGTGACCCGCGGCATATAATGAGTTTCAGGGCTGCAAGTGGATGAGGGACATACCACTCACAGAAGAGATTTCCAACGTTTGGCCGAAATACGCGTTCGAGAGGCCGCGGCTCTTGTAAGAACCAGGAATCCAATCGGGGCATACTACCTAGGCGGTTACGCTATCGAATGTGCTCTTAAGGCATGCATTGCGAAACGAGCGCGACGCCATGAATTTCCGCTGAAGGCCGACTATATCCGTCGCCTGTATACGCACAACCTGGAAGAATTACTTCGGCTTGCCGATCTTGAGCTACAGCTTGAGAGCGAAATGAGAACAAACACTGCACTGGCGACAAACTGGGGAATCGTCAAGGGCTGGAGCGAAGAGTCGCGGTATCGAATCTCTGGTCTATACGGCAAGGACTTGAATAGTGCTGTGAGTGCGTCCGATGGAGTACTGGCATGGATAAAGCAACGTTGGTGAGAAGCGATCTGGATACGCAAGGCCGCGTTTTGAATGCGCTGAGCCAAGCCAAAATTCCTGCCAGCTTAGTCGATCTCGATTACGTCCCTCAACTGGATGAGTGGCAACTGGTCATCGCAACCCGACTATACGATGACAAGGGGCCGAAGGAGGCATATTCACGAGTCATCAAGGCATTACAGGCTGTCGGAATCTACGAGGAGATTCCTATTCGACGCGTTTTTCTAAAGAGTCCATCCGATCCGTCGGTCAAAGCCTTGGAGGCGGAAGTAAAAGTGAAGACAGAGGGGGAGATCTATATCTTCGCCGTAGGTGCTCGCACAGCCCAGTATTCGGTGATATTTGCTCCTTTTAGTGGTCCAGGTGGGGCAGTTCCGTCGAGGCGATTCGATGGACTTGATCATCTGCAAACATTTTTGGAAAACGAAGTGGGCATTTCGCGCAGTTCAGTCGACGAGGCCGTCGACGAGCTCAGGCGCAAGGGAAGCGCTTCAATATTCCATGTCCAACTCACTCGCAGAGAAGCCAAGAAGATTGGTTTAGCCTGAACTTGCGCGCGATTGGCAAGTCCTGTGAACTCCCGCTGTCGGTAACTGAGAATAAAATGGACACGATCCGGCAGGGCAGCATGGTGGTTCGAGGTTGAAGAAACCGTCTGTGCCGCTCTGAATTAAAACCGCGGAGCATCGCTCCGCGGACAGCCGAGAGCCTGCCCTGAGCCTGTCGAAGGGGCGGCTCGCCCCACATAAATCCAAATCGCGGATGGTCGAAGCGGAAGGGCATCCCGACGACTGCGGACGCTCCCTCGCTAAAGCTTTCTCCACGCGCGCCGATCAAGTCTCTGTGCAAGGGTTCTGAAGTTTGGTGCAAACGGATCCTTTATTAGGAGAGATTTATGTCAACGGCAGCAATTTCCTCAAGTTCGATTTACCAACAGTCGCAGGCTTACTTTCAGGCGCGCAGCTCCGATTTGAAGCAACTGAGCCAGGCCCTCCAATCCGGAGACCTGGCGGGGGCGCAGCAGGAATTCAACGCCATTCAGACGCTGGGCCAAAACGGTCCGTTCTCGAGTGGGAACGCATTCCAAGCCAGCCAGCGGCAGCAGGATTTCAACGCCGTCGGTCAGGCGTTGCAGAGTGGAGACCTGGCGGGAGCGCAACAGGCTTTTGCCGACCTGCAAAGCACGTTTCACAGTCAACGCGCTGCCGTTCCGCCGGCGTTCGTGGTCAACCTGAGCGGAGCGCCCGCAGCCCCGCCAGTCAGTGGTACTCCTGCGCAGCCGGTGGCCGGGGGGTCGACTGGATCGGGCGGCGGACCCGAAATCATCCTAAACTTGGGCAACGCCAATCCTACGCAGACGGCGGCCGGAGGTTCAGCGGGATCGGGCGGCGGACCGGAAATCGTACTGAATCTGGGCACCATCACTCCGGGTGAGCAGATCACCATCGGTGTCAGCAACTCCGGTAACGGCACGGAGCAAGTCACCATCGGCGTGGCCAACCAGCAGAATCAGAACCCCGAGCAGATCACCCTCAACCTGAATCAAAACAGCAACCAGGAGATCATACTCAACCTGCTCAACAGCGCGGCGAGCCGCACGACCAGCGCTGCCAGCACATCGCAGGGCAGCGGTGTCAACGTGACCGCTTAGTCCTTTACACAACGCTTCAGCCCGGTGCGGTGAGCAGGCGCGGCATATTCGCCGGTCCCGCTCGCCGCACCGGCATCGTCATTCTTATCCCGCCCGAAGATTTGTCCTGCACGGTTGGATCCCGCCTTCTACGGAACAATCCCTATCGCAAAACGCCATGGTTGCGAAGTAAACTTTCTCAAGACCCCGGGAATTTCGTCCGCAAGGAGAGATCACGATGAGACATAAATTGCCGGTTCTGTTCGCCGCAGTACTTTCTCTACTCACTCTGGGTAAGGCCCAGGACGCGCAACGCGACCAACCCTCCGCCAAGGCGCAGGAGCGAATTATCAAAGAGGTTCGCCACGAACTGCTGATGCTGCCGTACGTCGGCGTGTTCGACTACCTCGCCTACAAGGTGGAGGGCTACAACGTGACCCTGCTCGGGCAAGTGGTGAGGCCGGTGACCAAGTCCGACGCCGAGAACGTCGTGAAGCACATTGAAGGAGTGGAGAAGGTCGACAACCAGATCGAAGTGCTTCCACCGTCTCCTATGGATGACGGCATTCGCAGGCGGCTGTTCCGCGCCATCTATGGCTATCCGGCGCTCGAGAGGTATGCCCTTGGAGTGCAGAAGCCGATCCGCATCATTGTGAAGAACGGCCACGTGACGCTGGAGGGCGTGGTGGACAGCGAAGGTGACAAGAATCTCGCCGGCATCCGCGCGAATGGGGTTTCCAACGTGTTTTCGGTGACCAACAATCTGCAGGTAGTGAAACCGTAAACGCACGTAGGGGCGGACGCATTCGTCCGCCCTTTCAAGGGAGGCCTCCGCCTAGTCTGCTAAATCGATATTTTAGGCTCTTTCCGGAGGTCTTCTCCCGCGTATAATGCTCCCGGATTCAACTTGCACCCCAACGAGCCATCGGAGGAACGTCATCATGAGTTTGCAGGCCATGAACCGCCGCAGTTTTCTTGCAACCGCAACCACCGTCACCGCCGCCACCTTATTGACCAGCCGTATGGGTTGGGCCGCCGGCGATCATAAGATCGACAAGGTCGGCTTGCAGCTCTACACCGTCCGCGATCTGATGAAAGACGATTTCGACGGGACGATCGCGAAGGTAGCAAAGATCGGATACAAGGAAGTGGAATTCGCTGGATACTTCGGGCGCACCGGCGCGCAAGTCCGAGCCGTGTGCGACAAGAACGGCCTCGATCCGATTTCCACCCACGTGCAATACGACGAACTCGACGACAAGTTTCCTTCGGTCGTCGAAACCTCCAAGACCATCGGCCTGAAATATATTGTCTGCCCGTGGATTCCAGAAGAACTGCGCAAGTCTCCCGACATCTGGAAGCAGGCCGCGGAGAAATTCAACCGCTGCGGCGAGGCCAGCAAGAAAGCCGGCATGCAGTTCGCCTATCACAATCACTGGTTCGAATTCCTTCCCGTCGACGGCAAGCTGCCCTACGATTCGCTGCTCAAGGAATGCGACGGCAATCTGGTGAAGATGGAACTGGATTTGTGCTGGATCACCGCGGCCGGGGGCGATCCCGTGAAGTATTTCAATGCGTATCCCGGACGCTTCCCGCTGGTCCACGTTAAAGATCTCAAGACCATGCCAAAAATCACGTCCGGCGGTGCGCAGAACTACGGCGATACCGTGGACCTGACCGAGGTGGGCAGCGGCGTGATCGACTGGAAAAAAATTCTTGGCCACTCGGAGAACGCGGGGATCAAACATTACATCGTCGAGCACGATCACCCGAAGCAGCCGTTTGACAGCATCGCGAAGAGCTACGGGTATTTGAATACGCTGCGCTTTTAGCAGGTCGCATCGGTCCGTCCGACTTGCATGCGCTTTTGGAAGGTGGCGAATGCATGACTGTGGAAGAGCGGCCCTTCTAGGCTGCGTAAAGCGGATTAAAAATCATGTGGGCATTAGTCCCGTGGGAGGTTTATACGCAGACCCATGCAAGTTAAGCGCAGTCCGAAAACCTACGATGTTTGCATCATCGGCTCGGGCGCTTCGGGCGGCACGGCGGCCAAGGTGCTCACCGAGGGCGGCCTGAGCGTCGCGCTGCTCGAAGCCGGCCCGCCGCTGGTTCCGGAAAGAGATTTCAAGGAACACGTCTGGCCTTACGACTTGCCTCATCGCGGCGCGGGCGTCGGGGGACGGGCGCGGCAGGGACTGGAAGATGAATTTCTCGCTCCCAATGGCGCCTGGGAAATCGAAGGCGAGCCTTACGTTTCCGCTCCCGGTGCGAATTTTCGCTGGTTCCGCTCGCGCATTGTCGGCGGGCGGACCAATCACTGGGGCCGCATCGCGCTGCGCATGGCTCCGGTGGATTTCAAAGTTCGTTCGCATGACGGCATGGGCGACGACTGGCCGATGAGCTACGAAGACGTCGCGCCGTACTACGACAAAGTTGAGTCGTACATCGGAGTTTTCGGCACGAAAGAAAATATTTCCAGCGCGCCGGACGGAGTTTTTCTGCCGCCGCCGAAGCCGCGCTGCACGGAAACTATCATCAAGAAGGCCTGCGAACATCTGAGCATTCTGTGTATCCCCTCGCGGCTGGCGATTTTGACCCAGCCGCACAATGGCCGCGCCGCCTGCCACTACTGCGCGCAGTGCGGACGGGGATGCATCACGGCCTCGAATTTCAGTTCGAGCCAGGTGATGATTCCTCCGGCAGAGAAGACTGGACGCTTCACTCTGATCACAGGCGCGATGGCGCGGGAACTGGTCGTGGGCAAGGACGGCAAGGTCGAAGCGGTCTCATACATCGATAAAGCGACGCGTGGAGAGAAGCGGGTTCACGCGCGGGCATTCGTGGTTGCGGCCAGCGCCTGCGAGTCGGCGCGGCTGCTGCTGAATTCGAAGTCCACGTTGTTCCCCGACGGCTTGGCGAATTCCTCCGGCGTCGTCGGGCGCAACCTGATGGATACGGTGGGCAGCGATGGCGGCGGATATTTCGAATCGCTCGAGCGCATGCCCGCACACAATCACGACGGAGTCGGCGGCATGCACATGTATTTGCCGTGGTGGAAGTTTGACCGCAAGAACGACTTCCTCCGCGGATATCACACCGAGTTCGGCGGTGGACGCGGCATGCCGGGCATCGGCGACTACGACGATTTGTGCGATGACTTTGAAGGCTACGGCTCCGCGCTGAAGCAGGAGTGCAAGAAAAAATATGGCACATGGATTGGATTCGCCGGGCGCGGTGAAATGATCCCCAACGAAAACTGCTATTGCGAAATCGATCCTTCGGCCGTCGATCAGTGGGGCATTCCGGTGCTGCGCTTTCACTGGAAGTGGAGCGACAACGAAATTAAGATGGCGAAGGACATGCAGGAGACATACAAAGAAATCGTGGAGGCCGCGGGCGGAATCTACCTGACCGAGGCGAAGCCGGACGGCCGACATCCGTATGGGATCGCTGACGGCGGCATGATCATTCACGAAGTCGGCACCGTGCGCATGGGCGAGCGCCCCGCGACTTCAGCATTGAATCAATACTGCCAGGCGCATGATGTAAAAAACCTATTCGTGACCGACGGCGCAAGTTTTGTCACGAACGCCGATAAGAATCCCACGCTTACCATCATGGCGCTGACCTGGCGCGCCTCCGATTATTTGCTGGCCGAGGCGAAGAAAGGAAATCTGTAAGCGGAAACTGAGTATGACCATTTCGCGACGAGACATTCTGAAGTCACTCACGATCACAGCGGTCACGGGATCGGTGCTGCGCGTGATCCCGCTGGAGGCCGCCGAGTATGCTCATCGCATGGTGCGCGCGGAAAAAGCGGGGGCGGCAGATCAGGTCTATGCGCCCAAGTTCTTTTCGGCGCATTCTTACAAAACGCTGCAGTCGCTCTGTGGGACCATTATTCCGTCCGACGCAGA
>Ga0210400_10002752_pt1 | contig 15941 bp, 9 predicted proteins | sample IncBWH26MmetaG_FD_155456 | JGI IMG/M metagenome (GOLD analysis project Ga0210400, IMG submission 155456) | Forest soil microbial communities from Barre Woods Harvard Forest LTER site, Petersham, Massachusetts, United States - Inc-BW-H-26-M | ecosystem: Environmental > Terrestrial > Soil >... | reverse complement strand
TCAGCAGCCGAGTCTCGTCCGCGGGCTGACTCTTCTTGATTCGGTACTGCTGCTGGTGAGCGGCATCATCGGCTCTTCGATTTTTCTAACCGCCAAAGATATTGCCGGGCCTTTGCCGAATCCGACATTATTCTTTCTGGTATGGGTGCTCGGTGGAGCAATTTCGCTGTGCGCCTGCGTCGCCTTCGCCGAACTCGGCTCCATGTTTCCGGACTCCGGCGGACAATACATTTACCTCCGCGAAGCTTACGGCGATCTGGTTGCGTTTCTTTACGGCTGGATGTTGTTCACGGTGGGGAATGGCGGCACCATCGCAGCACTTTCCGTCGCCTCCGCGGCTTACATGGGGAACATCATTCCCTTCATATCGCAGCAGCATGTGATTTTTTCGCTGGCCGGCATGCCGTTTACTCGCGCGCACGCGATCGGACTAGTGCTGATCGCAATCCTCACTTGCGTCAACGTCTTCGGACTGCGGTGGGGCGCGCTTCTCCAGAATATCTCCACCTGGACCAAGTTCAGCGCCATGGCAGTCTTCGTTGTCCTCGGATTCGCCATCGGCAAGGGACATTGGTCGAACTTCAGTGCGCAAGCGCCGGGCGGTTTGACCATGGGACTGAGCGCCGGCCAGTTGATCTCCGCTTTCGGCGTCGGATTGATTGCTGTCTTTTTTGCCTACGACGGCTGGGTCTACATCACGTGGGTTGCCGGGGAAGTCAAAGACCCGCGGCGCAATGTGCCGCTGGCTATGGTTTTGGGCGTGCTTGCGGTCGGCGCGATTTATCTCGCCATGAACATGACGTATGTTTACGCCATGCCGCTGAATGAGATCGCAAAGTACGAAACGATCGCGCACGCCGCGGCGACAAAACTTTTCTCGCCCGCAGCCGCAGTCTGGCTGTCAGGGATGATCGCGATTTCCTGTTTCAGCGCGGCGGCGGCTTGCACCCTCTCGGGTTCCCGCGTTTATCTCGCCATGGCACAGGACGGCGTGTTCTTCCGCCGCATGGCCGTCATCCATCCCAAGTGGCGCACGCCCGCCTTCAGCCTTATCGGGCAAGGCATCTGGGGCGCACTGCTCACCATGAGCGGACGCTACGACCAGCTTTACACCTACGTAATTTTTGGCATGGTGCTCTCGTATACGCTGACCGTCATCGGCCTGTTCGTGTTGCGCTGGAAAAAGCCCGACGTTCCCCGCCCCTATCGCTGCACCGGATACCCGTGGCTGCCCGCGATCTACGTTCTGGTCGGCGCGACCTGGACGCTCAACACCATCATCCGCCGGCCAAGCGAGGCCCTGGGGAGCGCCGCGATTGTGCTGGTCGGAGTGCCGGGATATTGGTATTGGAAGCGCAAGAGCCGGGGCAAACTCGCCGGCTGAAATTCGCCTTGCCCGTCTCGTGACTCTCTGTTAATCCTTAGCGCTCACCTCAACGGTGAAGAGACACTCTCGCGTGAGCGACCCAGGACTAGAACGATCTTCCATCTCCGGAACCGGCGTCTCCATCTCCGAGGCCGAAGATCCCAACCGCCCTAAACAGGTCATGGGATTTCGCGACCTGCTGCTCTTCTACGTGGTCACTGGCATCAGCCTGCGATGGATCGCCACGGCTGCCGCGGCGGGTCCTAGTTCGATCGTCATCTGGATCGGCGCCTGGCTCGCCTTCTACACGCCACTTGCGCTCTCGGTCATCGAACTCTCTTCGCGCTATCCGAGGGAAGGCGGACTTTACGTCTGGTCGAAGCACGCTTTCGGCGATTTTTCCGGCTTCATGGCCGCCTGGACTTACTGGACCTCGAACCTTCCGTACTTCCCTGCCGTGCTGTACTTTGCCGCCAGCAACGTCCTCTTCACGCGGCAGGCGCAGTGGGGATATCTTTCCGCGAACCCGACCTTCTACATCGTTTTTGCACTGGTTACGCTAACCCTCGCGACTTTGTTGAATGTCGTTGGACTCGACGTCGGCAAATGGCTGCATAACATCGGTGCGCTTGCCATGTGGATTCCCGTACTCATTGTCATTGGGATGGGCCTGCTCGCATACCACCGCTTTGGATCGGCAACGACTTTCTCGATCCACAGCATGACGCCCAGCACGCGCCTGAACGACGTTATCTTCTGGTCAGTGCTGATCTTTGCCTTCGGGGGATGCGAAACCGCTTCCTTTATGGCAGAGGAAGTCAAGGACGCGCGCCGCACAATTCCGCTGGCGCTTTTCTTTGCAGGACTCACGGTCGCAATCTGTTACATCATCGGAACAGTCTGCGTGCTGCTGGCGCTGCCTTCGTCGGAAGTCAGCAGCCTGCAAGGCCTGGTGCAGGCGATCGCCAAGACTTCCGATCGACTCGGATTGCCCTTTTTGCTTCCGGTCGCGGCGTTGCTGATCGCGCTTAGTAACATCGGCGCGTCGGGCGCGTATCTAGCCGCTGTCGCCCGTCTGCCCTTTGTGGCCGGCATCGATCGTTACCTTCCCTCTTCGTTTGGATCGCTGCATCCCCGCTGGGGCACGCCCTGGGTCGCGCTGCTAACCCAGGCGGTGATCGGCGCGATATTTATTTTTCTCGGACAGGCCGGGACCTCAGTCAAAGGTGCCTATGACGTGCTGGTCAGCATGGGTGTGATCACCTATTTCATCCCTTACTTATATTTATTTGCGTCGATGATCAAGTTGCAGAGCGAACCAACCGGGGAAGACGTGATTCGAGTGCCCGGCGGAAAGCCGGTGGCTTATGCGCTCGCGGTCGTAGGTTTCATAACCACAACATTCACTATCGCCCTCTCCGTCTTGCCGCCGCCCGACGAACCGAACAAGCTGCTCGCAGTCTTCAAGATCGTCGGCGGCTGCGGGGCACTGGTGCTGGTCGGGGTCGGGCTGTATTGGGCGGGGAAGCGGCGTGCACAACGGAATCCGGGGTTTTCGCGTTGACACGTCGGCGGAACACAAAACTTTCTGGGGCCTACACCGGCACTGCCGTCTTTCGCTTCGGGTTGAAGAACGGTAACGACACCACCGTCGCCGTCGTCTTCATCCGTTGCGCTTCGATCGTCAATTCCATTTGCAGTTTGGTGCCCGGCTTCGAATACTCCGTACCCACGCTGGCCAGCGCAATCAACTTCTTCAGCAGCGGAGAGAACGCAGTCGTCGTTGCCTTGCCCACGTGTTTGCCATTGGAATTCGCGGAATTGGCATAGACCGGTACCGCAACGCGCGATGCCTGGCTGGGCGCTGCCGGAGAGAGTCCGAACTTGTCGAATTCCTCTTCTACTTCCACCCAATCCACTTCCAGTCCAACCAACTGTCGCGCCACGCCTTGCTTGTTGTCGCGTGCCAGCGCGCGCTTACCGATGAAATTCTCTTTGTCGAGATGCACCATTTTGCCGAAGCCCAACTCATACGGCGAGTACTTCTGGGACGGAATCAGCGCCTTCTTCGAACTCGTGTAATCGACTTCGATTAGCAGCAGTCCTGCTTCCACGCGCGAAACATCCAGCGCCAACATTCCGGCTGCATGAATATCAAACTGCTTGCCCTTGTCCATCAAAGCGTCCCAGACTTTTACGGCGTCATTCCACGGAATCCAAATCTCATACCCCAAGTCGCCCGTGTATCCAGTGCGGGAAATATCCACCGGCACGCCAGCAATCTTGCCACTCGTCTTGCGGAAGTATTTCAAGTTGGTGATGTCGGCATCCGCGACCGTCTTCAAAAGTTTCGCGGACGTTGGCCCCTGCAGCGCCAGAGCCGCAGTCTGCTCGGAGATGTCTTCAATCTGAACGTCCATGTTCAGGCCGTTCTGCCGGAACCAGCGAAGGCTCGGATCGGCAGCCGTCCAGCGATATTTGCTTTCTTCGAGGCGCGTGATCGTTCCGTCGTCGATGACCTTGCCGTCTTCATCGCACCAGCACGCATAAATAACCTGCCCCACCGCAACTTTATTTACGTCACGCGTAATTACGCGGTTCACCAGCTTGGTCGCGTCCTTGCCGGTGATGAGATACTTGTAAAGCGGCGAAATATCAATCAACGCACAGGCGTTGCGGATCGCGTTGTACTCGTGCTCGTGATGCACCTCGTACACACTGACCGTGTAGTATCCCGACCACTCGCGGTAATTCAGACTCTGGCAGAGGGCGAAAGTTCTCTCGTGAAATGCAGTTCCAATGGGCAAGGCGGCCTCGTGTAGTGGTTTTCCCCTGTGTGTTTTTTCCCTGTGAGCCTCTGCGGCCTCCGTGGTCAAGAAGATCTCTACCACAGAGGCCACGGGGGAAAACCTGAAGAAACTCCGACGTCGGATTATATCCACCGCCACGCTTCTGCGGCAAGGGTCGAAATGCACTGACCATGAGTCAGGAATCATACGTAAGTAGAGACAAAACGATACTTTCTCGATAGAATGACGAGTCATTTTCTGCGGAAGTTTCCCGTCAATCTGGATTAATCTATGCCTGCTGTTTCGAGCGGTACCAAGTACGACGTAATTGTTATCGGCGGTGGCCATAACGGGCTCACCAACGCCGCCTACCTGGCGAAAGCGGGAAAGAAGGTTCTCGTGTTAGAGCGCCGCTACATCCTGGGCGGCGCGGCCTGTACGGAAGAGGTTTTTCCCGGCTTCAAGTTTTCCGTTTGCTCCTATGTGGTCTCGCTCCTCCGCCCTGAGATCATTCGTGACCTCGATCTTCCCCGCCACGGCCTCGAGATCCTGCCACTCGACGGCACTTTCACCCCCATGCCGAATGGCGACCATCTGTGGCGCGTGAACGATCATGGCAAAACTCATCGCGAAATTGCCCGCCACTCTCGCGTTGACGCCGAAGCCTACGATGAATTCGGCAAAGCCATGCAGGCGATGTGCCGTTTCGTGAAGCCGATTCTGAGCATGATCCCGCCTGATCCGGCAACGCTGAATCCGAAGGAATTGATGAAGCTGCTCTTTATCGGACGCCGCTTCCAGGGCATGTCGAGCGAGGACAAGTACAACCAGGTCCAGCTCATGACTATGAGTGCCATCGACTTTCTCGATCAGTGGTTTGAGACGGATGTACTCAAAGCAACCATGTCGGCCTCGGGCATTATCGGAACTTTTCTCGGCGTGCGCTCACCCGGCACGGCCTACGTTCTGCTGCATCACTACATGGGCGAGATTGATGGCGCGTTCCGTGCGTGGGGATTCGCACGCGGGGGCACCGGCGCCATCTCGAACGCGATTGCCGATGCCGCTCGCGAGGCTGGAGTCGAGATTCGCACTGAAGCTCCGATTGCGCAGATCATCGTCAAGAACGGACGCGCCACCGGCGTTGTGCTCGGTAACGGCGACGAGATTTATGCCGACGTTGTTTCTTCCAGCGTCGATCCGCGGCTTACTTTTACGAAGATGATCAAGCCCGGCAATCTGCCTGATGAATTTATGGACGGCGTGAAGCGCTACAAATTCCGCGGATCCTCGGGGAAGGTGAACATGGCGCTCGACGGCCTGCCGAACTTCAAGTGCATGCCGGGAGTGGGTGCGCACCTGCGCGGCGCCATCTCGATCTCGCCCAGCGTCGAGTACATGGAGAAAGCCTATGACGAGGCGAAATACGGGCACTGGTCTTCGCATCCATATATCGACATGGTGATTCCGACGCTCACCGATACGTCGCTCGCGCCGCCGGGAAAACACATTCTCTCGTGCTTCGTGCAATATGCGCCCTACAAACTGGCGCCCGGCCTCGACTGGGACACAGAAAAAGAAAAGTTCGGTGATAACGTGGTCAACACCATTGCGGAATATGCGCCGAATATAAAAGACATCATTCTGCATCGCCAGGTTGTCACGCCGCTTGACCTGGAACGCACATGGGGTCTGACTGAAGGCAATATCTTCCAGGGTGAACTCTCGCTTGAGCAGTTATTTTTCTTGCGCCCGGTTGCTGGATGGGCGCAATTTCGCTCGCCCATCAAGAACCTTTACATGTGTGGATCTGCCACGCATCCCGGCGGCGGCATCATGGGCGCGCCCGGGCGTCTGGCCGCGCTCGAGATTCTGAAAGATGGGGCCGCATAGACCTATGTCCGAAACGCGCGATGTGATCATCGTCGGTGGCGGACACAACGGTCTGGTCGCGGCCTTCTATCTCGCCAAAGCCGGATTCAAACCGCTGGTGCTCGAACGCCGCGCCCAGGTAGGCGGCGCAGCGATCACCGAAGAATTTCATCCCGGCTTTCGCTGCTCCACGCTCGCGCACAACACTGGCCCACTCCGCGCTGACATCGTGCGCGACATGCAATTGCAGCACCACGGGCTAACGTTCACAACTCCCGACGTGAATACTGTTTCGCTGCTGCCCGACGGCCGGGCACTCGTCCTCTACTCCGACGAAAAGAAAGCCGCGCACGAGATTACGCAGTGGTCGCAGAAAGACGCCGCCTCCTACGTGGACTTTGGCACCGCGCTAGGAAAGATCGGCAAGGTCATCGGCGAAGCGCTCGCGCTCACGCCGCCGAACATCGACACTCCCAGCAGCGCCGATCTCTGGGGAATGCTGAAGACGGGCCGGTCGATTCGAAATCTCGGAAAGAAAGATTTGTATCGCGTCCTGCGCTGGGCACCGATGGCCGCCGCCGATCTGGTGGCTGAATTCTTCGACACCGAACCGCTGCGCGCCACCATCGCCGCCCGCGGCATCTTCGGAACCTTCCTGGGACCATGGTCGGCGGGCAGTGCTCTCGTGTTGATGCTGCGCGCCGCCGCCGACCCATCTCCTTCTGGCAGTGTTCAGTTCCCTGCCGGCGGCGCCGGTGCCATCACTCTAGCGATGGCCGCGGCAGCCAAACAGGCGGGCGCGGAAATTCGCACCGGCGCGGACATCGCCGAGATTCGCGTGAAGGACGGCGTCGCCACCGGCGTTGTGCTCACCTCGGGCGAAGAGATTTCCGCGCGCGCGGTTGTCTCGAACGCCGACCCCAAGCGCACGCTCATGCGTCTGGTCGATCCCGCGCATCTCCCACCGGACTTCGTTCAAAAAATCAAGAACTACCGTTGCATGGGGACGGTCGCGAAGATTAATCTAGCGATTTCCGCGCTACCGGAATTTACCGCGCTTAAGGCAAAAGGTAATGGGAACCTGCTCCACGGTCGCATCCAGATCAGCCCGGAGATCGATTACCTCGAGCGCGCCTTCGACGAATCGAAATATGGCAACTTCTCGCGTTATCCGTATATTGAAATTACATTCCCGTCTCTTTCGGATCCGTCGCTCGCCCCGGCCGGCCAGCATGTGATGTCCATCTACATGCAATATGCGCCATACAAATTGAAAGACGGCGACTGGGAAAGCCAGCGCACCGCGCTCGGCGAAACCGTGGTGAAGACGATCGCGCAGTACGCGCCCAATCTGCCGTCGACCATCCTACGCCACCAGATCATCACGCCAAAGGACCTCGAAGAAACCTATGGCCTTACCGGAGGCCATATCTTCCACGGTGAACTTGCGCTCGATCAATTCTTTACCATGCGTCCACTGCTCGACTGGGCGCGCTATAAGACGCCGATCGAGCGCCTCTATTTGTGCGGCAGTGGAACGCATCCCGGGACGGGACTCACTGGCGCCTCCGGAGCTAACGCCGCGCGCGAGATTGTGAAGACGTTGAAGAAGTAGTTTAGTTTCTCTCGTACACCCTGTGTTCGCGTGGTTAAAAACTCTTTACCGCGGGGAGCACAGGGTACACACGGAATCACAGTGGAAAACCTACTGAATTAGAAGTCTTCTATGCATAACTCCGCCATCCTTCTCGTCTCCTGCCCCGACCGCAAAGGCGTCGTTGCGTCGATTGCGGATTTCATTTTTCGCCATAACGGCAATATCCTGTTTGCCGACGAGCATGGAGATGAGGAATCCAATCTTTTTCTTACGCGGGTCGAGTTCGACCCGGCAGATTTTGATTTTGATATCGCGCAGTTTTCCGAACGCTTTGCTCCCGTCGCCCGCGACTTCCAGATGCAATGGCGGCTCGCCCACTCCACCGAACGTCCCCGCATAGCTATCTTCGTCTCGAAATATGACCATTGCCTGCAGGACCTTCTGTACCGGCACCAGAGTGGCGAACTTCGCTGCGAGATCCCCCTGATTATTTCCAACCATCCCGATAACCAGCGTATCGCCGACTTCTATCGCGTTCCCTACTTTGTCGTGCCGGTGACAAAAGAAAACAAGCCGGAGGCTGAAGAGAAGCAAATTGCTCTCGTCCGAGAACACAAATGCAGTCTCGTCGTGCTCGCTCGCTACATGCAGGTGCTGTCGAACGAATTTATCGCCACTTTGGGCTCCGAGAACCTGATCAACATTCACCACTCGTTCCTGCCCGCGTTCGTCGGCTCCAAACCCTACCACCAGGCGTTTCAGCGGGGCGTCAAACTGATCGGCGCTACAGCCCACTACGTTACTCAAGTGCTCGACGATGGCCCCATCATCGAGCAGGATGTTGTCCGCATCTACCACCGCGACACCATCGATGATCTTGTCCAGAAGGGCCGCGATATCGAAAAAGTCGTCCTATCGCGCGCGGTCCGCTGGCACGTGGAAAACCGCATCCTGCTGTATGGAAACAAAACCGTGGTCTTTCAATAGACGCTACAACAACTGATGCGTGGAGACGGCTTTGCCGCTGTTCCAGAGACGGGGCAGGGGCCCCGTCTCTACAGGTGAGTAGGAGTGCCGACACTTCCGTAACCAGGTAACCAATTGCGCTGCCGTTGCCTTTCGGTTTAACTAAAAGAGAACCCCACTTGGAAACATTACCGTGCAATCTCTAAGGAGAGCTGACTTTGGTTGAGGATCCCAAATGGGAGCTGGCGTTGCTCGCCACCGTGCAGAGCTTCTACCAGCGGCTGCTCAGTGACCAACTTGGCGGAGAGCTGCCCGCGCCCGCCGAACTCGCCCCAGATGTCATCAGTCGCGCCGAAGACGTGCGATCTACCCTCGCTCAAATGCACCTCTGGATCCAGTTGCTCGACATGGCAATTACACCCGCCATGCTGCGACTTGGAGTTCAATCCGATCTTGATCCCGAGGTTGCAGAAGCCTTGCTGCGCTACTTCGCGCGCCACCGCGACGATTCCGGCGCCAATCGTGACAAAACCGATTTGGTGGCAACCTTCCTGTTTCGCCATCCGCGTGTAGCTGGACAGTGGGAACAACGTGGCTATGGCCTCGATGGATCGATTCCTCTGTCTCCGTTTGAAATCGCGCTGCTGGAAATCCTGTCTGAGTCCGATGTTCCCGTACTCCCCGAAAATCACGTGCAACTGCTGCGCGAATTCGGTCCCTTGCTCGACCAGGCGAATCGCTTTCAGGACTTCAGCACGCTCATGGACTCCGGCATTATTCCGCGGGTTCGGGAATTGAAAGCCTCGCTCGGCGAATCGATTTATCACCCCGGAGTGCTGGCCACTCTCGCGCCTTACAATGCGGCATTCGGCGATCGTTTCCATGCGCTGTTCGCTGGCGCCGCACAGGAGATCAAGCAGTTCGCCAACCGGCTCGAGGAACTCGGCGGCAGCATTCTGAGTACGGTCGACGGCGTCGAGGTCACCGTCGAGCATGTCGCCGCCATGAACCAGGAGGCATTGCTGAAAGTTGACTACAGCGCGGCGCTGGAAAAATTCCGTCGCATCTCCCGGCTGAAAAAAGAATTGGAGCGCAGGCCGCCGATCCGGCGCGCCAGCACAGACTCCACGCTATCCATTCACGCAGTGGGCGGTGGCGGCGCAGCTCCCGCTCCGGCTCTCGCCCCGAAGTATGTGCCGGCCGCCATCACACCGCAGGGGCTCTCGGTCGAAGAAGCCAAGTTGCGGAGAGTGGAAGAATCGATCCGAGTCTTCGTGCGCGTCGCCGATCCTAAGTTTCGCCAAGTCGTGCCCATGCGCTATTTCAACCTGATGCTAAGTCCCGCCGAGGTTGAAGCCTACACGGCTGACTATCTTGAACAAGCTGGCCTGCGGGCGGACGCCGCGCGAATACTGCTCCGTGTCGTGGCTGTCACGGCGCGCATCACCACCGAGATGGAGGAGCTAAAGCGCTCGCGGAATTCCCGTTCCGTCTGGAAGCTGCATGCCGATTCCTTGGTGGTCCTCGTTGACCTTGCCAAGCGGCTGGCTGAAGCCGTTGAACGGCTGGCGTTGACCATCGGCCAGCAACCGGAGACGCAGGAAAGCAGTGAGCCTCTGCGCGGTTCGCTCGAAAGGCTGCGCGAACGCACCGCTGAGGCGGCAAAGCTTATCGGCGAAGCGTAAGGACCCGCCTCCCGGCCGGACGGGCGAGACGCCCGTCTCTCCATTAGTGGATATCGAACTGCTCCTGGTGCAGCGCCGGATCCGATTTTATGATGATGGTCTTCTTCGTGAGCTCTTCCATCTCGTTCAGCAACCGCGCATTGTTCGACTTCAGCGCTTTTGCGACCTCCGGGTTCACACGCAACATCACGTCGGTGTGCTCCAGGTGACTCGCGATCTTGCGCAACACAAAGTAAATCTCGTTGCAGACGGTATTCACCGATTTCACGAAGCCTGTGGATTGACAATAAGGACACGGCGTTCCGATGGTGCGTTCCAGAGACTGCTTTACCCGTTTGCGAGTAATCGCCACCAGACCAAAATCATTGAATTGCAGCACCTTCGACGGAGCCCTATCGAGGCGCAACGCCTCTTCCAGCGCCTGCATCACTTTCTGCCGGTTGCGGCGCTCATCCATGTCGATGAAGTCGATGATGATGATGCCGCCCAGATCGCGCAGCCGCACCTGGCGCACGATTTCCTTGATCGCATCCACGTTGGTCTTCACGATCGTGTCTTCCAGACGAGCCGTCTTGCCGACATACTTGCCCGTGTTCACGTCGATCGCAACCAGGGCCTCGGTCTGGTTGATCACGATGTAGCCACCGCTCTTCAGCCAGACTTTTGACTTCAGCGCCTTGTTGATTTCCTCGTTCAACCCGAACTGATCGTAAAGCGGAGTCTCCTTTGTATAGAGCTTGACGCGCTTGACCAGCCCTGGCTGGAAGCGATTCGCAAACCGCACGATACGCTCGTATTCCTGCTCGGTGTCGACCCAGATGACGGAAAACTCCGAGCTGACCTGATCGCGAAGAACCCGCTCCACCACGTTCAGATCGTGATAGATCAAGGCCGGAGGCTTGCTGCTATCCGAGCGCGACTTGATCTCGTTCCAGAGGTTTTTCAAAAAGCGGATATCCGCTCTCAATTCCTCGTCTGAAGCACCTGCCGCCGCAGTCCGCACAATGAAACCGCCCCCGCCGTTTTCGCGCTCGCTCTGGATGATCCGCTTCAATCGCTGCCGCTCTTCTTCGGACGCGATCTTGCGCGATACGCCTGTGTGATTTACCGTCGGCATGAAGACCAGAAATCGCCCAGGCAGCGCAATGTGACTGGTAATGCGCGCGCCCTTTTTCCCGATCGGCTCCTTTGCAATCTGGATCAGCACTTCCTGCCCTTCTTTGAGCAGTTCGCTGATCTGCGGGACCAACTGGTTCTCGCGACTGCGGAAGCGCCGTCCACCGCGCCGTCCGCGGCGCCGGTCGATGTCAGAAGTACGGTCAGAAGTGCGATCAGAAGTACGGTCGGAACCGCGCTCCGGTCCGCGACGCTGCGTGCGCTGTAACAACCTTGCCTCGGGTGCGGGACCGCGAACTTCCGCGCTCGCATCCACAGTGCCGTCGCCAATCGCTTCGGCCTCCAGCAGCGCCTCGGCTTCCGCCTGCGCCTCCTCGAGTTCTAACTCCTGTGCTTCTCGCTCTTCGGCTTCGAGAACGGCTTCGGGAACCGCTTCTCCGTTCGCAGCCAACTCGCCGCCGACCGCCCCCCCCGGAGCAACCTCTTCAACCGCAGGCCCGGACAGGTCTTCACCAGCTGCCCGAGTCTCTTCTTCCAGTTCCTCGAAGCCTGCGTCGTCTCCCGGCTCTTCCCCGTAGGACACAAGGTCGGCTTCTTCTTCCTCGATCTCCTGTTCCTCCACGGCACCGTGCACAACATCGGGCATAACATCGTGCTGAACTTGCGGAGCTGCCGCGAAATCCGTTTCGCGCGCCATCTGGTGCGCAGTCGTCTCCGGCATCGAGATCGAGTAAGTCTCGGCTACTTCCGACGCGACGCTTGAAACGGTCTCATGTACTTCTTCATAACTCTCCGCGTGCAGGACGTGTTCATGCTGTTCGTGGAGTGGCTCGGAAACCTCCGCCGCGAAGATCGGCTCATCATCGGGAAAGTTCGCTGTAACCGACGCCGGCATGGTCGACGCCGGCCGCTCCGCCGGTGCTGCGCTCTCCGCGCGCAAAGCCGGGTCTTGATTCTGATTCTGACCCAAGCGCTGGTACTTGGAGATCGATTCGCCGGGAAGCACGATCGGCTGATATCCGGGGGGCGGTCCGTAATCGTAGTCGCGACCGGCACGAGCAGCTGGCGCTGGTCGCTGGAATCGCGAGTCCGACCCACTGCGTCCCGGACGGTCGCCGCGGTTAAAGCGGTCGTTGCGCGGTTCATGCCTTGGTTCGTTCCTTGGTTCGTTCCGAGGCTCGTTTCGGGTTTCGCTGGCGGTTTCAGTTCGTACTTCGTTTCGTGATTCGCTTCGAATTTCGCCGCGGTCTGCGCTTGGCACGCGCCCGCCCCGGTCTCCAGTCTCTCCGCGGCGTCCGCGACGACGTCGGCGCCCGCGAAAGTCGCGCGCGGCAACCGTGGCGTTGCCCGGTACCTCCGGAGAAGCAGCTTCGGGCTCCTCATCGTCGCCAGCTACTGTTCCTGCTTCGGCGAGCTGCAAGCCACTATTAATCCCTGGGCCACCCGCTTCCAATCCGGGGCGCGGACGCGGCTCCGCCATTGGACGATTCGCCGGGATCGCTTCATCCAGGTCCTCGTCCTGCTGTTCCAGATCCATGAAGTCGGAGACGTACAGAAACGCGTCGCGCTCCAATCCAATGTCCACAAAGGCCGACTGCATGCCTGGCAGCACGCGCGTTACTCGGCCCTTGTAAATCGAGCCCGCTAAGGTGTATTCATTTTCTCGTTCGAGGTAAATTTCGGCTAGCTGATCATCTTCCGTGATCCCCACTTTGGTTTCATGGGGCGTGGTGGATACAAACAATTCCTTGTTCATCGCTACTCCGGTTTTTCTTCACCGGACCAGAAGCGCAAGGCGGACCAAGGGATCGATAGCGTTCAGCGCCACTCCGGGTAGGAGCGGGCGCAGTCCCGGAGTTCTTCCCGGGCCCTACACTGCAGTGAATTGTTAGTACTCGTCTGCACTGATCGCGTTAAGCCTTCCGTCAGGCCTGTGGCCACTCTCTCGCGTTCCGCTGAGGGGGCCGTTACCCGCCTGACTGGCTTCAATCCTGTCCGGCTTTCACTTCGCCGGCATTCTGCCCTCCTTTTTCGCGAGGGCCTTCGTAATCTTGTTTACTGCATAATCTTGTTCGTGGCGCCCGTTCTCGTTGTCGGTTAGACCAGTTGAGCAAAACGCCCCAACTTCCGCCGACCGTCTCAGTTCACGAAGCGGCGCATCCTGACGTTCATTACCATCCCCAGCGCCAAAAACATGAACAGAACGGAAGACCCACCGTAACTCATGAGCGGTAGAGGTATTCCCGTGACTGGCATAAAGCCAACCACCATGCCGATGTTGACCAGAATGTGAAAGCTAAGCACAGCCACCACACCCATCACAAGGAATGCCCCAGCGCGGTCGGGCGCCGTTTGAGCATTCTGGGTCAACCGCATCAGCACTATAAAGTATAACAGCAGAACCGCCAGAGCTCCTACAAACCCGTGTTCCTCGGCAAACGCCGCAAAAATGAAGTCGGTCTGCGGCACCGGCAGAAACGCCAGATGCGTTTGCGATCCCTGGCTGCTTCCCCAGATCCCTCCTGACCCAACCGCAATAAGCGATTGATTCACTTGATACCCGGAGCCCTGCCGATCCGCATCCGGATTGATAAAGCTCGTTAACCGTTCCTTCTGGTATGGCTTCAGCACTTTGATCCACGCCACCGGAACCAGCAAACCCATTATCATCAGGACGATCAGCGCCTGTCTCCATCTCAATCCGCCTAGAAATAGACCCATGATCGCGACCGGCAGATAGGTCAGGGCCGTTCCCAAGTCTGGTTGCGCCAAAACCATTAGCATCGGGAAACCGACAATCGCGCCCGCCTTCAGAAAATCCAACCACGACAGTCCGCGCTCATGCAAATCCGCAAAGTACTTTGCCACCGCCAGAATCAGGATCAGCTTTACCCATTCCGACGGCTGAAAGTGGGCGCCGCCCGGCATCTTGATCCAGCGTCGCGCTCCCAGATATTTTTGTCCGAAGAGAAGCACCGCGATCAGAGACGCCAGGGCTGCGACATATATCCAGTGGATTTTTTCGAGCAAGGCTTGATAATTAAGCAGGCTAACCAGGAACATCGCGCCGATGCCCGCCAGTATCCAGTAGATTTGCTTGATGTGAGCTCCAGCAAATTTCGTGTGCTCGGTCGCACTGTGAATCTGCAGCACGCCCAGCGCGCAGATCACTAGCACGAAGCCCATCAGGACCCAGTCGAAATCTCGGTAGGAAACGTAGCGCGACATGGATTCAGTCGCCGACTTCAGAACTCATTGGCAGGAACTCACGGAAGAATTTACGACAAGAATTCGCTCGCAACAAAATCACGGGCAGTATTTCGACGGGCATGCCGGGCTCACCGGCGGTTCCTGCTGCAACCACACCCACAAACCAACTCCGGCCACCACACCCAATCCGCCATAGATGACCGGCGTCGAACTCATGATTCCCCCACCCGCCGCCGGCGCTGCCCCGGCTCCGTGCCGGCGCTTTTTCTTCTTTTTCTCCGTATCGGTCGTGTCGTCGCGCGTGGTCTGCTGCCCCTGCGTCACCGTCGTCGTTCCCTTGTCGTCTTGCACGGTCAGGTCGCCCTTGTTAGCCGCGATCTGTACGCGCCCGTCCACGTCGGTCACCTGAAAGTCGGTCCAGGCATTGGCCGCTGGCTTCACCGTGACGTCGCCGGCACGCGCCGCCAGTCCGCGCGAAGTCGTCACGCGCACCGCGCCATGCTCAAGCTCCACTGCGGGGCCCTCAAACTTTACTAGCGAGTCAGCCAGCACCATCACGTTCGATCCGTTCGCTTGAATACTGGCCGTCGAATCAGGACGTGTTTGCAACATATCTCCCGCGAACAGTGCTGCCGATTTCGGCACTTCGCTCCCATTCAACCATGCCGCGCCATTCGTGTACAACATGGCTGATGCCGTCTCTCCTGCCAGCATCACTTGCGCCGGAAACAGGATTACCAGCAAACAGCACACTGCAGACCGAAACGCTGACTCTGACATGGGTTCGGATCGCTCCCGCATTTCTGAATTTTAGTTATCGTAAGCCTGTGAAGGGTTGCTGGTCAATTCGTTTGTTTGCTTGAGTGTACTCCGGGGTCACTGCCGGGACGCGTGCGCTGCCCACCTCGACTAATGCCCAGCAGACTCCCGAACCGGGTCTACCGGCTTCCCGGTTAGCATCTCGCCATTCATCCCATCGACTCTCACATTCATCCAGCGGTTCGCCTCATGACGCCCGGAAATCTTCATCTTCAGATAGTTGTCCGTCAGCGCCTCGGTGAATTCGACGCCCCCCGATTGCAGCGTGATCGCTTCGACCACCGTACCCACCAGCGACTGCATAAACGCCGCTTTCTTCTTTGACGCAATTTCGCGCAGCACGCGGTTTCTATCCCGAGCCAGTGCGACCGGGACTTGCCCCGGCCGCGCCGCCGCCGGCGTCCCCGGACGCGCCGAATATGTGAAGACGTGCAGATAAGTAAACGGCAGCTCTTCGATCATGCGCCGCGTCTCGTCGAACTCCGCTTCCGTTTCACCCGGAAATCCCACCATCACGTCGG
>Ga0210400_10002749_pt1 | contig 15947 bp, 6 predicted proteins | sample IncBWH26MmetaG_FD_155456 | JGI IMG/M metagenome (GOLD analysis project Ga0210400, IMG submission 155456) | Forest soil microbial communities from Barre Woods Harvard Forest LTER site, Petersham, Massachusetts, United States - Inc-BW-H-26-M | ecosystem: Environmental > Terrestrial > Soil >... | reverse complement strand
TGGACTTGAGACGTCTGAGAGAGCTGAACGCCGTGGATCAGCCAGATCTCAAATACACACCGTTCCTTCCTTATACGCCGCCGGGTCTGCAACCCAACGCGAAGGAAGATATCTTCGCGCTGATTCGCAGCGGAGACGTCCTGCTCCACCACCCATTCGAGTCTTTCCAACCGGTCGTGGAGTTCATCCGGCGGGCTGCGCGTGACCCGGACGTCCTCGCGATCAAAATTACGCTGTATCGGGTGGGCCGGAACTCGCCGATCGTCCAGGCTCTGCTCGAGGCCATCGAGGAAGGAAAGCAGATCTCGGTATTGCTGGAGCTGAAGGCCCGGTTCGATGAGGAAAGCAATATCGAGTGGGCCAAAGCACTGGAACGGGAAGGCGTACACGTGATCTACGGATTGGTCGGGCTCAAGGTCCATTCCAAAATCGCCTTGGTGGTGCGGCGCGAAGGGGAGAACATGCGCCGGTACGTCCACATGGGTACTGGCAATTACAATCCGCTCACCGCGCGTCTGTATACGGACCTGAGCCTGTTTACCTGCGACGAACAAGTCGGCGCGGATGCAACTGACCTTTTCAACTATCTGACCGGTTATTCCGCCAAAACGGACTTCCGCAAGCTGCTGGTCGCTCCAGTCAGCTTACGGCGCAGGCTGGAGGGACTCATTCTCCGGGAAATCGAAATCGTCAAACAAGGCGGCGCGGGTCATCTCATTTTCAAAATGAACGCGCTGGAAGACCCGGAAATGATCAAGCTGCTCTATCGGGCATCTCAGGCCGGTGTGCAGGTGGATCTGCTTGTTCGCGGGCTGTGTTGCCTGCGGCCCGGCGTCCCTGGAGTGAGCGATCGCATCCGGGTGTCCAGCGTGATCGGCAGATTCCTCGAGCACACGCGGATCTACTACTTTCGCAATGGAGGCAGCGAGGAGATCTTCCTGGGAAGCGCGGATTTGATGCTCCGAAATCTCAATCATCGGATCGAAATCGTGTTTCCGGTGGAGAGCCCGAGCCTGGTGCACCGGATCCGGCACGAGATCCTCGATGTGTACCTCGCCGACGATGTCAACGCTTATCAGGCACGGAGCGACGGTTCATACCATCGGGCTCCGCGCGAGCAGACCGCCGGGGGAATCGACAGTCACCAGCGCGGCATGGCTCGACGGGGCGGTTCTCGGCTCCACTGGAACGACCGGCTCTGAACCGCGACGGCCGCGATATGCGCCGGAGCTGTGAAAGATTATTCCGCGGCCTGCGGGGCGACCTCGACCGACACGCTGATCACCTGCTCCCCGCCGCCGAGCGCGACACCTTTTACAGGCGGAACATCGGAATAGTCGCGACCCCAGGCGAGGGTTAAGTGGTCGCCCTGGGGCATCACATTGTTGGTGGGATCAAAGTCCTGCCATCCGAAGACGGGGCACCAGACCGATACCCACGCGTGGGACGCATTGCCACCCGTGAACTCCCGGTCCGAACGCACGTAACCGCTGACGTAGCGAGCCGGCAATCGGAGGGACCGCAGGCAGGCGATCATCAAATGCGCGAAATCCTGGCACACACCGCGTTTGGATTCGAGTACCTCTCCGACTGGTGTGGACACTGTCGTGGCGCGCTGGTCATACTTGAAGTCCGCGAAAATTCGTTGGGACAGGTCGTTTACTCCGTCCAGAAACCGGCGTCCGGGCCCGAAGGATTCCTGCGCATATTCGCCAAAAGGCGTCGCGATTTGAATGAGCGGAGACTCGAAGACAAACTGCCCCGCCTCGAAGGCCGCGGGCGTCTCGCGCGCCACGGCGTCTTTGTGAACTTGCTCCCAGGGTGGCGAAAGGTCCAGGTGCGGCGGCGAGAGAGGCGTAAGCTCGGCCTGCGAGCGCGCGGTAACAATCAGCTCACGATGGGGCTCATGAATCGAGAATGCCGAGACCTCGTTTCCGAAGTAGTCTTCCCTCGAGGCCACCGAGTCGGGCGCCGGACTTACGGTGAGACTATGTTCGAGCAGGGTTTGATTCGGGCGCGGGCGCGGCGCCAGATGAACTTCGGTGTGGCAGGTCGACACCGGATCCGAGTACCAATAGCGCGTGATGTGGGTGGCCAGAACCTTCATCGATTTCTCACGAAGTGGCCAGTTGGCGCGATTGTGCCGCGTGGCTAAAGTAGGCTCGCGTGAGCGCTTCCGACAGAAGCGTCAAGTCCGCGGCGAGCTTGGCGAGCATGGCTTCCCGGGTTTCATGGGAGCGCGCCATTTCCCGCACGTCGGCAAGCTGCACTGTCGTAAGGAGTGAAAGGGCCAGCTTGGCTTCCACGGGACGCCGGATGGCGGTTTGAGATCCGGGAAGCTGCTCGATGTGCTCCCGCAGCCGCGCCAGTTGAAACGAAATCGAGCGCGGATTGGCTTCGTCCACCAACAAAAGGTCCAGAAGCAGGTCGGTTTGCAGCGAAGTCAGATAGCGCGATCTGTATGTAATCGAGCTGTCCGCCATTTCGAGCACCGCTTCGAGGATGCCGAAATCCTCCCTAGTCTCAGGGCCCAGGCTATTGCGCAGCAGCTCGGTCATTTGCATGGCTCGCTCCAGCCGCCGGCCGATGTCGAGAAAGCGCCAGCCGTCGCCGCGCGTCATGCTTTCCATCACCAGTCCGCCGAATGCGGAGAGGGTGATCACGGCATGGTTCAGCAAATCCTGCGCCGCGCCGACTTGCACGGCTTCCGCCGGAGGACGCGACGAGAACTGTTGATCGAGCTGATTCAGAATCAGCCAGGCGTCCAACGAAATGCGGTCGCGGAGCAGCCACGCCACGCGCCGGACCTGATGGATATTCGCGACGAACCCGTTGGGCGCTGCCGGATCGTAGATCACCGCCAGCACATCCCGTTCCGCCGCCCCCGCGCGTGTGTCATCACCCAGGTAACCAAGCGCGGCGAGAATATCCAGCCCGGCATTGAGCCCGGCCGCCCGCGATGAGTCCCCTTCCTGGAAGAACCGGGGCAAGATGGTGCGCGCCACCCGCACAGCCGCTTCCACCCGCTCGGCGTAACGGCCCAGCCAAAACAAATTGTCCGCGACGCGGCTGGGCAGGTCGAAGGTTGCGCGGCTGACCTCCAGCGGATGCGTCGCCGGCCGCAGCAGCGTGAAAGGTGGCGCTGGTCCGTCACCGAGCACCCAAACGTCCTTGCTGCCGCCTCCGCTTTGCATCGAAACGACCATGTTGTCGAGCGATGTCGAGATGCGCGTCAACCCTCCCGGCATGACTGCGTAACTGTCGCCGGTGGTCACCGCGAAAACACGGATCACCATGTGACGCGGGTGCAATTTTCCGTCGTCCCAGACCGGAACCGTCGACAATGCAACTCGCTCCTGGGCCACATATTGTTCGGGCTCGACTCTCACACGCTCCAGCAGTGCTTCCCGTTCCGGCCGGCTCAACTTCGCCGCGAAAATCGGATCGCCATGGGTGCCGGGGAAGGTCGGCTTCACGACCAGCTCGTCCAGATGCTGGGCAACGTAGGAAAGCGGCTCGGGCTGGCCACACCACCACGTGGCCACTGTCGGAATTTTCAGTTCTTCATTCAAAAGAAGCTTGCACAGTCCCGGCAGGAATGCGGCGTAGGCGGGCGACTCCGCCAACCCCGAACCGAACGCGTTCGCGATCGCGACTTGGCCCGACCGGACCGCTTGCACCAGGCCCGGAACACCCAACATCGAATCGCCGCGCAGTTCAAGCGGATCGCAGAAGTGGTCGTCCTGGCGGCGCACGATGACATCGACGGGCAGCAGCCCGCCCAGGGTTTTCAGAAACACGCGGTTGTTGCGCACGGTGAGATCGCCGCCCTCCACCAGCGTGTAACCCAGGTATCGCGCGAGAAAGGCGTGCTCGAAGTAGGTCTCGTTATAGGGACCCGGAGTCAGCAGCACGATGCGCGGATTCTCGCGCTGCCTGGGCACAAGGCGTTCCAGCGCGTCGCGGTAGCTCTGGAAGAAATTCGCGAGCCTGCGGACGTGCGACTTACGGAATACGTCGGGCAGTACGCGCGTCGTCACCAGCCGGTTTTCGAGCGCATAGCCCGCGCCCGAAGGCGCCTGGGTCCGATCCGCGAGTACCCACCACTGACCGTCCGGCGAGCGCGCCAGATCGGCTGCATAGGTGTGCAGGAAAACGCCTCCCGGCGGCTCGATGCCCCAGCAGGTTCGCAAGAACGCCGGGTTCGGAAACACCAGTTCTGCCGGCAGTAGCCCTTCACGCAACAGGCGCTGTGGTCCGTACAAATCCACCAGGATCGAGTTGAACAGCGTCGCTCTCTGGATGATGCCGGCTTCGATGGCCTTCCATTCGGCCGGATCCATCACCAGCGGGATGGGGTCGAGCGGCCAGGGGCGCGACGTGCTCTGCGGGTCGCTGTAGACGTTGTAGGTGACGCCGTTATCGTGGATCAGCCGGCGGCCTTCCTGCCAGCGCCGCGCCAGCCCCGCATGTCCGAGCGTCGCCAGCGATCCGGCCAACTCGTTCCAGTGCGGCCGGACACGTTTTTCCACACCCAGAACTTCGTCGTAGAAGCCAGGGCTGGAGTCATACGCCCAAGCCGGGTCCAGAAGAGCTTCCGTCGGTGTGGGGTCGCGTTTCATCCCGTCGTTTCAGTTTGACAGGCGACAAGCTCGCCTGTCCTACCCGCCTGTTGGCCTCCGTAAGTCGAGCGTCAGCGGAAACTCCGGATTCTCCTCTCGCGCGGGGACTGCCATCGGCCCCGGCGTATGTCCGAACGCGAAGAAGCGCGCCCCGCGCCGGGCCTCCGCCTCGTTGGCGTTGACCGGGAACGTCGCGAAGTTGCGGCCCCCCGGATGCGCCACGTGATACGAGCAGCCTCCCATCGACCGCCCCGTCCACGCGTCGACGATGTCGAAGATCAATGGAGTATGCACGGGAATCGTCGGATGCAGGCAGGAGGGAGGCTGCCACGCCCGGTAGCGCACACCGGCGACCCACTCGCCATGCGTGCCAGTGAAATGCAGCGGCACACGCCGTCCGTTGCATGTGACCAGGTAGCGGTTCTCAGTCAGCCCGCTGGTCTTGATCTGCACTCGCTCGACGGATGAATCCACGTAGCGCGTCGTGCCGCCGGCAGCGCCCTCTTCGCCCAGCACATACCAGGGTTCAGTTGCCTGCCGGATTTCGATGTCGATCCCGGCATGGTGAGCGTGACCGAACACCGGATAGCGGAACTCGAAATGCGGCGCGAACCATTCGGTCTCGAACGGGTATCCGGCGCGATTCAGATCCGCGATCACTTCCTGGACATCCCGCGCGACGAAGTGCGGCAACATGAACTGGTCGTGCAGCCGCGTTCCCCAATGGATGGGCTTTTGCAGGTACGGTTCTTTCCAGAACCACGCGATCAGTCCCCGCACCAGCAGTTGCTGCGCCAGGCTCATGCGCGGGTGTGGAGGCATCTCAAACCCCCGCAGCTCGAGCAGCCCCAAGCGGCCGGTGGACGAATCGGGCGAATACAGCTTGTCGATGCAGAACTCGGTGCGGTGCGTATTGCCGGTGACGTCCACCAGGATATGCCGGAAAATCCGGTCTACCAGCCACGGCGGGACGGAACCTTCTCCGGGCTGTGGGATCAACCCGAATGCGATCTCCAGCTCATAGATGCTGTCCTGCCGCGTCTCATCCACCCGGGGAGCCTGGCTGGTGGGGCCGATGAAGATCGTCGAAAAGGCGTAAGACAGTGACGGATGATTCAGCCAATACCCGATCAGGCTGCGCAGCAGATCGGGTCTCCTGAGGAACGGACTATCCGCGGGCGTTGCGGCGCCCAACACGAAGTGATTTCCGCCGCCCGTCCCCGTGTGCCGTCCGTCGAGCATGAATTTCTCGGTCCCCAGCCGGCACTGGCGCGCGTCTTCATATAACGATGTGGTCTGTGCCACCAGTTCGGGCCAGTTGTGAGTGGGCGGAACGTTGACTTCGATCACCCCTGGGTCAGGCGTCACTTTGATTTGATGGATCCGCGCGTCGTGCGGCGGCGGATAGCCCTCGATCACCACTGGCGTCTTTAAATGAGCGGCCGTGTCCTCGATCGCGGCGAGCAAATCCAGATAGTCCTCGGTGCCCGCCAGGGGCGGCATAAATACGTGCAGGCGGCCGTCGCGAGGCTCGACACACAGCGCCGTCCTCACGATCCACGGAGCCGACTCGCCCATAGCGGGTTTTCGGTCACGCTCGGACGGCTCGCGCGATTGCAGCCGCGGCACTTCCGATATCCGCCGGACCCGCCGTGGAACCGGCAGCGGACCCTGCTGCATCATGGGGTCCACGGGGAGAAACTGTGGAGCCTCGGACGCCGTCACCCACGGCAGACTCTCCAGGGGCAGTCGCAATCCGACCGGCGAATCGCCCGGAGTCAAAAACAGATGCTGGCCGCGCAGCATCCAGAGGCCAGTCTGCCACTCTGGACCGCGCGGTCCGGAGCCGCGCTGCAGCGGCAGCACCATCGCCGTGGGCGTGTTGAGCCCGCGCTCAAACACCTTCCGCACCCTCTCGCGCTCTCCCGCATCTTCCAGGCGACTGTCCACGGGATCGACGTTAATGGGCAACTGCCGCTCGCGTTGCAGATAGTAGAGGGGGTCTTCGAACGCGGGATTCACGTACTCGGGATCGACGCCTAGACGCCGCGCCAGCGTTTCTGTAAAGCGCTGCGCGTCGAGTGAACCAAACCCGTTGTCAGCGCCCTCGCGCCCGAGCAAAGCGCGATCGTGCCACACCGGCTGGCCATCGGCTCGCCAGTAACATGCCAGCGCCCATCGCGGCAGAGGTTCGCCTGGATACCATTTGCCCTGGCCATAGTGCAGGAATCCGCCGGGAGCAAGCCGGTCCCGCAATCGGTCTAACAGTTGTTCCGCGAGTCTTCTCTTCGCCGGTCCGAGCGCCGCCGTATTCCACTCTGCGCCGTCCATGTCGTCGATGGATACGAACGTCGGCTCGCCGCCCATGGTGAGGCGGACGTCGCCGGCCGTCAGCTCGCGATCGATCGCACACCCCAGCGTGTGGATCGATTCCCATTGCCGATCCGTGTACGGCAGTGTGACCCTTGGATCTTCGTGGATCCGCGTCACTCGCATTTCGTGCGCGAACGTCACCTCGCAATCCTCGACCAACCCCGAAACCGGAGCTGCCGAGCTCGCCTCCGGCGTCGCCGCCAGGGGAATGTGTCCTTCTCCCGCCAGGAGTCCCGATGTCGGATCGAGACCAACCCAGCCCGCCCCCGGCAGATACACCTCCGTCCACGCATGCAGGTCGGTGAAGTCCGTCTCCGTACCCGATGGACCGTCGAGCGCTTTCATATCGGGCTTCAGTTGAATGAGGTATCCGGATACAAATCGCGCGGCCAGCCCAAGATGACGAAAAGCTTCAACCTCCAGCCACGCGCTGTCGCGGCATGAGCCGCTGCCGAGCGTGAGTGTCTCTTCGCTCGACTGCACGCCCGGCTCCATCCGGATCAAATAGCGAATCTCGTGCTGCAGCCGCTGGTTGAAGCCGACCAGAAAATCCATCGTCGCTCGCTCCTTGCGATCGATGCTCTGGAGATATGCCGCCAGCTTGGGTCCCGAAGGGTGTACTTGCCGGAACGGGGCCAATTCCTGCGCCAGGCAGGCCTCGTAGTTGAATGGGAACTTTTCCGCATACGGTTCCAGAAAAAAGTCGAACGGGTTGATCACGGTCATTTCCGCAACCAAGTCGACCTCCACCGAGAAGTGCCGGACGCGCTCCGGAAACACCACCCGGGCCAAGAAGTTACTTTGCGGGTCCTGCTGCCAATTGATAAAGTTCGGCTGCGGTTCGATCTTCAGCGAATACGCTGTCACCGGAGTACGGCAGTGGGGTGCCGGGCGCAGCCGAACGACCTGCGGCGATAGCCGCACCAGGCGATCGTAATGATAAGTGGTCCGGTGATGAAGAGCGACTCGAATAGGCATAGCCGGCTGATGACCTGGCCGACAGTGCCGCGGCGATCATCCTCTAACCAGGAGGACTGACGGACCTCTCAATTGTAGCGCGGCGGGCTGAGGGATCCCGCATTCAGATCCACTTCTTCCGCAGCAACCAGACTTTGATCAATTGCGTAAGGCTTACATAGCTGAGAAGTGTCAGCATCAGTATCGGCCAGTACATCCCCGGCAGGTGCGCAAGACCCAGGGATGAGGCCAGAGGGGAATTCGGCAACCACGCTCCGAAGGCCATGATGGATAACGTCGTGACCGTCAGGGGAAAACTCGCCCGGCTCTGGAGGAAGGGAATCTTATTGGTGCGAATGACGTGGATAATGAGCGTCTGCGTCATCAGCGACTCGACGAACCAGCCAGTCTGAAAAACGGATGCGCGGGACGGATCCCAACAGTTGAAGACCCACAGCATCACGAAGAAGGTCGTATAGTCGAAGATCGAGCTGATGGGCCCGATGAAGAGGATGAAGCGCTTGATTTCCCCAATGTTCCAAGGCCGCGGCCGCGCCACCTGCTCTTCGTCCACTGCGTCGGTTGGGATCGGCACCTGCGAGAAGTCATACAGCAGGTTGTTGGTCAGAACCTGAATCGGGGCCATTGGGATGAACGGGAGAAAGGCGCTCGCTCCCAGCACGCTGAACATGTTCCCGAAGTTGGAGCTGGCGCCCATCCGGATATATTTGAGGATGTTGGCGAAGACCTTCCGGCCCTCCGTCACGCCCCCTTCCAGCACCATGAGATCCTTCTCCAGCAGGATCAAATCGGCGGACTCCTTGGCGATGTCGGTGGCCGTGTCGACCGAGATGCCGATGTCCGCGGCTCGCAGGGCGGGAGCGTCGTTGATACCATCGCCCATGAATCCGACCACGTGTCCCTTGCCGCGGAGCACGCGGATCACGCGCTCCTTGTGGGCGGGAGAGAGGCGCGCGAAGAGCGTCGCCTTCTCGGCAGCCTCGGCCAATTCGGCGTCGGACATCTTCTCCACGTCTCCGCCCAGGAGCATGGGATCGGGCGACAGGCCCACGTCCTTGCAGACTTTGCGGCTGATGAGGTGGTTGTCCCCCGTGAGAATCTTCACCGCCACGCCATGCTTGTCCAGCGCCTCGAGGGCGCGGGCCGCGGTGTCCTTGGGCGGGTCCAGGAACGCGACGTACCCTCTGAGGACGAGATCCTGCTCGTCGCCTTTCGCGCAGATTTGCTTTCCGGTTAGCTGCTTGGTCGCGACGGCCAATACGCGGAATCCATCGTTGCTGAGGCTCGCGTACTCTTCCTTCAGTCCAACGATCAACGCGGGGTCCATCGGCGAGAGCTTTCCGTCCAGCTCAAACTGAGAGCAGTGATGGAACACCTCTTCGGGAGCGCCCTTGGTGAGCAGAATGGACTTGCCCTCGGGGTCCTCCACCAGAACCGACATCATGCGCCGCGTGAAGTCGAACGGGATTTCGTCCAGCTTCTTGTATTTCTTGACAATTTCCTGCCCGTGGAAGTCGGCGCTGTCCAGAATCGCCCGATCGAGCAAGTTCTTGAGGCCCGTCTGAAAGTAACTGATCAAGTACCCATCTAAAAGCACTTCCTCGGTTTCACGCCCGGCCACATTGCAGTGCCGCTGCAGGACGACCCGGTCCTCGGTGAGCGTGCCCGTTTTGTCGGTGCACAGAATGTCCATGCCTCCAAAGTTCTGGATTGAGTTGAGCCGCTTGACGATCACTTTCTTGCGGCTCATGGCGATCGCACCCTTGGACAGGCAGACGGAGACGATCATGGGCAACATCTCGGGAGTGAGGCCCACGGCCACCGCCATGGAGAAGAAGAAGGCGCCCTTCCAATCGTGCTTGGTGAAACCGTTGATGAGAAAGACCAGGGGCACCATCACCGCCATCAACTGGATCATGAGCCAGGTGAAGCGGTTGATGCCCTGATCGAAGCTGGTCAGCACGCGCTCGCCCGTGATCGCGCTGGCCATGCTGCCGAAATAACTGTGGACGCCGGTCGCGACGACGACGGCCGTCGCGGTGCCGCTCTCGACGCTGGTCCCCATAAAGCATATGTTCTTGAGCTCGATGGGCGAGCTCTCCTCTTTAGTTTCGGGGTCGTGAAATTTCTCGACCGGAAGCGACTCGCCAGTGAGGCTGCCTTGGGTAACAAAGAGGTCTTTCGAAGAGAGCACCCGCACGTCGCCGGGAATCATATCGCCGGCCGAGAGCTGGATGATGTCTCCGGGAACCAGGTCCCGGAGCGGTATCTCCCTGGCTTGGGCGTCCCGAACGACGGTGGCGGTCACGTGGATCATGGCCTTGAGTTTGGCCGCGGCGGCATCCGCCCGGGCCTCCTGCAAGAAGCGGAGCCCGACGCTCAGCACCACCATGAGGGCCATCACGGTACCTGCACGCGCGTCGCCCGTGGCGAAGGAAACCGTCGAAAGGATCGCCAGCAGGATCACCAGGGGGTTGCGGATGATTCTCAGAAGGCGGCCGGGCCAGCCTTGCTTCCGCTCCTGTGCGACCTCATTCAGGCCGGTCGTGCGAGCCCGTTCCTCCGCCTCGGCTTGCGTCAGGCCTTGCGGCGACGTTCGCAAGTCCCGCAGCAAGGCTTCGCCGTCTTTCCGCGAGGCCTCCAGGACTGCGGGCGAAACTTGAATGTTGTGGTTCTTCGCCTTAGTTGAAACCGGTGGATCGTGAGCGTGAGTACCGCGTCCGGCAGTGCCAACCGCATCGGGTGTTGTCATCGATTCTGTGACCGCTGTACGAAGTTTACTTCTATTGCAGGACCTCGGGTTTGGCGATGTGTTTGCGCGCTGTTCTCGTAAACCAATTATTAACAATCCGTTACGGCGACTTCTGCAAGGCAGGAAGTACACTGAAAGATTAGCTGCTGAGCGCCGAAGAGCTGGCGTTCGCAACCAAAAACAGAAATGCTGGCCAAAAACTCACTGACACTCCGCGCTGCGTGTTATTCGCTGATCTTGTTATCCTCCGTGACCCAGAATTTGCGGGCTCAAGACGGCCAGACCCCGCCACAGGAACAGAGCAACACACCGGCAGACGCACCGGCTTCTCCCGAACGCTGGAACCTGTCCTATCAGGCGACCTCGATCGGGCAATACCACGGGACGTTCCGTTCGCCCTACTCAGGCCCATTTAGCCTTCAGGATTATACGGAACGCGACGCCTCGTTGACCACGACTCTGTTCTTCGGTTTTCGCCTGGAGAAAAACACGGCGCTGTACTTTGATCCGGAAATCGCCGGGGGCAAGGGTTTCAGCGGCGTGGATGGCCTGGCCAACTCCTCGAATGGCGAATTGCCACGCGTCGCCTCAGCGACGCCCAAGCCTTACGTGGCTCGGCTCTACATCACCCATGACTTCGGGTTCGGCGGCGGGACGGAGTCGTTTGAAAGCGACGACAACCAGTTGGCGGGTCAGCGCCCGTTGAACCGCTACACCGTCACCGTGGGGCGTTTCACATTGACGGACTTTTTCGACAACAATCGCTACTCGCACGATCCGCGGACGCAGTTTACAGGGTGGGCGGTTATGTACAACGGAGCTTGGGACTATCCCGCGGACGTTCGCGGCTACACCTGGGGGTGGGTTCACGAAATTCACCTGCGAAACTGGTCTTTCCGATATGCGAGTGCCGCCATGCCTCGCGTTGCCAACGGGCTTCGGTTCGACCGCAGAATATTTCGGAATCGAGGAGACGTATTCGAGGGCGAGTATCGCTACGCCTTTCGAAAACATCCCGGCGCGGTACGGGTGATGCACTACCTCAATCACGCCAACGCGGGTAGCTATGCCGCAGCGATCCGTCTTGCGGAAGAGTCCGGTGGCACTCCCGATGTCACGGCCACCCGCCGCAACGGGACCCTCAAGTATGGATTCGGCCTGAATATGGAGCAGGAGCTGACCAAGAACATCGGCGTCTTTGCCAGGCTCGGCTGGAATGACGGAAAGACAGAGAGTTTCGCGTTCACGGCGATCGATCGCCTCGCGACCGGCGGTATTTCGGTGAGTGGCCAGCGGTGGCGGCGGCCGTTCGACACCGTCGCGACGGAACTCACGGTCAGCGGGATCTCCGGCGTCCATGCGCTGTACCTCGCGCGCGGCGGCTACGATTTTCTGATCGGAGATGGTCGCCTGCAGTATGGCCCCGAATACATATCGGAGACCTATTACACCGCGCGCCTCTTCCCGGGCTTTTTCGCGGGCTTTGATCTCCAGCACGTCTCCAATCCCGCCTATAACCAGGACCGCGGGCCGGTGTGGATTCCTTCTATCAGGCTCCACGTCGAGCTCGGAAAGAACACATTCACGCAGCGGGACAAACACTGAAGACTCTGGGCGCCTTAAACCTTAAGGGGCTGTGCTTCTTTACGGCCACTCAAGTAATAGTGAACCGCGGGCGTTACGATCAGTGACAGCACCATGGAAGCCACCAGTCCGCCGATGACGGCGATTGCCAGCGGCTGCAGCATCTGCGAGCCCGCGCCAAGGGCGAGGGAGAGAGGAATCATTCCAGCGATCGTAGCCAGGGCGGTCATCAGGATCGGCCGCAGCCGGCGCTCTCCCGCCAGAATCATGGCGTCACGAACCGAGGATCCTTCAGCCCGGAATCGTTGGTCCGCATCCAGCAGCAGGATGCCGTTCTTAGCGACGATCCCGATCACCATGATTAAACCCATGAAAGAGGATATGTTGAAGGTTGTCTTGGTAACCAAAAGCGCGAAAAACACCCCGCTGGTGGACAGCAGCGCCGATGCGAGAATAGCAGCCGGAGCCGCGAACGTGCGGAACTCGATCAGCAGCACGGTGAACACCAGGACCACCGCCAGCGCGAGCACGACGAGAAGATCGCGGAACGACTTTTGCTGCTCCTCATAGGTTCCACCGTAGACTACTCGAATAGAATTCGGAATTTGCAGATCCGTGACAGCCTGCTGCACCAGCTTCATGCCCTCGCCCAAGCTGATGCCTTCAAAGCGGCCTGTAACCGCGACACGGCGTTGCAGGTCCTCGCGGATGATCTCGGTCTGGCCACTCTCGATTTGAAAATTCGCAAGGGAACCCAGGGTCGCGGTCTTGCCGGTCGAACTGCTGGTGATCATGGTGTTCCGAATCTGTTCCAGGGACGTCCGCGCATCATCGGGAAAGCGCACTCTGATGGTGTAGGCGCGGTCATTCACCACCACCGGCGCGGTGGCCGGCTCACCTTGCAGGATGGCACTGGCGTCGAGTTCGATCTCTTGCGGCGTAAAACCCGCCCGAGCGGCGATGACGGGATCGACATTCATCACAATCGCGGACCCGCTGATGCTGTTTTCGATGCCGTCCTTGACGTCCGCCACTTCCTTGATCTTCTTGATCTTCGCGGCCACCTTGGGCGCCCATTCCTCCAGCAGTTTGGGATCCGGAGAAAACAATTTGATCTCGATCGGTTCGGGAGAACTTGTAAGGTCGCCGATCATATCTTGAAGGACCTGCAGAAATTCGACATCCAACTGCGGGTACTGGTCGTTTACCTTCCCGCGGATCTCAGAGATGATCTCGTCAATGGCGCGTCTCGGGGGACGTTTCAATCGCACGGAGAAATCTCCCGTATTCGATTCGGTCACGGCGGCGAGACCCAACTGCATTCCGGTGCGCCGCGACGTGCTCTCGACTTCCGGCGTCGACGCCAGAATTTTTTCGACGCCTAGCAGCACCTGATTGGTGTCCGCCAGCGCCGATCCGGCCGGCATAATGTAATCCAGAATGAATCCGCCTTCGTCCATTTCCGGCAGCAGGTCGCTGCCGAGGGCTTGATAGCAGAAGTAGGAGCCGGCGATCAGCGCGATGCACCCGATTCCAAACACCAGGGGATAGGCCAGCACGAAACGCAGCGTGCGCTCATAGCCGCGAGTGACACGGCCCATGAATCCGGTCGCCGTGAGGTGACCCGCTGCATCGGCGGATTCCCCCGGATGCCCGGATCGCCGGCGGCGCAGCAGGTAGTGGCTGAGCGTGGGGGTCCATGTCAAAGCGAGAGCCAGCGAAGTCAGCAGCGCAATGCCGACCGTCACCGCGAGCGCCCGAAAAAACGTCCCGGTTACACCGGTGATGGAAATCAGCGGCAGAAAGACTACGATGGGCGTTACGGTCGATCCCACCAGGGGCACGCGGATTTCGCGCAGCGCGCTGCGGATCGCTTCACTCCGGCTCTGGCCGGAGTCGCGGTGCAGAACGATGTTTTCCACTACCACGATGGCGTCGTCGATCACCAGCCCCACCGCCGCTGCCAGCCCCCCCAGAGTCATTAAGTTGAAGGTTTGGCCCAGGGCACGCAGTGCGATCAGCGTGATCGCGATGGTGGCGGGAATCACCAGGGCGGCCACCAGCGAGCTGCCCCAATCGCGCAGGAAGAGAACCAGAATGATGGCGGCCAGCACCAGGCCGATCAGGATCGCGTCCCGCACGCTGCTGATCGAATCGCTCACCAGCGTGGATTGATCGTAAAACGCCTGCACCTTCACTCCCGGTGGAAGCGTCGGCCGGATCTGGGCCAATTCCTGGTTGGATTCATCCGCCACATCGACGGTATTGCTATCCGCTTGCCGGAAGATATTCAGAAGCACGGCCGGCTTGCCGTTGGCCGTGACGAGGGTGTACACGGGCATCACGGAAGGGTGAACCGTCGCGATGTCTCCGATTCTTACCGGAAGCCCCGCCGGGGTAGTCCGCACGACGATGTTGGCGATCTCGGCCGGATCATGCACCTGCCCGCTGACCAGCGTCAGTGAAAGCTCGTGATTGTTTTCGATCAAGCCGGGCGAATCGATCATATTGCTTTTCGATACGGCATCCAGGATGCCCGGTACAGTCACCTGCGCCTCCTGCAGTTTGGCGGGATCGGGTTCGATCTGGAACTCGGGGACGTTTCCGCCCTGGAGTACCACCATCGAGACGCCGGGCACGCGGTTGAGGCGTGGCTTGATGGTGTAGTTGGCAAGTTCCCAGAGCTGGCTCTGGGACATAGTGTCGGAAGTCAGGCCGTAGGCCAGGATCGGCATGAGCGCGGCAAAGGTCATGCGATTCGCAGTGACTTTCGCCGTCGAAGGCAGCGAGGGCTGCGCCCGCGCTAGCGCGGCATTCACGGACTGCAGCGTCTGGAACATATCCACGTTCCAGTTGAAGAAGAGATTCACTTCTCCGGAACCGCGGCTGGTGGTGGAACGAACCCGGTCGAGTCCGGGCACCGAATTCATCGCTTCCTCGAGGGGCCGCGTGACCATCACCTCGGTTTGATTGATGGGCGAGACTCCGTTATCGATGCCGACGACGATCTTCGGAAAATCGGTGTTGGGAAACACCGCCACCGGTATCGCGAACGCCAGATACACGCCCACCCCGATGAGGGTGATGATTATGAAGATAATCGGACGGGAAAACCGGGCAGTCCAGTGTTCCTCGAGAGCCTCGAGGCTAGTCGTTATGGGTTCGCTCATTTACCTTTAGCGTCCTTGCCCTTGGCATCCTTGCCCTTGGCGTCATCCGCATTGTCGTCGGCGGCTTGGTCATCGTCGTCGTCCTCGGGCTTGGGCTGGTCGATCACAACCTTGGCCTTGTCGTCTAATCCCAGACCGCCGGAGGTCACTACCTGTTCACCTTCCTGGACTCCGCTGATGATTTGCACGCGGTCGCCCTGACGAATTCCCACCGCCACCATGCGCTCGTGCGCAACGGAATCGCTGCCGATGACCATTACCTTCGGCCCACCCGTGTCCGAATTGAGCAGAGCCGACGCCGGAACCACCAGGGTGTTCTGAATCGTTTCCGCGATGATGGAAAGCCGCACGGTGCCTCCGGGCTTCAACTTTTCACCCGGATTGGGCGTTTTTACCCATACTTCCAAGGTCGTCGAGTTCGGGTTCGCGGTCGGACTGACTACGGAAACCGCGCCAGCCAGATCTCCG
>Ga0210400_10002748_pt1 | contig 15951 bp, 12 predicted proteins | sample IncBWH26MmetaG_FD_155456 | JGI IMG/M metagenome (GOLD analysis project Ga0210400, IMG submission 155456) | Forest soil microbial communities from Barre Woods Harvard Forest LTER site, Petersham, Massachusetts, United States - Inc-BW-H-26-M | ecosystem: Environmental > Terrestrial > Soil >... | reverse complement strand
ATCTTCAGTAGTTGTTCGATATCGTATGCCATTCGTCGTCTCCGTAAAAAAGTCCGACACAAGCGTGCGCTAGCTCCGGACGGCGCCGGTGCGGTCAGGTGCTTCGGCGGCGCGAGCGCGCCGGGTAGGCAATTCGCCACGAGCGGGTGCGGCATTCTCGGCCATCGCCGCCGACAGGATCGCGTCTGCGGCTTTCTCCGCTGCGATGTAGATCGCGCTGGCGACGAAGTACCCCGGGATTCGCGGGAATATCGATGCATCGACCACCCGCAGCCCGTGCGTGCCGTGCACCGTGAAATCGCTGCCCAAAACGCCATTCGCGGTGCGCGGCCCGATCGCGCACGAGGACGACGCGTGATGCCCCCAGGCATTGTCGCGGACGTAGGCGGCCAGCGCCTCGTCGCCGGCGCAATCCGGTCCCGGTTTTTCCTCGATCGCGATGACATCGGGGCGGTTCAGCGCGCTCACCATGTCGCGTACGAAGCGGATCCCGGCAACCACCGCTCGCAAATCCTCGCCCGAATCGTCATCGCCCTCTTCGAAATAGCGAAAATTCACCAGCGGCGGATCGCGCGGATCGCGCGATCGCAGGGTGACGGTGCCGGCTCGGTTGTTGGTGTGAGCCTTGAGGATCGCCCAGCTCAGATAATTGCTATGTTCGACGATCTGCCGCGAGTACCCCGGGAAATAGCCGTAGAACCGGGCAAGCAGCGCCATGCAGAATAGGTCCGGCACGCGTTTGTGCGGCGCCGACCGATGGGTCACGGCAATAGCCGACCCGTTCGAGATATACATGCCGCGCCGGCGATCGTGCCATTCTCGATAGACCGGGTCGGCAGTGTCGAAGCGGGCGCCCTCGAGCGATGACCAGGGCTTCTTCAGGCGGTTGACGACAGCGATCTCGTAGCGGTCCTGCAGATTCCGTCCGACCCCAGGAAGATGAATTTGGACCGGAATCCCATGTGCCTCCAACTCCGCCGATGGACCGATTCCGGACAGCATCAACAATTGCGGCGTGTTGAACGCGCCACCCGAAACGATGATTTCGCGGCGAACCCGCAGCCGATGCGGCATACCGGGCGAGGCGGCGGGATTTGGGTCGGCACGATACAGATGGGCGCCCTTCAGGTAATCGACGCCGATCGCCCGCCGCCCTTCGTCGAGGATCACGCGTGTGGCCAGCGCATTCAATTCCACCCGCAGCCGATGCGGCATACCGGGAGAGGCGGCGGGATTTGGGTCGGCACGATACAGATGGGCGCCCTTCAGGTAATCGACGCCGATCGCCCGCCGCCCTTCGTCGAGGATCACGCGTGTGGCCAGCGCATTCAATTCCACCCGCAGCCGATCCGGATGGCGCGCCGCCACCTCGCGGATGCGCTGATAAGTGCCGACCCGGCCATGGTTCGCCGTCGCTAACGGGGTGTAGGCGATCCCCTCGAAGCCGCGGCGCGCAGTCCGTTGGTCATTGGGGTCGGCCTCGCGGCGCATCAGGCCTATAAGGCTGCGTAACGGGTTCGATTCCGCTTCCGCTGTTGCCCATGCCGAGTTGATCACCAACCGGCGTAATTCGTCATCGGCGAAGGCTTCCGCCGGCATGGCGTGTTCGGTGCGCAGCCAGCCGGCCCAGCCGTGACCGGTCGGGTCGATGCCGAACTGGCTGAGCCAGCGCCAGAATGGCCGATGCCCGCAATTTTCCACCTTGCGCCGATAGCGCCGCATGTTTGCCGCGCGCCATGAATTGTCCCCGGTCAACGCGGCGATCCCGTTCCAGTCGCTGTCGTCGGGGGTGACGAAGATCATCGCGTTATGCGCGGTGCACCCGCCGAGGGTGCTGGCGCGGGGATAAAGGATGCCCTCGGGGCCGGCCTTGCCATCACGCCGCTGCTGCGTCTCGTCGGCATAATGTCTGACAAAGAAATCCCAGCGCAGGGCCGGATTTTCCGAGGCCAGCGGATGAAAGGCGGGGACGTCGCAATCCTCGGGCAGACCGCTCGCGCTGCCTTGCCGGTAATCGTCGCCCGCCTCGAGCAGGACCACATTCATGCCCGCCTCGGCGAGGCGTGCGGCGACGGTGCCGCCGCCGGCCCCGGAGCCGATGACCGCATAGTCGCAAGTGACGGCGTCGTCGGTCGGCATACGACCTCTGCCAAAGTGCTAGAAGGTCTTGATGAACTCGATCAGCGCGCGCTTGTCGCCGTCGCTCAAACCCGGTTCGCCGTCGAGCAGGGACGTACCGAAGTAGTGACCGCGATTGACGACGAAATCCGGACACTTGTTCAACTCGAGAAGCGGCCGCGCCACATTCGCAAAGATTTTGAGCAGCTGGGCGTCGGTTGCGTTCTTCGGCATCACGAGCAGATCGTGCTTCAGCCGGATCAGGAGGCGGACCAGCTTTTCTATGTGAACGATCCGATCGAGCGGATCGCTTGTCTCCGGCAGCGGTTGCAAATTTGCCAACAGATTGACCGGCACGCCCTTCGGGATCGGGCCGATTGTGACATTGCCTCCTGCATCGACCAGTTGCGGCAGCAGATCGTGAATGACCCCGCCGGACACGCGCAGGAAATCGGGCAGGAAACCGGCCGGTATCGTGATCCAGCTGCGCGCGTCGGTGCGCCAGATCAGGCCCGGAACTTTCCTGCCCAGCACCGGGTCGGGATCGCGCCTCTCAGGCCATAACATCTGCTCGATCGAGGCGTTGAAAACCCGCATCCGAGCATCCACCGACGGATCCTGCTCGAACGGACCGACCGTGTTGTTGAGGAGAAACGGCGCCGTCGACCAGAGGCTGATCAACGAAGGCGGCCGCGTGTAACCGCGCCCACCGGCCGGCATCTTGTAGGGGTAGGGCGCCCCGCTAAACGGATCGTGCACCGTGATCGTGCCGACCGACGGTAGATCCTTGTAGGATTGCGACGAAAAATTGTCCCAGATATTACCGGCGAGGGCATTGGTGGCGAGCGGGCTGCAGGCGTTGGTCTGCAGCAGCGTCACCGGAACGCGCGCCTCGGTGGAGAGGAAGTTGTCTTCGAGAAAATCGGGCGCGGTGACGATCGCCCGCATCTGCTGCTTGTACTCGTCGGTCTTGGTCCAGGCCCAATACCGGTTCCAGCAATCGAGGTAGCCGGGGCCGGCGCACCCCGCGGGATCCAGCCCGGCAGCGGGTTTTGGCGCCTTGCTCGAGTGGCAGCGGGCGCAAGTGTCGGCAAACACCTGCTTGCCGCGATCCAGGACAGCCTGATCCGTGGTCAGGTACTTTTCGCCGCCCGGAGCATCCTTGAGTCTGTCGGGCCGCGCCGCCTTCAGAAAGAACAGTGCTGTCAATGGCGTACTGGCTTCCGTTGCCTGCCAGTAGCTCGAATTCCTCTCCGCGGTGGCGATCTCGATCGGCGAGATCGGCTTGCCGCCGGCCACCGCATTGAAGTGCAGCAACCACTCTTCGCTGAACAGGCCGATATTCAGGTAGACGCGATTGAGAGCACCCAACACCCCGACCGAGTCGGATGCGTCTTTCAGCACGTGCGTAGTCCAGGACGTGGCAGGCTTCTCGAAGAACTGGTTGAGGTATTGGCCGATCTCGCCAGCCAGGTTCAGATCGTTGAACTGCTTGTTGTTGAGTTGTCCGCCGGTCAGCGTCTCCTTGCCCCAGCGGCGCGCCTGATCGAGCCGCGCCCTGACCGCGTAGAGCGCGTTCATCGACCGCGGATTGTTGATGTTGTCGGTGGAGACCAGCGAAGTGTCCATGCTCCCGGGGCGATAGGTATGCACCAGCTGGAACATGAAATTGTCGCGGGCGGCCGAATAGATGAACAGGCGGTCGACCCACATGTACTGGGCCCCGACCGTCGAGCTGAGGTTGGCCCATTCCGGATGCGCCGGTTTTGCCGGCGGATTGATCGGGCTGGGACCGACGTGGCAAAACCCGCACGACATGCCGATGCGGTACGGCCGGACCAAATCCTTGTCGTTGTAGTACGTCGGATCGGTGAAGTATTTGCCGGCGTCCCAACGCTTTGCCGCCGCCTCATCGAATTCGGGGTTGGGGAAGAGGCGCAGCCCGAGAATGCCGGTCGGATATCCGTAATACGAGCCGACCGGAATGGTGCTGCCACGCGAGCCGATCTTCACCCCGGGATACTTCGTCTCGTTGGCGAACGGGTCGGGCGGACAGTCGCTGCGGCGCATGTCGAGCAGCAGCCCGAAACGGGCTTTGTCCGGCTGTGTCGGCGCATCAAAACAAGGCTCGTTGATCAGGCCGAGCCAGTTCCACCGCCAGTCGCGATCGATCTTTTTGGTCGGATCGTAGGCGACGATCTTCAGCAGGTCGAACCCGCCAAAGGTGCTGGCCGTCATCCCATCCCAGAACCGGTCATTGCCGCCGCTCCACATGAGCCACATGTTGCGGCCCTTGATCTCCTCCGGCGTCAGCGCGATCGTGCCGTCCATGTCATGGAAATAATCTTCGTCGGCGGGCGGAAACGAGGCGGCATCACGCCCGGCGGCCCGTGCCTCGTCGAGCACTTGCCCGGGTTTCGGTGAGTTATCAAATGCCGTCAGTATCAGCAGACACGACAGCAAGAAGAGAGTGCCGAGCGGGGCGGCGAAGCGCTTCCTCATCGAACCCCCCTCATCAGGCCCGCTGTTAGTAATCAAGCTGGGCACGACAAATCGCGTCAGGCCAACTATACGGTTTATTCGGTATGCCTCAAGAGCTGGTCGAGTTGAGAGGCAAGATCTAAAACAATACATATTTTATATTTCTCGCGGTTTTTTTAGGAACCGCCTATCAGCCGGCGCGACGACGCGGCACGTCGAGATTTCCGCGAGGCACGAAGATCGGGTTCCACGCCTTCTGATGAGCGGGTGATCCGAATCTGCCGTCGAGCTATCCTCGGCCGATGCAACAGAAAGGCTATCATCTCGGGGGCGCGAGACCGCATCGTATTGGCCGACGCAACGTTTGAGGGTAGCCATGAACGGGGGCCATATCGGGCGTTCGCTGCGCCGTCTTGAAGACCCGAGGTTTCTGTCCGGGCGTGGACGTTATGTTGACGACATAGACGTGGCCGGTCAGCTGCACGGCATCGTGCTGCGGTCGCCCCACGGACATGCTGCGATCGACGGCATCGATACCGCAGTCGCCCGCGCGATGCCGGGGGTACGGGCCGTCTTCACCGCGGCCGATCTCGAGGCGGACGGCATCGGGCCACTGCCGTGCATCGCGCAGGTGGCGACAGTCGCGCCGATGATCGTGCCGCCCCGCCGGGCATTGGCGCGCGACCGGGTTCGTCATGTCGGCGATCCGGTGGCGTTCGTCGTTGCCGACACGAGCGACCAGGCGCGTGACGCCGCCGAGCGAATCGCGGTGGCGTACCGGCCGTTGCCGGCAGTGGTCGACGCGACCGCGGCGCTTGCCGCAGAGGCGCCGCTACTGTGGGACGAAGCGCCGGGCAATCTGTCCTACCGGTTCGAGCGCGGCGACAAGGCGGCGGTCGAGGCGGCGTTGTCCGGGGCCGCCCATATCGTCGAGATCGAGCTGGTCAACAACCGGCTGGTCGTCGCCCCGATCGAGCCGCGCGCCGCGATCGGCCATTACGATGCCGCCGCCGATCGCCTCGAATTGCTGCTGACCGGCCAGGGCGTGCATAGCCTGCGCCAGCAGCTCGCCAATGCGGTGTTTCATATGCCGCCCGAGCGCATCCTCGTGCGCGCGCCCGATGTCGGGGGCGGCTTTGGCGTCAAGAACTTCCTCTATCCCGAATGGGTGCTGGTGCTATGGGCAGCGCGGCGGTTGGGACGGCCCGTCAAATGGATCGCCGAGCGCGGCGAGGAGTTCGTCAGTTCAGCGCAAGGCCGCGACAACCATACGCGCGGGCGCCTGGCGCTTGACCAAGCCGGTCGGTTTCTCGCGCTCGATGTCGACACGGTGGCCAATCTCGGCGCCTATCTGTCGACCAACGGCCCGGGCAGCTCGACCAATTCGCCGGCCAGCGCGATGGGCGGGGTCTATGCGATCCCGGCGGTGTTCATGGCGGTGCGCGGCGCCTTCACCAACACCGTGCCGATCGACGCCTATCGCGGCGCCGGCAAGCCCGAAGCCAATTACCTGATCGAGCGGCTCGTCGATCGCGCCGCACGCCGGCTAGCGCTCGACCCGGTCGCGTTGCGTCGGCGCAACCTGATCAGTCACTTCCCGTATAAGAGCGGGCTCGGGGTCACGATCGATTGCGGACGGTTTGCCGCCAATCTCGACGAGATGGCGCAGCGGGTCCTGACCGACGGCTTCGCGGATCGGCGCCGCGCCGCAGCGGATCGCGGCAAGCTGCGCGGGCTCGGCATCGCCTGTTTTCTCGAGACATCGCGCGGCACGCCGGGCGAGCGCGCCGAGATCCGCTTTGAGCCAAACGCCCGCGTCGCGCTGGTGCTCGGCACCCAGTCGAACGGCCAGGGCCACGAGACCAGTTTTCCGCAGATCGCCGCCGATCTGCTGGGATTGCCAATTGCTGCATTCCGTTTCGTCCAGGCGGACACCGGCGAGGTCAAGAGCGGCAACGGGCATGGCGGCGCCCGCTCGATGCATATGGGCGGCGCCGCGCTCTACCAGGCGGCGCAAATGGTGCTCTCCAAGGGCCGCGCGATTGCCGCCCACCTGCTGCAGGCCGATGCCAACGAGGTGAGCTTCAGCGACGGACGATTCACGGTCGGCGGCGGCGAGCGCGGCATCGATCTTTCGGCGCTGGCGGAAGCGGCCCGCGATTCGGCCAACCTGCCCGATGGACTGAGTCCCGGGCTCGACGCCGACGCCTACAACGACTCGGATGTCTTCACTTTTCCGAATGGCTGTCACGCCGCCGAAATCGAGATCGACCCCGAAACCGGAGCGGTGACGCTCGAACGCTATGCCGCGATCGATGATTACGGGCGGCTGATCAATCCGATGCTGACGGTGGGCCAGGTCCAGGGCGGACTCGCCCAGGGCATCGGGCAGGCGCTGCTCGAACACACGGTCTACGACGAAGGATCGGGCCAGCTGCTGAGCGGCTCCCTTATGGACTATGCATTGCCGCGCGCGGACGATCTGCCGCCGCTCGACGTCACCCTCGCCGAGCTGCCGACCGCGGTGAACCCGCTCGGTGTCAAGGGCGCGGGTCAGGCCGGGTGCATCGCCGCGCCGCAGACCATCGTCAACGCGATCCTCGACGCGCTCTCGCCGCTCGGTATCGAGCATATCGATATGCCGGCCACCCCCGAGCGGATCTGGCGCGCGATCCGAGGCGCGCGCCAGGGCTGATCATCTAGCCGAACGAGCTGTCGAACAGCTTGCGCGCTATCAGCGGATTGCCCGATCAGCGTATTTTACGGCAGCTGAATGTCTGCGGATCAGAAGGATACGCCGGATGCTGATCGTCGATGGCCAGATCCATCTTTGGGAAAAGGGTACGCCGTCCCCGCAACATCGCCAGGAGCCGTTCTCCGCCGAGCAGGCGATCGCCGCGATGGACGAAGGCGGCGTGGACCGGGCGCTGGTCCACCCGGTGCTGTGGGATCCCGACTCGAACGAATTGGCCGTCGAGGCAGTCCGCAAATACCCCGGCCGTTTCGCCATCATGGGATGGTTCTATCTGGACGACCCGAACGGCCCTGACCTTGTCGCGCATTGGAAAGACCGGCCCGGCATGCTCGGCCTGCGCTTCTATTTCAACGAGCGGCACAAGCGGGAGTGGATGACCGACGGCAGCCTCGACTGGCTATGGCCCGCGGCCGAGCGGGCTGGCGTGCCGGTAGCGCTCGCCGCCGCGTTGTTCCTGCCGACCGTCGGCCAGATCGCCGAGCGGCATCCGGGGCTCAAACTGATCGTCGACCATCTGGCCGTGCCGCCAGGGAGCAGCGGCGAGGCTGCCTATCGCTTCCAACCCGAGCTCTTGGCGCTCGCCAAATACCCCAACGTCGCGGTCAAGGCGACCGGCCAGCCTGGCTACGCGGAAGACGCCTATCCGTTCCGCAGCTTCCACGAGCACCTGCACCGTGTCTTCGACGCATTCGGGCCGACACGGATGTTCTGGGGCACCGACATCACGCGGATGCCCTGTTCCTGGCGGCAATGCGTGACTGTGTTCACCGAGGAGCTGCCCTGGCTGAGGGGCCGCGATCTCGACCTCGTCATGGGCGAAGCCCTATGCAACTGGGTCGGCTGGCGCCTCCCCGGCTGAGCGCGACTATCGCCAGCGGTGGATCAGTTTCCTGGTAGCGGCCCTGGACAGGCGTAGTAGCGTCCTTCGAGACGCCCGCTGCGCGGGCTCCTCAGGATGACGTGCTTTCTTAGTGCCATCATAGACTTACGTCATCCTGAGGAAGCCTGACGGCGGATGCCGGCAGGCTGTCTCGAAGGACGCGCAACCGTCGATGCAGCCCAAACAGAGACACTACCAACCAGGGACCGCAACGATGAAGCCTTATGTCATCTGCCACATGAATTCGAGCGTCGACGGCCGTATTCTCGGCAGCCGGTGGCGGCCCGCCGAGAACCGCATGGCGGGGCTGTTCGAGCGCCTGCACGATGAGCTCGGCGGCGGTTCCTGGCTGATCGGCCGCGTGACCGGCAGCGAATACGCCAAGGCCGATTCCTACCCCGACCGCACCGACCAGACCTATCCGCGGGAACCTTGGTTGGCTCGACGTGATGCCGTTGCTTACGGCGTCGCGCTCGATGCGCAGGGCAAGATCGCGTGGGGCCGCTCCGAGATCGGCGGCGACCCAATCGTCGTGGTGCTGACGGAACAGGTCTCCGACGCGCATTTGGCGGGGCTCCGCCAGGATGGCGTCTCCTACATCTTCGCCGGCCGCGAGGCGCTCGATCTTAGATTGGCGCTCGAGATCCTGAACCGCGAGCTGGGGATCGAACGACTGCTGCTCGAAGGTGGCGGCGGCTCGAACGGGGCCTTTCTGCGGGCCGGCCTGATCGACGAGATCAGCCTGGCGATCTGCCCCGCAATCGACGGCGCGAAGGGCGCGCCGAGCGTCTTCGATTCCAGCGACAAGGATGCCGGCGTCGCCGCGCCGATCCGCTCGATGACTCTCGCGAGCAGCGAGGTGCTGGAAGGCGGCGTCGTTTGGCTCCGCTATCGCCTCCAAAACGGCTGACGCACAACGGCGGGGCCGGCAGTTAGCGGCCCCTTCCCTCACACGCGAGGGCCGCCCGGAAAGGGCGGCCCTCCTCAGATGTGATCCGCGACAGGTCAGGCAGCTGGCATGCGGTAAAGCGCGCACAGTTTGTTGCCGTCGGGATCGCGAAGGTAAGCGAGATACATCTGCCCGGCAGCCCCTTGGCGCACTCCGGGTGGGTCCTCGATCGACGTGCCGCCGTTCGCGACGCCGGCCTTGTGCCATGCATCGACCTGTTCACGACCGCTCATCGAGAAGCCGATCGTGCCGCCGTTGGCAGGCCCCGCCGCCTTGCCGTCGATCGGCTTGGACACCATGAAACGCCCGCCATTGTGCGCGTAGGCCAGCCGGCCTCTGGCGTCCTGCGTTCCCGGCTGGCCGCCCATCGCGGCAAACAGGGCATCGTAGAATTTCTTCGACCGCGCGGTGTCGTTACTCCCGACCATAATATGGCTGAACATTCCGCTTTCTCCTCATCAGAGCCACAGGCGCCCGCCGTCTCCGCCCCGCGAGCCAGAACACGGTTTACGGGCTGGGGGCAGTATGACGCCACGATGCTCGGCACAAGAGTAAAATCTCTCGCCTCCCGTACGCCACGGCTTGAGAAACGCCGGCCTCGACCTCGCCTGTGATTCGGCCCGAGGCACGGCGATCAGCGGCGCGCGGCGCACAACTCTACCCAGCAGGCCGCCTAGTAAGCCATAGTGGTTCCACCCAGGCTTTAATTACGTTCTTGCAATAGCTCGGCGAGCGTTGATTCTGTGCTCTGGGAACGCAAACTAGGAGAACTGTTCTATGGCCGCACGGCAAATCAGGAGAGTGACGAAGAAGGCGCCACCTGCCGCACGCAAGACGCCAGCCCGAAAGGCGCCCGCCAAGGCGAAGGCCGCGACATCGGCGCCCAAGCCCGCGTCGATGACCGGTGCGTTGCCGCCGATCGTCACGATGAATCACTTGGCCGAGTGGGCCGGCTACAATCACGGCGTACCCAAAAAGCAGGCAGTCGCCATGCTCGCCGGCTTTGTCGCGGACATCGGTCGCGTTTTGAAGAAAGGCAGCAAGATCCGCATCCCCAACCTTGGCATCCTCCAGGTGCGCGTGCGTCCCGCACGCCCGGCGCGCAAGGGGCGTAACCCGGCGACCGGCGAGGAAATCCAGATCAAAGCCAGCAAGGCGTCAAAAAAGGTCGCGTTTCGCGTCGCCAAGGCGCTGAAGGAAGCGATCTGATCGGTCGCTGACGGGGTCGGGCCGATTTACGGCTTGCCCTCTGTGGCACTGAGGTTGGTTGCTGACGTGGATACAAAATGGCAGGGCGCCGATTCGTCTTCGGCTCCTCCGGACCATGGGATTGCGTCCGACTCGATCCCAAGATAGCGGATGGGTAGGCCGAGATCGCGTTGACACCGGCTAACCGGCGCCCGTCGGCATCAACCCTTGAAGATCCGCGCGGCCGCTTCGGCTACGGCCCGCCATGTGTGCGCGGACACGACATCCCCGGCTCGCTCGGCGGCCTCGGCAAGCTGACGCAGGACGGACGCGCTCCTGTCGCCATAAAGCCCGAAATATTCCCAGGCGGTCTCTTCGATAAAGCCGTCGTCTACAAAGCCCTCGTCTTCCATGCCGTTCCTGGTCCTAGTTCCGGACTGGTAACTATCCTGCCAGCGTGCGCAAGACGAACTCGGCGCGCTCGGCGATGCCCACCTTCGGTAAGATCGTCACCTCATAGCCGAGCGCCGGGTATGCGTCGACTAGACGCTGATATTCGGCAACGCCCGCGTCGAGGCTGTGACGCCGCTCGTTGTCGGTCACATAGATTTCGGGCCAAGGCGGAGCCAGAAATACGCGCTGGTGATAGCGGTGTGAACGCTTGATAGCATTGAGTGCCGGCTCACCAGTCAAGTGCCGAAGCGCGACTGACGCATCGATCAGGCCCCTATCAAAGAACACCCATCTGCCTTTTAGTCGGCGAGCTGCTTTGCGGTCTGAAAGGGCCATCGCGATGCAACGCCGAGCGAACGCGACCTTGTCCGTCCATGGGAGCGCCGTGCCTCCAACGAGCAACTGCTCCTTGACGATCCGCCGGCCCGGCTCCTCGACCGTCGGATATCCCTGTCGTCCAAGTTCTTCCAGCAGCGCTGATTTTCCGCCGCCCGAGCATCCGGAGATTACCACAAACCTATCAATGGCCAAGCCTCCCCGCATCCAGCGGACCTCTCCCGCTTACCGCCAATAGTACGGGGTAGCGGCGAGGAAGTTGGTGGCGATGCGACGGAAGTCCTTGAGGCGGCCGAACCTGCGGGGAGCTTGAATCACGAAACGCTTCGGTTGTGAATCCACTTTATGGGGTCCGGACCCTGTTCTGTTGAACCTCATCCGGCCGGCTGTGCCTCGAAGACCTGATCGCCGTCGGGCAGCATCACCCAGGGCTGCTTGCTGCGGGTCCATGAATGCCTTGTCGGGCGCATCCACGATGTATCATCCAGCGTACCGCCACGCACACGGACCACACCATCCCGTGGCGTGCCGCAAACCCAGGAGCCGCACTCGGGACAAACCAGTCGAGTGTTTACGCGCCCGCTATCGGCGATGCGCTGCAGCTGGCGCGGCTCAACCCCGATCAGCCGGAAAGCCCTGTCGGGCACGACGATCCCGATCGAGAAAGCACTGCTGGTCAAGCGCTGACAATCGGTGCAGTGGCAGGTATAGACCAGCTGCGGCGCTTCCGTGATTTCGTATCGGATCGCGCCGCACTGGCAGCCGCCGGTTTGCGGAAGTTTCATGCATCCTCTCCCTGTGGCGCAGCTTCAGCCCAGATTTGTGCGGTCATCACGGCGACAACAAGCGACACTCAGTGGGTAAGCCCGAGAATGGTGAGCACGACAGCGCTGCCGCGTCCAGCCGTCAGAAGCGTAGCTCTCGGCATAGGCTCACTTCTATTAGCCTGGCTGTTCTGGGAGGTGCGCGATCTCGTGCCGTCCTGGGCGGCGCAAAGCGTGACGGCCAACGTCGATCTCGCCACCACGACGGAACGCGACGACACCCGCGTTACTCGTGCCTTCGAGCGAGCGAAACAAAGCGTCGGTGCGGATGCGAGCCTGCAACCGCTCCCGAACCAGACCAGGGTGCGCCATACGCGCGTCAGCGTACGCGCGTCGTCGAGCGCGGAGGCGATCGCGCAGGCTTCCGCGATGGCGGAGGCGATCAATACGGCGTTCTCCCGAGAAGGCGAGGGCATGCTGTCGGCCGATGTCCGGCGCCGCACGATACCGGTTCCCGACAGCACGACGGCCATGCTGGGCAATGCTCTGCGCATCGGCGCCGGCATCGCGGCAATTCTCGGTCTCGCGCTGATCCTGCTCGGGTACTTCCGCATACAGGCAGGCCCCGCTCGTCTGCCGAACCAATTCTGGTGGGCGGCGGCCGGCGGCGTGACGCTGGCGCTCGCCCCCGTGTTGCTTCCCGGCGAGATCGTGATCTCGCTGATGATCATGGCGATCCCGATCCTGCTTGCCGGCGCGATACTGCGGAAGACGATGCAGGTGCGCCACGCGGCAGGCTGGCCTTCGACACGCGCCCGCATCATCAAGTCACGGCCGCGCGCAGTGCATCAGCGTCGCGGGGAAGTCACGCAGGTCGTCAATGTTCCCGATGTCGAGTACGAATTCAGCCTCGGGGATCGCGTCATTCGCGGGACGCGCATCGGGATCGGCGAGGTGACCGACACGGAGGAGGCGCTAAACCGGTATCCCGTCGGCGCCATGGTGCCGGTGTACTACGACCCGAAAAACCCGCAGCAGGCGGTTTTGGAGCGCGATCCGCCGGTGCCGGTCGTCTGGCTATATCTGATCGCCGCCGCTGTCTTGGTCGCCGGCTTCGCGGTATTGGCGGTGTTCGCGAACGGGAGCGCGATCCTGGAGCGGTTGGAGGCGTATTTGCCCGCGGGCGCATTTGTGCCGGGCATGGGTTTTTTCACGCTGGGCGGGCTGATGGTGCTGGGCTTGCTCTGGGGCGCGCGGCGGCAGGCCGCGGAGGCATCGGGTTGGCCCGTCACCGGCGGCCGCATCGTCTCCAGCACCGTGGAGCATTACCGCACCCGCGTTGGTGGCGCCCGCAGCGGCACTTTGGCGACCTTTTACGAGCCGGTGGTCGAGTATTCGTATCGCGTGAACGGCCGCGAGTACCACAGCACACAGCTCAGTTTCGGCGGAAAAGCAGCGGGTGGCGAACAGGTGGCGCAGACAAAGGCGGCGCAATATCCCCCGGGGGCCGATGTGGTCGTGCACTACGATCCAAAGAACCCGTCCAACGCCGTGCTCGATGTTAAGGTCGCTTACGCGACACCCTGGCTGGTCATCGCGCTGGTGTTCTTTGGGCTGGCACTATTCTTTTCCGGTGCGTTCCGATAGGGGGCGCCGGACTTTTTCCAATCGGGCGCGCCGGGGCTTGTTCAGCCGCGGGCTTGGCCGCGCGAGTTGCGATCCCCCTCGAACGGCACCACCACCTCGCCGCCGGCAATGTTGAACTTGCGGGCGAACGCGTCGACCGTCTGCTCGAGCGTATCGATTTCCGTCTGCTGGGCATCGAGCGCCCTGAGTTCTTCGGCATGCCGCGACAGCAATTCGGCGCGGCGCAGACCAAGTTCGCGTTTCACGCGCTCGATATCGGCGCGCGTCAATTGATCCCACACGGTGGCGACTCCTTCCAACGTCTCGGCAATGGGAGCGGGTTCAGGCAAGCCTGTCTCGGTTGGCGTGATCTCGATGGCCGGCTCGAGTAGGGGCGCGACGCTTGCCTCGATGCTTGGCGCCGCTGCCTCGACCGCCGCCTCGACAATCGGCGCTTTTGCTTTTGCTTCTGCCTCGGCCGGCTTTTGCGGCTCCGCCTCGGCCGGATGCGTATCGCGGCGGCGTCCCGGGGCCCCGGGAGGCGCAGTCAACCGCGCCGTGATCTGCGAGAGCAGACGATCGCGCCACTTTTCCGCCTCGGAGATTTGCCGCTCGAGCAACTTGACGAGACCATGGTTCTGAGTGGACCGCGCAGCGGCCAGCCGGCTTTCCGAATCGGCGATCTCGCCGCTAAGGTTCTCGAGTTCCGTCCAGTCGTACAATGCCATCGCGAAGCCTCCATCAAATCCCATGTGGCGTCGCCACAGATGAGACGCCTTGGAATACTCGCGACCATCCGAACGCTATCAGTCCTGAGACGACAGAAGCAACATCAATATCTCCGAATTTTCCTACAATATTTGTGGATTCTAATAGCATCGTTAATAAAGAATAAAAAAAGCGCGGGCCGCACGGCCCGCGCCTTTCCTTCCGACAGCCGAATGGCGGCTAGGCTGCCGCGGCCGCGGCGACCTCGCCGATCACCAGGCCGAGCGGCGAGGCTGTGACGTGCACCGTCGCGCCGTCCGGGATGCGGCCTTCGAGGATCTGCTGCGCCAGCGGGTTCTGCAATTCGCGCTGGATCACCCGCTTCAACGGCCGCGCGCCATAGACCGGATCGTAGCCCCGGTCGGCGAGCCAGGCCTCTGCCGCGCCGTCGATTTCGAGGGTGATCTTGCGATCGGCGAGCAGCTTCTGCAGGTGCCGCAGCTGGATCTCGACGATGCCCTTCATGTCGTCGCGCGACAGGCGGCGGAATAGCAGGATCTCGTCGAGCCGGTTCAGGAATTCCGGCCGGAACGCGTGGCGCACCGCCTCCATGACCGCCGGCCGCGCCTTCTCGATGTCAGCGCCGTCCGGCAGGTTCGCCAAGGCCTCGCTGCCGAGGTTCGAGGTCAGCACGATCAGCGTGTTGCGGAAATCGACCGTGCGGCCCTGCCCGTCGGTCAGGCGGCCGTCGTCGAGCACCTGCAACAGCACGTTGAAGACGTCGGGGTGGGCCTTCTCGACCTCGTCGAACAGGATCACCTGGTAGGGCCGCCGCCGCACCGCCTCGGTCAGGGAGCCGCCCTCGTCATAACCGACATAGCCCGGCGGCGCGCCGATCAGCCGCGACACCGAATGCTTCTCCATGTATTCCGACATGTCGATGCGGACCAGCGCGCTCTCGTCGTCGAACAGGAATTCGGCGAGCGCCTTGGTCAGCTCGGTCTTGCCGACGCCGGTCGGGCCGAGGAACAGGAACGAGCCGATCGGCCGGTTCGGGTCCTGCAATCCGGCGCGGGCGCGGCGGATCGCGTTCGACACCGCGACGACCGCCTCCTCCTGGCCAACGACGCGACGGCGCAGATTCTCTTCCATGTGCAGGAGCTTGTCGCGCTCGCCTTCGAGCATCTTGTCGACCGGGATGCCGGTCCAGCGCGACACCACCCCGGCGATGTGCGCGGGGGTCACCGCCTCCTCCAGCATCCGTCCCTTTTCGGCGCCTTCGGCCTCCTTTAGCTGGCGTTCGAGCTGCGGAATGACGCTGTAGGTCAGTTCCCCGGCGCGGGTGTAGTCGCCCCGCCGCTGCACCTGGTCGAGTTCAGCGCGCGCCTGGTCGAGCTGCTCCTTCAGCTTCTGCGCGTCGGCCAGCTTGTTCTTCTCGGCCTGCCATTCGGCGGTCAACTCGGCCGAGCGCTCTTCCAGCTCCTCCAATTCCTTGACCAGCTTTTGCAGGCGGTCCTGCGAGGCCGGGTCGTGCTCCTTTTTCAGCGCCTCGCGCTCGATCTTCAACTGCACGATGCGGCGGTCGAGCTCGTCGATCTCCTCGGGCTTCGAATCGACCTCCATGCGCAGGCGCGCCGCTGCCTCGTCCATCAGGTCGATCGCCTTGTCGGGCAGGAAGCGGTCGGTGATGTAG
>Ga0210400_10002747_pt1 | contig 15959 bp, 13 predicted proteins | sample IncBWH26MmetaG_FD_155456 | JGI IMG/M metagenome (GOLD analysis project Ga0210400, IMG submission 155456) | Forest soil microbial communities from Barre Woods Harvard Forest LTER site, Petersham, Massachusetts, United States - Inc-BW-H-26-M | ecosystem: Environmental > Terrestrial > Soil >... | reverse complement strand
AACGGGTTCTGCGCGGTGCAGGGATACAGTACGTCATAGCCGCGATCTGAATCGTTCGCGGTGTAGTAGAACAGGCCGGACGCCCAATCGAGCGGCCCGGCCTTGCCCGTCAAGGTCACCTCTTCGGTGAACTGCTGGTGGAAGGCGTCGTCGTAAGTGGAGTTCTCAGACAACGGACTGCCGTCCGAGTCGCGACCGTACTGGTTGCGGAACTCGCGAAACGCCGTCACCGCCTTGAAGTTCAGTTCGTCCGCGAACTTCCAGTCCAGCGTGCCCGATATGCCCCAGTGATTGAGATCGTTTTCATTCGGCACGTTGCGGCCCGAGATCGGGTCGGTGCCGTACTCCGAATAGCCTGAATAGAAGTTGCCGGTGATGAAGCGGCTGTCATAGATGATGGGTTTGCCGATATACGCCGCGGGACCCGCAGTGGGCACGCCCAGTCCCGCATAGGTCAATGCGCCCCAGCCGGCGTTGAGGCCATTGGTGCCGTCAATGACGGTGTATTTGTCGGCCGGACCCTCCTGGTTCTGCACGGTGATGTCCGTGATCAGGTTGAACTCGATGCCGGTGCCCAGCAGAAAGCGGAACGCCGCCCGACCGGATTGCACATTCTCGTCACCTTCGGTGCTGGTGACGCAGTTGGACCCCGGCGCGATCGCCGGCTGCAGGCTGCCCAGGCTCCCGGGGCCATTCACGCAGACATAGTCGTAGTTCTTGAAATACCCATCCGCCTTCTTGCTCGAGAAGGAAAACCGGGCGTACAGGAAACCATCCACCAGCGACACATCGGCCATGCCACGGGCCTCGAGGCGATTGAATTTGCCGTAGGTGGCGCTGATCGAGCCGGAATTGTCCCCCTGCGGCTTCACGGAAATCAGGCGCACCGTGCCGCCCTCGGCATTCTTGCCGAACAGGGTCCCCTGCGGACCGCGGAGGATTTCCACCCGTTCCAGATCCAGCAGATCGAAGATGGAGCCCTGCGGGCGGCCGATGTAGACATCATCGACATAGATCGGGACACCCGGCTCAAAGGACAGGATGTTGTCGCCCAGTCCGACGCCGCGGATGAATGCGGCCATGGTCGCGCCCCAGCCTGCGCCCAGCGGGGCGATCACCGCGTTCGGCACGTACGCCCCCACGTCCGCGATATTGTCGAGGTTGCGGGCTTCCAAGGATGCCGCGGTGATCGCCGTGATGGCGATCGGGGTGTTCTGCAGGTTCTCGCTGCGACGCTGCGCCGACACCACGACCTCCTCCAGTTGCTCAGGGGGCTGGCTCGCCGCGGCAGGTGTTTGTTGGGCTAACGCGACATGCGTCGTGGCCGTTGCCATCAGGCCGGAAAGCAGCACAAGCCGAAGCTGGCGCGGCCGTTGCATTGCGCGGGCTGGATTCATCATTTGCGACTGTCCCCTGTTCCGACTGGCAATCGAGGCTTATGCCGCGGCAGGTGACCAACCTTGCCACGAAAGTAAAAAAAGGTACCATCGAAGCCAGCCGGGTAGAACGCCGCATAAGGCGCGATCAGTTTTCGGAAATTCAGAGAATCAATCAATCCGGCGTCGGCTTTGTTGCTCAAGGGGGACGACGGTTAACAGTCTGCTGAACCTGTCGGCGTTTCTGCGGGTTGCCCGACTCGGCAGCTTCTCCAGTGTTGCCCGCGAGCTGGAAGTGGCGCCGTCGGTGGTCACCAAGCGCATTGACCAGCTGGAGCAGGAACTGGGCACTCGGCTGGTATTGCGCTCCACGCGCGGTCTGACGTTGACGCCGGCCGCCGAAGCATTGCTGCCGCGCTTTGTCCGACTGGTGGCCGAGTTCGACGAATTGTTCAAAGGCGGCGCCACCGATGATCAGGGAATTGAGGGGCAGCTGCGAGTGAAGTCCCCGACCACGTTGACGAGCGAGTTTCTCGGCAGCATCTACGGCAGATTTTTGCAGCTGCACCCCGGTGTCACTTTGGATATTTCGCTGGTGGATCGTACGGTCAATCCGCTGGAGGAAGGCTTCGATTGCGCGATCGGGGCGCTGCAGGTGTCGTATCCAAATGTCATCGACGTGCCGCTGTGCCCCTATGAGGTCGTCGTCTGTTGCAGTCCGGGTTATCTCGAAGGCCGGGTCGAGCCGCAACATCCTACCGAGCTGGTCGACTTCGATTGCCTGACCTCCGGTCTGTTCGGCAACAGCTGGGCGTTTACGAGTGCCGGCGGCGCCCTCAGCGTGGAGGTGCACGCCCGAGTACATGTGAGCGAAGCGCGCGTGCTGCGTGAGCTGGCGCGGCGTGGACTCGGCATTGCGGCGCTGCCCCGCTATCTCGCCGCGGATGATGTGCGCAGCGGACGCCTCGTACCGTTGCTACGGGACTTTCCGCTGCAACCGCACCGGCTCAAGGCGCTGGTGCCGCGGATGAAAATGAACCGCCCCGTGGTGAGCGAATTCGTCGCCTTCCTGAAAGGTCAGCTGGCCAATCCGCCCTGGGCCATGCAGGAACTGACCGTCGGCGCAACGGCCGAAGCGAAACTCGCGGCTTCCCTGCTGCTGAACGCGCGCTGAGGCGCTCAGTGCCCCGGCAGCGGCGGTGGCCGCCGCGCGTGGCTGGCCTGTTCATAGGCATAGGCGATGCCGATCAGTTTCGGCTCGCTGAAGGCCGTTCCCACAAATGAAATTCCCACGGGCAGTCCATGCACCTGCCCCATCGGCACCGTGATGTGCGGGTAGCCTGCGATAGCCGGCGGCGTGGTGATGTTGCCACCGAGGATATGATCGCCATTGATCAGGTCGCTGATGAAAGCCGGCCCGGCGGTGGGCGCCACCAGTGCATCCAGGTGATCATGCGCCAGCGCCGCATCAATGCCTTCCTTGCCGGCGAGTCGCCGGACCTTCTCCCGTACCTGAAGGTATGCCGCGTCGGTCAGCGGCCCCTTGGACTGGGCATCCACCAGGATGTCCTGTGGAAACCAGGGCATCTCCTGCGCTGCGTGGGCCTTGTTCCATTCAATCAGTTCGGCCAGCGAGTGCGGACCCGCACCGACGCGGGCGGCCAGATTGCGGTTGAGCCCGTCCTTGAATTCATACAGCATCGCCGTGAGTTCATCGGCGGACAATTTATCTGCATTGGGCAATTCCACCGGATCCACCACGATGGCGCCCCGTGCCTTGAGCACCTTCAGGGCCTGGTTGAATACCGCATCGACCTCATCGTCGAAGCCGGCGAGCTTTCTGACGACCCCGATGCGCTTACCCTGCAGCGCCCCCGCATCCAGAAATTTGCGATAGTCCGGCGGCGGCGCGTCCTTCAGCGGTGCGGTCGCCGCATCATCAGGATCGTATCCGGCCAGCACGGTCAGCAACGCCGCCGCATCGGCGACGCTGCGCGCCATCGGTCCGGCCGTATCCTGCTTGGCGCTGATGGGAATGATTCCGGAACGGGACACCAGCCCGACGGTGGGCTTGATCCCCACCAGTCCGTTGAAGCTCGACGGACAGACAATCGAGCCATCGGTTTCGGTGCCGACGGCCAGCACCGTCAGATCCGCGGCGACCGCCGCGCCGGATCCGGAACTGGAGCCGCAGGCATTGCGGGTCGTATCGTAGGGATTGCGGGTGAGACCCCCGCGCCCGCTCCACCCTGATGTGGAACGGTTGGAACGAAAGTTCGCCCATTCGCTCAAATTCGTCTTCGCCAGGATCAGTGCGCCGCTGGCACGGAGCTTGCGCACAATGAAAGCATCCCGTTTCGGCTTCGAATCAACCAACGCGAGGGAGCCTGCGGTGGTGAGCATGCGATCAGCCGTCTCGATATTGTCCTTCAGAACGATCGGCACGCCGAACAGGATGCCGCCCCGGGACGTTGGCGTATCCAGCTGCGCCGCCAGGGTCCCGGCATCGGGATTGACCTGGATGATCGAATGCAGCGCGGGTCCGTGTACATCCAGGGCGCGGATGCGTCGGGCGTAGTGCTGGGCCACGGCGCTCACCGTCGTGCGGTGCGTCATCAGCGCCGACTGCAGTTGCGCCACATCCGGTTCGGCCGGCAGGGCTGAACCCGGAGCCGCGGCGACCCCAGTGGCCGCAAGCATCACCAACGAAATCGCGGTCGTGGTCACGGTGAGTCGTGCTGGTGTGAGGTGCATGGAATCCCCTTGCATCCGTAGTGTCGGTGGCGCGGCGCGCAGTGCATTATATATCTGTTGCCGATCAAACCCCGGAGCGAACTTCATGCCCTATTCGCGCGAACCCCGTGTGCACCCGGTACCGATGGCCGCGCTGCGCCCCACCCAGATCACCGTGGGCATGCGCGAGGTCAAAGCCAAGCGCAAGACCTGGCGCGAGCATCCGGATCGCAAGAAGGCCGACTTCCTGGGCAAACACTTGATTCCGGTGGTGTGGGGCCCGAAAGAAGACTTCTACGTCGTTGACCATCATCACCTTTCCCTGGCGTTGCATCAGGAGGGCGTCAAGGAAATCGCCACCACGATCATGGCGGATCTGCGCCGCCTGCCGCGCGAGGCGTTCTGGATCTATCTGGACAATCGCGGCTGGCTGCACCCCTTCGATGCGCACGGCCGCCGGCGCAACTACGACGATGTCCCGCGACGCATCTGGGACCTGGTCGATGATCCCTATCGCAGCCTCGCCGGGGAGCTGCGCCGGATCGGCGGCTTCGCCAAGGACACTACACCCTTCAGCGAATTTCTCTGGGCCGACTTCCTGCGCCGGCGGCTCAAACCCAAGCTGCTGAAGGAGGACTTCCCGCAGGCCCTGGTTCGGGCGCTGAAGCTCGCCAAGGGTGCGGAGGCGGATTTCCTGCCCGGCTGGTGCGGACCGATCATCGGTTAGCGCTGCAGGTGAAATTCAGACGCCCTGCGGACGGCGCAGATCTGTTGGCGGCCTTGTCCATCGCCGGCTTGCTGTTGCCCGAAGCGGTCGCCTATTCGGGCCTGGCCAATCTACCGCCGCAGGCCGGCGTCATCGGGCTCTTCGCCGGGTTGATCTGCTATGGCCTGCTGGGCCGTAGTCGCATCGCGATCGTTTCGGCGACTTCTTCCTCAGCGGCGGTAATGGCCGCCGCCACGGCGGCGTTGGGAGCCGGCGACGAAACCGCCCGGGTGCTGCTGGCGGGAATCCTGGTCCCCTGCACCGGAGCAGCCTTTGTACTGGCCGGCAGTGCACGCCTGGGCGCCATTTCAAACCTGATCGCGCGGCCGGTGTTGCGCGGCTTTGCGTTTGGCCTGGCGCTGGTCATCGCCGTCAAACAGGTTCCCGCCTTGGCCGGATTGCACGCCCACAGCGGGAGTTTCTTCGCCCTGGTCCTGGAGATGCTGCGCACGCTGATGGCCGCCAATCCGGCGGCGCTGGTGACGGGACTTGCGGCCCTGGCCGGCTTGTTCCTGCTGGAACGGGTCCGGCGCGTTCCCGGGGCTTTGGTCGTCATCATCGCGGGCATTGCGGCATCCGGCCGGCTCGCGGCACATGGCGTCGGACTGACCGGCGCCATCCGCCTGGCATTGAATCCCGTCAGTTTCCGGGTTCCGGCCCATCTGGATTGGCCGCAGCTGATTGAGTTCTCCCTGGCCCTGATGTTCATTCTATATGCGGAGTCCTATAGCTCCATCCGCACCTTCGCCCTCAAACACGACGACAGCGTGCAGCCCAATCGGGACCTGGTGGCCCTGGGCATCGCCAATCTGGTCTCAGGCCTGTTCCACGGTACACCGGTGGGTGCGGGCTACTCCGGCAGCTCCGCCAATGACGCGGCGGGCGCCCGTTCACGCGCCGCGGGTCTGCTGGCCGCTGCCATCATCCTGGTACTGGTGCTGCTGTGCCTGCCGTACATCGAGCGCATTCCGGCGCCGGTGCTGGCCGCCATCGTCATTCACGCCGTCAGCAAGTCGCTGCGGCTGACACCGCTTCGCACCTACTTCCGCTGGCATCGCGACCGCCTGATCAGCGTGATCGCCATTCTCGCCGTACTGGTGTTCGGCATGCTCAACGGCCTGCTGTTTGCAATCGCCTTCAGCCTCGCGATGCTGCTGCAGACTCTGGCACGCCCCAGACTTGCGGAGCTGGGACGGCTCGGCGTGCACGATTTCGTGAACATAGAACGCTTCCCCGACACCCAGCGCAGTCCGGACGTGCTGGTGCTGCGGCCCGAGGAGCCGCTGCTGTTTGCCAATGCCGATCCGGTGCTGGCTCTGGCGCGCGACAAGGTGCAGCGCGCGCCGGCGGTGAAGCTGGTGGTGCTCAGCCTGGAGGAATCCCCGGACCTGGACGCCACATCGCTCGAGAGTCTGTCCGAGTTCAGCGCCTGGTTGGCACAGCGCCAGGTCGAGTTGCGTCTCGCCAGATTGAAGGACAATGCCCGCGACGCCTTGCTGCGGGCCGATCTTGTCCAGCTGCCCGCGGCATCACTGGAATATTCCAGTGTCGATGATGCGGTCAGCGCCAATGCCGCCGGCCGCAAGTCCGAACAATGAGCCGCCGATTTTTTGCAGTGCACTCAGGCACTGCGGCCAAGTCGTCACGAGGGTGCTCGCGGCTTGATACACTTCCGAGCCGCATCCTCAGCACCGCCTTTGAATCGTCAGCCGGAGGGCATCACCCATGAAGACGCACTTTCCCCCCAATGCGGCCCTGCGAACCCTCCTGGTCATGCTCATGCTGGCGCCGCTCACCGGCATCGCACAGGGTGCCGGTCCGCTGACCATTAAGGAGCAGGGTAGCTTCTTCGTGGGCGGCGAACACCGGCAGGTGAGCGAACCCGCCGCGGGGGTCATACCGGCGCAAACCGGTGAAATCACGGTCAACCAGATGTACGTGCAGTACCAGATTCCGCTGCGGGGGGCGCAGCACGTTCCGGTGGTATTCGTGCATGGTTGCTGCTTAAGCAGCAAGACCTGGGAAACGACACCCGACGGACGCATGGGGTGGAGCGAATACTTCGTGCGCAAGGACCGGGCGGTGTACCTGGCCGATCAGGTCTCCCGCGCCCGCTCCGGCTTCGACCCGAGCGCGTTCAACCGGGTCCACGAGGGAACTCTGGCCAACGCCCAGATGCCGGGGATACTGGACGCAACCCATCAGTTTGCCTGGACCGTTTTCCGCTTCGGGCCAAAGTTTGGAGAGGGGTTCGCCGACGAGCAATTTCCGCTGGCCGCGGTCGAGGAGCTCTACAAGCAGATGATTCCGGATTTGAATGCGACGCTGCCGCAGAATCTCAATCCCACGCTGACCCAGATGGCGGCGCTCGGTGTGAAGCTCAAGGGTGCCGTCCTGGTGGGACACTCGGAGTCGGGCTTCTTTCCGGAGCAGGCGGCGCTGGTGGATCCGACCGGGATCAGGGGCATCATTTCGATTGAGATGCCCTGCAATACGACGCTGGGCGCCATGCAGCTGGCGACGTTGGCCAAGATCCCGACCCTGATCATGTTTGGCGATCATCTTGCGGACGTGAAGGCACCCTTCAGCTGGATGGATGCCTACACCGGCTGCAGCACCTTCGTCGAGCAGCTCAAGAAGGCCGGCGGCGATGCGGAAATGCTGTATCTACCGGCGCGCGGCATCAAGGGCAACAGCCACATGCTGATGCAGGACAAAAACAGCAATCAGCTCGCGGATTTATTGATCGCGTGGATCGATAAGCATGTCGAGGGCAGGAACGGCCGCACCCCGTAGCGTCACGAGCGGCTGTCCATGCGACAGAACTTCGGCCGCTCCATCAGGCCGAGCGCCTTGCGGCGCTCGTCAAGATGAGCCGGATCTTCAATCGGTTTGGATGGTGTCAGCGTGCCGTTTTCGCAGCGGATCTCGGTACCGAAGCGTTGCGGCGTGTGCACCATGTCATAGAGCAGGGCGTAGTCGTTGGCGGACACGTCATCCCGCCGGATCAAGGGTTCCATCCGGGCGAGCGCCTCGGCCATGAATGCAGGATTCTTGGACGTGAAGACGATCATGGCCGCCGCGTTTGCCCCGCGCACGCCGACCATCGACACGCTCGGCCAACCATACTGCGCGATGATAGCCTTGAGCCGGGGGACGTTTACCGCGCTCAGCCCGGCAGGCAGTGGCGATGGCGTGATGACTGCGGTATCGGGCGATCCCGGCGTGCCGGCCCTGCCGTGCAGGGCCGCCTGCAACTGATCCAGACCACTGATTCGAATCAGCTCCGCCCGCAACTGCGGATTCTGAATCGGCAGACTTGCATCCCGCAGCGTGTCCCAGTCCGAGGCATCGATGACCTTGAATTCCGGCGACACCGGCGGGGACGGTGAGAAGTGCACGGTCACCGCAGTCGGCGTCTGCATCGCGGGTCCCCGCAGATAAGTGATGGATACACCCGCATCTGGGGCGGTATGGGCAACTGCTGTGATCAGGTCGGTCATGCCTGAAATTGCGGTATTGCCGAAGCTGCGGATCACATCACCGCGCTTGATTCCCGCTCGATCAGCCGCGCCGCCTGGCTGTACCTGAGTGACGATTGCGCCGGTATGGTGGGCCGCGATGGCTCGGGCCGCGCCATTGATATCGAAGTCCGCGACACCGATCCCCAGGACCGCGTGCGGGGCGAGTACGGCAGCAGCCGGCGCGCTCGTCGGTGGCGTGATTTCCGCGGCAACAACCAGTATTGGTATTGCGGCGGCAACCCAGGCGGCGATCCATAGCCGCATATTTGCCGGACGTTTCGCAACCATGGCGGCGATTCTGCGCTCGACCTGCGAGACGCGGCCGACGATCGCGATCGCGGCCATCGGCATTCGGGTCATTTGCTGATTGATCTGCAGCAAGGTATAGGCGTACTGCTTTCGGTCCACCCCTCGATGCAGGACCCGGCGATCGCAATCCACCTCTATGGCCAGCTTCAGCCGCCGCAGCTGCCACCACAGCGGCAGGTTCCAGGGCGTCAGCACCAGCAGCAGCAAGGCGGCGAGCAGCAGCGCGGGATCACGCGCGGCAATGTGCTCCTGCTCATGCGCCAAGGCGATTTCACGGCTGGCGGCGGGACCTTCGAGCAGCCATTGCGGCAGCACGATGATCGGCCGGCGGAACCCTACGACCGCGGGCCCCATGCCGGCGGCCACCAACATGGACAAGCCGTTGACCGTGAGTATTCGCCAACCGCGTTTGGCCCGCCACAGCCGCAATGCACCCAATGCATACACGCCGAGGAGGCAGAATGATCCACTCACCCAGCCCCACTTCAGCGGGATCTCGAGTGAACCGGGAAGGGATGCAACCTGCGGTCCTAGAAAGTTCATTTGCGAAGCAGGGGGTTCGATCGTCGCGAATTGAGGGACTTGCCCTTGGGGCGCCGCGCTCGCCGTAATCGCCTGTTCAGCCGGCTTCCGGCTCTCGGGGTGGCTACTCAGCATCATGCCAGCGGAGCCGCCCAGGGACAGGGTCATGCCGATTGCCCAGAGCCAGCGACGCGGCCATGCGGGTGCGGTCACCGCGCGCTCGAGCATCAACGCCGCCAGTCCCACCAGCAACGAGACCACCATCGTGTAGGCCATCAGTTGCAGAATCATGACTTGCCCGCCTTCGGCAGCTCATCCAGCAGTTTGCGGATGCGTTTGAGTTCCGCGCTGCTTAAGCGACGGTCCGCGACCAGGTGAGTGATCAACAGCTCGGTCGAGCCTTCAAATAGTTTATGGGCGAGCGCACGAAGCGCGCTCTGGCGGGCCGAGTCGGAGTCCACGAGGGCCGAGTAACGATGGGCACGACCGTCCTCGACGTGCCCGACGTACCCTTTTGCTTCGAGGTTGCGCAGGATGGTCAAGACCGTGGTGTAGGCCGGTTCGTCGGCCAGCTGCCGACGAACTTCGGATACGGTCGAGGCACCGTGTTGCCACAGCACCTGCATGAACTCGGCTTCCCGATCGGTGAACGAGATACTCATGACAGCGCCCAGATACTACGTACGTAGTAGATAGTATCCGCTCGCGAGCGGTTGTCAACTATGCTCGTAGTAGGCCGCCGGCGCTGTGTTCAGGCTGACTCAAAATGGAACACCATCTGTGCCATATCTGCACGCACGACCGGCCCCGCTCCAGGGGTGCCCGCCCGTTGCCCCTTTAAGCCCTTGAGGCCATTGGCACTATCGATTTGCAGAGTTTGGCATGCCTCTTGATCTGTCATGCCCGGCATGAAGGACCCTAAAGTTTTCCAGTGGAGTCTCGCCGCCCTGCTCGGCGCCGCCATCACGCTGGCCAGTGCCCAGGACCGGGTCGCAACGGCCTTCAGCACGCCCCCGGGTCGGGTTGGGTGTTCGACTCGGTGGACCAAAGCCTGCATCATCTGCCCGGAAACGGCGCTTGGTACGGTCAGGAGCGGGAGATGGGACAGAGAGTATTAGTCACGGCCGGCGCCGGCGGAATCGGCCTGGCGATTGCCCGGGGATTCGCCGCCATCGGGGCGCAGGTCTTTGTGGTCGACATCAACCAGGTCGCCCTGGAGAGACTGGCCAAGGAATCAGCGAATATTCATTGCGGCACCTGCGACCTGTCGGACCGCGCGGACATCGAACGCATGGTCCCGGAGGCCATCGCCAAGCTTGGGGGTCTGGATGTGCTGGTCAATAACGCCGGCATCGCCGGACCTACCCGGGCGGTGGCGGATCTGGATCCGGACGACTGGGAAGCCGTGATGCGGATCAACCTCAATTGCACATTCAATGTCACGCGCCTGGCAATCCCGCATCTGAAGCAATCCAAAGCGGCGTCGATCATCAACATGTCCTCGGCCGCCGGACGCTTTGGCTATGCCAACCGCAGTGCCTATTCGACCAGCAAATGGGGCCTGATCGGCTTCACCAAGACCCTGGCGCTGGAGCTCGGGGCCTACGGCATCCGCGCGAATGCCATCCTGCCGGGTGGGGTGGCGGGTGAGCGGGTGGAGAAGGTGCTGGCTGCACGCGCGCAAATCAGCGGGCGAACGCTCGAACAGGAACGCACGGCGGCATTGGCCATGCAATCGATAAAGGCGTTCGTGGAGCCGACGGAAATTGCCGCGCTGGCGGTATTTCTGGCGTCCGATGCGGCAAGGTCCATCTCGGGGCAGCTGTTGCCCATCGATAACGACCAGTTCACGACATCCTGAGCAGCAGTTCGTCCAGTTCCTGCTGGCATTGAGTGGCGTTCTGGAAGCGGATGGCGTGCAGGCCCACACCCTTCGCACCATCAACGTTGGCCTGCAGGTCATCGACGAATACGCTCTCCTGCGCGCGCAGCCCGAATCGTTCGAGCAGGTGCAGGTAGATCTGCGGTTCCGGCTTCATCATCCGGATCTCGCCGGAAATGACGACTCCGTGAAAAACGTCCCAAAAGGTATGCCGGCGCCGAAGGTGCTCGTACATAGGGCTTGGCATGTTCGAGAGGCAGTAGATATCGAAGCCGCGCTGCCGCAGCGCCCGGACGAGTCTTACCGTCTCGGGTTTCTCCAGCAGTGACTCGCGCACCGCTGCAACAATTTCCAGCAACTCCTCGCGGGTTTGTCCGGAGCCGGTTTCCAGCCGATCGATCAGCTCCGCTTCGGAAAGGTGCCCCCGGTCATACTGCTGCCAGTCCGGACCGAAGATTGCTGCGCGCAGTTGCCCGCGCAATACGGGTTCCGGCTGGAATCGAGTCAGCAGACGGTCCGGATTCCACTCCAGCATCACACCGCCCAGATCCATGATGATATTGCGGATCAAGCTCATGCCGGGCCCTCATCAGACCTCGATGCCCTGTGATTTCAGATACTCATCGTAGCTACCATGGAAGTCCGCGATTTCGCCACCGGCATGCAGTTCGATGATGCGCGTGGCAAGGCTGCCCACGAACTCACGGTCATGCGACACGAACACCAGCGTACCGGGATATTTCTCCAGTCCGATCTGCAGGGATTCGATGGTTTCCATGTCCATGTGGTTGGTCGGCTCGTCCATCAGCAGGATGTTCGGCCGGGTAAGCATGAGCTTGCCGTAAATCATGCGGCCCTTCTCGCCGCCCGAAAGCACCTTCACGGACTTCTTGGTCTCATCACCCGAGAACAACAACCGACCGAGCGTGGCACGCGTGATCTGCTCATCGTCGGCCTTGCCGGTGAAATTGGACATCCAGGTGAACAGGTCAATCTTCTCATCGAATTCAGCCTGCGGGTCCTGCGGCATGTAACCCGATTCGGCATTTTCGACAAAGGTAATGGTGCCCCCGGTGGGCTTCAGGTCCCCGGCCAGGCATCGCATCAGGGTGGTCTTGCCGATGCCGTTGGCGCCGATGATCGCGATGCGCTCACCGGCTTCGACGGTGAAATTGACGTTCTTGAGCACCTCCACGCTCGAACCGGGATAGGAGAACCTCAGTTTTTCGACCGTGAAGGCCGAGCGATACAGCTTCTTGGCCTGTTCAAAGCGGATGTAGGGGTTCTGGCGCGACGACGGCTTGATGTCTTCGAGCTTGATTTTTTCAAGCTGGCGCTTGCGGGAGGTGGCCTGCCGTGACTTCGAGGCGTTCGCCGAAAAGCGCCGCACGAACTCCTGCAGATCGGAAATACGGTCCTTGGCCTTGGCGTTGGAGGCTTCCACCCGGGCACGGGCCTGAACGGATGCCAGCATGAAGTCATCGTAGTTGCCCGGATAGATCGTCAGCTTCTGGAAATCCAGGTCAGCGATGTGCGTGCACACCTGATTGAGGAAGTGCCGATCGTGGCTGATGATGATCATCGTCGCGCTGTAGTCGTTGATGATCTTTTCCAGCCAACGGATGGAATTGATGTCCAGATTGTTGGTGGGCTCATCCAGCAGCAGCACGTCCGGCCTTGAGAACAGGGCCTGGGCCAGCAGCACGCGCAGTTTCAGGCCGGGGGCGACTTCGCGCATCGGCCCGGTGTGCAGCGGTGCGGGAATGCCGGCATCGGTCAGAATGCTGCTCGCGCGCGCCTCGGCATCATAACCGCCGTACTCGGCGAATTTGCCTTCGAGCTCGGCGGCCCGCATGTAATCCTCATCGGTGGAATCCGCGTTGGCATAGATGGCATCGCGCTCGCGCATCGCCTGCCACATCTCGGCGTGGCCCTGGATGACGACGTCCAGCACTCTTTCGTCCTCGTAGGCGAACTGGTTCTGGTTGAGCTTGCCCATGCGCAGCCCCACCTGGAGCATGACTTCGCCGGTACTTTGTTCCAGCTCCCCGCCCAGCACCCTCATCAGGGTGGATTTGCCGCTGCCATTGGCCCCGATCAGCCCATAGCGGTTGCCGTCGGTGAACTTGACCGTGACCTGTTCGAATAGCGGTTTGGCGCCGAACTGGATACTGAGATTGGAGGTGGAGAGCATGGGCGTGTGATCGTCGCGACAATACGACTGCCGCGGCGGCAGTTGGCGCAGCCGAAGAAAGTCGGTGATGGTGAATTAGGCTCAGGGCCAGGAGCGGGTGCCTGGCCTGTCGCCACCATTATATCAGAACTGCCACCCCAGACTCGCCCACACCCGGGTGTCCTGGCGGGCACCGGTCAGGCCGCTGTCGGGGGTCTCCGCCGACGCATTCCCGCCCACCTTCCGGACCACGGTCAACGAGAAATTCAGCTTGCCAGGCCCGCTGCCGAAGGCCCCGACGCCCGCCCCCTGCAGGAAGTACGAATTCGGCTGCGGCGCCAGGGGGAAATCATCATTGGCATTGAGCCGGATATGTCCAATGTCATAGAGGAGCTTGAGGCCGCAGCTGCAGTGCGAGGAGCGGGATACCGCCCAACGCAGTTCGGCGCTCAGCAGCTGGCCGCTTGAACCCCCATTGCTCGCCACCGGGAAGGCCCGTACTCCCAGCGGGCCGCCCAGGTAAAACTGCTCCGACGGGTCGAGATTCTGATAGCTGAGCTGGCCGTTCACCGCGACATAGGCCGAGAAGGAACGCCCGACCTTTTGCGTCCGATCAATCCGATAGCGGAACATGCCGAACTGGCCCTGGGTATCGGGGCCGAACCGGTCATCGGCCTCCCCGGGCGAGCCTCCCATGTCCACCCAGCCCCGACCTACGCTCAGCGCCGCGGTGTTGACCGCACCGCCTCCCAGTTGGTCATAGAGGTTGCCGCTCACGAACACCATGGCGTCGTACACATGGTAGTTACTGAGACGGCCGGCGATATTTTCGGTATCGAAATTCTTGCGCAGCACCGTCAGCCCAACCGAGAGGTTATGTTCCTTGGTACGCAGCAGCGGGTACTCAAGATCGCCTCCGGCACTGTTCGAGTTGCCACGGGGCTGCGAGGCAGTCCACCCGGGCGCGCGCACTTGGTAGTCGAGCCCCGCTGCGTTCAACCCCAATGTGAGACCGTCGTCGTTCAGCGGAAACGCCGCGCTGAACCGACCGAACTGCAGATCCGGAGTAATGATTCCCAGAACCGCCAGCTCCTCGCCGAAGCCAAACACGCTGTTGAAATCCAGCCAACCGGTGGCGCGCTCGGACCCGATGCTGGCTTCGCCGTAATTGTCGATGCTGAATTGGCCGCTCACCAGCTCCTGGTTCGCCACCGTCAGCACGACATTCGTGAGTCCATTCTGCTCGCCGCTGGTCTCATCGGCGGAGACACTGATGCCGGGCAGGTCCCCGGCCAGCAGGACTCCGCGGGTCAGATCGGCCACCGACAATGCCGCTCCCGGCGTCAAGCGCGCCTGCACCCGATCGACGATGCGTTGGGGCGCGACATGCAGGGCATCCCGGTCGGTATTGTCGGGAAATACGACCACGCCAAAACGGCCTTCGACGATCTGGATCAGGAGATTTCCATTCTCCACGACCTGGGCCGGCACCAGCACGCGGGCCAACCAGCCGGCGCGAGCATAGAGATGGGCGATCGAGTCGGTGGCCTGCCGCAGGTCGGCGGGTGTCAGATCCCGGTTGCGGTACCCGGCCAACAGACGCTGGATCTGCGCATTCGGTACGCGCTGGTTGCCTTCAATGCGAAAGGCGCGGACATGGATGGCGGGTCCTGATGGGGCGGCTGCGGCCGCATTTTCGCCGGCGGTATCCGCTTTCGGCACGGGCAACTCCGGGGTCGCCGGCTCCAGCTGCCGCAGGATGCTGCCGGCATTCGGGGTCTGCTGCGCCATGGCACTGCCGACCAGGCAAGGCAGGATTGCCGCCGAAGCGGCCAACTGGGCAATTCTGTTCGGCATCTTTGTTCGAATGGCAGACGCCGCAACGTCGCCCAGGCTGGTCTTGATCCCCGGCCGGGATTGTACCCCATGGATTCCTCCGGCTGATCCGAAGTCAGGATGGCGTGGCCGCGCGCGCCAATGCCACCACCCGGTCCCAGGTCGTTGCCGCAAAGCTCGGTCTGGCACTGGTCCGCGTCAACCAGGCGACGATGTTCGGCAGCGCGCCGGTCAGTTCAGTCCATTCGGGTGTCTGCGCCAGGAAATCCATTTGCGGGACCAGCATCATCTCGGCCAGTGAAATCTGGTCGCCGGCAAAATACGCATCGTCGCCCAGCAGGCGCGACAGCTCGTCAAACACCCGGCGGGCATGGGGCATGGCAGCGGCGATGGCCGCCTCATCCGGCGTCAACCCCATGACCTTCGGACCCACCACCCGCTGAAAGCCGATGACATTGCCGCAACCCTGGAACAGGTACCAGTCGTTGACATTCATGGCCTGGTCCATCCGCGCCGCAGCCCGCGGCTCACGCGGAGTCAACCCCGGTTGCGGCCAGACCCGATCGATATACCGCACGATGGCCTGGGTTTCGTACAGTGCGAAGTCGTCGTGTTCGATCGCCGGCATCCTGCCAAACGGATTGCGCGACAAATGCGGTTGCTGGCGATGCTGCCCCGGATGCAGCGGTGCGATTCGCCACGGTACCTGCTTCTCCTCGAGAGTGGCCAGCACGGCACGCGCAAACGGGCTGCCGGGAATGGTATGCACGATGACTTCGGACATGATGGTTTTCCTTGGCTTCAAAGGCCGTCAGTGATCTTTTGGAATTCGCCGAGC
>Ga0210400_10002745_pt1 | contig 15963 bp, 16 predicted proteins | sample IncBWH26MmetaG_FD_155456 | JGI IMG/M metagenome (GOLD analysis project Ga0210400, IMG submission 155456) | Forest soil microbial communities from Barre Woods Harvard Forest LTER site, Petersham, Massachusetts, United States - Inc-BW-H-26-M | ecosystem: Environmental > Terrestrial > Soil >... | reverse complement strand
ACGATCACGTCGTCCGGCAGGTCTTCGACGGCATGCTGGATCGCTTCCGGCGTCACCGGATCGGGCTCGCCGGAGTCGCGGATCACGAAGTCGGCCGACAGCACCGTGCGCCCCGCCGGCAGCACCTCGCGACTGCACAGGTTGCCGAAGCTGTCGTGATACTGCGCGACCGGCAGCGACGGGTCGGTGCGCACCACATCGACCGTCTCCAGGTCCTGGTGGCGCGAGGCGTGCACGTTCAGCAGCAGCAGCATCGGCGTCGGCTGCGGACACTCGTAGGTGATCTCGTAGCCGGCTCGGATGCGCATGGGAGTCCTTGGGCTGGTTAGCGTCCCTGCGCAACACGCCTGAGCGGCGCCGGTTGCGTATCGGCGCCGGCTTCCACGGAAACCTCCACCTCCACGTCCATTCCCAGGTAATCGGCGGGCAGCCCTGCCCAGGTTCCGTGCAGGGGCACCGCCTGGCGCGGATCGCGGGCGATCGCCACGCGGACCAGGTCCTGGTTGCCGACGATGCCGTTCGTCGGGTCGAACTCCACCCAGCCGCAGGACGGCAGGAAGACGCGGACCCAGGCGTGGGTGTGGCCGCCGCCCGCTCGGCCGGCTTTTGCGGACGATGAATAGACGTAGCCTGACACGAACCGCGCCGCGAGGCCCAGGCTGCGCACCGCCTCGATCATCAGCATGGCGAAGTCGCGGCAGCTCCCCGCGCCCAGCGCCAAGGTCTCCAAAGGATCCTGCGGCCCCCCGGTAAGGCGCGTCCCATAGGCGAACTCGCCGTGGATCGCGTGGGTCATGTCGGAGAGCAGGGTGCGCAGGCTGGTGGGCCCGGCCCGGCGCACGAACCGCCGCGCCCAGGCCTCCAGCTCGCCGGCCGGGTCGGCGTGCTGCCGCTCGATGGAGCGCGTCAGGTCCGGCAGGTCTTCCGGGCTGTAGGCGAAGGGCAAGGTGGCCGCATAGCTTTCGCCGTCGAGGTCGAAGGCGGGCTGCGGGGTGTGCTCCAGCGTCACCCGGCTTTCCACCGACAGCCGTTCCGCGCGGCCGGTGAAGCGGGCGATCGACACGCAGTTGCCGAACACGTCGTGGACGTTGCGCAACACCGCCGGCTGCGGCCACACCGCGAGGTCTGCCGAGACCAGCCGCTGGTCATAGCTTTCCAGCGGCCGCAACATCATCCGGTGCTCGCCCAGCGCCACCGGGTTGCGGTAGCGATAGGCCGTCAGATGGCGAATGGAGACCAAGGGCATTGGTGAACGGTGCGGGCGATTCCGTTAACGGGTCCATGACGCTGCTTGCGCCCGATGAGCGCAGCGTGGCCATTGTGCTGAATCCGGGCGCCGCGTCGCCTTTTCTGCTTCTGGGCGACCACGCGGGCCGCGAAATACCTCTCGCGCTGGGCGATCTGGGCCTTCCGGCCGCCGAGTTCAACCGCCATATCGCCTGGGACATCGGGGTCGCGGGCCTCGGCGCGCGGCTGTCGCAGGCCCTGGATGCGGCCTTCCTGCGCCAGCGGTTCTCGCGCCTGGTGATCGACTGCAACCGCGACCCGGCGCGGCCCGACGCCATCCCCGAGGTCAGCGACGGCGCCGTGATTCCCGGCAATCGGGGCCTTTCCGCCGCCGCCCGCGAGGCCCGCGTCGCCGAGGTCGCCCGGCCCTACCACGCCGCGATCGCCGCGGAGCTCGACGCTCGCGCCGCGCACGGCCTGGGCACCACCCTGGTCTCGCTGCACTCCTTCACGCCGCGGATGAACGGCTTCGACCGGCCGTGGCGCTTCGGGGTCCTGCACGCCGGCGACAGCCCCTACTCCCGCGCGGTCCTGGCCCGGCTGCGCGGCGAGTTGGGCGAGGCCCTGGTGGGCGACAACCAGCCCTACCGCATGGACGAGGTCGACTTCACCATTCCGGTCCACGCCGGCGGCCGCGGCCTCGACTACCTTGAGCTGGAGGTCCGCCAGGACCTGCTCGCCGACCCCGCCGGCCAGGCCGAAATCGCCGAAGTCGTCGCACGCCTGCTCCCGGCCGCACTGGCGGACGCGGGCCAACCCTAAACTGAAAACCTAATCAGCTCGTTGTAATTACACGATTTCTTTCGTCATTCCCGGCCTTGTGCCGGGAACCTATGAGCTCCGTGGCGGTCCCGACGGGTTTGGGCGTCAGAACAATTGGATGATCTGCCCTACCCCGGCCGCCGCATCGCGCGCAGGATGTACGCAAGAGCGGCCCATGAGCCCCACGGAGGAGGAAGCCGGATGAGTGAAACCGCCAACGCCCCCGCGCCGCAGGCGGCGACGTCGCCCTCCGTGCGCTTCGGCTTCGTCAAGTTCGTGGTCCGCGACCTTGCCGCCATGCGCGGCTTCTACGAGCGCGCCTTCGGCCTGGTCGTCGCCCAGACCATCGACCTGCCGGAAATCGTGGAGCTGGTCCTACGCCGACCCGGCGAGGAGGCCGGCTTCAGCCTGATCCTCTACTGGAACAGGGACGGGCGCGAGACGGCGGTCGGCTCGGCCCACGGACCGCTCGGCCTCTACGTCCGCGACGTGGATGCGGCCTACGCCCATGCGGTCAGGCAAGGCGCCGCGCCGCATCGCGAACCGTGGGACGCGGACGGCATGCGGGTGGCCTTCGTCCTCGACCCGGAAGGCCGGGAACTCGAACTCATCTCGATGCGGCGCTGACGCCTGCCGAACTGCGCTCGGCGAGGAACAGCCCTCGGCGGCGGCGGGTTCTCCATCGATAAGGAGCTCCCCCGCCATGTTCACCCTGCCGAAGCTGCCGTACGACTATGCCGCGCTCGAGCCGACCCTGTCGGCCGACACCCTCCACACCCACCACGACAAGCACCACAAGACCTACGTCGAGAAGACCAACGAGCTCAGCCAGAAGGCCGGCCTCGACGGCCGCCCGCTGGAGGAAGTGGTGCGCGAAGCCTCGCGCAAGGGCGAGAAACCCCTGTTCAACAACGCCGCACAGGCCTGGAACCACGCCTTCTTCTGGCACTGCATGACGCCGAAATCGGCGGAGCCCTCCGGCGCCCTGAAGGCCGCCATCGAGCGGGCCTTCGGCAGCGTCGACGCCTTCAAGGACGCCTTCGTCGAGGAAGGCTTCAGCCACTTCGGGTCGGGCTGGGTATGGCTGGTCACGGGGTCCGAGGGCCTGAAGGTGGTCTCCACCCACGACGCCGACGACACCCTGGTCAAGGACGGCCTCTTCCCCCTGCTGGTCTGCGACCTTTGGGAGCACGCCTACTATCTGGACTACAAGAACGACCGGAAGAGCTTCCTCAAGGCCTGGCTCGACAAGGTCGCCAACTTCGCCTTCGCCGAAAAGCAGCTCGCCGCCGCGGACGGCCAGGCGGAGGGCTTCCGCTATCCGTCGCCCGGCGCCAACGACGACGGCGACCGCCGCGAACCGCCCGGCGAAGGCGAGCAGCGCCCGCGGGCCTAACGCTCAGCGCCTGACGGCCCGAGATAGTCGACGTAGGCCTGCGCGCCGTCGCCGGAGATCCGGGCCTCCACTTCGAAGACCTCGCGCAGCAGGCCGGCGGTGAGCACCCTCGCCGTCGGCCCGAAGGCGGCGAGCCGGCCGGCCTTCAGCGCCATGAGATGGGTGGAAAAGCGCAGGGCCAGCGTCAGGTCGTGCAGGGCCGTGACCACCAGCCGGCCCTGCCCCGCCAGCCCCTGCAAGCGCGTCACCGTGTCCAGGGCGTGCCGCGGATCGAGGCCCGCGATCGGCTCGTCGGCGATCACCACCTGAGGGTCGCCGATCAGGGCCCGGGCCAGCATGGCGCGCGACAGCTCCCCGCCCGACAGCGTCGTCGCCGGCTGCAGCCGGTGGCCGGCCAGGTCGCAGGCGGTCAACGCCTCAGTCAATAGAGGTTCGAGCCTGCCGGGCAGGCCTCCGAACGCTGGAAGTTGCGGCGTCAGCCCCAGCGCCACCAGCCGCTCCACGGCGATCGGCCACTCGGCGCGCGGGCTCTGCGGCAGGTAGGCGCGCCGCCGCGCGAGCTCCCGCCGGGCCAGCCGCGGCAGCAGGGTCCCGTCCAGGCTGACCGCGCCGTCGTCGGGCGCCAGCAGGCCGGCCAGCACCGACAGCAGGGTCGACTTGCCCGCCCCGTTCGCCCCTACCACCGCCACGAAGCTCCCGCCCTCCAGCGCGCACGAGACGTCGTCGACGATTGCGCGGCCGCCGCGCCTTACACTGAGGTTTGTCGCGCAAAGCCTTGTCATGGCGCGAGTTTCCGCAATCTCAGCAACAGCCAGAAGAAGAACGGCGCCCCGATCAGGCTGGTGATCACGCCCAGCCGCAGCTCGGTGTTCGTGTGGATCACCCGGGTGCCGATGTCGGCCAGCAGCAGCAGCGCCGCCCCGAGCAGGGCCGAGGGCAACAGGGTCCGGCTCGGCTGGTGCCCGACGAACGGCCGCACCAGGTGCGGGGCCACCAGGCCGATGAAGCCCACCGAGCCCACCACCGAGGTCGCCGCGCCCACCGAAAGCCCGACCCCCAGCAGGACCAGGACGCGGGTGCGGTCCACGGCCACGCCCAGGCTCTCCGCCTGCGCCTCGCCCAGGGTCAGGGCGTCGATGGCTCTGCCCATGCTCGACAGGATCGCCATCCCGGCCACGATGAAGGGCGCCGCCAGCAGCACGTGGTCCCAGCTCTTCTCGGAGAACGAGCCCAGCATCCAGATGCTCATCTCGTAGGCTGCATAGGGGCTGGGCGCGAAGTTCAGCGCCATGGCCAGGAAGGCGGCCATCAGGCTCGACACCGCCGCCCCGGCGAGGATCAGGGTGAGCGAGCTGGTCCGCCCGAAGGCGAAGGTGAGCGCGCCCGCGCCCATCGCCCCCGCCAGGCCCAGCACCGGCGTCGCCAGGGCGAAGACGTGCGCCAGGCCGAAGTAGATGGCGATCACCGCCCCCAGCGCCGCCCCGTTGGTCACCCCCAGCAGGCCGGGCTCCGCCAGGGGGTTGCGCAGCAGGCCCTGCAGCACCGCCCCCGAAAGACCCAGCGCCGCGCCCACGATGATCGCCAGGACGGTGCGCGGCAGGCGCAGCTCGGTGACCACCACGCCGGCGAGGCTGGCGTGCGGCGAGACGATCCCGGCCCAGAGTTCGGCCGGGCTTATGTTCACCCGGCCGAAGAACAGCGAGGCGACCGCCGCCGCCAGCAGGACCGCCGCGGCCAGACTCGGCAGGACGAAGCCCGGCAGGCTGCGCGCGGGCTTCATCGCGCGGCCTCCCGCGCCGGCAGGGCGGCCAGCGCCCGGCGCAGGTCGCGCGCGCTGTCCGCCGACTGCGGCACGCCGCAGGTGTGGGTGATGTCGTTGTAGGCGATCCGCCGTCCCGCATAGAGCCGCCGAACCGCCCGATGCTGGCCCTCGTCGCTGAGCAGCGAGGGCCGGCCCAGGGTCGCGCCGCCGTACAGCAGCGCGTCGGGGGCCGCGGCCAGCAGTTCCTCGACGCCGAAGGTGGATTCCGCGGCGCCCGGCTGGGCGGCGATGTTCACCGCGCCGGCGGCGGTGACGATGGCGTCGGTCAGGCTGCCCTTGCCCGGCACGGCCGAGCCGCCGCTCCAGGCCACGACCCGCAATCTGCGCGGCGGCGGATGGGCCGCCAGGTCCGCGAGCGTCGCATCCATGCGGGCGATCAGGGCCTCGGCCCGCGCGACCTCGCCCACCGCGGCGCCCACCTGGCGCACCACATCGCGGATGTCGGCGAAACTGTCGGCGTTCTTCACCTCCACCACGGGCGCATCCATCCGCCGCGCGATCCGCCGGATCATCGGATTGGAGAGGCCGCTGTCGAGGATCAGGTCCGGCTTCACATTGACGATGTCCTCGGCCGAGCCGTGGTTGAGCGGGATGCCCGCCGCCGCGCCCGGGAACAGCGCCTGGGCCGCCTCGGGCGCCAGGAAGGTCACCGAGGCGATCCGGGACCTGGGCGTCAGTTCCAGCAGCAACAGGTCCGTGCAGACGTTCAGCGACATGATCCGCTGCGGAACGCCGCGCTCCGCCGCCGACGCGGGCGGAAAGGCTGCGCCCATCAGGGCGACGGCCATCCCAGCCACGGCGGTGCGGAGCGCGGGTCGCATGTCCCTAGAACCTCAGCCGGACGCCGCCATAGGCCGCGCGGCCCGGCGCCGCGAAGCTGAACACCTCCTGGTAGCTCTGGTCGAACAGGTTCTCGACCCGGCCGAACAGCTCGACCGTGTCGTTGACCTTCCAGGTCCCGCCCAGGTTCACCAGGGTGAAGGCCTTCAGCGACACCAGCACCGGCGTGAACGACGGGTCGGTGAACGCTAGGTCGTTCTGCCTGCCGTTGTACCGCACCGTAAGCGTCGCGCTGAACGGCCTGCCGCCCGGCGCCCAGGTCAGGTTCGCGCTGGCGATGTCCCGGGCCCGGCGCACGGCCTGGCCGTCGAAGGTGACGAACTTGCCGGCCAGGATCACCGAGCGGGCCTGCGGCGCGTCCAGCCAGGTGTAGGCCGCGTCCAGCCGCCAGTCGGGGCTGAGCTGGGCGTCGGCGAACAGCTCCACCCCGCGCTGCTTGTCCGTCCCCGGCAGGTTCACCGGCATGGCGACGCCGGTGGCGAAGCTGGTGGTGATCTGGTTGCTCAGCCGGTTGTCGAAATAGGTGGCCCCGACGTGGGCGCGCCCGCCCAGCAAGGTCTGGTCGACGCCCGCCTCCCAGCCTTCCGATTTTTCCGGCTGCAGGTTCGGGTTGCCGATGAACCGCCCGGCGAAGAAGTCGAACAGTTCGCTGAAGCTCGGGTCCTTCACCCCCGAGCCCGCCGCCGCATGCACCCGCGTTCCCCCGTCGAACCGGTAGCTCGCCTGGGCGCGGTAGGTGGTGTCGTCGGCGAAGCGGCTGTTCCAGTCATGCCGCACCGAGGCTCCGAACGAGGCGCGATCGTCCACCGTCAGGTCGTAGGCGCCCACCAGGCCGGTGGTGTCGATCCGCTCCTTGCCGGTGAAGGCGCCGAAGGGCGAGACCGTGGTCTGGGAGGTGGTCTGCTCGGCGTCGAAGGCCAGGGTCACCCGCTGCTTCAGGTGCTCGTCGCCGAACCGGTAGGCGCTCTCGTAGGACTCCCGGAACCGCGTGCCGTGGTCGCCGGAGACCTTGACGATCGCCTGGCCCGCGGCCGGGGCGAAGGCGTTGGCGACGTCGAAATCGCTGCGCCGGGTGTCGGCGACCTGGGCGCTCGCCGCATTGGTCCAGCGCCCGTCCGGCGAGGCCAGCTCCGCGCGCAACAGCCCATAGACGGCCTCGTTCACATAGTGGACGCCGGGGCTGTCGAGGGTCAGGCCGAAGGTCCGGCTTGCGCTGTTCTGGTCGCTGTCGTCGGTGTCGGCGTCGGTGTAGCTGTAGCGGCCTACCGCGGTGATCCGCAGGTTGGGCGCGGCGGCCCAGACCAGCTTGGCCGAGGCCCCCGCGCTGTCGGAGCCGACATTGCGATGGCCGCCGACCGCCACCGGATAGCCGTCGGTGTGCAGGCCGCTGGCCGAGACAGCATAGTCGAGGTCGCCGTTGACGCCGGCCGCGCGCGCGCCGCCCGCATAGGTCCCCATCGACCCGCCCTCGGCGCGCAGCCGCACGCCCGGCGCCTCGGCGCCCGTGAGCGTGGTGTAGCTGATCACCCCGCCGATGGCGTCGGAGCCGTAGAGCGAGGACTGCTGGCCGCGCAGCACCTCGATCCGCGCGGCCTCGTCAGCGATGATCGTACCGAAGTCGAACTCGTCGAAGAACGGGTCCGAGGCCTTGATCCCGTCAATCAGCACCAGGGTCTGGTTGGCCTCCGACCCGCGCAGGCGGACCTGGGTCATGCCGCCCACGGCGCCTGTACGGCTGACGGCGACGCCGGGCGCGTCGCGCAGCACGTCGGAGACGACGCGGACCTGGCGGTCCTGCATCGCCTGGTCGTCGATCACCGTGACCGAGGCCGCCACCAGGTCGCTGGGCGTGGCGTCGCCGGAGCGGGAGGCCGTGACCACCAGCGGGTCGACGATCGCCGTGGGCGCTGGCGCGTCGGCGGCCAGGGCGTGAAGCGGCGCCGCCGCGGTGAGCGCCAGGAAACCGGCGCCGAGGAAGTATCTGGGCATGAAAGCCCTCCGTTGCCTTGCGTCTGAACGACAGGCGGAGAGCCTCCCCATGGGCTTGCGCCCGCAAGGCCGACGGACCGGCGGCGCGGACGCGGATGGCGCGCCTGGCCGGACCGGTCGAAACGGCTCCCCACCGCTTCTGCTCGTCGCTCAGACGGAAGACCGCGCCCCGGATTCACACTGATCCGAAAGCTCGAGCGACACGCACCGACCGGTTTCCTGGCTCACGGGTCATCGCGTCACACGCCGACCTTCCCGGGCCTTTCGGCCCAGTGGCTGGCGGGGAAATCCCCGCCCAGGACGTATGCGCTCACCGCTTACAGTTGCAGGGACAGCCGCAGATCGGGGGCTTTCAGACCCCCTACTACGTTCCCGATTAAGCCCCGAAGGGCATCGGCGCGCAGGGTACCCGCCCGCGGATAGGCGGCGGACGATCGCGGCCGAACTTGACCGTGACGGCGCGTCTTTCGCTCCGTTCCGGCGGTTTGTCCATGCTTGGCGGAACGACCGCCTCAGGCCACGACGGCGTTCAGGTAGTCGAAGCAGAGCCTCGCCGCCTCGATCCGCGGTCGCTCGAACGGCGGCTCCTGCTCGACGAAGAACCCGCGCACGCCCTCAGCGTAGGCCGCCGGCAGCAGGCGCTTCCAGGGGATGATCCCGGAGCCCACTTCGGTGGGGTCCTGGCGGAAGGCGAAGTTGGGCTTGGTCGAGGCCTTCACGTCCTTCACGTGCATCTGCTTGAAACGCCCCGCGTGCGCCTTCAGGAGCGCGAAGGGGTCGTGGCCGGCGGCCACCACCCAGCCCACGTCCATCTCGAACGACACCAGCGCCGGGTCCGTGCCCTTCAGCAGGATCTCCAGCCCCGTCGTCCCGCCGACCGGCGCGAACTCGACGTTGTGGTTGTGGTAGCCCAGGGTCAGGCCCGCGGCCTTCAGCGCCCTGCCCTTGGCGTTGAGCAGCTCGGCCGTGGCCTTCCAGTCGTCGGCGGCGATCTGCGCGGCCAGCCGGTCCATCACTGTCGCCCGGTCCTCGCCCGGCCGGGGCTTCATGTCGATATGGTCGGGGATCGCGAACATCGGCAGGACGATGTGCTCGATGCCGATGACCTTGGCGTCGGCGATCAGCCGGTCGACATCGGCCAGGCTGGGCTCCGGCCCTGACGGCCTGGCCTGCACGTGGCTGCTGGTGCAGCGCAGGCCCGCCTTGTCGAACGCCGCGCGCAGCTCCGCGGGCGTGCGACCGAGGTAGCCGGCCATCTCGACGGTGCGGTAGCCGATCTTCGCCACCTGCCCCAACATCCCGTCCACATCGGCCCGCAGATCGCCGCCCAGCGTATAGAGCTGCAGGCCGATCGGCAGGCCGTTGCCCTTGAAGAACGGCTCCCGGGGCGTGCGCGCCGAGGCGCCCGCCGCCAGGCTCGAAGCCGCCGCGGCGAGGCCTGCGCCCAAGGCGGTCCTGCGGGACACCGGGATCATTCTTCTCTCCTGCGGGACATCGCGAAAGCCGGGCCTTTTCCGAGGCTTCGGCATAGGTTGTTCAAGCGAACCGGGCTAGTCTCGGCGGCTTGGATCGGGGGCGTCGGCGGAGCGGGCATGGGCGGGGTCGTGGGCTTCGGCGAATGCATGGTGGAGGTCAGCCTTACAGGCTCCGACTCCGCTGTCATCGGCTATGCGGGCGATGTGTTCAACACCGCGGTCTATCTGCGCCGCCTGGGAACCCCGGTCAGCTTCGCCACGGCGCTGGGCGATGGCGACCCGTTCAGCACCGCCATCCTCGACCTGATGGCCGCGGAAGGCGTCGGCGCCGAGCTGGTCACCCGCGCGCCCGGCCGCCTGCCCGGCCTCTACGCCATCCAGCGTGACGCCCACGGCGAGCGGTCGTTCTTCTTCTGGCGCGAACAGGCGCCGGTGCGGCAGTTCTTCGACGTCGCCGACCTGGACGCGGTCATCGCGGCCATGCGTCAGGCCGACCTCGTCTATGTCACGGGCATCCCCCTGGCGGTGATCGGCGAGGCGGGCCGCGCCCGGTTGATGGCGATCCTGGCGGACCTGAAGGCGCGCGGCGTGAACATCGCCTTCGACACCAACTACCGCCCCAGCCTCTGGCCCTCGCGGGAGACGGCGCTGGCGGCCATGGAGGCCGTGATCCCCTACTGCAGGCTGGTCTCGGCGAGCGGCCAGGACGTGGAGGCCCTCACCCTTCGGCCGCTGGACGAGGTGGCGGCCGGCTGGGCGCGGCTCTGTCCCGAAGTCATCGCCCGCGCCGAGGACCGCACCGTGGCGGTCTACATCGACGGCGAGGCGCGCCGCCTGCCCGCCCCGCCGCCGGTCAAGGCGGTCGACACCACCGGCGCCGGCGACAGCTTCAACGCGGGCTACCTGTCCTGCTGGCTGAGGGGCGAGCCGCCCGAGCGCTGCGTCGCCGCCGGCCATGCCGTGGCCGCACGCGTCGTGCAGCACCTGGGCGCGATCATTCCCTCGGCGGAGATGGCGGCGTCAGGCTAGGGCCGGCCGATCCTAGGCGGTCGCGGCCTTGCCGGCCGGCGCGGAAAGCGCGCTCTCGATGGCGCTCAGCAGGGTGGCCATGGCGATCGGCTTGGCGACGAAGCCGTTCATGCCCGCCGCCATGTATTCGTCCACCTGGTGGCGCATCACATTGGCTGAAAGCCCCAGGATCGGCGTGGGCGTCCGGCCCTCGAAGCGCTCGAGGGCCCGGATCGCCTGGGCCGCGTCGACGCCGTTCATCACCGGCATCTGAACGTCCATCAGCACCAGGTCGAACTCGCCGTCGCGGAACGCCTCGACAGCCTCGGCCCCGTCGCCCGCCAGACGAAGGTCGACGCCGAGCGGCCTCAGCATGGCTTCCAGCAGTTGGCGGTTGGTCCGGTTGTCCTCGGCCGCCAGCACCCGCAGCCCACGGCGCTCCGGCAGGGACGCCAGGGCCGGCGGCGCGTCCTGGGTCGGCCGGGCCAGCCATGTCAGCGGCAGATCGACGGTGAAGGCCGAGCCCTGCCCCTCGACGCTGGCCACCGAGATCGTCCCGCCCATCAGGGCCACCAGCTCGCGGGAGATCGCCAGGCCGAGGCCGGTGCCGCCGAACCTGCGGGTGATCGAGGGGTCCACCTGGGAGAACCGCTGGAACAGCCGCGCCAGCTCCGGGCCCGGGATGCCCACGCCGGTGTCGGCGACCCGGAACGAAACGCCGAGGGCCGAGCGATGCGCCGCGAGGCTGACCTCGCCGGCCGCGGTGAACTTCACGGCGTTGGACGCGAGGTTGCCCAGGACCTGCCGGAGCTTGCCGCCGTCGCCATGCCAGGAGCCCTCCACGTCCGGGTCGATCTCCAGGCGGAAGGCCACGCCCTTGCGCGCCGCTGCGTCCGCGAAGGGACGCGTCGCGGCCGCCGCCACCGTAGCCAGGTCGAAGGGCTGGGGATCCAACTCCATGCTCCCCGCCTCGATCTTGGAGAGGTCCAGCACGTCGTTGAGCAGGCCCAGCAGGGTCTCGCCCGAATTGCGGATCACCTGCAGCTTCTCCCGCGCCGCGGCGGGCAGGCCGTCCAGCGCCAGCACCTGCGCCATGCCCAGGATGCCGTTCAGCGGCGTGCGGATCTCGTGGCTCATGTTCGCCAGGAACTGGGACTTGGCGACATTGGCGCTCTCGGCCCGGTCGCGCGCCTCTTCCAGGTCGTGCAGGGCGGCCTGGTGGGCGCGCTCGTAGGCGTCCAGCTCGCGCGTCACCCGCCACACCTGGCGGCCCAGGACGGTCGTGACGATCAGCAGCACCGCCAGGCCCAGGCTCAGCGCCGGGATCGCGGTCTTCACCGCCGCGAGGCCCGGGTGGTTCGGCTTCCAGGTGACCGCGCCGACGCTTCGCCCCCGGATGCCCACCAGCCGCACCGAGGCGCCGAGCGGCGCGGCCTCGACCACCTGCGGATCGATGACATGCATGCGGCGGAGCGAATAGAGCACCCGCGGATCCAGCGCCTGGGCGGCGATCACCATCACCGCCGGCCCAGGGTCTCGGGCGGCGCCGCCGATCGATGGGACGACGCTGGACACGCCGATCAGATAGCGGCGCCCCCCGGAAACCATCACGCCCCTGGCCGTCTCCGACAGGGTGGGATCGGTCGGCTCTACCTTCGGCCGATAGGCGCCGCGCGCCGCTTCGCTCGCCCGCAGCTCATGGATCAGCGGCAGGGCGTCGGCGACGAACTGCGCCTGGCCGGCCGGGTCGGCGCGGCGCTTGCCCACCCAGGCGTAGAAGGGCGCGTCGTGCGCATCGATCGCCACGGTGCGGTCGAAGCCGCGGTTGTTGGCGAAGAAGCCGCCGATCTCGGCGTCGGCCCAAGCCATGTCGCCGCCGGGCCGCAGGTTGCGGTAGGCCTGGTCCCAGACGGTCACCGTGGTCATGTCGGACACCAGCCGGGCGCTGATGCGGTCGATGGCGTTGGCGATCAGGAAGCGGTCCTCGCGGACCTTCAGCTCGTCCAGCAGGCGCGAACCGGACACCAGCCGGGCGCTGATGCGGTCGATGGCGTTGGCGATCAGGAAGCGGTCCTCGCGGACCTTCAGCTCGTCCAGCAGGCGCGAACCGGACACCAGCAGGGCCGTCACGCCCACCAGCACCACGGCGACCAGGGTGAAGGTGAGGATCAGCAGCCGGCGCACGGCGGCCTGGCTCTTCGGAGCGGTCTTACGGTCGCCGGGGTCGATCATGCGCCGACTCAAGACCGAGGCGGACAACGCCTGGTTAACGCGCGCCCGTTCTCCGTCAGCCCGAGCCGAAACAAGGCTCGCGCGCGTCGGCGATCGATGTAGCTTGGCCGGCAAACCGATGGGTGACGGCGATGAGTGACGATCGAACTTCAGACGATGGCCTCGACCGCCGGTCGGTCCTCAGGTTCGCCGGCGGCGCGGTCGCGGGCGCCGCGGTCAGCGCCGCTTCCGCGGGGCCCGGCGCCGCCTCGCCACCCTCCGAGATCGTCATGTGGGACGCGACCAGCCTGGCCAGGGCGATCCAGGCCCGCAAGGTCTCCTGCGTGGAGGTGATGCGCGCCTACCTCGACCACATCGACAACGTGAATCCGCACGTCAACGCCATCGTCGCCTTGCAGGACCGAGGCGGCCTCCTGGACCAGGCCCAGGCGCACGACGACCAGTTGACCCGCCGCGAGCCCGTCGGCCCGCTGCACGGCTTCCCGCACGCCGTGAAGGACCTGCAGCCGGTCAAGGGCGTCCGCTTCACCCAAGGCTCGCCGATCTTCCGGGACGTCGTGGCGACTGCCGACAGCATCCCCGTGGAGCGGATGCGCAAGGCCGGGGCGATCTACGTCGGCAAGACCAACACGCCGGAATTCGGTCTCGGCTCGCACACCTTCAACCCTGTCTATGGCGTCACCCGCAACGCCTGGGACCAGACCCGGTCGGCTGGCGGCAGCAGCGGCGGCGCCGCCGTCGCGCTGGCGCTGCGGATGCTGCCCGTGGCCGACGGCAGCGACTATGGCGGCAGCCTCCGCAATCCCGCCGGCTGGAACCACGTGGTGGGCTTCCGAACCAGCGCCGGCCGGGTGCCGGTCCACGCCAAGGAGGACTGGCTGCCGTCCATGGGGGTGACAGGGCCGATGGCCAGGAACGTCGCCGACCTGGCCCTGCTGCTCTCCGTCCAGGCCGGCTACGATGCCCGCGCGCCCCTGTCGATGGAGAGCGGCGGCGAGCAGTTCCGGGGGTCCCTCGGCGGCGACATGCGCGGCAAGCGGATCGCCTGGGCCGGCGACTTCGGCGGCTTCACGCCCTGCGAGCCGGGCGTCCTCGAAACCTGCCGCGCGGCCCTGAAGACCTTCGAGGCCATGGGCTGCGTCGTGGAGGAGGCCTTCCCGGACTATCCATTGGAAAAGCTCTGGCAGTCGTTCATCCGCCTGCGCGGCTGGCAGCAGGGCGGCGCGATGCTCGCCTACTACAACGACCCCGCCGCGCGTCCGCTCCTGAAGCCCGAGGCGGTCTACGAGGTCGAGACCTGCCTGAAGCTGTCGGCCGCCGACGTCACCGCCGACAGCACCGTTCGCAGCGAGTGGAGCCAGGCCGTACGCAGGTTCTTCGAACGCTACGACTACCTGATCGCGCCGACCGCCCAGCTCTTCCCGTTCAAGGCCGAGGAGACCTGGCCGCACGAGATCGCCGGCCACCGCATGCGGACCTACCACGAGTGGATGAAGGGGGTCTGCCTGGTCACCATGGCCGGGTGCCCGGCCCTGGCGGTTCCGGCCGGCTTCGGGCCCGGCAACCTGCCCATCGGCCTCCAGATCGTCGCCCCCGTGCAGCGGGAAATGGCCTGCCTCAAGCTCGCCGCCGCCTACGAGGCCGCCGCCGGCCAGTGGACGAAGCGGCCCCCGCCACTGTTGAACGCCTAGCCGCCTCAGGCCGCGACCACCCCGAAAAGCTTGCCGATGCCGGCGGTGACCGCCATGGCCAGCGCGCCCCAGAAGGTCACCCTCACGGTGGCCCGCAGGATTTTCGCGCCGCCCGCCCTGGCGCCGACCGCGCCCAGCACCGCCAGGAAGACCAGCGAACCCACCGCCACCAGCGGGGTCAGCAGCGCCGTCGGCGAGACCACCACCATCAGCAGCGGGAACAGCGCCCCCACAGAGAAGGAGGCGGCCGAGGCCATCGCGGCCTGCACCGGCCGCGCGGCGGTGACTTCGGAGATTCCCAGCTCGTCGCGGGCGTGGGCGGCAAGGGCGTCCTTCGCCATAAGCTGGTCGGCGACGATGGCGGCGATGTCAGGAGAAACGCCGCGCGCCTCGTAGATCCCGGCCAGCTCGCGCCGCTCCGCGCCTACGTTCTGCGACAGTTCGCGCTTCTCCAGCGCCAGGTCTGCCTTCTCGGCGTCGGCCTGCGAGCTCACCGAGACATATTCCCCGGCCGCCATGGACATCGCCCCCGCGACCAATCCGGCCACGCCGGTGATCAGGATGCTCGACCGCCCGGCGGACGCCGCCGCCACGCCCAGGATCAGGCTGCCGGTGGACAGCAGCCCGTCGTTCGCGCCCAGGACCGCGGCCCTCAGCCAGCCGACCCGCCCGACGCTATGCCCTTCGTGATGTTTCATCCGATCTCCGATCGCCTTGCGCCGCGCCCGCCGCCGTCCTTGTAGGCCGTCCTATCAATCGCGGCCGACAGGGACCATATAGGTTGAAGCGCCGTCGCGCGGTCGCCGCCACCGAAGCGGTTGAGCCCACGCGACGTGGCGTCCGTCGCGAGACAATCCATGCCGATGCTCTTCGTGGCCGCCGCGCTCTGCGCCCTGGTGGCCGGCCTCTCCCCTTACGTCTACGCCCTCGCCAAGGTCCGCACAGGTCCCCGGTCGTGAGCGGCGCCCCCGAGCCGACCAAGACGCCCGAGTTTCCGCCGACGCCGTTCCTCTCACCGCGCAACATACCCCTCTGGTTCAGCCTGTTGCTGATCGCGGTGGTGGCCGGAATTGTCTGGTGGACCCACTGAGCGACGCGCCGGGCCCCACGACGGCTGACCTGGCGCGCGAGAACCTCTATCTGCGCCAGCGCGTGGCGCAGCTTACCGACGACGTCGCCAGCCTCGCCGCCGAGGGCGACCGGCTGCGCCAGATCCTCGAGCGGATGCACGGCCGCGTCGCCGCGCGGCGGCCGGACCCCTTGAGCGGCGGCCAGTAGCCCTCGCGCCTCAGCGCGCCCGCCGGCCCCGCGCCGGCCCCGTGAGCTTTCGCGCCGCCAGGGCCGACGGCCCAAAGCCTGACCGCGGTTGCCGCTTTCCCCGGACCCGCTGCGCCCAGATTCCACTTGCATCGCATTGGTGTTATATCTAAGTATAACACTATAACAGGCTGAGGCGGTCGA
>Ga0210400_10002743_pt1 | contig 15973 bp, 14 predicted proteins | sample IncBWH26MmetaG_FD_155456 | JGI IMG/M metagenome (GOLD analysis project Ga0210400, IMG submission 155456) | Forest soil microbial communities from Barre Woods Harvard Forest LTER site, Petersham, Massachusetts, United States - Inc-BW-H-26-M | ecosystem: Environmental > Terrestrial > Soil >... | reverse complement strand
AGCGAATCTGGGCGGACTTGGCGAAGGAATGCAACGTAGATGCCAACGTGATCGAAGATCTCGTCTTCTGCGGAGTACTCAAACTCTATGATCCTCGAGTCACGGAAACGTCGCTCACAAGGTTCTGCGCACGATATGGCGCCTTGATCAAAACCGATTTTCTCGATGCGGAAACACGGGATTGGCTTGCTGGCTCAATGGATCTGGCGCCGAATGCCGGCAAGGATGTGGCGCGTGGGTTGGAGGCTTTTCGTAAGCATGCACGAGTCGTGAGGACCTGTGAAAATTGCGGGAGAGCGATTCGCGGCAACGTTTTCTTCAGACATCGCAGGGGGTGTGCGCAGCGAAACCATTGATGAAGCCCGGAACGGCTCGAGGTCCGACCTGACCACCCGTCGTGTGACAGATGTGTGACCGGACGAAATCCGGTGGTACTGCTGGGGGGCGCTGTACCACTCCCAGCAGAGATTCGGGCTTTACCGCAACGGATTCGGTGGAGATGTGGAGTCCACCACGGGGCCGTTTCCGTTTCACAATGTTGTGGATCTTCGGTGGCTCGAAGTGTTCGATTCACTGTATTCCGGTGACCCGCGTCCGTCAGACGTTCCAGAGGTGAATTTCTGGCGTTTAATGGACATTTACAGCGATTACATGGTGCGGCGCTACGAGCAGAGTGGGTTGCCGTTGGAGCGCATCGATTCCACGGCGCTCATGGTTGGCAATACGCGAACGATCTATTACCGGAAGACGAATGCGTGGAAGGGAATGATGTTGCTGACGGTCGCGCGCGGCGGATGGGTGAATACGATTCATGGGAACCTGGAGTTCCTGGTTGGAGAGAAGGCTGCATGGTTCGCGAGTGCAGAAAATCTATGCGCGGCTACAAGCGGAGGGAAGGACGAAGACCTTCGGCGGCGTACCTGGAGATGTTATGCCGTATGGTTTTGGTTCGATGGACTCGGGTGGAGCGATCTATACGGTCGTGAATCCAGCGCAGTCGGTGCAGCAAATTGAGCTTCCACTTCTTTCGCGCCAGCAGAATCCGTTGCGTGATGGACGAATCATCTTCCGTGACGCGGGTTTTGCGCCGGCTTTGCGGGGCGATGACGTCACGTTGGGTCCGGGCGAACTGGCGGCCGTTGGATTTGGGCGATATTCGTCGGCGGAGTTCGATTTGGGCGTTCAGGACGATGTGCGGATTCCGCGCTCCATCGCGGCGGTGGAGGCGACGTTTGTGAGCGGGGAAGGTAATTCAATCCAGGCGACTTTTGCGCCGCCGGCAAAAGGAGACCTGCGGATTATTTTTCAACAGCGCGGCGCGGACGGCAGGATTATGCGAAGCTGGCCGGGCGGCCCGCCGAACGGAATTTCAGTCGGCAAAGTGCTGAAGATCAGCGCCGAACAGGAAGGCAAGGAATTGCCGGTTAAAATCAACTACGACAAACAGGTTTGGAGTGGTCTTTCGTGGGGCGCTGGCGAGATCAAGCACCAGGATTTGGGCGGTAAGCAGGGGCCCATCACGGTGCGGTGTTCTTCCGCGGAGAAGGAGCCCGTCAAGCTGGAGGGACGCATCTACGCCGTCGTGTACTGAGGCTCCGTCCTTGATCGATAAAGTTATATCGAGTTCCCAGTTCCCGCGTCTGTGGTTTACCCAAAAGCCCTAACGAAGAGCAAACAGCCTTACCTAAAGCATTGTAGAGTCCGCACTTACGACGGGCGTCGCAAGTGCGGAGAACAAACGACTTACAAGGTGGTTAAATGCTTTATTATTTGCACTTAGAAAAACAATGGAGGCGGGTATCTGCGCAGCTGCCCAAGAAGCCTCACAACCTGGGGTTGCGATTTGACCATTTCGCCGGCCGTCAAATCTCTGGAATCACATCGGTAAACGGCAAGGGGATTTCACCCACGGGCATTCTGCCGTCTGCTGGCGAAGGGTGGCCATGTGACCCTCCCCCGATGATGGAACCCTGCGGACGCGTTAGTCGATCCCGTTCATGAATTGTCCACGGGGTATTGTAGAAAACGATTACCCGCTCGCGAGAGTCATCCGACCGGCAAACACAGCTTTCGCACAGACCCGGCGATGGATAGGGCTCGCACCTATCACTCAGAAATGTGCGACAATGTGAGCGATAGCGGAACCCTTCTATCGCTCATGACTTGGAATTGGCAACAACCCGACTGGCCCATTTTTCGTTGGGATCGAGCGCGCTTGGAGGCAGCCGAGAAGCAGTTCCTCGTTAGCGGAGGCGTGTTCGTTGGGACCGTTCGGCACCTCGGGAAAGACGAGCGCGATCAGCTCACCATTGAGGCGCTGAGCACGGAAGCGGTTACGACTTCCGAAATCGAAGGCGAGATTCTGGATCGCGCAAGCGTCCAGTCCTCCCTCCGCAAGCAACTGGGGCTCGCTGCAGACGAGCGGGGCATTCGGCCTGCGGAGCGCGGAATCGCGGAGATGATGGTTGATCTGTACCGGTCCTTCGCCGAGCCGCTCTCCGAGGAGATGCTGTTTCGCTGGCAGCGCATGGTTATGAGCGGCAGCCGCAACCTGCGAGATGTCGGACGCTACCGAACCGGCGCTGAACCCATGCAAGTCGTTTCCGGGCCCATTGACGAACCCAAGGTTCATTTCGAAGCGCCACCATCACCGCGCGTGCCAAGAGAAATGGAGCGGTTCCTTGCCTGGTTCGGTCGAACTGCTCCTGGCCGCGAAGAGCCGCTGCCTGCGTTAACGAGGGCAGGAATCGCTCACCTGTATTTTGAGAGCATCCATCCTTTCGAGGACGGCAACGGGCGCGTCGGGCGGGCCATCACCGAAAAGGCTCTGGCGCAGAGCCTCGGCCAACCCACGCTTACCGCATTGGCGGCCACGATTCTTGCCCGTCGCAAGAACTACTACGAAGCGCTCGAAGCGGCCAACAAGGGAAATGAGATCACTAGCTGGCTGATGTGGTTTGCCGGCGTTGCCATCGAAGCGCAGCGCGGCACCATTGCGCTGGTGGAGTTCCTGATCGACAAGACAAAGCTGCTGGATCGGCTGAAGGGGCAGCTTAACGAACGGCAGGAAAAAGCGCTCCTGCGCATGTTCCGCGAAGGCCCGGAAGGGTTCCGAGGCGGTCTTACGGCCGGAAAATACAGCACCATCACCGGGGCGTCACCCGCGACGGTGACGCGGGACCTGGCGGATCTGGTTGCCAAAGGCGCGTTGGTTCGCGAGGGTGAACGACGTCACGCCCGCTACCATCTGGGTGTTCCCTTGCGGCCAGTACCACACGTGATGCTAAACGAACGAGGTGAGCTGGCGGGGAAGTAAAGGGGCTGAAACATATGTCCTTGAAGGGCTTGATGACATAAGTCAGCCCAGGCGCCTTTTCGAAACCATACAGCGTTTTTATCGACCGTCCAAAAAGTTAAAACCGTTCCAAGTGCGCGCTAATTTCTGCTTCATATCCCAGCCCCAGATCTCGGGACGTCCGGGAGCCAGCACCATGAGCATCTGCGTAGTCACCGACGAAATTTTCGATGCCTTCTTGAAATGTGAGAGCAAGGCTTACTTCAAATCTTCAGGACGGATCGGAGAGCCTGACGAGCTTGTGAATTGGCAACGGGAGATTAGACAAGAGTTTCGACGGAGTTGCCAGGCACGATACCGCTCCATTTTCCTTGATGCCCTTGATGCCCCTCAACCGTCGTTGCTGGACGAGTTGAAAAGCGGCAAGCATCACATTTTCCTCGATTGCGGGCTCGAAGCAGGGCAGTGTCAATCCCGCATCGATGCGGTCGAGAAAGTAACCCGCCTATCACGCATGACACGCCGTGGTTACGTTCCAGTTCGTTTTGTTCCGAACGAAAAACTCAGCAGACACGACAAGCTCTTACTGGCGTTTGACGCCTATACATTGTCTCTAGCCCTCGGTACGACGCCGACCATTGGGAAGATAATGCACGGAATGGACAAGCGAACGGTGACCATTCGACTCGCACCACTTATCGGTGTTGTTAGGCGGATGGTCGAAGAGATTTGCGTCCAAAATGCAAACCCCGAACCTCCACAACTTGCCCTGAACAAGCACTGTATTCAATGCGAATTCAAGGTGCGATGTCGCGCGCTCGCAGAAGAGAAGGACTGCCCTAGCCTGCTTCCAAGAATGAGCCGATTGGAACAAGAGAAGTTGCACGACAAGGGAATTGTTTCTGTCCGACAGCTCAGCTACATGTTCAGGCCAAGACGTAAGGCCGGGCAGCTAGCCCTCAGACCCGACAAGCATTCTCATGCGCTGAAGGCGTTAGCTATCCGTGAACAGAAAATCCACGTGGTCGGCAAATTTGCCATGCCAGCTAGCGGTGCCGATATTTTCCTCGATATAGAGGGTGTTCCAGACCGGGGCTTCTACTATCTGATCGGATTGCGGATCAGAAATGGAGATTCATACGTACGGCATGCGTTTTGGGCCGACGACGTAGCTGGTGAAGAGAGAATCTGGGCTTCGTTCGTCACCATCTTGGCTGCGACGCGTAATCCCCGCCTGATACATTACGGAAGGTTTGAGGCAACATTTTTCGACCGTATGAAGCGGCGTTATCCGGAGGTTGCCAAGAGCTTGCCGTCACTGGATGGACTGTTGGCACAGTCAGTGAATCTCCTGCAGGTGGTTACCGCTCACGTTTACTTTCCAACCTATTCAAACAGCCTAAAGGAAATAGCAACCCACTTGGGTTTCCGGTGGTCGGAGAGCGCGCCGTCCGGATTGTACTCTCTCATGCTGAGGTCGAGATGGGAACAGACCATGGAGCCAAGACTGAAGGAACGATTGATCATCTATAACGCCGATGACTGCGCCGCTCTTGAAGTTGTCTTTGATGCTGTCCGGAGGATAAGCGAGCGGCAGGACAACAAAGCGGCGCTAAATGACGAAGGCGTGATTCGTGCCGAGTCGATGAGAGCCACCGACGATTCGCGTCGCTTTGGGAGAGTCGATTTTTTGTTGCCGGAATTGGATTACATCAACAAAGCTGCGTATTGGGACTATCAACGCAGCAGAGTCTACGTGAAGTCAAATCGGCGCCTAGGGCGGCTCGCTCGTTTACAACGCGGTCCGAGAAAGCCTGCAAGAAAACCCTGTCCCGACAAGATCACCAAGTGCGAGCCGGTAAGGCCATCCACATGCCCGAAATGCGAAGCGGGGAAAATCTACAAATACGGAAGACTCAGTAAGACAGTGTACGACCTTAAGCTCGGTCCAACCGGCGTCAAACGATGGATCGTAAAGTATTCTTACCCTAGATTCTTTTGCTGCCATTGCAGGACCGCTTTTCTGTCGCATCGGGCGCATTGGTCGCGGAGCAAGTACGGTGCGAGCTTCCTCGCCTATCTTCTTTATAACGTTGCTGACCTGATTCTCTCTCAATCCGCCGTTGCCCGGATATTCAGTCGATTTTTCGGATTGGATCTGGGCCGCGGCACGATCAACAACCTGAAAGCCCGCGCCGCTCAGTCCTACAAGGATACCTACGAGCGTATCCTTGCCAACATCGTCCGGGGAAAGCTTGTCCACGCAGACGAAACGAAGGTCGGCCTCACGGGCCAAACCGCGTTCGTTTGGATTTTTACGAACCTTGAAGAAGTTGCGTACGTTTACAGCGATGAACGGTCGAATGAAACGCCCAAGAGCGTATTGTCAGATTTTAAGGGAGTGTTGGTCTCTGACTTCTATGCCGGCTACGATTCGATCACATGCCGGCAGCAGAAATGCTTAGTCCATTTAATGCGGGACTTTAACGAGGATCTTCTCAAGCAGCCATTCAATGAAGAATTGAGGACCCTGATTCAGGAGTTTGCGGCTTTGCTGAGGCCGATGGTCCAAACGGTGGATCGATTTGGACTGAAAACCCGGTTCCTACGAAAACACTTGCGTTCGGTCGATCGTTTCTACCGCGACCTCGCCGAACGTGATTTTCGATCCGAGCCTGCGCACAGGTACAAGAAGCGATTCCAGAAGAACCGCGAAAGACTCTTTACGTTTCTCGAATTCGACGGCGTCCCGTGGAACAACAACAACGCCGAACATGCGGTGAAGGCTCTGGCCGATTTGCGCCACGTTCTCGGGGGTACGAGTTCTGCGAAGGGAATCCGAGATTACCTGGTTCTCCTGAGCATCTGCCAAACCTGCAAGTGCAAAGGCGTCGATTTTCTGGAGTTCATCCGTTCGGGCGAGCGAGACGTTGACGCGCCACGCGCAAGGCATCCAGGGCGTTTTTAACCGCGGAGTCTTGACTCATAAACAGGCTCCCCACGCTTTCCAGACGGATGTGCGACATCAAGCAGTTGTGCTACAATGCTTACAGGAGTTACATATCAGGAGGCTCGATGCGCAAAACTCGCTCTGTCGTCGTCAGCATGCGCCTGCCTGCGGAAAGTGGAACCCGCCTCAAGCGAATGGCGAACCGGCATGGATGGACCCCCAGCGATGCCAGCGCCCGGCTGGTCGAAGAGGGCCTCAGGCGGTCGGAATTTGCATTCATTGACTTTCGCGATTCAGCCGCGGGCCGTCAAGCCTACATCCAAGGAAGCACCCTAGCGGTGTGGGAGGTAATGCTTCTGGTTCAAAGCCATAGGGACGACGTCTCCGCCGTCGCCAGGCACCTCAAATGGCCAGAGGCAAGGGTCCAAGCTGCTATCAATTACGCAAAGGCCTTTCCTGAAGAGATCGCGACAGCACTGTCCGAAAACGCCGACACGGATTTTGACGCGCTAAAGCGCATGTTGCCGCAGGCCGGCGAATTCGTCTCCAGAAGGGCGCGGAAGAGCTGAAAATGCTCAAACTGCTCCTGGATGAGCACGTGGCGCTGGCCGTCGCGGTCGGCCTTCGCCGCCGCCATTCGTCGCTAATCGTTGTTTGTCTGGCGGAATGGGAAAACGGGGAATTCCTAGGCCAGCCCGACTCGGCCTGTTTGCAACAGGCTGCCGCGCAAGGGTTGACGCCCGTTACTTACGACCGAAGGACGATTCCTCCTCTCCTCAAGGCCTGGGGAGAAGAGGGACAAAAACACGGTGGAGTGATCTTTGTCGATGAAAAGACCATTCCGCCAGCGGATGTGGGCGCCTTGGTCCAAGCCTTGAGCAACCTCTTCCGTGAAGCTGCAAAATGGGAGTGGACCAATCGCATCTGGTTTTTGCGGCGCTGACAGCTTCACCGGCCACCCTGCACCGTTTCCTCCAATTAGGAACAGACCCTCGGTCTTCTCAGGATGTGCGAGCGCAAAGTCCAGCGCCAGTCCTCCGCCGGAAGAGCTTCCCACGACGATCGCCCGCGCCATCTTCGCCTTCAGCATAAGCTGCAGGAGGTCATCTTCCGGAACGTAAGGACCCCTCTGCCGCGGAACTAATTTAGTTGACGCCTAGCTATCCTCAGCGTTATATTGCTCCCATTAATAACGTCTGAGTTACGTACCGTCCGAAAAACTCCATGCAGACTGACCCGCCCACATCTGTGCAACTTTCCGCGGGCAAATTTGACACTAAGAACGGAAGCGATTCCGCTGGATTGACGAAAGCATTCACAGAGATTGCCGCACGGGAACCTCGAAGCTTCGTGATTTACTTTCACGGAGGACTAGTCTCCCGCGAGTCGGCCCTTGCGAGCGCAAGCAGGCTCTCATTGGAATACAAAAAGGCGGGAGCTGAATCCATGTTTGTTATCTGGGAGACCGCGCCCAAGGAGGTGGTCGGCCAGAACATTCAGCGGATATTTGACGAGCCGATTTTTCGGTCGCTCCTTGGCCGCGTTACCGAATTCGTTAGAGGAAAGCTCGAAAAGGTACTCGGCGAAGAAGGTAGCCGGGCAATTTCCAAGCTACCTCGCACCTTACGCTCGGAAATTGGTGGCGAACTGGAAAAAGGGAAGCGGGGGGAGAAAATTTTTGCCGAGTTTGAGATCAAAGATCTGCCATCCCCGATGGTGCCCACTCCGGTGGACCCTCAGAGGTGTTTGAACAAATCTCGAGAATTGGGAATATCTCAAGTTCTAAGTTCACTTTATGTTGTATCAACAGTTTCAGACTGCGGCGATAATTTCGTACTTATGATTCCGAGGCAATTAAGAAACACCCGCGCTTGCCACCGATTTACCGGGGTATTGAGACTTTTCTGTTCGTGATGCTGATTCACATTTTCCTTATATTTCACAAACCAGGGCGACGTCTGGGCGGAACGTCTTGTGGTTCAAACGTTGCGTCTTGACCCAGACGTTCTGATGTAAGAGCTAGATGTGAAAGGGATTGCGCGCAGGAGGAAATGTGATAGCGAGAGCATGGCACGGTGTTACGGATGCGACGAAGTCTGACCAATACCTCGAATATCTGACAGGCATTCCGGACGTTGGATTGTGCGGTTGCCCAGATGTAACTGTTGTCGAGGGCCAATCCTCTGGTTTGGTGGTGTGGGGTCTCTCTTCGCATGCTCGACGCACTGCTTCAGGCTGCGGATGCTCCTCAAGCCGGGGCATGCGGATCATAGGTGAAGTTGCACTACGGGCCACCATCGCGAGAGAGCTCGAACCCCAAAGCTTGCCGACGTTGCCTCAGGACATAGAGCACTAGCTCGACGCGGCTCGAGATACCCAATTTTTCATAAATCCGGAACAGATAATTGCTCACGGTGTGTTCACTAAGGCCGAGCTTCTCCGCTATGCCGCGGTTCGTCAGTCCTTCAGATACCAGATTGGCCACTTCGTTCTCCCGTTTGGCAAGCAAGTGTCGCCCTAGGGCGTTCGTCAAATGCAGTGGTGTGGCCTTGGCCAAGGCCTCCACGGTCCAGTTTAGCTGGTCACTGTTGGCCCAGATCTGCCCGGCATGCACGGCTCGAATGCATTTGCAGAGAGCTTGAATGGGTTCCGTCTTGCAAAAAACACCCTTTGCCCCTGCACGAAAGGCGTCTACGACCAAGTCAGGGACCGCGAATCTAAGTAAGACGACTACGCGTGTACGGGGAAAAGACGCCCTCAGTTCGCTCAATATCTGGAAGCCGACAAACGATCCCTCCTGCAAACCCTCACTCACCAAAGCGACTTCGATTGAATCTGCACTCATGTACCGCATAATTTCCGAGCGACTGATCGCACACGCGACCACTTCAAAGCAACGGGTGAGTGCATTCTCAAGTAGTTGACAGCCCATGAGGCTCTCGTCCGCGATGAGAACTCGTATGTGCTGCGTACGAACTCTAGACGCCTCCGCTTGTAGCGGAGCCGAAGTGACGGGTGCCGCCATGTCAAGAAAATGCTTAACGCAAGAGGGAAAGACTGAGGGTTACAGTTGACAAGTGGAACCGCGCCGAAGTCAAGTGGACTTTTCTACTGTTAGAATTTACTTACAGCAGGAGTACTACAACTGGTAATTCATCTCCCGCGAGCGAAACCGAAACCTGGCCCGCAGCCCCTAAGTTTTAGGAAGGCTTTCTTCTCCACTGTTCTGGCTGCTCTACCGAGTTTTTTGCTCCTTGCCGGACGCGCCCGCTCAGAATAATTTGGCGGACCAAGCCTTGTTAAAGAGAACGGGAAGTGCCTTGGTAAGGCACAGGGCGAAGCTTTATGCACTTCACGAAAATCACCAGTCCTGATTCAGCGTCTTCTTCGCCCAGCGGGTACGCGTTATACAAGAAGCATCAGCAGGCGGCGGCGCCGAATCTCACATCCAAGGGATTTGAAACCTTTCTTCCGCTCTACGTTCCCCATACGATGGGGTTTCGATTACTCGAAGATGACACCCATATTAATTGTCGGTAACAATTGTTGCTGGGCAACAGTGTTGCCAAAACGCGCGGAAAGTACAAGTTAAAGTAAAGGAACAGCGTTAGTGCCTAACCGGAACACCAGCGGCAACTCGGGAACAGGCATAAGAGTCGACCAGATCCAGCCGGCCAAGGGCAAGCTGGGCGTAATGATTCCGGGGATGGGAGCAGTCGCAACCACCTTTGTGGCAGGGGTGGAGGCCATCCGCAAGGGGCTGGCACAGCCCATCGGCTCGCTCACGCAGAAGGGAACGATCCGGCTGGGGAAGCGCACTGACGCTCGCTCGCCCAAAATCAAAGACTTCGTGCCGGTCGCCGACCTGAACGACCTCGTCTTCACCGGCTGGGACATCTTCACAGACGATATGTACGCCTCGGCCAGCAACGCCGGCGTGCTGGACCGCGAACTGATCGACAGCATCCGGCCGTTCCTCAAGTCCATTAAGCCGCGCACGGCGGTGTTTGACCGCAACTACGTGCGCAAGCTTGAGGGCCCCAACGTGAAAAACGGCAAAAACAAGATGGATCTGGTCGAGCAGCTGCGAGCCGACATCCGCGAGTTCAAGAAATCGTCCGCCGCCAGCCGCTTCGTCATGATCTGGTGCGGCTCGACGGAGACCTTTCTGCGGCCAACCGCAGTGCACCAGTCGGTAAAGGCGTTCGAAAGGGGTCTCGAAGAGAATGACGACAACATCGCTCCCTCGATGATCTACGCCTATGCCGCGCTCAGCGAGGGCGTTCCCTTCGCCAACGGCGCGCCTAACCTGACGGTCGACATCCCGGCGATGTACGAGCTGTCGCGGCGCAACGAAGCTCCCATCTGCGGCAAGGACTTCAAAACCGGGCAGACGCTGCTGAAGACCATCCTCGCCCCCGGGTTGAAGGCGCGAATGCTGGGACTGAGCGGATGGTACTCGACCAACATTCTCGGCAACCGCGACGGGGAAGTGCTCGATGATCCCGCCTCCTTCAAAACCAAGGAAGAGTCGAAGCTGGGCGTGTTGGAGCACATTCTGCAGCCGCAGATGTACCCCGATCTCTACGGCAAGATCTTCCACAAGGTTTGCATCAACTATTACCCGCCTCGGGGTGATAACAAAGAGGGATGGGACAACATTGATGTCTTTGGTTGGCTCGGCTACCCGATGCAGATCAAAGTGAACTTCCTGTGCCGCGACTCCATCCTGGCGGCACCCATCGTGCTTGACCTGGTGCTCTTTCTCGACTTGGCACAGCGCAGCGCCGAACTGCGCGGCATCGGCATCCAGGAATGGCTCAGCTTCTACTTCAAATCGCCTATGACCGCGCCCGGACTGTACCCCGAGCACGACCTGTTCATCCAGTCCATGAAGCTGAAGAACACGCTACGGCATTTGAAGGGCGAGACGCTGATCACGCACCTCGGGCTCGAATATTACGAGTATTACGACTGACGGTGTTTGTCTGGCTAGTGGGAGTTGAACCGGATTAAGCGCGCCGGGCACTGACGGAAGACTGCAAGATGCGCTTCTGCTTCATCGTCGAAGCTAATTATAGGCTCGAATCGATGCCAACGGTCATCGCACGCCAACTGCTGCGATGGGGCCATGCCGTCGACATCTTAGAACCGTCTAGGACGGTTACTTCCTTATGTGATCTCAGACAGCAAGCTTACGACGCCTACGTCCTGAAAACGGTATCAGATGGGCCTGGGCTGTGCATCTTGGAGGCTGCAGAGGCGGTAGGCATTCCAACTATCAATAACTCACGATCTATCAGACTAGTGCGTGACAAGAGCCTGTGCGCAGCATATGCATATGCCCAAGGGCTGCCCGTTCCGCGTAGCTATTTTGTTGTCAATCCGCAGCTTCTCAAGAAGATCCCACAGAAGGATTACCCCCTTGTTGTGAAACCCACCAATGGTAGCTCCGGTCGCGGCATCTATCTGGTGGATAGTCCTGCCCAACTGGCCACCCTAAAGATAGACGGACCGAGTGTTTGCTTTTTCCTCGCCCAACGTTACGTAGAAAACCCAGGGTATGACATCAAGCTATATGTAATCGGCAAGCATGTTTATGCTGTGGCGAGAGAATCGCCCCTTCATCCCGATGTGGAATTGGCGGACCAACTTCTTCCCCTTAAACCAGAGTGGCTTAGGTTGGCGCGGCGTGTTGGCGAGGTCTTCGGTTTGGACATATACGGCTTAGACGTGCTCGAGGCGCCTACTGGTCCGGTAGTGGTAGACATCAATGACTTTCCTAGCTTTGGGCATATACCACGGGTGGTGAGCTGCATTTCAAACTATATCCTCTACCTCGCCAAAGAGGCAAAGTTGAAACGACAGGAGCAACCTCCTGAACGACGAGCGCTTCGTCCGGCAATCCCCCAGAGGTCCATCGCCGGTGTGAGGAAGCGAACCGTGCTTGCTTTTGGCGTATCGCATGTCACCAGCACGGAGCCAATTCGTACTGCACGTAGCTGAGATGCGGACCTGTTATGAGCTGCGGGTTGACGAACCAGATGAAACGGCGAGTCAATTTTTCGCTGATCGCAATCGTGGGCGAGGGTTTACTCTCGCGCCTTAGCTTCGGCCTGATCAGCTTTAGTCTGCCTCTGTACGCTCGTCATCTGGGACTCAGCCTCACAGAAGTCGGCATCCTTGCCGCTCTCAACAGCGCTGTGGCCGTGGCGTTGAAACCGCCGCTGGGTTGGGCGGCCGACCGCTTTGGCCTGAAACGCACCTACCTGGCCGCCATCAGCCTGCGCAGCTTGGTGTCGCTTTCCATGTGCTTCGCTACAGTGCCATGGGAACTCTTCGCCATTCGGAGTGCGCATGGATTGTCCATGTCACTGCGGGATCCTTCTGCGAATGCGCTAATTGCCGAGCATGGGGGAGAGAAATCCGTGGCTTCCGCCTTCGCCTGGTACCAGACGGCCAGAACCGTGGCGGGTTCGGTGAGTAAGGCCCTCGCAGGAATCCTCTTAACAGTTACTGCCGCTAATTACTCGCTGGTATTCTTCGTTGCTTTTGTCCTTTCGGTGCTGCCGTTGCTGGTTGTCGGCCGTTATGTGAAGGAACACAGTGACTCAATCACTGTGAACGACAGTCCGGAATCATCCTCCGTGCTCCTCGGTCGAAGCCACCAAGCCGAAGGCTTGGCACCTGTAAAGCAAGTCCGACCGAAGGTGTTGCCGTTCGTCGGTCTGGGATTCTTAATTGCCAGCACTGCCGAAATGCTAAACGGCCTCTTTCCCGTTCTGGCGACGGAATACGCCGGTTTGAGCAAAGCGCAGGCCGGAGTCATCTACGCCGTTTCAACGCTCGCCACCATTTTCTCCGGTCCTCTCTTTGGCTGGGTTTCCGACAATATCAGCCGCAAATTGGTACTGTCGGTGAGGGCCCTGGCTAACACGCTCTCTTCGGTCCTCTACGTGGTTACTCCTACTTTCGGCGGGGTTGCCGTAGCGAAGACAGCTGATGACATAGGGAAGGCCGCTTTCCGCCCGGCCTGGGGCGCGTTGATGGCCGAGGTCGCCAGTTTCGACAAGCGCAACCGTGCGCGCACCATGAGCTGGATGAGCATGGGAGAGGACGCAGGGGGAGTCCTATCTCCGATTCTCGCGGGTTTTCTGTGGGGCACATGGGGCATTACAGCGCTGATGGCCGTGCGGATTCTGCTCGCCCTCGTTACCGAGCTGTATGCCTATCTCGTCGCTCGCACTCCGGAAGAAAAGGTTGTGCGCATCAGGCGACAACTTCGTGAAGAAGAGCTCGGAACCCCAATTCCATCCAATTTGGCGGCTAAGGACGGAGAGGCATAGTTCGCCGAATGCGGAGAGCGTGCTTGTGTTTAAGGTTTGGCGGGTAAAAGGGGGACAGCGAATGAGAAAAACGATCGGTATGCTATTTCTCATCGCCTGCGTTTCCTATTTCTTGCCAGCGCTCTCGGCTCAACAGCCGGTACAGGTTCGAGGAATGGTGGAGGATGCAAATGGTACACCGGTGTCCCAGGCGGCGGTAAAGCTCACCTCTGCATCCGGAAACTCCACACTGAAAATAGCCACCGATGACACGGGCCATTTTGTGTTCAGCGGAGTGGCAGCGGGTGATTATCTGTTGACGGTAAAAATGGAAGGCTTTGAGAAGGCGGAATTAGGTCTCAAGGTCAGCACTAGCGTACCCCCCGTCCAGAGAATCCGCCTTAAGGTCGCTACGGCCAAAGAGGAAATTATTGTCTCCCCTCAGTCGGACGATCCAATATCTCCCGAACAGAATGCCACTGCTGTTCGAATGTACGGCGAACTGCTGAGGAGCCTCCCGGCGCAGAACGAGAGCCCTTTGGTGTTTGCCTCCCTCTTTGTTGACGGCGCGGCAAACGACACGGAGGGAACGAAGATAGTAGTTGACGGAGTGGAGGGCAATACGCTGGACGTCCCGAGCTCGAGTGTCAAGACTATCGCCGTAAACAGTAGTCCCTATTCGGTGGAATTTGGCAGGCCAGGAAAGGGACGCATCGAAGTCACGACACGAGGCGGATCTCTTCATCGCTTCCACAAGCGTTTCGAGTTCGCCTTCCGGGATGCGAGCATGGATGCTCACAACCCCTTCGACACGGCCCACCCGCCCAGGCAGCGCGAGTGGATCGAGGGGGAGCTCGATGGGCCGTTGTTTGGCGGTAAGGCAACCTTTTTCGTCGGTGGCGACTACCTCAGAGACGACAACAACACCTTCGTCGCAGCCGTAACGCCGAGTGGTCCCCTAGCGGAAACTCTTCCGATCCCGCGGCGTACCGTTCATTTGCTCGGGCGAACAGACATTCGTCTTACCCCGCTCCATATTCTCTCGCTGCGGTACAACTGGAGCAAGGATCGGCTACCCAACCAAGTTGTCGGGGCATTCGATCTCCCCGAGCACGCCTGGAATTCGAATAATCAGACCCACGAAATCCGAATATCGGAGACTGCGATCCCCAGCCCTGCTTTCCTGAATGAATTTCGCTTCGACTTCAAGTCCCGGCCGAAACTGGCTAGCAGCGTGACCAACGCGCCCGCGATCCTGGTGAACGGCTCATTCAACAGCGGCGGCGCTCAGATCTCGCGGAGCGACCTGGAAAAGGACGTGGAGTTCGCGGACCTCGCGTCCTATTTGCATGGCAAGCATTCGTTGCGGTTCGGTGGAGTTCTGAGATCGAGATTCATTGACTACACGGACGCTTCCAATTTTGGGGGGACGTTCACGTTTTCTGACCTAGGGACCTTCATAAAAAAACAGCCTGTTCTTTACACGGTAAATCTGGGCGACCCCCGGGTGAGCTTTACCCAGCATGAGGTTGAATATTTCTTCCAGGATGAAATCCGCCTGTCGCCCCGGCTGGGCTTGCTGGTTGGGCTTCGGCACGAATTCCAATCCAATCTCGATAACTACAGCAATCTGGCGCCACGCATTGCGCTGTCCGCCTCCACAGCAGATGGCCGTACGGTCCTACGCGCGGGCAGTGGCATTTTCTACCAACGGCAGCCGACCATTCTGGAAGAGCATTTCCTGCTTCTTAACGGCTCTCACCTGCGACAAGTTGTTCTTAGCAATCCGAGTTTCCCCCTAGTGGGAAATCCCTCTAACCTTGTTTCAAATTCACCCCCTCCCAGCGTGCTGCGGACTGATCCGCGCCTCCGTAGCCCCTACGTCTTTCAGGCAAGCTTGGGTTTAGAGCGAAAGCTGGGCCGACAGACTTCTCTCACGGCGGAATACGCCATGTTGCGCGGATTGAAGCTGTACCGCATGCGCAACGTCAACGCGCCACTGCCGACGATCGGCCTGCGGCCTGATCCGAATTTCCTGAATGTCGATCAGTTCGAGACTTCGGGCAACTCTAATTCGAATAGTTTTACTCTCGGTCTCCGAACCACCGTGGGCGGCAGGTTGCAAATCCTGTCGCAGTACACATTCTCCCACTCGATCGATGACACTTCCGGCCTTTTCTCCCTTCCTGCCGACAATTACGACTTGAGAGGCGAACGGGGGCGGTCTGACTTCGATCGGCGACATCGGCTCAATTTTGCCAGTGTCTTGAACCTACCCTGGAATTTCAGCCTAGGTTGTATTGTCTCTCTACGCTCCGGCATTCCTTTCAACATTACGACAGGCTTTGACAATAACCACGACACCGTATTTAACGATCGTCCGAGCCTGGGAAACCCCAAGGC
>Ga0210400_10002742_pt1 | contig 15974 bp, 11 predicted proteins | sample IncBWH26MmetaG_FD_155456 | JGI IMG/M metagenome (GOLD analysis project Ga0210400, IMG submission 155456) | Forest soil microbial communities from Barre Woods Harvard Forest LTER site, Petersham, Massachusetts, United States - Inc-BW-H-26-M | ecosystem: Environmental > Terrestrial > Soil >... | reverse complement strand
CGGTCGAACTCACCGTCACGCTATTGAGTTTGTCGCCTGCCGTCGTGCCCTGCACATTGACCGAAACCGTGCACGCCGCGCTGGAGGCTACCGTTCCGCTCGACAAGCTTACCGTGCCCGAACCCGCCGTCGCCGTAGCTGTACCACCGCAGGTGTTGCTCAGGTTCGGCGTGGAGGCAACCACCAGGCCTGCCGGCAGACTGTCAGTGAAGGACAGTCCAGTCAGTGACACCGTACTGTTGGGGTTAGTGATGTTGATGGTCAACAACGTCGTCCCGTTCAACGGAATCTTGATCGGAGCAAACGTCTTGGTTACCGTCGCTGGGGCGACTACTGTCAGGGTTGTGGTATTGCTGGTCACGCCCGTCCCGCCATTGGTGGAACTCACAGTGCCTGTAGTATTGGTCACTACACCCGCCTGAGTTCCAGTCACACTCACCACGATCGTGCAGGTTGATCCCGGCGTGGCGATGCTCCCGCCCGTCAGGCTGATACTGGTCGAGTTCGCCGCCGCCGTCACCGTGCCACCGCAGCTATTCGTTACTCCCGGCGTCGACGCTACCTGCAACCCGTTGGTCAACGTGTCACTGAATGCGATTCCGGTTTCCGCAACCGAATTGGCCGCCGGGTTGGTGATAGTGAAGGTCACCGTGGTTGTGCCATTCAACGGGATGGTGGAGGCGCCAAACGCCTTGCTGATTGTTGGTGGCGCCACAACCTTCAACGTTGCTGTGTTGCTGGTTGCGCCTGTGCCGCCCTCCGTTGAGGTTATGGCTCCCGTAGTGTTGTTGCCATCGCCCGCCACCGTACCGGTCACATTCACGCTCAAGGTGCAAGACGCGTTGTGGGCCACGCTGCCACCGGACAGGCTGATCACTCCAGTACCCGCCGTCGCCGTAACCGTACCACCGCAGGTATTGCTCACGCTGGGCGTGCTCGCCACAATTACCGTGGCGCTTCCCGGACCGCCGCTTAGCGGCAGCGTATCACTGAAGGCTACGCCAGTGAGATCCCCTGCAGCAGTGGTGTTGGGGTTGGCGATGGTGAAGGTCAGGGTGCTATCCGTATTCAGAGGAACGCTGGTTGGACTGAAGCCCTTATTGATAGTTGGCGGAGCAACCACCGTCAGCGAAGTGCTTGAGGTATTACCAGTGCCGGCGACTGTATCGCTCACCGTTACGCTATTGGGCGCCAATCCCGCAACAGTTCCCTTAACATTCACAGAAATCGTGCATGACGCGCCAGCGGCCAGGCTGGCGCCAGTCAGCGTGATCGTGCCCGAACCTGCGGTGGCTGTTGGCGTGGTGCTGCAAGTGTTGGTCAAGCCATTGGGCGTAGCGACTACAAGGGTTCCAGGAGTTGCATTCGGCAAAGTGTCGGTAAACGAGATTCCGTTCAGCACAGAAGCAGCGTTGCTATTGGGGTTGGTAATTGTAAACGTGAGGCTGGTCGTGCCGTTCAGCGGGATCGTGGAAGCGCCGAATACCTTGTTGATGGTTGGCGGATTGATCACCGTGAGGCTGGGGCTAGCTGAGGCGGTGTTGCCGTTTCCTGCGTCCGTGGAATCAATGGTTACGCTGTTCGGCTTGATGCCGTCGCTTGTGCCGGTGACGTTTACAGTAATGGTGCATGGGCTACCACTGACTGGCAAAGCTGCGTTCAGGAAACTGATACTGGTTGCACCCGCATTGGCCGTTACACTCCCGCCGCAGCCGTTGACGACGCTAGGAGTGGACGCCACTACCAAGCCACTTACCGTTCCGCCAGAAGTCAGGTCGTCGGTGAAGCTGGCATTGATGGTTACGACGTTGGGATTGGTGATTTGGAAAGTAATGGTGCTGGTGCCGTTCACCTTAATTACGGTTGGACTGAAGCTCTTGGCGATGGAGGGTGGCTGCAAGACGATGATATTGGCGGTTACCGTAGCCTGGTCCACAACTGCATCCGCTTTGCCGCCTCCGGCGACGTTGCCTGCGTTAAATGTTGCCGTGGCTGTGCCGTTGTTTTGAATGTTGGGCTGGGCACCGCTGATTGATCCATCTACCGCGTTGTTGAAGGTGATGGGCAGGCTAATAATCTGACTGAGATTGCCGGCGAGGGCAGCGCCGTTGCCGTGATTGTCCTTGCTCATATCGGCAGTCAGGGTCGTACTCTGATTAATGCGAATCTTGTTGGGACTGGCGGTATGAGTCAGAACGATGAAAGGATCAAATGTGGCGGTGGTCGTGGTGTTGTTGATGGTGCTCGCGGGCGCATTGGTGCCCCACCAGTTGTTTGTCGCTGTTACCGTGCCATCAATATTATTGAGGTTGCTCCCCAAGGCCGAGCTATTACCGGCCAATCGGCTGAACTGCATGCTCAAAGTCCCAAATCCAACGCTGAGATTGCCTACAGAAATACCACCGCCATTGCCGGTCGCGGTGTTGCCGGTAATCGTGAGGTTGGAAAGTGTGACAGAATCGGGGTTCTTGGTATTGAGAAAGAGGCCGCCGCCATCTTTCGAGTTTGCAATGTTACCGATGCCTGCACTGTTACCAGTAAAGATTGTCCCTTGGTCAACCAGCAGGTTGGAAGAGGCCCAGATTCCTCCACCTGATCCGTTGGCGCTATTGCCGGAGATGGTGCTGGAATGAATTACAGTTTGCCGGGACCCGGACACATTGGAAAAAATACGAAGACCACCACCAAGTCCCACACCGGTGGGAACGCTATTGTTAAGTACCTGGCTACCGGTCATCAGGATCCGCGAGGGATCCGACACAAAGATGCCGCCACCGCTGGAGCCGCCGCCGACACTATCAACGCCTTTATTGCCTTGAATGATGCTGTTGGTGATGGTGGGCATGCCGGGGCCGTTTACGACAAAATTGAAGACCGCCAGGCCGCCACCATTACCCTGGGTCGTATCGCAATTGCGAAGTGTGACGCTGGTCAGGGAGAGAGTCGCGGTTCCGCTCGAACCGGTGTCAAACTCCATGCAACCGCCGTCGCCATCGTTGCCATGGGTGCCTCGGTTGGGCCCGTTTTGGATGGTCAGGTTGGAGATGCTGGCGCTGGCATTTGTTACCGGACAGCTACCTGTAGCAAGATCCTCGTTGACGTTCATCACCATGTCAACGCCGTTGGGCACGCCCGCGTTATAGGCGATTGATCCGGCCTGTATAAAGGTGGAATTCTGCCCGGCGCCGATGAGCGTGAGGTTTCTGTCCACGGACAGGGCGCCAAAGTTACCGGTGCAATCGTTGGCGGTTTTAGGAATTGTGAGCGTGTACGTTCCGGCCTGCAGCATGACGGTGTCGCCGTTGGCCTTGAGGATGGCCTCACGCAACGTGCAATCTCCCGTACCGTCCACGCCTCCTGTATTCAAGCAAGTAACGCCGGTACCTCGCGGCGTTATGTCGTCGAAACGGTTCGGGAAAAACGTAGGATCCGGCAACGGCATCATGACCATGGGAGACACCTGGCCATCATGCAATGCGACTACACCCGGACGTGCGTCCGCATTGACTCGGGCGGATACGGCAGCTACGGGAGAACCCGTGAAGGGGCGGGTGGAAAGCTGTGCAGGCTGGAAGGTAATCTCGCCGGGCACCGGATCGGGATGAAAGACGACAGCCAATTGACCCATGGAAGGGTTGAGCGCCATAACATCGTCAGAGCCGTGGATGGAGATGCGAGTGGTAAAGAGAACCGGTGGCTGACCGGCACTAAACGGCGCAACCGAAGGAATGCTCTCAATGATCCTCCAACCACGGGTGGCCACCACCCTGCGCGGGACCAGCGGGTTCGGTTCTCCGCTCAGTACCGCTTGCCGGATTGCCCGCATTTCATCATTCGTACGGGGACGAGGATCAAATTCGTTGTGCGCTACGATCTGAATGCTGCCATCAGAGGTCAGCAGGGCGATTTGAGTGTCTGGATTGCGGTCAAAAATGAACCAACCCAGAGTCATGGCACTGGCCGACACCGGCAGCGAAAGGGCCTCCAACTGCATGGATGAAGAATGGAGAAGAGAAACCTGTCCGCCAGCGAGAATGGCCGCATCCGGGCCTAAATCTCCAAAGTCGCCAAAAGCGATACTTGTGACAGGCGCATCCAGAGGGTATGAACCGAGCACCCTGAATCCCACGGCGGACTGACTCAATACCCACAAGGAAGAAGCCTTTTGTTGGCGAACACCAACAAGCAGGCGTAGAGAGTCCGGCTGGTTACCGAGTCGACCGGCCACAAGAGCGGTGATTCTGCCGGACAAACTGAAACCCTGGGGCGCAGCGAAATTGCCCTGGCCGTCCCCTGCGAGAACATATAACGTGTTTCCATTACGGGATGCCACCGCCAAGTCCAAGCCGGATTTGCCGCTAAAATTTCCAACTGCAATGAAATCTGGCCGGATCGGAACACTGATGATTTGGGCTTCTGCAAGGAATGGTTGCGGGAAACGGCCTTGGCCTATCGCCAACCATGATTCCTGACTTTGTGGAGCGAAGGCGTCCAAATTGCCGCGATGCAGCACAATGGCTCCACCACCGGGAGTGGCATATCCAACCGCCAGGTCTTCGATGCCATCACCGTCGAAATCCCCATTGATCATCGAGAGAGGCTGGGGTTGCGAGGCAGCAAAGTCAGGACCAGTGGGGGCGAGCAGGTTTTGGACCCCGGCAGCCGGTACGTGCGTGACCTGCAGACCCTGAGGCTCGGCCAACCAGATGCGCTGTCCCTGAGGGCCAGCCCCTTGCGAGTTCTGCGCCGCTGCCTTGATGGATGCAATCTGGGCCGGGGACACCTTGGGCGGCGCTGCCTTGACGTAAGCGAGCCTGGCCCCAAACGCGGAGCTGGTCAATCCACTCAGCAAAACGATTATGACCAAAACGATGGCCGGACAAATATTTGCCGCAACTCTACGGGGGGACGAAAAACCTCTGCTCACGCGGGACTCCTTGTTCCTGTACCGAACGTTTCTTGTAGCGAATCTAGTTTTAGGGGGCCGAAAATCCTGAAAACACGAACCTATAACGCAACACGCGGAACAATCCCTTCCCTTTTCCCGATAATTTCAGGGGGGATCAATCGCCTGCTTTCAAGCGGTTACAGCAACTTCATTTGGGGGAAGCAGTAGTTTACATCAGGTACTCTGCTTGTGTGCAATTACTTTTGTCAAGGGAAAAAGTGTCAATTTTTGTCACATCAAGCTGAAATACCCTTCCCGAAACGGAATCACCGAACACGGCTAGATCGAGATTTGCAAGGGGCGCACATGAATAGTATTCAAATCGCCTTTCCCAGATTTAGAAATTTCGGACGGAAAGACGTTTTGCCTGATATTCACCAGAATTCAACAAGGCTGGTCGGGTGAAGAATTTGGTAATTGCGTAAGTTGGTAATTTGGTAATTTCGATCAACGGCAGAGTCACAACACAGCCAATCCGCAACTAAATCCCAGATCACACGAGAACCAAGGGGGAAAAACCTTGAGCCGCGAATTAACACGAATGGACGCGAATGAAAACCAGCCAAAACCTTTGAAACACAGAGGCAGCGGAGGAAGCAGAGGAAACCCGGAATCGGATGACCGGAACCGGCCATGGCTATTCTATGCTCCAAGAGAGCTGTAGAAAATTTGCAAGAAAGAGCACGATTTCAAAGCACGTCGCAATACGAAGGAACACCAAAGTGAAGACGGCGAGAGTGTTCGTCGGAAGACCAGATTTTCGGGATTCGTAGCACAGCCGAGTGGTGTGGACCGCTCTAGCTGGAGGGCGACCACTTCATCAGGAACTGAAATCCATGTTCCGCGTCCTTGCGGAAACCCAGGCGTTCAAACAGGCGAAGCGAGGGGTTAAAGCTCTCGACGTAGATAGTTACTGATTTTCCCACATCGCGGGCTTCATCCATGATCCGGCCCAACAGAAATGAGCCGATTCCTGAATTTCGATATTGGGACAGGATGGTGATGTCCAGGATGTGCAGACCTTCCGCCTGCCGATCAAGATATAGCCGGCCCATTGGGGTTTGATCCAGGTAAATAATGTCGTGCCTGGCCTGGGGATACTGGGCCGCATAGTGCTGCTTCTGGGCGGAGAACTGCATACGGAGAAAGGTGTCTTTTTGCTCCGCGCTCCAGGGTACCTGCGCGAGCTCATCGGCTCGGGTGCTGGCATAGACAGACAAGAGGAACGTCTCGTCACCATCCCCTGCTGGACGAAGAGTGATCTTTTCCTTCTGGATCATGATTGCGGGTTGCGGAAGCGATGAAAAACCACTTCGTACAAAGTACCATCCTGATCGGCGCCCACAGCGGTCAGAAAAAGCTCAAACACGCCCAGCTTCTCATGCTCGAGCCGGTGAATCTGCTGGTTCAATCGGGGGGAGATCGGGCCACGAAACCCTAGCGAGAAAAGCTCCAACTGGGGCGCGGTCTCGCGATCTTTGACCTCGAAAAGCTCCAACTCCACAGGAGCCTGGCCGGGAAGATGGACCGTAAATTTCGTATGTAACTGCCCGGCAAAAATTTTGCTGTTGAATGCATCGAGTGGAATCGTCATCAGAAACGTTATTTCCTCTGTCGTTCGAGTGGATGATTGGGGGATGCAGAACGATAATAACACTGAGTGCTGACCTGAGCTGTCAGCAATCAGCACTCAGCATTCAGCCATGAAACATTTTCATAGACCGATTGAAATCAACTGCAATCATTAACCAGCGCCCCTTGCACCTTAGGCAATTCGAGAACGTGCAGGGGCTCAATGCTAAGCGCTGAGTGCTGACTGCTCTTAAACCACTGCAATCTGCCGGCGAAGATCTGCATCAAACAAGCTCTTGGGAATCATGGCGTGCACGCCGCGCACAATATCGACAACCTGGGTGATTCGGAAGCTTACGGCAATACTGCATAACGCATACGCGTCGAGTTCGGTAAGGCCGGCTCGGGTCGACAGGAACTTGATCGCATTCCGAGCGGCCAGGGTCATGGCGACGTTCAGGTCTTTATCGAGCCCCAACAGAATCCAATGGGTCGCAGTCTCAGCGATGGGCCAACTGAAATTCTTCTGCTTGTGTAGAACGACCTGGATACGCATTTCCTGCATGCGGGTTTCCAGGGCCGAGAGGTTGATTTCGCCATCGCCCTGCACTGCGTGCGAGTCGCCAGTATAGATGAGCGCTCCCGCCTTCCAGACCGGAATAAACATGCTGGAGCCTTCCGACATCTCGCTCAGGTCAACGTTGCCTCCATGGGGTCCCGGAGGAACGGAGCTGGTCACACCGGGACTCACCGGCGGATAGTAACCATCCGGTGGCGCCACGCCCAGCGTGCCCTGAAAGGGCTTCAATGGAATGTGGATGCGAGGCACAAACTCGGCCTTCATGTTCTTCAGGTCAAGGTCCAGATACTTCACCTGCCCCTGGGGAAAGTCCTGGGGCAGCAGTCCGGTCCCCAGCGTACCCGGGTTGTTGAAGACCGCGCCCCAGTTGAAGGGGAGCAGCTTTTTGTAACGGATCTCCAGAACGTCTCCGGGCTGGGCATCATTCACAAAAATCGGTCCAATGATGGAATGCGGGCCCCGCCCCGGATTGCTGACGCGGATTTGCGCCAGCTTGTCCACCGGAACGCCCGGCTGCAACTGGTTCAGGAAGTGTGACCAGGTATTGGGAAAACTTACGGTGTCACCGGAATCAATCTTGATTATGGGCGCCAGCGTGGTATCGAAAACACCCAAATGCACAGTCTGGTTGTTCGACTCCACCACGTGCACCCGGCCTTCACCACCTCCGCTCGCCGAGTGTTGGCCACTACCAATGGCTTCACCGCTGCCAAATCCTTCCCCCGAATGACTGGCTTTGTTGAACCATGGCCCCACGGCCGCAAGCATTCCCATGAAGCTGCTGGCCTGCAACAACTTGCGGCGAAACCGCCCGCGCGTGCTCAGGTAGTGATCCAGATTTTCCTGGTCAACCTCATCCATGTGCAAGAGACGATCAGCTGCCTGGCGTGTGAATTTCGCGTCCTTTACATCTTCCCGCACCACACCGGTACCCTGCTCCTCACCACATCCGAACAGGCTGCCGCAGTTGTGATGATGAGGTTCAGGCTGGCTCTCGTTCATGTGGTCATGATGTTCGGGCATCGTCTCCTCCTTGGCCTTGCGATCTGTGTGCCTTCGGCTTTTCAGACGTCCCATTCTACATACATCAATTCGCAGGAATTGGAAAAATAGGAGGAAAAACAAAAGCAAAACCTCAACGCAGAGGCCACAGAGTAAGCAGAGGGCCGCAGAGGAAACCCACGAAATAAAGCGGCGACTGGGGCCTGGATCTATCGTCTCGCGCGCGATATGAGAAATTCTTTAACTGAATCGTCTTGTGTTTTTAGGAGACATCGCCCCCGCCAGTCCAAGTCATCCGCAAGACACATTGATTAAAAGTATGTTAAAAGTAACAAGATTCAGCTTGATAATCCCCTTGTCTGCTGTATTTTTTGTTTGAGCCCCACCCATGGATAAACTAAGAAGAACCGCAAAAAATCTTCTCTTCGCTGCCGTGTGCCTGAGTACTTTGTCGTTCTTGCCCGGCTGCAAGAAATCACAGCCCAGCACTCCAGAGGCCGGAAGCCAGCAACCCGCTCCGGCCAACTCCCTGGAATTGATATTCACGTATGGATCAGAGAAGGAAAAATGGATTGCTGACGTAACCGATGCGTTCAACCGCAACGCGCGAAAGACCTCCAGCGGTAAACGGATCTTTGTTCGCGCCATCCCGATGGGCTCCGGGGAATGCATCGACGAGATCCTGTCCGGCAGCCGCAAGACGCACGTTACCAGCCCTGCTTCAGCCGCATTCGTAAAAATTGGCAATGCCCAATCGCGCTCCAAGACCGGGCATGACCTGTTGGGCCCCACTGAAAACCTGGTGCTCTCACCGGTAGTCATCGCCATGTGGAAACCCATGGCCGAAGCTATAGGCTGGGGGAAGAAGCCAATCGGATGGGCCGACATTCTGGCCCTGTCCCGCAATCAGCAGGGCTGGAAATCCTATGGATTCCCGCAGTGGGGACAATTCAAGTTTGGCCATACGCATCCTGACTACAGCAATAGCGGGCTTATCTCACTGTTTGCGGAAACCTATGCGGCGGTCAACAAGACTGCCGGACTGACCCTGGCGGACCTGAACAAGCCCCGGACCGGGGAGTTTGTGGCCGGGATAGAAAACTCGGTTGTGCACTATGGCAGTTCAACCGGCTTCTTCGGTCGCAAGATGTTTGCCAACGGCCCGCAGTACCTCTCCGCATCCGTGCTGTATGAAAGCATGGTGGTGGAATCTTACGCTGAACGGAACATGCCCTTTCCTGTGGTGGCTATCTATCCTAAGGAGGGGACGTTCTGGAGCGATCACCCGATTGGAGTAGTGGACCGTGACTGGGTTACTCCTGAGCACCGCGAGGCGGCCAAGATCTACATTCAATATCTGCTGGACCGCCCTCAGCAAGAACATGCCATAACCTATGGATTCCGGCCAGCCTCCGTGGAAGTTGCCGTTTCGGCGCCAATTGACAGCGTCCATGGCGTGGACCCTAAAGAACCTAAGACCACTCTGGAAGTGCCTTCCACGGAAGTGATTGATGGCATCCAGAAGCTTTGGCAGCAGAAAAAGAAGAGCGCGGAAGTGGTGCTGGTGTTCGATACTTCCGGAAGCATGAGCGACGATCAAAAGATTCAAAATGCGCGTGAGGGCGCCAAGCAACTTGTTTCGTTGCTGGGCGACAATGATTCCTTTTCGCTTCTTCCGTTCAACAGCACGATGAATTGGGCAAGCCAGGATCTGCCCATGAAAACCGGGCGCACGCAAAGCCTGCAAGTCATTGAGTCATTATTCCCCCAGGGCGGCACCGCGCTCTATGATTCCATAGCGGCAGGCTACAGCCATCTCGCGGACCGGCAGCGTCAAGATGCAGGGAGAGAGAGCAGGATCCGCGCGGTCATCGTTCTTACCGACGGCGAAGACACCGAAAGCAAGCTGAAGTTACCGGACCTGATGAGCCAGATCAAGTTTGATGGCGAGCAACGCACCATCCGGGTCTTCACCATAGCCTATGGCCGGGACGCAAGGCAGGACATCTTGAAGACTATCGCCGAATCCACGCAGGCCAAGTCGTATGCAGGAACACCGAAGAACATTGTTGATGTGTTTCGGGACATCTCGACGTTCTTTTAGAGCGGTCCGGCAAGTTGTTATGCCCCGAACGCCGGTGGAAGAATAGGACTTACAGATTGCAGGGGCTGAAGCGAAGCTGATTTTAAGTGGCTTGCGGCAGGCTTAAACCGCCAATTCTGAAGATGTTCCAGCGTAAGTATCAGGGAGAAAAATGGCAACGAGTGATACCAAACTGACCGGCCTGGGCAAGTTTGTAATCTTTCTTTTTATAGCCGCGTGCCTTGCCGGGGCCTACTACATGTTCATGGGCAAGTCGCTTCCCAAACTTGGGGGAGGCGGCACAGGAGGCAGCTTTCTGGGCAGCACTCCGGATGCGGAGATCGGTATCGCCTATGGGACGGAGAAGCAGCGTTGGCTGGAATGGGCGGTCCAGGAGTTTGCCAAAACATCGGACGGCAAGCACATCAAGGTCAACTTGATCCCCATGGGCTCGATGGAAGGAGCGCACGCAGTCCTGGCGGCAGATAAGAGAATCAATGTCTGGTCGCCGGCCAGCGCTGCCTACAAAGACATTTTCCTGCAAGAGTGGCAGGTCAAAGATTCCGGTAACCCTATCGCCAGAGAAGAATCGCTGGCCCTTACGCCCATGGTCTTCGTAGTCTGGGATGAACGCTACCAGGCTTTCCTGCAGAAATATAAGACCATGTCTTTCGTGACCGTAAACCAGGCCCTGCAGGAAAAAGGCGGTTGGAACACCATTGCCGGCAAACCCGAATGGGGGCTCTTCAAGTTTGGGCATACCAACCCGGCACAATCCAATTCCGGGCTGATGACTATTGTGCTGGCTGCCTACGCTTACCAGAACAAGACCAATAACCTGGCCATGCAGGATGTGCTGAATGTAGATTTTCAGAACTGGCTGGAAAAGCTTGAACGGGCGGCGAACGGAATGTCGAACAGCACCGGTAACATGATGAAGGAGATGGTGCTGAAGGGCCCCTCATCCTATGACGCGCTCTTTGTGTATGAGAGCGTTGCCATTGATTATCTCAAGAACGCTGAAGGGCGCTGGGGCCAGCTCCGAATCGTATATCCCGAATACAACGCCTGGAACGAGAATCCTTATTACGTATTGAATGTGCCATGGAGCACTGCCGACCAGCAAAAGGCGGCGAACGTGTTCCTGAATTTCCTTTTGACGGAGCCCATCCAGAAAGAGTCTCTCAATCATGGTTTTCGCCCGGCCAATCTCAATGTGCCCATCAAATTTCCGGAAAGCCCGTTTGTGCGCTATGCCAACTATGGATTCCGGGTGGACTTGCAGAAAATATGCGAGCCTCCCAAGGCGGATGTTGTAAACAACCTGTTGGCCAGTTGGCAACGCTCCCAGGGAACCAGGTAAATGGAGTTCGCGTACACTAATCAGTGACAGAGCCACAAGCAGGAAGCCAGCGCGCAAAGGAGCACGCATGTTTAAGCGAATATCTAATCTTTTTAAAGGATTTCTCGGTTTATTCATCTCCGGCTTAGAGCGCCAGAATCCCGAGGCTTTGCTGGAGGTGGAGACGGAGAACCTTCGCAAACAGATTGCCCAATACAACCAGGGATTGGCCTCTCATGCTGGCCTCTGCGAGCGGCTCATGGCCCAGGTGCGGAAGCAGGAAACCGAACAGAGAGACCTGCGTGCGAAAACCAGCGCCCAACTCAGGGCCGGGAACCGGGACGCGGCCGCCCAATACGCCCTGCGGCTGCAGACCCTGGAACGGGACTTGGAAGAAAACCACAGGCAACTGGAACAGGCTGAAACCACCTATAAAGATCTGCTCAAGACCCGGGACGTCTCTATCAACGCCGCCAAAGCCAAGATCCAGGCGCTCAGGGCAGGCCTGGATGACCTGAAAGTAAAAAAGGCCCTGGCCGAGATGACCGAGATGGCCTCCGGCATGATCAGCTCCATTGGCAGCTCCGGCGACACTCTGGACCGGCTGGGAACCATGGTGGAAGAGGAGCGGGGCAAAGCCGCAGGCCGCGCCCGCGTCGCCAAAGACTCATTGGACATGTCCGGCGTCCAAATGAAAGAAGCGGAGCAGAAAGCTTTAGCAGATCAGGCTCTGGCCGATTTTGCCGCACACGAAGGCATTGCTTTAGATACGCCCTCAACGGGATCCGCTCCAGAAGCTCCGGTAAAATCCATGGGTCAGTCGATCCCGGAAAAACAGTAAGATATCTCCGCGAAACCTATTAACGCTCTGTGTGGAAATATCTCAAGGCCGCGTTTCTGGTAGGAGTGGATGTGCCCGCTGTGGGCCGCCTGCCGGTGAATCTTCTTGCCGCCGCAGGTTTTACCATTTTGGGATTCGCCCAGCCCGCCTTTTGGCTTCTGGGCCTGGGACTTGAAACCAGCGTAGTGTTCGCGTTGGGGTTCAATCCACGCTTCCAGAAATACGTTGACGGCCAGCAGATGCAGCTTTCCGCCCTGGATGTTGACGCACAACGCCAAGCACTTGTCCGTCTGCTCGCTCCCTCAGCCAGAGACAAGCTTTCGGCTCTGGCGGGACGGTGCCAATCGGTGCTGCAGGTCTATCAAGGGACGCAGGCTGACGAATTCATCATTAACACAAATCAGGATTCCCTGCAGAGACTCCAGTGGCTGTATCTGAAGCTGCTGGTTGGACGGCACTATCTTGAAGCCGGCACTAGCAGCACCGGCGATTCGCTTAAGCAGAAGATCGAGGCGCTCGAAAAAGAGTTGCAGGCCCCTGCCGCTTCAGAACAGCTTCGGCAATCCAAGACCGCCACACTGTCAATCTTGAAACAGCGCTTGAACAACTTTCAAAATCGCACGCGCCTGCTGGAAGAGATTGACAGCGATTTGACCAGAATTGAGGCCCAGGTGGATCTGGCGCTTGAGAATGCCTCCATCCAGGGCCGCCCGCAAACCATTTCTACCGAGATCGAACTGGCCAGCGACCTGGCGAGCGGCACTTTATTCGGCGATTCGCAGGGCACCATTGCAGCACTCGAACACAGCTTCGCCTCCTCCGCGAATAACAGCACGCAGAGGCAGGTGAATTGATGGCCGCAAACGACGCTAAACTTCAAGCTGTACCTCTGCACGCCAGCGTACCGGCATGGGCCAGAGAGCTGATAGACCTCTATGAGAGCAATGCCGCCAGCCAATTCATCGTCTATGGAAACGTAAACGACCGCATGGTGCTCCCGGCAGCGCCTATGCGGCTGGGCAGTCTGAGGGATTTTCTGCTGGACGTGCTGATGCCGCGCTTTGATGTTGTGCTGAGTTACGATATTGGCAACGGCATCCGCGTGGAAAAAGGCGGCGAGGTCTTTTCCCAGTGGCCCTACCTGAAAGAAAACCCCCAGCTTCCTAAAGTCCCGCTTGCGGCGGTTGAGACCCTTACCCGCTATTTTCGTTATTGCGCGAACCTGGCCAGGCTCAAGCAAAATTCGATTCAAGTAGGATGCTTCATCAACAACGCCGATCTCCTTGCACCCGCGATCCAAGGCATGCTGGCGTATGACCTTAATTCGCTGGCCTCGCTGATTCGCGAATGGTCCAGCGACTCGCTTTTGATCAGCCATTCGCTGGCAACTTTTCTCATCGTCGAAAACCTCAATGACCTTCATCCGTTGATTGTGAACAATGCGCGCACAGCGCAGATCAAGATTGCCCTGCCATCTCCGGGAGAACTGACGTCCGCATTTTCGGTGATTGGCTCAAGCTATCCCACGGCCCTGAGCGAATATAACGACCGTCTGGATCTGCTTGCCAGCCAGCTCTCCGGCGCCAGCCTGAGTATGGTTGAAAGCACGTTGCGCACCAAGGAGCACCGTAAAGAAAAGATCGTCTCCGAAGATGTGGTGAAGCTCAAGAAACAGTTAGTTGAAAGGGACTGCAACGGCCTGATCGAATTCATAGAATCGCGCCGGACGCTCAACGACCTGGCCGGGCTGGATAAGGTAAAAGAGTGGCTCCGGCAAGATATTGAGCTTTGGCGAAAGAATGATATCCAGGCGCTTCCCAAGGGTTACCTGTTCTGCGGCCCGGTTGGCACCGGCAAAACCTTTCTGGTCGAGTGCCTTGCTGGAGAGGCCGGGGTGCCCGTGGTAAAGATGAAGAACTTTCGAGACAAATGGGTGGGCAGCAGCGAGGGCAATCTGGAAAAAATCTTCCGTCTCATCAAAGCACTGGGACGATGCTATGTATTTATTGATGAAGCCGACCAGGCGCTGGGCCGCCGCCAGTCGTCTTCTGACGATTCGGGAATTTCCGGCAGGCTCTACTCCATGATGGCGGAAGAAATGGGCAGCAGCACTAACCGAGGCAAGGTGATTTGGGTGCTTGCTTCCAGCCGGCCCGACCTGATTGAAGTAGACCTGAAACGGCCTGGCAGGGTGGACATTAAGGTCCCGATTTTTCCAACCACCACCGCGCGCGAAAGTTTTGATCTCATTCGAAACTTGTCGCAACGCTGCGGAGTCCAGATAGACGAGGCCAGCTTCAACGAGCTGGAGTCGCATCTTCCCACGTTGCTGACTCCGGGCGCCGCGGAAGCTGTCGCTTCCAAAGTTTACCGCCGGGTGCGCACCTGCGGAGAAACGCCCCTGTCTGCACTGGGCGCCTGCCTTGCCGACTATCAAAACCCGGTACCGCGCCAGATCATGGAACTTCAGATTAAACTGGCGGTCCAGGAGTCGAGTGATCTGGATTTCGTCCCTGCTGAATTTCGGCAGTACGCGGGCGGATAGAGCGGCAATACTTTTCGCTTAAGGAATTCAGAGGTTGCTGCACGATGATGAACCCAGCCCCGGTAGGTGCGAAATTATTGAGTCCAGCACAGCCTTGCCCTCGCCTCTAAGATGATGAAAATCAGCTAATTTAGCTGCGGTTGCAAGCGCTGGTCATCCAAAATTCCCTAACGGATTTCAATGATCCGGTCGCCAGCGTTCAGAGCAGATTCGATTAAAGTCCAGAGCCGGTCAAAAGCTGCCAGTAAAGCTGAAGTCCGGCAATTGCCAAGGCGCACCCAAAGAAGTCTTATTTGGGATTGGGCTTGGGTCGCGAGGTAAAGAAAATCCTCGTCTTTGCTGACAATAATCCGCTCTTGAACCTCGGCATAGCGGCATATCTCGTTATCCAGTGCCTCGGCCAAGCCGACATCAAGAACATGCTGACAATCGAATCCGCGTTTTCGCAAGTATTGCGCAAGGGCCGGTGGTAGTTGGTTACCGACCAAGAATTTCACGACGTCCGAAGAACGACGTGATCGGTTTGGTAGGCAGCGTAATCGATGGCAGCAAGAATGTCTTCATGTTCCAGCGAAGGATAATCGCCCAGGATTTCCTCAAAGGAAGCTCCTGCCCCGAGCAACTCGAGCACATCCGTAACGCGAATGCGCTGGCCCCGAATACAGGGGCGCCCCCCGCATTTACCCTCTTCTATCGTGATTCGATCAAGACGCTCCAGATTCATAAAAGCCTGCTGTAACTTCAAGATACGTTGTCTTGCGCTTGCTGGCAAGCGTGGAGGAACAACCATCTTCACCCAGGTGTAGCTCAAGCCCGATGCTTATTTGAGGCACGAGTTAAAGTTCCTTCGGGCCACAAACTCACCTTGAGGACAGGTGTGCCCTGACACAGATCTGGTCTACACCAAAATTCTCACTTGCCGAGGATGGTATTGATCTGGGCAATTCCCTTCTTGGCGTCCGAGGCGTAACGCCCGGTGGGCTGCAAGGAAAGATACTTTTTGTAAAAGAGACGGGCCTGGTCAAGGCGCTGAAGGCCTTGCAAGCTCTCCGCGAGTCGAA
>Ga0210400_10002741_pt1 | contig 15983 bp, 12 predicted proteins | sample IncBWH26MmetaG_FD_155456 | JGI IMG/M metagenome (GOLD analysis project Ga0210400, IMG submission 155456) | Forest soil microbial communities from Barre Woods Harvard Forest LTER site, Petersham, Massachusetts, United States - Inc-BW-H-26-M | ecosystem: Environmental > Terrestrial > Soil >... | reverse complement strand
GGAATACGCCGTCAGGTTTTAGAGCGAGCGCGTCTGCGGCGGATGTTTTTGCCGGCACGACTACTACATCGCAACTGTGATCCACCAGAAGACGGAGAATATTCTGCTTGATGCCGAAATCGTAGGCGACGACTCGAAATCGTTGCGTCTCCTCGCCCGATTGTGCTTCACCCATGGCCTCATTCCAAGGGGAGGCAGTCAGCTCAATCGAACCACGTTCCCATTCATATTGCTTCTCGGATGAAACGGTGCTCGCCAACTCTTGCCCCGCCATCGACGGTAGCGCGCGGGCTTCCTCCACAAGCAGCGACTCAGGGGTCCCGTCGGTGGAGACCACTCCACGAAGCGCGCCCATCTGCCGGATATGCCGCACCAGCGCTCGCGTGTCCACATCCCAGAGCACTGGAATGTCGTGCCGGGTCAAGTACGCTTGTGCAGACTCGCCGGAACGCCAGTTCGACGCCACCGAGGAAAATTCCCGCACAATAAGCGATTCGATATGAGGGATGCTGGACTCCTCGTCATCCAGATTCGTTCCCACATTGCCGATGTGAGGGTATGTCAGACAAACAATTTGGCCGGCGTAGCTAGGATCGGTAAAGACTTCCTGATATCCGGTAAGACTGGTGTTGAAAACGACTTCGCCGCCGCGACGCGTGGTCGCCCCCGCGGCGCGTCCTCTAAAAATCCGTCCGTCTTCGAGTGCAAGAGTACCTTGCCGTGCCACAAATTCTGTCAGCGGAGCCTCCAGCGGCTTATTTTTCTGATTCGGCAAAAACAGGAATGGAACCGAAATGGTCCACCGGCCAATATGCGAAGACGGCCTTGCCGTAAATAAATTTTCGTGGTACGGGTCCAAATATTCTGGAATCGTTCGAGCTCGTCCGATGATCGCCCATCACAAAATACTCGCCATCCGGGACGCGGACGGGGGCTAGGGTACCCAAATCCGCCGACTCCGGCGGAACGTAGGGTTCGGACAACATCTTGCCGTTGACGTATACGCTCCCCTCACGAATCTCGACCGTATCTTCCGGCAATCCCACCACGCGCTTAATGAATGATTTCGAGCGGTCCAAAGGATACCAGAAGACAACCACGTCGCCGCGCTCGATCGGCTCAAACCGGTAGACGAACTTGTTGATGAAAATGCGTTCCTGATCGGAGATCAGGGGAGTCATGCTGGTGCCTTCTACCTTGACCGGCTGGTAAAAGAAAATAATGATGACGATGGCGAGGCTCAGCGCAATGACGAGATCGCGCCCCCAACTCCTAAGCTCGCGGCGCAGTGGCTGCGTCGCTTCCGGCGCAACGGCGGTACTAGATTCGGCGTTCGGCTCCATGTGGTTACTTCGGAAACCCTTATTTTATACCACGCTCCCGGATGGCGCGCCACTACCGAAAACCATCGCATCGTTAGAATGTATTGGACCTCCTGGGAAATTGAACCACTCGAGGATGGGTAAACGTTCTGTAGCGGCCCTGTGGGCTACAGTTATTCTGGGGACATCCGAGCCAGCCCCGCACCTGCCGCCCTCCAGCGGCCGTTTTGCTTGACGAATACGCGCATCACGCGTTGCTTGCCGTCGTACGTCACGCCGCCGCTGAGCCCTCGAATTGTGGTGGTATCAGTTAGCACGGCGACGTCCGGCGATGCGTAACGCACCTGAATATCGTCCGGGTGAAGTTCCAGATTAGCGCGCTGGGGATCTGCTATCTGATCGATCTGCTGTTTCTTGTTTACAATATCTCCGCCTGGGTGGACCTCCACAAAGTTGTCGGCGAACAACCACGCCATCGTCTCTGTGTCACGGTTGTGCGCCGCATCCAGCCAGATGTGATCCAGGATGGCGACCGTTGTAGCAACGTCTTCCTGGCCCGCCTTTTTGGGCGACTGGCCCAACGCAATGGCCCCGGATGCAATCATTACAAAAAGAATCGCCGCCAACCCATAAGTGCGTCTCATTATGATTCTCCTAAATCCAAGCTCAATTCACCGAAACTTCACTCTTTGAGGCCTACTTTTTCGTTGTGTCCTGGTTCATCACCACGCCGGTAGCCCGCCAGCTTCCATTCTGTTTGATGACCACCCGAAAAACGTTGTACTCGCCGTCCATGCGAACGCCCTTACTATCGTGCCCTTTGATGGTCGTATGATCTGTCAGAATCGCAACATTGCCGAAAAGATGCACCTTGATGTTTTCGGGATCAAGCACCTCAAGCGTGGGACGCTCGGGACCCCGCAAGATTCCAAGCCACTGAGCCTTCGTGTAGGTCTGCCCATTCGCCAAGACCAAGACATAGCTATCGGCGAAAAACTTTTCGCAATAGTCCAAGTCTCCCGTCCTTTCGGAGTCCAGCCATTTGTGGTCCAGTTTTTTCAACTCCTCTTCAACGCTGGCGGGCGCGCTGCTTTTCACTTGGGCCTTTGCGAATGGCGCGAGCGCCAGGATCCCGATCAAAATTCCAAAATGAATGCGTTTCATAAGGAATAACCCCTTTGCGGATATCCGGTTTGTTATGCCCTGTAGCCTTGCCGCAGTCAGGGCCGTATGCCAGGAATATTTACGTGAACGCGGTACAGCCCGGTGGTAGCGGTTACGTAAAGCGTCTTACCGTCGGTGTCTCCCCACGCCAAATTCGCGGGCTGCTCCGGGAACTTGATTGTCCCCAAGTGCTTTCCTTCCGATGTCAGAATCCAAATACCCCCAGGTCCAACGCCATAGATATTTCCCTTTTGATCTATCTTCATGCCGTCGGGAACGCCGGGGTCCTTGCTTGAGCTCATATCAAAGAACAACTTTTCATTGGCGATTGTTCCATCCGATTTTATTTCAAAGCGCCAGTATGTTTTCGAGGCAGAGTCATTTATGTAGAGGTATTTTTCATCCGGTGAAAAGGCGATACCATTCGGAGCCTTGAATTTTTGATTTAACAGCTGCAATTTTCCGTCCGCCAAACGATATACGCCCTCGAAAGGCAATTCCTTCTTGGGGTCTTGGTCCGTCTTTCGAAAACCGAACGGCGGGTCTGTGAAGTAGAGAGAACCGTCGGATTTGAAGACGAGATCGTTCGGGCTGTTCAGCCGCTTATCTTCGTACTTGCTAGCAAGGACCGTTCGTTTGCCATCTTCTTCCAATCGTTCGACGGCGCCGTTGCCGTGCTGGCAATAAACCACCCTGCCCTGTTTATCCAGTGTGATTCCGTTCGACCCAATCAAAGTGACGTCCGCATGTCCATTGTTGAGTCTGTACCCGACATCGGAGGCGTCCGCGCCGGTAAATCCGCTTTTCTCCAGAAACACGGAAACTTTTCCATCCGGGCTCCACTTGCGGATGACGTTTGCCGGAATGTCGCTGAAAAGCAGGTAACCAGTCTTCTCGTTGTGGACCCAAACCGGTCCTTCGACGAAACCGAAGCCATCCGCCACCTTTTCGACGTGGGCATCGGTGGAGATGAGTGCGCTCAAACCCGGATCGAACTTGACGATCTCCCCGCCGCTCTGGGCGGCAAGGTTTACACACGATACGAGAGCTATCAGAATCAGAGGAAAGATTCTCAAATATTTTTGCCTTGTCAATTCGTCACCCAGTCCTTCACATGGATTAAACTTTACGAATGATTTCCCTAACGTGGATCGCGAACCAACACGACTCGTGCGATCTTGACTCTACGACTATTCCGACGTAGTAAGTTCACGACCGTTACGGCCGCACGCCAGCGATGTTCAAACGTATCCGATAAAGTCCGGTCCGCGCGGTCAGATAAAGGGTTTTGCCGTCAGCGTCGCCCCAATTTAAATTTGCGGGAAGCTCCTTCGTCTTTACTGTCGCTATGTGCTTCCCCTCGGGCGACATGATCCAGAACCCACCTGGCCCGGTGCAATAAATGTTTCCCTTTTGATCGACCTTCATGCCGTCAGGTGCTCCGGGCGCCGTGTCGGAAGTCATGTCGGTAATCACCTGACCATTCGTGACACTGCCATCTGGCTGCACGTCGAAGCGCATGATGATCTTCCTCGTGGTGTCATTCACGTACAAATATTTCTCGTCCGGAGAAAAAGCGATCCCGTTTGGTCGCACAAAATCCTTGGAGAGCAGTTCGATCTTCCCTTTAACCAAGCGATAAACTCCGGCGAAAGGCAATTCTCTTTGCGGATCTTTATCCTGCAGCCTCAGTCCAGCGGTCGGGTCGGTAAAATAAAGGGAGCCGTCCGATTTGAAAACCAGGTCATTCGGACTGTTGAATCTTTTGCCTTCATAGCGGCTCGCGAGGACAGTCCTGCTACCATTTTTCTCCAGCCGGGAAATCTGGCGGTCGCCATGTTGGCAGAAAACGATTCGTCCCTGCTTGTCGAGCGTAATGCCGTTCGATCCGATCAAGTTTACCAGCCCATTTCCATTGTTGGTCTGTCCGCCGACGTTGGACGCATCGGCGCCCGTGAAGCCGCTTTTCTCTAGAAAAACAGAAACTCCGTCTTTAGGATCCCACTTCCGAATTACGTTCGCGGGAATGTCGCTGAAAAGAAGAAAACCCTGGTTCTTTGTGTGGATCCAGATGGGGCCTTCGAGGAATCCAAAACCACCCGCCAGTTTTTCGACTTTTGCGTCTGCGGGGATAATCGCGTCCGCGGCTGGATCTACTCGGATGATTTCACCAAAATCTTGGGCCCTTGCGTTTGCAACCACCGCCAACACTACCGCCAAGGCGAGTAGAGCCAAACTATGCTTTTTCATCGGAAGCACCATTAGGCGTTGATTAAGTACAGGTGGAATCATTCCGGTGCCCGGGTAGAACCCAGGCACCGGAGCGAGTTCCGGGTTAGTTTACCAGATGATCTTCAACGACAACTGCATCTGCCTTGATTCCGTCGCAGTGCGATCAGAACCGGATAGTGCGCCGGCCGCACCTGCGCATCCGCTAGGGCCACTATTGCCGCCTGGTCCGGCCACACATGCTCCTGTTGGTCCAGGTGTAGCAGTAGTGCCCGGGGCTAGGGTTGTAGGATCAAAAAGGAATTCGTTTTGAACTGGTGGATTGAAATTGACTCGATTCGTCAGATTGAACACGTCCAACCTCAACTTGACGTTGAAGCTCTCCGAGATTCGAGTCACTTTCGTATTCTTTTCCACCGAGAAGTCCAAAGATTCCAGTCCCGGCCCGGTCATGATATTGCGGCCGGCATTTCCGAGGGGAATGTAGTTATGGCCGTTGAAACTTACCGGAGCGGGAATTTGGAAGCACTGGAGTTTTACGTAATTGTTGATGTTTCCCGGATTGGTCAGAGTCTGGCAGCCTGGTCCTGTGAGGCGGTTCGGATAAGCAAAGGTGTCAGAGCTTCTCAAGCCGAGCGGATCTCCCGGGCCGATCAACGCCGTAAGCGGTTGGCCAGCCGAGGCCGAGAAGATGCCCCCGATTTGCCACCCGCCCACTAAAGTGTTGGCAACGCCGGTCCATGATTTTGGCGTCGGTATGTTCCACAGCCCGTTGATGGAAAGAACCTTGGGATCGTTGAAGTCAGAGAGGCCACGGGTCAGTTTGGGATCAAACCAATTCAAACTCGAAATTGCCGTGATCACCGAGTCCGAAATGACTGCGCCTGATGCTGTATCGAGGGACTTCTGCCAGGTAAAGGAACCATTCACTTGGAAGCCGTGGCTCATCTGTTTGGTCAGCTGAAGTTCAAGACCATGGTAGACCGATGAGTTCCTAAAAAAAGTGGCGGGAAGGCGCCCAACTGTCTGATTTAGTTGAGAGCCGGATCCGAGGCCTCCGTTACCGGTCGGTCCTTTACAATCGTTAATGTTGCCGCCGGGCGGGAGTACAAATCCGGTACCAGGATTGTCGCAGGGCCAGAGGTATCCCAAGGGGCTGGAAATCGGAAGAACGATGTTGACGTCATCCACCTGTGTGGTGCCGTGAACTCCATGGGAGCCAACGTAACCAATCAGGAAGGTGAGGTTGGGCATGATTTGTCGCTCGATGCTGACATTCCACTGAATCACGTAGGCGCGCTTCGGATTTTGCTCGATGAAGGCGGCGCGACTACCAACCACTGACCCCGGGCTGACCTGACATGCCATCGGCAGTGCCGGGCCGGCGCAGTTGGGGGCGTACGAACCGATTTCGCCGAACGAACCAGAAGCAAGGTCGCTGTTACTCCCAGCTAGCAGGAACGGGTAAGTCTGGGTATTGGCAGTACTTCCCATGAACGCAATCAGCGGTAACTGGTCGTACATCCCAATTCCGCCGCGAACAGACATCTTTCCATTGCTTTGTGGGTCCCAAGCGAAGCCGATTCGCGGGTCGAAGTCATGTAGGCTGTTGTTCCTGAACAACCCGTTGGTCTGTGCGTTGCAAATAACCGCGCCAGTTGAGTCCTTAAACTGTTTTCCGCATAGCGGGAGCTGTGTCATGGTTGTGTCATATATCGATGGCAGAGTAGCATTTCTTCCTTGCGGATCGCTCGGTACCGTGGTGGGCTCGTAGCGCAGCCCCAAGTTAACAGTCAGATTCGGGCGGACCTTCCAGTCGTCCTGAAAGTATACGCCAAAGATCGTTTGCCGAGGTTCAGAGGGAGCAGTCTTGCCAGGAAGATCTGTAGAAATCGATTGAGCGCCAGGAGTCGCCTGCGAAGCTGAGCAGGTTGCCGTAGCAGCATTAGCAGCATGGCCGCAGTTGGCCAAAAAATCAGCCATATTCGTGAAAAGGAAAATACCGCCGGGACGAGGTGATCTGATTACGTTGAGCTGATCTCGCTCTACGTTCACGCCGAATCTAAAGGAGTGTTTCCCCTTGGTCCAGAAGGCATCGTCATAAAACTGAAAGGTGTTCCAGCTGTTCTTTTGCGGATTGTCCGAGGTGATACCTCCCGTAAAAAGAGGCGTGTTGTTACCGATAAAAACTTGAGGCGCATCGAGCCCAGGAAAAGCTCCGTAAGTCGTGTCTGCCGTAGCTGGGTTGATCGGGGTAGCGCCAGCTGGGCCTCCCTGGAAATCCCTGTGGAAGCCGAATCGCGCGGAGTTGACCAGGTTCGCACCGAAGGTGTGTGTCTCCGCGATCGTCGCAAATGTGCTGCTCGTTGCAGTGCTGACGATCTTATTGTTGTATTCATCTGGGGTGGTGGTACTGGATTTGTCCCTGAAAAAAGTCCCACTGATTCTATCGTTCTGCGAAAGATTGTGATCTGCGCGGATGATGTAATAGTCTTCCGTGCTGACCTGATTCGCGCCAAACTGGCAAAAATCCGTGGTCAAATTTCCTGGCACAATGCTGCAAACCGACTTGCCATTAAGAGTGCCACCAATCGGAAAAAAGGCAGTCAGATATGGTTGAATCCTAGGATCGGCTGGGTTAGCAGCAAGATAGGTTGCCGAAGGAATGGGGCTGCTGTTCGACAAGCCCTTCGACTGCCGCAAGCCTTCATAGTCGCCAAAGATGAATGTCTTGTCCTTAATGATCGGCCCGCCGGCATCGGCGCCAAACTGATTTCGCCTAAACTGAGGCTTTATGTAGTTGCCCGAGACGTCTTTTGCGTCCCAGTAATTTGGTGCGTCCAGCCAGCTGTTGCGTAGAAATTCGTACCCAGCGCCATGGAACTTGTTTGTGCCCGACTTCGTCGTGGCGTTGATGATGCCGCCTGACGCCCGGCCGTACTCGGTGGAATAGTTCGTGGTCAGTACGGAGAATTCCCCAATCGCATCGACGCCCGCATTGGCGCCGAGCACGTTGCCCGGTCCGCCGTTTCCTGGGTCGTTAATGCTGATGCCGTCTACGCGATAGTTGTTCTGCTGCGGGCGAGAACCGGAAATCGATAGCTGTAGTCCATAGCCGCGCGTAAATCTGTCCCGGCTCTGGACGTCAGGCTGCGTATGAAGCTGATAGACGCCGGGCTGAAGGTTCGCCAGGTCGCTCCAGGAACGGCCATTCAGAGGCAGCTCCTTGATTGTCGTTTCATCGGTGATCGCGCCGATTTCCGCATTGGCCAAGTTAATCGCAGGAGCCTCGCCCGTAACTTCCACAGTTTGACTCGATTGTCCGACCTGCATGGTTATGTTCAAAACTTGTGTCGCGCCCACCGTGAGCGTAAGGCCGGATTGCACTGCCTTCGAAAATCCTGCGGCCGTGACGGTAACAGTGTATGGCCCCGGCTGCAGGTTGGGCGCAGAGTAGATCCCATCCGCGTTTGTCGTGACGGTTCGCGTGTCCGCCGTCGCCGTATTCTGAATGGCGACGTCGGCCTTGGGAACCACACCGCCGGACTGGTCTGTAATGGTACCTGAAAGCGTCGCCCCAACCGCTTGGGCGCCAAGCCTCGTGCATTGGCCCATCGCCATTACCAACGCGATAGAGCTTACAATTTGAAGCCACACCCTCAACCCACCCCTTCGATTCCTGATCATTTAATGAATTCCCTTCTTTCCGCGCAGGATAGACGTTCCACTCCAGGACCACTCTACGTTCACATTTATGTATAGGGGTAAACACAGATAGGAGGGACTGGCCCGAATACCTAAGGACAAAGCTTAATCCCCACCCAAGGCTATTCTGGAAACGCCAGATAGCCTGTATCCCCTGGAACCTCACCCAACCAGATTCCGTAACCAAACTGACCCTGAAATCACCGAATGGCGTAAGACTAGACCGACGATTATTAAGGGAACCTTAAGATCGTCAACTTTTGATGGGGATTGTGTTATGGAGACGGGTCGCGCCGCTGAGAGCAAGAGAGAATCCGACGTTTGGCTTTCATTTCCACGCGGCAAAACGAAGTCTGCGGTAATCCGCCCACCAGTGGCCGTCTCGAAATAATTCCGGGCGGAGCAATTCCTCGACCCTTCGAAGAAAAGTCTCTCGTGGTTCGGGATCGAGCTTCGCGTAGTAATCAGAGCAGAACATGGTGATCCAATTTCTCATCCCGGCTTCTCCGTCCGCGAGCAGGGTCGGACGGTCAAATAGAGTGATGAATCGAACTTCGAATCCGTTTTTTTCGAGCAGCGTCGCGTACTGGCTTACGCTCGGGTAGTACCAAGGATTGATATCGACTTGCTGTCCCGGCTGCAATTCAGCGAGCGCCTGGTCGAATGCTTTCTTCATTTTTCCGATATTTCCCTTGCCGCCAAACTCCGCGACAAATCGGCCTCCCGGCCGGAGCGCGTTCCAGACACTTCGTATGACGAGTTCGGGTTCGCAAATCCAGTGCAATGTCGCATTTGAAAACACGGCATCGAATTCGGCACGGAATCGCAAGTCTCGCGCGTCCGCTACTTCAAATTGCAGATTGGGGTAAGCCTTGCGCGCAGCGCTCGCCATTTCGGGAGAGCGATCCACACCCACCACGCGAGCGCCGGAATCGGCAATCTGCGCCGTCAGATGGCCCGTGCCGCATCCGATGTCCAATATTCGCTCGCCCAGTTGCGGAGCAAGCAACGGCACGAGATCGGCGCCATATTTCCACACGAACGCGTGCTTCGCGTCATATAAATTGGCGTTCCATTCCGCTTGCGGCTCCTGCACCGGTTCACTCGTTCCTTGATTCACGGCTTCCCTTCTTTCTCTTGGGTGTGCGCACTCCTCAATTCCTCCAGTGGTTCCGGCGGCACACTCGCTTGGCGGAAAGCGCCGAACGCATATTGTGCGGCGGCCAGCGCGGCGCAAACAGCCGTCTCCGTGCGCAGAATATTGATTCCTAGCGCGGTTTCGGCGAAACCATACTCAGCAGCGACGATGAGCTCCGCACCGGTCCATCCACCTTCGGGGCCAATCGCAATCGCCAGATTCAGGGAATCGCTATCCTGTGCGGTTGAGGCCATGGGTTCGAGCAGCTCGCGCATCGGTTTCGCTCCAGCGCGTTCGGAAAGCACGATGCGAAGATGCGAATTATCCGTACGGAATCTTTCGCCTGGCCTTGCTGCATCGTGCAGCACCGGAACGCGCAGCCGCCGTGACTGCTGTGCCGACTCGATCAGAATCTTTTTCCAGCGCGCCGCGCGTTTTGCGGACGCGGCAACCAGCCCCTTCTCGCTGCGCTCAGCGGCCAGCGGCACGATGTCATCCGCTCCGAGTTCCGTGGCTTTCTCGATCGCCCACTCGAAGCGATCGAATTTGACGATGGCAAGGAGTAGCGTGATGCGCAGCGGCGGCATCAGAACCGGAATGCGTTCGACGAGGGCGAACTGCACTGAGTCGCGGCCAATGTCCTGCGTGCGCGCCAGCCACACGGACTCTCCGTCGCTCAGTTCGTAGAGTTGGCCCGGCTCGGCGCGCAGCACGCGCGCAAGGTGATGCGCGGCTTCGCCGTGCAAAGCGGCGGCGGCGTCTTGAAACCGCTCGACAAAGAATCGCCTGCGCATCGCACGCTATCTTATATCACTCGGATTCGAGGGCGTATGCGCCGCGCCTACGAATCAACCAAAGATGTCTTTGACTTTATCGAACAGCGAGGAGTCGCGTTGCGCGGGACGGTTTTCGACGGGAAGCGTTGCACCGAGTTGCTCGAGCAGGCGGCGTTGTTCGCGGGTCAACTTGGTCGGAGTGACCACGTGAATATTCACGTACAGGTCGCCTTTGCCCCCACCGTGCGGGTCGGGCAAGCCCTTGCCTTTCAAACGAACGATCTCGCCCGTTTGTGTGCCTTCGGGAATTTTGACGGTTTCTTCCCCGTTCAATCCGGGCACTTTCATTTCCGCTCCAAGAGCGGCCTGCGCGACGGTCACCGGCACGGTGCAATAGAGGTCCGCATTTCTCCGCTCAAAATAGGGATGCACTCTTACTTCGAGTACAACGTAAAGATCGCCTGGAGGTCCTCCGTTGTCGCCGGGCTCGCCTTCGCCTGGTACACGGAGCCTGGTATTTGAATCGACGCCCGGGGGAATTCGCAAATCAATCGTGCGCGTGCGTTCGATGCGGCCCTGTCCACGGCAATCCGGGCACGCCTCGCGCACGATTTGTCCCGCGCCGCGGCAATCCGGGCACGTCCGGGAAATCGTGAAAAAACCCTGCTGGTAATGAACTTGGCCGCGGCCGCCGCAAGTCACGCAGGTGACGACTCCCGTACCCTTTTTCGCGCCAGTTCCGTTGCAGACTTCACAGAATTCCAGGCGCGGCAACCGGATTTTCGTGTTAACGCCGGCGGCCGCCTCTTCAAAACTCAATTTCATGTCGTATCGGAGATCCGCGCCACGTTGCGAACGGCTGCGCGCGCGGCGTCCGCCGAAAATATCCTCGAACCCAAAAAAATCGCCGAAGATATCCTGAAATTCCTCGAAAATGGTTTGATTGACGCCGCCATCAAAGCCGCCCCGCGAGAGTCCCGCAAATCCGAAACGGTCATAGGTGGCTCGCTTTTGCGGTTCCGAAAGGACCGAGTACGCTTCAGTAGCTTCCCGGAACTTCTCCTCCGCTTCCTGTTTCTTCTGAGGGTTCCGGTCCGGATGCCACTTCAACGCTGCCTTGCGATAGGCGGATTTAATTTCGTCTGGCGTAGCGGAGCGTTCAACTCCGAGCACTTCATAGCAGTCCCGTTTTTCAGTCATCGGCTGATTTTACTGGTCTCCCTGATTTTCTGATGTTCCTGAATTGGTGCCCTCGCGGGGATGAACGACGACGCGGACAATCGCGGGCCGCAGGACACGTCCGTGAAACATGTATCCGTCCTGAAAGACGTGAAGGATATATCCGTCGGGATATTCATTCGATTCGGCGCGCTCGATGGCCTGGTGGAAGTGCGGATCGAAGATCTTACCGGCGGCGTCGATGCGCTCCAAGCCGTGTCGCGCGAGGGCGTCCCACAGCTGTTTGCGAATCAGCATCATGCCTTTGCGATATTCTTCGTAGGCGGGATCGTCGTGCGCCTGGAGCGCCCGATCGAATCCATCGAGAACAGGAATCAAATCCAGCATCAGACGCTCGACGCCGCGGCGGCCCTCTTCATGGCGGTCGCGCTCAATCCTTTTCCGGTAATTCTCGAAGTCGGCTTGCCTGCGTACCAATGTTTGAAGGAGATCTTGTTTTTCGGCGCGAAGCCTCGCATTCTCCACGACGAGGTCCTCAATCGGTGCGGGAGCAGCCGCGGGAGGATTCTCGCCTGGGGCCGGCGCCGAGCTGGGCGCAGGTTCCCCGGTGTCGTAAGAAAAGATTTTCTCTTCTTCGCGTTTAGGTTCCGGCACTTTTGCTAACTCCGATCCAAGGTTTCGCTGAAGGCGCGCGCGACAAAGGCCACCGCGGTAATGGCCCGCTCATAGTGCATTCGCAGCGGACCCAACACACCGACGGTGCCCTGCGACTGGTCCTGAAACGAATATGGTGCGCTGATCAAGGCGAGGTGTTCGCCAGCTGGATCAATTCCTTTAACGCCGATCTGTACGTGCACCGGATCGGGCGTGTCAATGCAACCGGCCAACAGGGCGATCAGCTTATGCTTTTCCTCAATTGCCGCCAGAACTTCGCGCAACTGCTCTTGATTATTAAATTCCGTTCCGGCCGCCATCTGTGCGGCCCCTTCCACGTAAATCCGCTGCGTTGATCCCTGTTCCAAAACACCCGCGTCACAAAGCGCCAGGGCATCGCGGGCCAGAAGGCTATAGCGCTCTTGTTCCTTCGCCAATCGCGCAAGGAGATCCGTTCGAATGGCTTCGAGCGTGCGTCCGACGTAGTGCCGGTTTAGATAGTCCGCCGTGCGGTCCAGATCCGGCTGCGTAAACGCTCTCTCCGGCCGAATGATTTTGTCTCGCGTCGCGCCGCCCGTCGAGACCAGAACAATCACCACCCGCCCGTCTGGCAACAGCACGAATCGAATATGCTCGAGGACGGTCTTGGCGATCGGAGGGGATACGATAATTCCCAAGCCGCGAGAAATCTCCGCCAGCACGTGTCCCGCTCGTTCAGTCACTTCATCCGTCGTCGTCGCCGACGCAAGTTCGCCGCGAATCCAGCGCTGGTCCTCCGGGCTCAAAGTCGCTTGTGCTGCCACCTGCTGCGCAAAAAAACGATACCCTGACGCCGTTGGGACCCTTCCCGCCGACGTGTGCGGTTGGTAAAGGAATCCCTCCTCTTCAAGGTCCGCCATCACGTTCCGAATCGTGGCGGGACTGAGCGATTCGACGTGCCGCCGTGAAATCGAGCGCGAGGAAACGGGCTCTCCCGACTCAATGTACGCGCGCACGATGGCGGAAAGAATTTGCCGGTTCCGTTCGCTGTGTGGTGTGGAATGTGTCATCGCTCAACCGCTGATCATTCCTTCCTTATCATTCATTTTAAGCGCAAGAAACGCAGCCGTCAAACTCGATGCGCCGAAGATGTGCACTGCTGCTCGTGGAACGAGAAAATGAACACGCCAATTTCAGAGATCTCCGAAGCAACGCTCAATGAAAAAAACGACGTTTGGCCGGACGAATCTGTTTTTCGCTCAGCTATGATCAGCAGTATCGATCTGCGCACGCTGCAGGCGGTCTGAGTAGTCGATATAGAGCGTCTTCCATTCGGAGTAAAAGTCGACGGCGGCCGTTCCGGCCTCTCGGTGGCCGTTGCCGGTGTTTTTGGTCCCGCCAAACGGAAGCTGGATTTCAGCTCCGATGGTGGGCGCATTCACGTAGACAATCCCGGTTTCGAGATCCCTCATCGCCCGGTAGGCCTGATTCACATCCCGCGTGTAAATCGAAGCCGAGAGGCCGTAGTTTACTTGGTTTGCGATGTCGAGCACCTCGTCAAAGGAGTCGAATGGAAGCAATGCCACGACTGGGCCGAAGATTTCTTCCTGAGCGATGCGCATCGCGGGGTGAACGTCGGCAAAAATCGTGGGCTCGTGGAACCATCCCTTGGCAAGATTGCCAGATTCGGCGCGATGTCCTCCGACAACGAGCCTTGCGAGCTCGTTCTTTCCGATCTCGACATACTTCATAACGGTCTGCAATTGCGTTTCGTTGATCAGCGGTCCAATTTCAGTTTCGGGGTCAAGTCCGTCGCCGATTTTGAGTGACCTTACGCGCTGCGCGAAGCGATCGAGGAACTCCCTGTACACTTTCTTGTGGACGGCGACGCGGCTAGCAGCCGTGCAGCGCTGTCCGCTCGTGCCGAACCCTCCCCACACGGCGCCTTCGATGGCGAGTTCCAGATTTGCATCATCCATAACGATAATGATGTTCTTCCCGCCCATCTCGAGATGGCACGGCTTGAACGAAGGTGCGCAAGCCTGGCTGACGAACCGGCCCGTCTCGGTAGACCCTGTAAAACTCACCGCCGCAACATCTTCGTGAGCAACGAGCGGCGCTCCTGCCTCAGGTCCCATTCCGTAAACAACGTTGACGACTCCGACGGGCAGACCCGCTTCGATCAGAATTTGCACCAGGTTGTGCGTCGAGAGCGGCGTGTCTTCGGCCGGCTTGATCACCACGGTATTGCCGCAGATCAGAGCGGGCATGATCTTCCAAGAAGGAATGGCCATCGGAAAATTCCACGGCGTAATCAAGCCGACTACGCCCAGCGGAACCCGTACCGACATGGCGGATTTGTTCGGCAACTCCGAGGGCACGGTCTGGCCGAATAATCTGCGGCCCTCGCCGGCCATGTAATAGGTCATGTCGATGGCTTCCTGCACATCGCCGCGCGCTTCCGACAGCGGCTTCCCCATCTCACGCGTCATATCCCGAGCAAGATCTTCCTTACGCTTCACCAGAATTTCGGCCGCACGGTAGAGAATTTCCGCTCGCCTGGGGGCAGGCAGGAGCCGCCATTTCGCGAATGCCCACTTTGCCGCATCCACCGCATCATTCACGTCTTCCTGAGTGGAATCCGGGAAGATCCCGATCAGTTCCGAATGATTGGCGGGATTACGGTCCTCAAACGAGCGCCCAGAGCGCGCCTCAACCCACTCTCCGTTGATGAAGTTCTTGTGAAACTTGGGAACGGCCACTGTCGCCATGTTGCCTCCAGAAGGTCTTCTAATGGGAGGTCCGCTGCACAAGCAGGAAGACTGCGGACGAAATTGCCGCACGAAATCTGAATGTAGCAGAGGCACCGGAACGCGTCAAACAGAGCTGCGCGTCCGTTTCCGACAAGCTTATCAGATGGTCGAAGGTGATTAAGGATTGGTACAGCGAACTGTGCTCACATGTTTTGTGACCAAGTCGAGAAGGTAACATCGCCTTCGTTCATCTGTGGCGAGGATTTTGTTCTGAACCAACTCCAGATTGGAAATGTACACCCATTGATTGTCTTCCTCACCTTTCCAGAAATATGGGTGAACTCGAAATATTTTGGCTCTCCAAAGTTCACTACTAGTAGCGGCGTCGGTTGCAACCACCCATGCTAACTTGCCATCGCCATGTGCCGAATACTCAGTCCCATCATAAATAACCGGGTTGACAGTCGGAGGCGGAACTCTTTTCGCCCACAAGGTCATTGAACTTGCTAAGACGAAGAACAGCGCAAGCTAGCCTGATTTCATGCCGTGATTTTACACCGGCGATGCGGTTGCATTCATCTTTTTACACTGAGTCTTGCTGCCTGTCATGGAACGGTACTAATTTCGATCAAAGTGGCCTCAAGTCCTGTTAAACGCCGTCACTATCAGACGGAGCTTCTTTTTGAGTCTGAGCAGAAATTTGCGGTTAGGAAGTTGATTTGATTGCGGTTGTTGTCGTTTGCGGCGCGAAAGCGTCTGTCTACATCTTCTCCGGCAGGGGCACGGCCAGTGCCTTTAGGATCTTTGCCTGGTTCGCGCTCGGCTGCGGTAGTTTCGTCAAGGTCGTTTTTTCATCCACCTTGTATTGCATCAAGCACAGACTGGCGAGTGAGGTCAACGCGTCGCGCAATGTGATGGCGTGCGGGTTGCTGTCCGTCGTTCCGAACTGTTCTCGCAACCGCCGCTCCATTTCACGACTCAGTTTTAATGCCAGCATGCAACAAAACACGTGGCCTCGCGTGCGACTTTCCTTGCGCACGAACAACGGCCGTACTTCCAATAGCCCGGTCTTCATGGCGCGAAA
>Ga0210400_10002740_pt1 | contig 15983 bp, 13 predicted proteins | sample IncBWH26MmetaG_FD_155456 | JGI IMG/M metagenome (GOLD analysis project Ga0210400, IMG submission 155456) | Forest soil microbial communities from Barre Woods Harvard Forest LTER site, Petersham, Massachusetts, United States - Inc-BW-H-26-M | ecosystem: Environmental > Terrestrial > Soil >... | reverse complement strand
CAACCAATTTCGACAAAAAATTCCACGCCTTCGATAAATCCACGGGTGAGCTGCTTTGGGAAGCGACCCTCCCCTTCTCCGGCAACGCCACTCCCGCCACCTATGAAGTGAACGGCCGCCAATTCGTGGTTATCGCTGCAGGCGGCGGCAAAGATCCCAAGTCGCCCTCGGGCGGCGTCTACGTCGCCTTTGCTCTGCCTCAGGAATCACCAAGCACAACCTCCATCTCGGGGCCGGAGCACTAGTCCTTGACTGCCCGAAAAGTGGCCTACTTGTTTTTCAGCAGCGTACTGAGCAAATTGGCGAGCTGTGACTCCTGCCGCAGAACTGTCTCCTGATCTGCCGCAGCACTGTCCTTTTCGGTCAGTCGCGCGAGCTGTGCCGCCACATTGCGCACAGCCACGTCGTTTGGCACATACGCTCGATCGGCAGGTGTGATCGCCTCCCAGCCCGATTCTGTGCGGCGCAGCTCCCAGCGAACTTTTTCGCGTCGCCGTTTATAGTCCGTTTCTCCACCCGCTATGGTCGCTCGAGAATCAATCTGCAGACGCGCCCATCCGTGGTCCCGTTTGATTTCCAACCGCTCCACGCGGAGTCGCTCGAAGATGACCACCGGCAGCGCCAGTTTTGAGAGGTCATCCGCGCGCAAGACGTTTCCCGAGGCGTTGCTCAATTCGGAAATGCCTTCAGCAACCTGGCTGCTCGTTGGCGGCTTGTTTCCCGCCGCGATGATTATGCTCTGCGGAACCTCAAACGTAGTGGGTGCAACGGCCGATGCTGGCAGTGGCGGCGCACCATACGCGCCCTTCGGTGGCCGATTGGAAGCGGAAACCGCGACAGGAGTTCGCGCTTCAATCACAGGCGCAGTTTCGCGCGGCTTCTTGGACTTTGCAGCCCGTGCGGACGCCGGGGCCTTAAGTGCAGTCAGAATCTCCGCGTTTTCAACTTTGTACCGATAGAAGCGTGGTCTTCCGCGGGACCTCCAGTAAGACCCTTCGTAGTTCTGCGCCTCCAGGCCGGTACTCACCAAGCTGTAAAAACTATGATGTAGCGGATCCACGACAATGCCGGCATGGCCCGGCCACACAATCAAATCTCCCGGCTGCGAGTACTTCACCCGCTCAAAATTTTCGTTCCCTGCGTAGAGTTCGAACGAGCTCGCATACGGGTACTCATAACCCGCGCTGAGATACGTCTGATGAACAAGGTGAGAACAGTCCTGCGCGCCGCGCGCCGGCCGGTCCCGATCCCGCGCGGCATCCACGATGGCCCGCCCCTCTTTAGCGGTCAACAATCGGGAATTCGACCCCGAATCCTGCGATGCAGACGTACCCTGTGCTTGTGCAACGGAGCTTGCATCCAAGCAAGCGCCTGCCAGGCATGCCGTGAGCGCAAGACTGCGCGCCGCTCTCCAATTGAACTCCGTCTGCGATTTGGCCATCGCCCCTTCGTCCTGAAAGTTGCACGGGGATAGTTTCCCCTCCTCTTAGGATCGGTTTGGGACTGGGAGGTGGCAATGGAACTTGCTCTGAGCGTAATGGCCCATATGGCCAGTCGAAGCTGGCAGTCGAAGACAGATGGCTTTTTCTGGCTGAATTCCAGAAGAGGTCTTGAGACTCCAAGGTTCCTTTTAGTTCACCGTAACTTGGACCGTTGTGGAGTGGCTGACGGTGCCCGAAGTTCCCGTGATCGTGAGCGTGTAAGTTCCAGCAGGAGTGCCCGGAGGCGCTACGGTGAGTGAGGCCGTTTTGGTCGTGCCCGCATAGGACGCGGAGATGATGACCGGAGTGGACGTTGTAACGGCGCTGGTGTTCACCGTAAACGTCGCGCTGCTGGCTCCCGCCGCGACAGTCACGGTGGCCGGGACCGTTGCCGTGGACGTGCTGCTGGAGAGGGAAACGACAGCGCCGCCAATGGGAGCTGGCCCGCTGAGCGTTACCGTGCCGGTGGAAGGAGATCCGCCCGTCACGCTCGTGGGATTCAGCGTTAGCGAGGAGAGAGTAAGGGCCGGCGGCAGCACGGTGAGTGAGGCTGTTTTGGTGGCCCCAGCGTAAGACGCGGAGATCGTGACCGATGCAGAGACGGTCACGGCGCTGGTGCTCACCGTGAATGTCGCACTGCTGGCTCCCGCCGCGACAGTCACGGTGGCCGGGACCGTTGCCGTGGACGTGCTGCTGCTGGAGAGGGAGACGACAGCGCCGCCAATGGGAGCTGGCCCGCTCAGCGTCACCGTGCCGGTGGAAGGAGATCCGCCCGTCACGCTCGTGGGATTCAGCGTGAGCGAGGAGACCGTTGGAAGGGGCTGCGGCAGCACGGCGAGGGAGGCTGTTTTGGTCGCCCCAGCGTAGGACGCGGAGATCGTGACCGATACAGAGACGGTCACGGCGCTAGTACTCACCGTGAATGTCGCGCTGGTGGCTCCCGCCGTAACTGTTACGCTGGAAGGTACGCTAGCCGCCCCGTTGTTGCTGGAAAGCATTACCTGCGCGCCGCCAGCGAGTGCCGGCCCGGTCAGTGTCACCGTGCCAGTGGACGATTGCATGCCGCCAGTCACACTCGTGGGGTTCAGTGTCAGCGAAGAGAGCGCTGGAAGGGCTTGAGGTACGACGCTGAGTGAGGCCATTTTTGTCACGCCAGCATACATCGCGGAGATCGTGACCGGAGTAGAGCTGGTCACGGCGCTAGTGCTCACCGTGAATGTCGCGCTGCTGGCTCCTGCAGCGACTGTCACGCTCGCCGGGACCGTTGCCGTGGATGTGCTGCTGCTGGAGAGGGAGATGGCTGCGCCGCCACTGAGAGCTGGCCCGCTCAGCGTCACCGTGCCAGTGGAAGATTGCGCGCCGCCAGTTACACTCGTGGGATTCAGCGTGAGCGAGGAGAGGGTTGGAGGGGCCTGAGGCTGCACGGTGAGTGAGGCTGTTTTGGTCACACCAGCGTAGGACGCGGAGATCGTGACCGCAGTGGAGCTGGCCACACTGATGGTGCTCACCGTGAACGTCGCGCTGCTGGCTCCCGCCGCTACAGTCACGCTCGCCGGGACCGTCGCGGCTGTGGTGTTGCCGCTCATAACGGAGACGGCCGCGCCGCCGCTCGGAGCTGGCCCACTCAGCGTCACCGTGCCGGTTGAAGGAGACCCGCCAGTCACACTCGTGGGATTCAGCGTTAGCGAGGAGAGAGTAAGGGTCGGCGGCAGCACGGTGAGGGAGGCTGTTTTGGTCGCCCCAGCGTAGGACGCTGAGATCGTGACCGACGCAGAGGCGGTCACGGCGCTAGTGCTCACCATGAATGTCGCGCTGGTGGCTCCGGCAGCGACAGTCACACTGCCCGGGACCGTTGCGGCCGCGGTGTTGTCGCTCATAAGGGAGACGGCCGCGCCTCCGCTGGGAGCTGGCCCACTCAGCGTCACCGTGCCGGTTGAAGGAGACCCGCCTGTCACGCTCATTGGGTTGAGCGCTACTGCGGAAAGCGTGGCGGAACCCGTCGGCGCTACGCTGAGTGAGGCTGTCTTGGTCACGCCAGCATAGGAGGCAGAGATGGTGACCGATGTGGAGGTGGTCACGCTGCTGGTACTTACCGTGAACGTCGCGTTGCTCGCTCCAGCAGGGACAGTCACGCTCGCCGGGACCGTCGCAGCAGCGGTGTTGTCGCTCAAAAGGGAGATGGTCGCGCCGCCGCTCGGAGCTTGTCCGCTGAGAGTCACCGTGCCGGTTGAAGGTGACCCGCCGGTCACACTCATTGGGTTGAGCGCTATCGAGGAGAGCGTTGCGGAACCCGGTGGCGGTGGCCCGCCGTAGCCGCCGCAAGCGTAGCTGAAAAGCGAAAGTGCGAAGAGTCCGGCGGCCGCAGCGAGACCAGGCCGTTTGGGAAGAGCGCGGCCCAAAGTGAAAAACAACAGCAAAACCGCAAGCCCGGCGAAACATGCAGCCAATGCCACCCATGTAGGCATCGGAGGCGCATATCGCGGCCAGCTCAATGGCGGCGCCAAGACTCGCGTCATCGTCGACAAAGTCACCGTAGCCGTCGCAACGTTCTTCCCGTCCAGCGGTGTGGACGTTGGCGATACCGTGCATGTCGACTGGGGTGGCGCGCCCGTGCAAGTCCACGTCACAGTCTGAGTGGAGCTATGCAGCGGTGTAGCAGAGGCCGTGAAGGTCGCCTGCTGTCCCGCAGTAATCGTCGCGCTGGGTGGCGCCGCAGAAACGCTGAAGTCCGGTGAACAACTCGCCGTAGTAGACACTGACGCGAGAGTCGCACAGAGATCCAGCCGCCCGTGGCCCATGGTGGTGTCCGCCAGCGGAACCGCATGCGCCACCGCCACAGCGGCACTGGACTGATTAATGGCGGCATTTAGGCTGTGCAGCAACGCCGATCCGCCCGAAACGAACGGCGCGCTGAACGACGTTCCCCATCCCGCCGCATACGTGTTGTACGGGTACGTACTCACAATCGCTTCGCCGGGAGCCGCTACCCACACGATGGAGTTTCCATAGTTCGAGAACGACGAGCGTGCGTCCTGATCGGTCGTTGATGCCACGCCCATCACATCGGTTTGCAACGCCGCGGGATATACAATTTCCATCTTCCCGTCGTTGCCCGCAGACGCCGCGCAAATCACGCCGCTCTGCATCGTATAATCGAGGGCTTTCTGCAATTCCGTCGATGGTGTCGTGATGTCGAAACTCATGTTGATCACGTTGGCGCCGTTCTGCACGCCGTAATAGATCGCGCGCAGAATGTCGGAGAGCGAAGCTGTCCCATCCGAATGAAACGCCTTCAAGGGCAAGAGTTTCGCGGTCGGAGCCACCAGGTGGATGACGCCCATCACCATCGTGCCGTGTCCAAATGCCGCATACGGGGTTCCATCGAGCACTGCCGCCGTGGACTGGTCCAGCACCGCCGCCGTGGACTGGTTCACCTTCGCTGGCGAGCAAGTCGGGCAAGGGGGAGGCGGACACGTCATGAATGGACATGGCGAAGAAGAAATATCGTTCAACTCGGAGCCACCAGGTTGGTTCCGCGTGAAGTCGTAACCTAGTAGCAGAACCCCTTGCAGCGCGGGATGCCCGGGATCCACTCCCGTGTCGATGTCCGCGACAATCCCCGTCCCCAACACGTTGAACGTCTTTTGCGTATCCTGGACTCCCACAATCGACGCCGCAGGTTGATTGACGTAGCCGTCCCATGCACTCGTCGTGGAACCCGCAGGGTATGGCACCAAGGTTCTGTTCGACATCACTGTGGCTGGAATCTGCGTGGGGAGAATGTTCAGGCCACCGACCAAACTCAGCAACTGATTGACCTCAGCGTCCACGAATCCCGTCAACCCACCTAGCAGACCCAGAAAGTTCTGCAAGGGGAGCGGCGTGGTCACAAGGAAGACTTGGCCAAGGGTGCCATCAAGCGCGCCGACTATGGTGCAGGTCGTTGGAAGGAGACAGAGAACCTGGAGCGCCGGGAGCCCCCCCGTCGTCCGAATGATCACCCCGGTGTCCGCCCGTGCGGGCGTGGCCCATAGCAGCGCCACTAACGCGCCAGCCAGCCACATTCTACGCTTCATGGCTTGGCGCTCCTTCCCAATCCGCACCTACGCCTCAGCGCCGCGCCTGGCCGCACGGAATCTGCCCCCATCGAGGGCTTTTCCTTTGCGTCCCGGAGGGATTCCTTCACACTTCTGTACATCTTCCCTCTCCCAAGCCTCATCCTTAGATCCGAACACCCCGGATCCAGCATTCGCGGAAAGACCGGCTCCAGCCCTGCCTCTGAGGGAGGCACGCCCAACCAATAGCTAGTCATCCGGCCTTTCCTACCTAAATGGGGGGAGAACGGAAAAAATAATAGAGGGGAAATACAGCAAAGTGCCCTCAGGTAAATACCCTATTTCAAGCCTCCTGGTCATCGCTAAGGAACGAATCCCTACGATATCCGAGGCAAGGGGACCCTGCCGCCGCATCGTCGATCAGCTACACCCCGCCGCCGATCGCTATCTCGGCCAACTAGACGCCGCCGATGGCCTGTTTGAGCACGTCTCGCGAAATATTGGCTCCGCTCACCACAAGCACCACGTGATCGCCGCAGCGCACGCTGGACTGCGCTAGCGCCGCCGTGCTCGCCGCCCCAGCCGGCTCCGCCAAAACGTGTTCTTCCAGAAGTAACGTCTCAATCGCGCGCAGCAATTGATCTTCACTCACCAGTACCACGTCGTCGACGAGGTTCTTCACGTCGCGCACATTGGCCGCCTCCGGCGTTCGCGTCGCCAGCCCATCGGCAATCGTGTCGCACGTCTCGGTGCCCACCACTTGGCCTTCCGTCCAGGACAGGTAGTACGCCGGAGCGCGCTCCGCCTGCACACCGATGATCTTCACTTGCGGCGCGATCTGTTTCGACGCCGCCGCGATCCCGCGAATCAACGCCGTATCCCCCATGGGCACAACGAGTGCACTGGTCTCGGGAAGCTGCTCCAGGATTTCACAGCCAATCGTCCCCGGACCGGCCGGCAAATCCGCGTCTGTAGCGTCGTTCAAGAAAAACACGCCCGCCTGCCTCGCATATTCTGCCGCCAGCGCGAACGCCGACGCCGGATCGCTGTCCTTGCTCTCCGTGATGGCCGCCCCGAGGGTCACGATGCGCCCACGCTTCACCGGATTGCAGTTCGCCGGCAAAAAAATCCTGGCCTTGATACCAAACTGTTTGGCCGCAGAAGCCACCGCCGCTCCGTGATTCCCGGTGCTGCAAGCCACCACTTCCTCTATCGGCCCGCTTTTCAATCTCTGCGCCAGTGCCCAAAACGCGCCCCGCACTTTGAACGATCCTGTCGGCAGCTCCGTTTCCAATTTCAAATAAACGTTTCTGCCCGTAGCTTGGCTCAGGAATGGCGCCGCAATCAGCCGCGTCGGCGCGAAATACTTCGTCAGAAATCTTTGCGCCTCACGAATCGCTGAAATATGCGGAATAATTTGCGGACTCGCCTGACCTGCCGAGGGGTTCATCCAGCCACCGTTGAAGCCGCAGTCTTTTGCGTCCTCGCCTCTAGCCACAATTCCATGAAAAGGTTCCTGGCTCACCATAATACTCTGGATTTGCGCGAGTTCCAGTGATTGCGCACTTCGCGGCGTTGACTTAGTCGCCCGCGCAACCTAATATGCCCTCAAGGATAGGTCCCCTCCGCATGATTGGCCAAACACTCGGCCATTACCGCATCCTGGAAAAGGTTGGCTCCGGTGGAATGGGCGTGGTCTATCGCGCCCGCGATGAGCAACTCGAGCGAGATGTAGCGCTCAAGGTTCTGCCGTCTGGTACCCTCAGCAACGATGCCTCCCGCAGGCACTTCCGCAACGAGGCCCTGGCACTGGCCAAGCTGAACCATCCAAATATTGAAACGGTCTATGAGTTCGATACCCAGGACGGGATGGATTTTCTGGTCATGGAATACGTCCCGGGCAAAACCCTTGCGGACCGGCTAATCGGCGGTGCGCTGCCAGAAAAAGAAGTCATCGCCCTGGGGATGCAGATTGCTGCCGCATTGGCCGAGGCCCACGAGCACGGCATAGTGCACCGCGATTTGAAGCCCGCAAATATCGCGTTGACGGAGAAGGGCCAAGCCAAAGTGCTGGACTTCGGCCTGGCGAAACTGCTGCGGCCGCCGGACGAAACGACCGCCGACAGCTTATCGAGCACGCACGGGGCTGCGGGCACGCTGCCCTATATGTCGCCGGAGCAATTGCGGGGCGAGCAGGTGGATGCTCGCTCGGACATCTACACGATCGGCGCGGTCTTATACGAAATGGCGACTTACCGAAGGGCCTTCGGCGAGCCCCTGGCTTCGCGGCTCATTGATTCTGTGCTGCACCAGGCTCCCGTGCCGCCGCGCGCGCTGAACCCGCGGATTTCCCCGGAGCTCGAGCGCATCATCCTCAAGTGCTTGGACAAGAATCCCGAACAGCGCTACCAGTCGGCCAAAGAACTGCTCGTGGACTTGCGGCGACTGGAGCAATCCGCCTCCGGGGAGCTTGTAACGCCAGCTCCACCGCCAAAGCGCTGGAGCAGGGGCGCGAAGCTGGCCGCTTATGGCGTGGCGGCGCTGGTGGCGCTCGCCGCAATGCTAACGGCGATCTACGCCGGAGGCTGGCGCGACCGATTCCTAGTCCGCCCACAACCCGCGCAAATTCGTTCTATAGCGGTACTCCCACTTGGAGACCTTTCCGGCAATCCACGGGAAGACTATTTCGCGGATGGTGTGACAGAGGCATTGATCACAGAACTGGCGCAGATCGATGGACTGCGCGTGATCTCGCGCACTTCGGTGATGGTTTACAAAGGCGCTAGGAAACCGCTGCCGCAGATTGCAAGGGAACTGCAAGTGGATGCCGTCGTGGACGGTTCGGTACAACGCTCGGGAGACAAAGTACGAATTAACGCTCAGCTGATCGAGGCTTCGACAGACCGCCATCTATGGGCAAAGAGCTACGAGCGAGATCTGCGCGACATTTTGACGGTACAGAGCGCGGTAGCCAAGGCGATCGCCGATGAAGTTCAGATTAAGTTAACGCCGCAAGAGCAGGCCCGCCTAGCCAAGCCTCGCCAAGTGAATCCCGAGGCATTCGAAGCATATCTTGCCGGCCGTTTCTATTGGAACAAGAGGACAGCTGAGGGATTAGAGAAGAGCATAGCTTATTTCCAGCGCGCCATCACCAAGGATTCCAACTACGCTCTCGCATACGCGGGTCTAGCGGATTCTTATCATGTGCTCCCTGAGTTGTCCGCCGTCCCCGTCGAAGTGGCTTTCCCGAAGGCCAGATCGGCGGCACTCAAGGCGCTCGAAATTGACGATTCCCTCGGCGAAGCTCATTCCGCTCTCGCGAATGTCGAGGAGGACTACGACTGGGACTGGAAAGGGGCTGAGAAGGAGTACAAGAGGGCCATTAAGCTGAGCCCAGGACACGTACTGGCACACGCCTCGTACTCGAATCTCTTGTTCGAACTGGGGCGGTTGCCGGAAGCCCTCTCGGAGGCCAGAGTCGCTCAGCAACTTGATCCACTCTCAGCCATTGCGAACGACAATCTTTCCGGCGTCTTGTATTACGCCGGACAATACGACGAAGCTGTCGAGCAATGCCGGAAAACGCTAGACATCGATCCCTTGAGCCCTCAGGCGCACCGTCATTTGGGGCAGGTCTACGTCCAAAAGCAGTTCTATGGGGAAGCGGTTTCAGAGCTGAAAAAAGCGATGGAACTCTCGGGCGGAAGCTCAGAAGCCTTAGCGGAGCTCGGGTACGTTTTCGGTGTCTCGGGAAAGAAAGACGACGCCCGTCACGTATTGCTGGAGCTCAAGTCCGCCACTGATGCTTCCGCTTACCGGTTGGCCATCGTATACGCGGGCCTCGCGGAAAAAGAGAAGGCACTGGAGGCATTGGAGGAGGCGGTGAACCGCCGGTCCCCTGGAGTGGTGCATCTAAAGGTTTCGCCGCTGTTTCAAGATCTCCGCTCTGATGAGCGATTCCAAGAGTTGCTAATTTACATGGGGCTCACCGATAGAGCCCGCAACGGAAAACCTTAATGGATGAACACTCTCATCCTGGGCTCGCTTGAGACGTTTGCTGACGAAAAAACATCGCAAGACATCATTAGCGGCCGTACCAAGCCAGGCCGAACAGACTTCCCGGCAGGTTGCTTAGTAAGTCGCAAGCCCACGCGAGCAGCTTCTCAGTTCGAAGGGGGTGATGTGCGGACCTTTTGCCGCGCATGAACTCCAGCAGTGCCGGGTTGCTTCCGAAAACAGATTCAAGTTCTTGCAAAGTAAATTCGGGCGGCTTCCTCTTTCCAAGCACATCGAGAGCCTTTTCTTTTCCATCTAGAATGCTTTCTTTCAGATTTTGCGTATCCATGAATTTATCTTTGTCGACCCTGAAGCTATCTGGAACTTCCATTTCATTCCAAACTACAAGCCGCCCGATTTTAGGGTCGTCCGTGTCGCTTAGGACGAGCGTCGTGGAATGATCATTGTCCCTCAGCAAGGCAAAAACTGTACGATCACGGTTGTAACTGAACATCGCATTGTACAACTTATGAGAATCCAAACTAGCTTGGATAATTAGTGCTCGATCCTTATCTTCGATAAAATCCTGCGCTTCCAGCTTCAGCACCCCTGCTTTCAATCGTCCTTCAAGGCGCAGGGATCCGGTTCCACCCTCGAATTCTCCACTCGCGGCACCGGCGGGGTTTTGCATGTATGCCATTCCAGGTTTGACAAGGCCGAAGGCTAATCCAGCGGTTGTGGTCTTGATGAAGTCGCGACGTTCAAATCTCATTGGTTTTGTCCTCCTTCGTTCGGAGTCCCAGAACAATTTCAATGTGTCAAGCTCGCTGGCTTTACTCGTGTTCAGGATCGCTGCTGACACTTAGAGGCAAGTCGAGCCTTTTAGGAAATCTGCCTTTTGCCGGCGCAGTCTGGCGTCGTCAAGCGAAAATCTTCCTCGCACGGCGGTCGTGAAATCCCGTCCCTACCCCACGCCTGCCTGGCGTCGTTGCACCGCATGGCATAGCTCCGATCATTTAGCGGAGTAAACAACACAACGAGAACCAGCAGGGTCGGGAGTGTGATTTGCTTCATGACTTTTCCCCTTAGGTTCCTGGGAATTCGGAGGGGCCGTTGTGCGCTTTGTACAACAGCGCCTGATTGAAGTCAATCACGTAATTTCGGGGCAACACAGGGTGTGCAGTTCAAGGCACAGGTGCACTCGCTAAGCCCTATTAAGCTAAGTCCCACCAAAAATTCAAGGATCCGCCACACAACCGTAACGAAGGTTTGCGATTGTCCTAGGCGGAGTGTCGGTACTTGAGGTGTCGGCCAGGGCTGGCAGTCTGCGAGCGCGATTACAGACCGCCGTAATGAAAAAGCACAACTTACAGATTAACGCGCTCGGGCCTCTAAATTGCAGCGTCGCGGCCAACAGCTCCTATGAGCTGTACGAATCGGATCCATGAGGCGGCGCTTCATGAATGAAAGAGTCGGATTGTGCTTGTTGCTGATCCAGCCGCTGGCAAACGTTGCCGTTGATAACGGCCTTACCGACGGCGGCGCCCAAGTTGCCCGGTACTCAGATGCGCTTTCGGATTCATCGGGATCCGCTTTGAAATCTCAGCAGGAAAAGGAGTCACACGTATGCAAGTCAATTCACACAGAGCGCCGGGGGCGTTTCTGGCCTTCTTCGTTGCTCTCTTCTCCCTGGCCCCTGTCGCGGCGGGACAGAATGTCACCTACAAGCCTTACATCCAGCCGGGCGACAACGGCTCATTCGGCCCGAAGGATCAAATGGTAATCGCTTGGCAGACGGATGAAGCGTCGCCGAACCCGGGCGCTTTCACGGTGCAGTTCGGCACGAGCGTTTCTTATGGCCAAACCGTGACGCCTCAAGGACGGGTGGTGGATAATTACCTGTCCGCTGATCCCGCGCTCCCCGTGCCGCCCACCGCTTCCGGCCCGCACTCGAATTATGCCGCGGTCCTAAAGGGCTTGGAATACAACACCACTTATTTTTATCAAGTGAGTGGTCCAGGTATGCCGAGCGGCGGCTTCTCAGCCCATTTCCACACCCGCAAACGCGGTGACGAATTTTCATTCCTAGTGCAGGGAGACGAAGGCTTCTTTCCCGTCGAACCGAATTCAAGTCCTCTGCGGATCGCCGACTTCGAGGCCCGCATCACCCACCTGATGTACAACGTCCATCACCTCGAAGTTCCCGGCGTGCCCGAGCTCCCCAAGCCGGACCTCGCGCTCAACACCGGCGACAACGTTTATAACAATGGCGCGGAAGGCAGCTATCGCGACTACTGGTTCCCCGTCTGGAACAGCGACGTGGACTCCAATGAGGCCGGCGCACCCTTCATTCGCAGCATTCCGTTTTACATCGTCGTCGGCAATCACGACATGGGTGCTACCGGCGTGAACGCCAACATGCTAGGCAGTGACAGCGCGGGCCGTTTCACCGGGAACACCGATGGCGGCGACGCGTTGGCGTACTTTAACAACTACTATTTTCCGCTCAATGGGCCGCCGGGAGTCGATACACAATTCACGTGGAACGCCGATACCGTCACGCCCAACGGGATGATCTTCAGTTTCAAAGGCACGTCTTACACTTCGCCCGCGGCTATCGCTGCTTACCGCGCTTCCACAGCGGTTGACTCCGGCAAGGGCGCCAAGCAACAAATCGACCACATGCACAACTTTTCGTTCGACTCTGGCAGCGCCCACTTCGTGTTTCTGGACGCCAACCCGCACCTGTTCGATGGGGTGCTCGACGGGCCAGCCATAACCGCGGCCCCGCAGCTCACCTTTCCTCCATATCCGTCGGTGCTTCGCGATTGGCTGATTCATGATCTTGATTCCAGTTCGCAACCGTGGAAATTCGTGGTGTTTCACCAGCCGGCGTTTTCTTCTGGGAATGCTACGGTCCGGAATAACCAAATGCGTGCGGCCGCAAAGTTCCTCGAGGACCATGGCGTGAATATGGTTTTCAATGGGCACGAGCACAACTACCAACGCACATTTCCCATCCGTGCCAACGCCAACGTCGCCGCTGGGCCTTCGACGCCAGGGCCCGCGGCCGTGTCGATTGACACTTCGTTCGACGGTGTCACGCAAACGGTGCCAGATGGCGTTCTGTACATTGTCGAAGGCGCTGGCGGAAATCGTGATTTCGACGGCGACCTCAATCCCGCCCGCGGTTCCGGCTTGGGTATCGACCAAGACGATTCGGCGACCGGCCGGGGCACACTCGGAACCTTTATGTTCCCAAATGGACCCGCATCGTGGCTCGACACGAACCTGACGAGCATCTCGATGTCGCCGGTGTTTTCTGCTGCGGGCAGCGGTCCGAAAATCACGGCGAAGTTCAAGGCCAAGGTGTTCTCCTTCGCTGACGTGATTGTCAGAGACAACAAACTCACGCTCTACCAAATCACGGAACCGCTGACTTCGTCGTCCTCCGCAACCTCGTCCAACCCAGCCCCGTTCGGGACGGATGTGAACGGAACGCCCCTGAATGACCCTATCCCCGACACGCTAGTCGATCCAGCCACAGGCAACGTTGTCTCGGCGCCAGCAACGGGACCTTCCGCGCTTCTCGACAAGTTCGTTGTGACCAAGCCGGACCTTTCCGAGCGCTTGCGTGTTCGCCTTTCCGCTCCCGACTCTGTAGTCCCAGCCGGGCAACTCACCTACACCCTGACCGTGCACAACGGTTCGTCGCATGGTCTCAACGGTACCCAGGCCGTATTTGAGATTCCCAGCGGCGTAACCTTTGTCGCCTCTCCCGACGGCAACGCAACCCAAGTGGGCAACCAAGTCGTAGTAACGATCGGCCGGCTTGATCCCGGCAGCAGCGCCGTCGTCCATCTCCAGAACCAGGTCAACGCCGAAGCCGGCTCTGTGCTCACGGGCACAGCTCTACTGCGGTCCAGCACCGCTCTCTCGGCTCCAGCCAACGAAGTCCACACAACCGTCGGCGGGGATGAATAGCGCCAAGAAAAAAGGGGGACGCGAACAAGTCTGTTCCTTCTTTGTCGCGTTCCCTATTCGTTCAGGTAAGGAACGACCGAAGAGAGATCAAAGCGATTGCTCACAGAAGCGAATACTTCAAGCTGCTTCGACGGTGAGTCGCAGACCAATGGCTTTGGTGATCGCAACCAGGGTGGACAACCTTGGGTTGCCGCGAACCGATAAGGCCCTGTAAAGACTCTCACGCTCGACGCCCGCGGCCTTCGCAACTTTGGCGATACCTCGCGCTTGCGCGACATGCCGCAAAGCAATCAGCAGAACCTGACTGCGCTTACTCCGCGACCTCTGCGTCTCCGCGTTATCTTTATTCTGCCCTCCCGCAGCACCTTTAAGGGTGCTATCATGCCGTCATGAGGTGTGTATGTTCGACATTAAGAAAGACATTCAAGCCATGACCACATTCCGGCGCAATCCGGGAGAATTCATGAAACGCCTCAAGAAAACCAAGAGGCCGCTGATTCTTACCGTTAACGGGAAAGCGGAAGCGGTCGTGCAGGATGCCGAAGCCTATCATCGCTTGCTCGACATCGCGGCGCAAGCCGATGCCGTTGAAGGAATACGGCAAGGGCTTGAGGACGTAAAGAAGGGTCGCATGCGGCCGGCGCGTGAAGTTCTGGAAATGTTCCGCCGCGTCCATGAAATACCTCGTTAGGGTGACCGCCCGCTCCTTGCGGGACGTGGAAGCAATCTACATCCACGTCGAAGAGGATGCTTCCCAGCACGCGTTGGCTTGGTTCAATCGTCTCGCCAATGCAATTTATAATTTGGAGCGATTTCCCTTTCGCGGCCCGATCATTCCTGAAAACAAGAGGCTTCGGCACCTCCTTTTTGGAAAGCAACCTCACGTCTACAGAATTATTTACGCTGTGGATAAACGCCATCATGTTGCGACCGTGCTCCTCATTCGGCATGGCGTCCGACGCGCGCTTTCGGCAAAGTGAGAAGGCTCCCGGGAGCGTTCTCCACTCCCCGCGTCACATTCCCATCCGAGAACGCGTCTAAGCTAGACAATTCAGCGGCTCGCGGCAGCGGCAATTTCCGTCTTTCTGGATTGATTCCACAGCTGAATGTACGGCTCCAAGTCCTTCATCATTTTTTGGAATTGCGGGATGTCCAGCGATTGCGCTCCGTCGCTGATGGCTTTCTCCGGCGCTGGGTGCACTTCCACGATTAATCCATCGGCCCCGATCGCCACGCCCGCCCGGCAAAGCGCCGGCACGAGGCTCCGTTTTCCCGTGGCATGGCTTGGGTCCAGAATCACCGGCAAGTGTGTCAATTCATTTAGCGCCGGGATCGCCGCAATGTCGCACGTGTTTCGCGTGACCGTTTCAAACGTGCGAATTCCACGTTCGCACAAAATCACATCGGGATTTCCGTGCGCCGTGATGTATTCCGCGGACATCAATAGTTCTTTTACCGTACTGCTCAATCCGCGTTTCAGCAGCACCGGCCGCCCGCATTTTCCCAGTGCCTTCAGCAGCATGAAGTTCTGCATGTTCCGCGCACCCACCTGCATCACGTCCGCGTATTTCGCGATCAAATCTACGTCACGGTCGCTCATCACTTCCGTGATAATCGCCAGTCCCGTGGCCTCTTTCGCCTTCTTCAGCAGCTTCAATCCTTCTTCCTCCATCCCCTGGAAATCGTAGGGCGAGGTCCGCGGCTTGAACGCGCCGCCGCGCAGCATTTTCGCGCCGGCTTTCGCCACGCCTTCCGCCGCCTGCATGATCTGTTTTTCCGATTCCACCGAGCACGGCCCGGCCATCACCACGAATTCGGCGCCGCCGATTTCCGTTCCGTTTATTTTTATTTTTGTTTTACCCGCGCGGAATTCCTTGCTCACGAATTTGTACGGCGCCGAAATCCGGACCACGTTGTCCACCTGCGGCATGGCTTCGATGGATTCCATGCATGCCGTCACATCTCCCACGCCGACCACTCCGATCACCACGCGCTCTTCCCCCTCGATGGAGTGCACCTTGTACCCGAAGTGCTCCACCTGTTTGCGTACTTCATCGATCTCTTCGCGTGTCGCGTGCAGCTTCATGGAAATAATCATGGCTCGATCCTCTCGACTTCCTTTTTTCTTTTCCGCAAAACTTTTCCGGACAACACTTTCGCAAAATAAAAAACCCACTCGGCTGCGAGTGGGTCGGATCTTTTTTCCTGCTGAATCCGCTTACAGAAACGCCCCTCGCCACCTAGTTGGGTGGACCGCTAAATCGAAACCAATACGAGTGGGCCATGCAAATCATGGGGATAGTGTATTTCGTCTCTTTCCCGTACACAACAAATTCTTTCGGCATACAGGGTCGTCATTAAATTCTGTGCGAACCTCAGAAAAACAGCACCGCAATGCGATAGCGCGCGAATCCCGATGTCCGATTCGCGCGGCATGCTCCCACCGCCACTTTGCTATAAGGCTCGT
>Ga0210400_10002739_pt1 | contig 15983 bp, 20 predicted proteins | sample IncBWH26MmetaG_FD_155456 | JGI IMG/M metagenome (GOLD analysis project Ga0210400, IMG submission 155456) | Forest soil microbial communities from Barre Woods Harvard Forest LTER site, Petersham, Massachusetts, United States - Inc-BW-H-26-M | ecosystem: Environmental > Terrestrial > Soil >... | reverse complement strand
TACCTTGCCCACTTTGATTTGACCGGCAAGATAGGGAACATCATGACTGCTGTCGGGGCTTCGGGCCTCCCGATCCTGATGGATACGTTCGTGCGTCTCACCAAGTCCCCGGTGGTCAGCATCGCGAAGATCCGAGGCTGTGTCCGGGGCGTGAGCAGCGAGTTCGTCCTCGCCTGCGACATGCGCTTCGCGTCGCGCGAGAACACGCGACTGGGTCAACCCGAAGTCGGGGTAGGTCTGCATCCCGGCGGCGGCGGTGCGGAACGTCTTCCACATCTGGTCGGTCGGGGTCGGGCGCTCGAAATCATTCTTGGCGCGAACGACTTCGACGGCGATACCGCAGAACGGTATGGATACGTCAACCGCGCACTTCCAGACGCCGAACTGGACAGCTTCGTCGACGCGCTCGCGCGCCGGATCGCCTCCTTCGATCGGCGTGCCATCGCCGCCGCGAAGAATCTCATCAACCAGGTCTCGTTGCCGTCCGCCGACCGGCTCCTCGACGCCATCACTTCTTTTGAGACCGCACTGACGTGGCCTGAAGCGCAGCAGCGAATCCAAGCTGTATTAGAGCGCGGACTCCAACGAGACCGCGACTTTGAGAATCGGTGGCCCGAGGTGCTTGGCACGCTGCTTGAGACGTAGCCAGCGTGTTGCGATGCGCACCCTCGCGTTGTGGGCAAACTACCAAACCGATCGCTGTGTTCTTTAAGCAATTTGGAGAAGAGATCGCCCCGAGGATCGTCATAGGGAGTCTGGGCAGCGTGACTCGCCACAGATCAATTCAGGAGGAGATAAATGTCCCAGACTCTACAAGAAAAGAACAAGGCGCTGTTGCTCGAAGGCTTCGATGTTCTCTTTAACAAGCGCGACTTCGCTGGTGCGGAGAAGTATTGGTCACCGAACTACATCCAGCACAGCTCACATATCGAACCGGGCAGAGATGGATTGTTCAATCTAGTGAAATCCCTGCCCGCTGGATCCAAATGGGAGCACGGCATCATGATGGCTGAAGGGGACTACGTGATGATTCATAGCCGCTACTCCAACCCGGACGGCTCCGCGATTGTTGTCGTCGACATTATGCGTATCAAGGACGGCGTGTTCGAGGAGCATTGGGACGTGATCCAGCCTGAAGCAACCAAAGACGAATCCAAGAGCAAGTTCCCCATGTTTGGGGACAGCTTCCCGCGGTGAGGTTCAAATTATTAGTCCGGCGAGAGCCACAGGATCTCACTGACACAAGAGATCTGAACTGAGAGAACGCTTTGAAAATCATCGAAAAAACCGTCGCCCCAGTTCAGCACACCTGCAAGTGGTGTAATGGGAGAGAGGAAAAAATCCTTCCCCCACAAAACATCGATCCTTCGCTTACGCTAATCCAGCTACTTGGTCACTCTGAACTTCTTGTTGCCCTGCAGCAGGGCCTTCGGAGTGGTCACGGTCACGGGGCCTGTGGTCGCCCCCGTGGGCACTACAGCGGTCATATACGTGTTTGACACGACAGTGAATTTGCCCGCAGCCGTCCCGTTAAATGAGACGGCCTTGGTTCCCGTGAATCCCTGCCCGAGAATTTCGACAGTCGCACCGACTTTTCCCGACGTAGGCAGCAAGCTCACAAACGGCTTTAGACCGAGATTCAGGGAGTAAAAAACTCCCGTATTGTGGATGTCGCCGCCCAGATACGTGTCTCCGTATAGGATGCCGTTCGTGTGTTGGATCGGCGTCACCAGGGGGTCCGCGCCATCAGTGGCGTTAAAATCCTCGCATACAGTGAACGTACCCTTCGAGGTGATCCGGAAGAAGGTCCCGAAGCCGTTTCCTTCTTGCTGCGCAGCGCCGTAGAAATTGCCGTCGGTCGCCTGAACTAGGCCAGCGTTGGCGTAGGCCCCGTCGGTGCTCCCATTAAGAGAGTGGAGTTCCGCGAAGGAGCCTTTTGTGGTGATGTCAAACACGTCACCGAAGAGACTGGCGCCGGTGGTGGTTCCATATAGCTTGGCGTCGCTGGCCTGAACTAATCCAGCATAGGGGTAGGCGCCATCGAAAACGTCAAAGGTGAAGAGCAGCGTGAGTGGAAACTCTCCCGACGGCACTATTTTGAAAATCGTACCGTAGTTGAAACCGAATCCGGCCGTCGTTCCGTACAGGTTCCCGTCAGTGGCCTGAACCAAGGGACCAATCGGATAGGCGCCATGGGCCACGTCGAACTGGTACATCGTCGTCAGCTTACCGGAGGGCGTGAGTTGGTAGATCGTTCCAAATGGGCCAGCGCCGCCTTGGTAGGTTGTTCCGTAAAAGTTCCCATCGGTGCCTTCGATGGGCCCCGAGTAGGGAAATTCACCGTCGTTCCCCCCTTCAAAGTTCCACAGAACCGTCAGCTTTCCAGAAGGCGTAAGTTCAAACACGGTCCCGCAGCCGCCGACGCAGGCGGTTCCCGTTCCGCCGTTGAAGGTTGCCCCGTAGAAGTTGCCGTTGGTGCCCAGCGTCAGTCCGCCGGAAGGCTGGCCGGTGGTGCTCGTGAAATTGTAGACGACGGTCAGCTTCCCTGCGGGCGTAAGCTTGAACGCTGTCCCCAGGTTATTCTTACCTCCAAATAGGGTCGTGCTCCAAAGGTTGCCGTCTCGCCCTTGCGCTATGACGCCAACGGCCTGGGGACTCAGCGGGTCCCCCGCATGGTCGCCGAAGTCGTAAATTGCCTTGAAGCCGGATTTGGCGTGGCAGGCGTCGGCATGTGCGCCAGTCGCCAGCAACGCAACCATTAATGCCACGAGCACTATCCAGAGTTTTGACATGCTGAATTGCATTTCGCGCGAAAACCTAACACTCAACATTTGATCTCGCTTTCATAATTTCTCTCCTCAGATATCAATCGCGAACGCGAAAATCTTTCGCATGAAACATCAGATCGCGCTAGCAGGAATAAGTTTCAATCCGCATGATTTTCATATTCAAAAAGGAGGATCCGCTTCTAGTTGCTGAGCGACTCGGCATCCTGATGGTTGCGGGTAATGCTAAAACCGAGACGATAACTGTACCGGCTGTAATGATTGAAGAAGGTAATGAAAGCGTCCTAATCTCCCGTACGGGCCGCAGCCACGATGGACTGCTTGTTGTCTAATTTGGAGGAAGGATCCTGTAACTTTCCACGGTAGCTCACATCCCATGAATGCGCCCAGGTTCTTCGGCGCCAATTCGAACGTGAATAGGAGAAAAATTAATGAACAAGATGATTCGCAGGTTGATGACAATGTGTCTTCTGGCTGTTTCGTTTTCGGCGTTTGCACAGTCTGGTGATGCCATGAAGCCGGACAGCATGAAACGGGACGACAGTATGAAACAGGGCGACAGCATGAAACAGGGCGACAGCATGAAGAAAGACGACATGAAGAAGGACAAAAAGTCCAAGAAAAAGGCGAAGAAGGACGACAGCATGAAGAAGGACGACATGAAGAAAGACGACAACATGAAGCACGACGACAGCATGAAGCAGAACTAGCACCCGCCTGCGTTCTTCAAGTTCGAGTTCAGGGTAGCTGGTGCGGGCAATATCACCGACTACCTTGAGACTCCCTCCTCATACCCGGTTCAGAACCATCTTCGCCGGCTCTTTATACACTGGTGTTGTCGAAGGCCTCCCAATTGCTATCAGGACAAGCTGAGATCAGGCGGTCAGATACTTTGTCATGCAGCGAACGCAAGGGGCATATCCCTGTCGCAGTGCTTCCCGGGCCACAATTGTCTGAATGTGTGTTTTGTCGTGGATGAATGGACACCCCGCGGCGTGAAAGGTTTTCCCATCGGTCGAAACCACGACCAGCATGTCCGGAGGAACCCCGGTTCCGGGTTGGGCGTGCTCCGAACGGAGCTCAGGATGGCTGAAGACCGAAGATCTGGCCGCCTCGAAGCTGCTAGCAACCAACACTGACGCTGCGGCCGCAACCATCCATCCCAGAAAGCCTCGCCGGCCATGAGGCCTATTCTCCTCCTCCAGCCTGTGCTGCAGACGCCGGCTGAAGCCCATCGGCACTTCGAGCATCCTTTCATCTCCGTACAACTGAACGACGTTACGCGTGCCGTCAAGCACGGCGGCGCAGCGCCGGCAGCCGCGGATGTGCGCTTCCATGGCAAGCCGCAGATCTGGTTCGATCCCACCATCAAGGTAGTTCGAAATCTCACGCCAGACTTCTTCGCAGTTGACTACCATGGCTTGGTCCCCTTCTCGAACGACAACTTACTGCTCCAGCTACCGCCGAGCCCCGGCGATAACAGATCGCGCAACATCAGCCGTGCCCGTAGCAAGCGCGTCTTGACCGAGGCACTTGAGATCCCGAGTGCCTTGGCGGTTTCCTCGATACTCAGATGCTGCATGTCGCGCAGGACAAAGACTTCCCGGTACTTTTCTCCAAGCGAACCCAATGCCTCGGCGAGTTGTTGGCGTACCTCTTTTCGCTCCAGAGTCTCAGAGGGGATTTCACGCCAGTCTGCGAAGTCGCGGGGTACATAGTTGCCCTCCTCGTCTTGATGGTCAACGATAGGCTCGATCATGTTGGCGTGCTGTTTTCTTATCCGCATCCGTGCCTCATTGACGGTGATCTGGATTAACCATGTGCTGAACCGCGACTCTGCACGGAATTGCCGAATGTGCTTAAGCGCTTTCAGTACCGCCTCCTGGGCGACGTCCTCGGCATCCGCCTCGTTGCGCAAAATGGCCAAAGCTGCGGAATAAACGCGCCGTTCGTAAGGACGAATCAGCTCATAGAAAAGATCGTGTTCGCCTTCCCGAATGCGCCAGATCAAAATCTCCTCGTTGAACTGTTCGGCTGGATCTGTCAGCGAAGTCGCTTGTCCCGGCATCACTCTTCACCCGCACTCCTGAGTTTTCACCACCGCACATCGGACTACTCCGACGGATATTCCGGGTCCTTCTTCCATCCCGTGAACATGGAGACGAAGTTGTTCCAGCCATGCAGGACCACCATCACCAAATGTCCGAAAACAAACGCCAGCATCGCCCACATGATCAGGAAATGCCAGAGTCGCGCCCAGTGGAAGCCGCCCATCGTCCACGCCAGCCAGGAAAACTGCACCGGCTTCCAGACCGCGAGACCGGTCAGCACCGACAGCACACCCAAAGCAATCGTAGAGGTGTACGCGTGCTTCTGTAGCGGGTTGTAGGACTCCCTCACAGGCGGCTTCGGACCGAAGAAAAAGTAGAGGCGCACCATTGGCCACACTCCCGGCAGGTCCCGTCGTGCAAAGAGTACTTGCTTGTAGTTTCCGCTGAAGACCTGGTAACCGACGTACACCAGGCCGGTCGCGATATAGATCCACATGAAAGTGAGGTGCCATTGCAGCGCGCCTCCCAGCCACCCGCCAAGCGCAAAAGCCTTCGGCCAGTTGAGAAGATCTTTTTGCGGGATCTTCGCTCCGAAGCTCGGAAATGCGCGAAAGATCTGGAACCCGCTGCCGACCATCACGAACAGCGAGATCGCGTTCAACCAGTGGCATAGGCGCACTACAAATGGGTGTTCATAAACCGCCTCGGTTATTTCGCCCGTCTTCATGTCTTCGATTGCGATCATGCGGATTGCCATCGTCATCTCCTCAGATCTACAGGCCATAGAACTCGGAATAGCCCTGATCCTCCCAGTAGCCGACTTTCGGAAGCACATGACTCACTTTGAGGTCGGTGAGATACTTCGCCTGCTTGTAGCCGATCTTGGTGGGAATGCTCAGACGTAGCGGCGCGCCGTGTTCTCGGGTCAGGGGCTCATCGTACATTTCGTAACAGAGCAAAGACTGTGGATGCATGGCAGTGGCCATGTCGAGTGACTCGTAATAATCATCAGCACATTCGACGGTCACGAAACGAGCGGTCGGGTCGGCGCCAATCGTCTTGAGGAAGTCGGAGAGGCGCACACCCCCGAACCGGCCAATCACATCCCATCCTTCCACGCAGACATGCCGGGTATTTTGGGTGACCTTGGGTAGGGCCCGGATTTGCGCCAGAGTGTAATCTCCCGGCCTTTGTACACTACCAGCCACCGTGAGGGTCCACTTCTCGAAATCCACTCCAGGGTCGTCGACGTCGTAGTCGTTGACGGGAAAGTTGGCGAAAGGGGTCAGGTCGGAATCGGCAAACGTCGGCGCCAAGTGTCCGGAGCGGAATAACCTTGCCGATGCCCAATCGCTAAAGCCAAGACCGGCTTTGAGGAGTGGTTTCTGCAGTCGCGGAATGGCAAAGGCGCCCAGTACTACTGCTGGCGTGAGTTTCAACAATTCCCGTCGGCTGATGGTCTTGAACTGGCGGCTATCGGTTCGTGGCGTCATCGGTGCATTCCTTGCAGACGACAAAAGAACCCAGATGAGATTCGCGAATCAACAAAAGGTTACAACAGACCTTGGATACGACACAGGCAGTTCGAGCGCCCTGGCAGACGAATCACCGGAGTCGTGATGCTCGTCACCAGCGTGCCTCAAGCAGTGCGCAAATTACGCTACAACTCACGACATCGGGTTCTGATACCAACATTCGCACCGGGAGGAAAACCGATGCTCTCGTTTCAGTTTCATGTGTATTGAAAAAGATCTCACTGGGTTGTCTCGAAGTCAGTTTGGGACGGCCTCAATCACACTTTGCGGTGCCATCGTCGGAACGATCCTTGTAAGCCTATAGCCAGATGCCGCAAGCAGTGTGCGGAATTCAGTTTCGGTACGTTCCCGGCCTCCGTTCATCACCAGCATATTCAAGTCGAGAAGCTTGCTGAAGCAATTGACACCGTTATCTGGCACAACCATATCCACCAGCAACACCCTGCTATTTCTGGTCATCGCCCTGCGGCAATTTCCAAGGATTCTAATGGCACGATCGTCATCCCAATCATGGATCACACCGCACAGAAGGTAAGCGTTCGCTCCTTGCGGAACCGCGGTGAAGAAGTCCCCGGAAACGTATGAGCATCGTCTGCCCCATGCGTTGTTGCCATGCGGTTGCTTTGTTCTTTCGATTGTCGAAGCCGTGTCGAAAACCGTACCTCTCAGGTCGGGATTGAACTGCAGAATCTTCTCCAAAAGTGAACCTTGGCCTCCACCGACGTCGACGATGGAAGAAATTCCCGCAAAGTCGTAGGCCATCAGAACTGCATAGGCCAACATTGACGCCACATTCGCCATACCCTGATTAAACGCATCCGCGGCGTCGATGTTTTGTCGCAGGTAGGCGAATAAGCTTGTTCCGAAGGTTTTGAGAAAGGCCGAGGACCCAGTCTGAACGCTATGAAGAAGGTTCCCGCACGCCTGGTAGTGAATCTCACCGATAGTGATCACCATCCTTCTAAGAGATGCAGGAGTGTCTGCCCGTAGGCCCTCGGCGAGGCGGGAGAGAGCAAAGCAATCTTTGCCGAGTTGCGAAAAGATCCCGACGCTCGATAACGCCCGCAGCAGACGAAAAAGCGACGGGGCATCCGATCCAGTCGCCGCAGCTAATGCGACATATGACTGGGGCCCGTCTTTCAATAGATCGGCGATGCCGAGCTTAGCCGCGACGTAGATTGCTTGGGATGTCCAATAGCCGGTTGCCATTTGGAATAGCGCAGTAGAAGACGAATGCCATTCCTTCGTTGACGCGACTCTCCCTGGAAATAATCGATCTCGCAGAAGCGGTTTCATCTCGCCCCACAAGCCCATCCGCCTCGCCCGATGGAGAATTCGAAGAAACGGCCAGAATGACAATCGCCGAGCTACCATCTCAGGAGCGCGACCTCCGCAGCCATCCCGGGCCCTAATGCGATCATTACTCCCCAGTCGCCCGGTCGCGGATCGCCACTACGAACGACTTCTTCCAAGACAAACATGACTGTGGGAGACGACATATTTCCGTAGTTCCGCAATACAGTTCTTGAGAAACGCAACTGGGTATCCGCCATGCCGAAATGCTTTTGTACGTTGTCGATCACCTTGCGTCCACCCGGATGAACAACCCAGAACCGAACTTGAGACCGGGAGAGCCCGTGCCGCTGCAGCAATGGCTGGAGTGCCGTCTCAATCATAGGACCAGCCAGGTGTTGAATCGAGGCTCCTAACACAATTCGCAGCTTGCCATCGCGATGTTGAAGTCCAACCTCCTCGATCTGCTCCGTGTCGATGAAGGTTTCAAAGTCGATAATCTTTGGATATTTGCGATTGGCTTGCGGACTGTTGGCAAGCAGGAAGGCTGCAGCGCCATCGGCGCAAATCGCGTTACCGACAACAGTTTCGAGAGTGTTATCGACGTAATAGCAAGCCGAACAAATCTCGACGGCTAGCATTAATGCTTGGCGGCCTGGATTTGCGCGAACGAAATCCACTGCCCGCTGCAAGGTGGGAAGCGCGCCCGCGCATCCAAGCCCGACGATGGACGCCCGTTGTACCCTGTTACTGAACCCCATATGTGCGATGAGCCGACTGCCGACGTCAGGGCACACGTAGCCTGTGCAGGTACAGACTGCCAGGAAGTCCACATCCTGCACGGTGGTTCGGGCTGAACTCACACAGTCCAGAATCGCCTGGCAACCTGTTTTCATGGCGCCGCGCAGATAGCGCTGGTTCAGTTGATCGGAGCTTTCCATGCGATTCAGCGCGCCGTCCAGATAAAAATGGCGGTAATCAATATCGCAATTCAGGAAAATTTTCCGGATGCGCTCGCCCTGGTAGCCGGCCGCATGAAAGCTTTGCTCCTGGGTGAGCCTGACCGGCGGGTACGCGGTTCCGATACTGAGGATCCGAGGATGGCTCACTGGTCCGCCACCAATTCACGGGAGGTCTCAGTGTCGCCCTCGTGATCGGCAGCATCAAGCTCCGCGCCGAGCTGAGATTTTATGCCACGTGTCGCATTCTCGAGTTCAGCTTTAGCTCGGGCCACGTGTCCCAGCACGACGTGTAGCCGCTTTGGTCCCAAGACCACGAGACCGAGCATCAACATGAACAGGATTTCCGCCCCAAAGCCCATGACTCACTCCTTGGTCGGGACTTGGTCATTGGCAATGACGGTTGTTGCGTTGACCGGCTTCTCTTCTTCAGCTTTCATGGCTGACTTGAAGCCGCGAATGCCCTCGCCAATCCCTTTGCCCAGCTCGGGAAGTTTTTTGGGCCCGAACACCAGCAGGGCAATTCCGAAAATCACCAGCAGATGCATCGGTTGAAACAGTCCTTCAAACATACGGCCTCCTTAGATCGAGTGAAAAACAGTTTGAGTAAGAAAATCTCCCCATCACGTCTGTAAAAATTGCGGGCGCCGCAACCGATAACCAGATACAGCGCCCGCTCAGAGACAGCAGGAGAGAGCTTGAAACAAATTAAAAGCCGCGTCGAACCGAATCAGCCTCGACGGCCAGCCGGTTCACCAGCGTAAAGAATGCCCGCGATTGACCAAGGAACAGGAGGTCATCCGTGAAAGCCTTGATAGTGGCTACTGCTCCTCCGTTCTGAGTTGAGGTTGGCCGGATCACGGAGCACTGAGGCAGACTCTTGCTGATAAATTCGCAAGGCTCAGGCAGGATCAGGTTCGTCTGGTCGTGCTCGGAGTGGAGGGCATTGAGATCCGGGAATGTCAGGCCAGTTTCTGGATCTGTCACACCAGCCAAGGGCTGAGATACCGCGTTGCCTGCCTTGTCATGCCAGAGACCGAAGTGATCGATTTCGACTCCGCCGATGCTCACCAGGATGCGAAGGACCTCCGCGTCAGTTGCCTTGAAAGCCAGCGTGGGATACAAGCTCGCCCCACCCTGTTCGATGAACGCAAAGTGAAAGCCCGCGGTGTTTGCGATGGCTTGCATGCGGGCCTCTTGCGGCGTCGCAGGCGGAACCGGTTGCGGCTGGTTGGGAGGAGTGTCGGTGTCGTTCAAGGGAATGGCTGGTTCGTGCTTGATAAGAAATGGTCCCTTGAAGTGCGCGCCTAAGTCGGGGTTCTGTCCGCTGCGATAGCGCGTGTACCAGCTGAGATCGACGTTCAGCTTCATCAGGTTGGTGAGTCTGCCAATGTTCTTGGCGCCCGTCGCCTGGCTGCTGGGCAGCGTCCGGAACACGTCGAGATCAATAGGTTCTACACCCTTGGAGATCAAGTAGGCGTTCAGGAATGCCGCGTGGCTTATCTCATCGTCGGTGTTATCGGCGATGTATTGAGGCATGTCGCCATCGAGATTGCTGAGCGCGGCCATGTAAGCGGGATTGCCTCCCTGGACGCCGCCCAGTTCGTTGTATTGCTGCCACAGATCAGCCTCTATGAGTTCAACTGCCGCGGCGAACCGGAGCAGCGCCGCATCGCCTTTTGACAGCTTGCCTGTGCTGCGCGCGTCCTGCGCATTGCCCTCCGTCGCCAACAGAGCACCAGCCGACAAGGTTGCACTGGCAATCCCCAGGCCCTTGAGAAAAGAACGCCGCTTGACCACACCCTGCCAGTGACGTTGAACATTTTCTCCCGTCGAAGAAGGAGTTGCTTCAGATGAGTTTGCCTCGGACACCACAGTAGATTGAGAATTCTGTTCTTTCATGCTTTACTCCAATTCCTTTCAGTTATGATTGTGTTCCAGCAAGGTGTGAAACTCCGCTAGTCGAGCAATATTCCCTAATTCCAAAATATTTGTCCCGAGAAATAATCTTTTGACATTTCCGCACCGCGCCGTTGAACGTCAAAGGATTGAACGCAAGAGCGCTTACGCGGATCGTTAGCACAGAACCGACTGATTGGATTTCAGCAATCGAGTCTTAATTGCAGAGAACTTGTAAATTTATCTTTAGATAATTGTCACGTTACCCGGCAAGGCCGATCACTCGCGTGAGCTAGACAGCACCCGTTCTGCGTTTGCGCGCCGAATTTACCAGCCAGGCCACTCCGATACTAACGGCGTAGAGCGCGATCATCGGAGCGGCAAAGAGGCACATGTTCAAGATGTCGGTGGTCGGTGTAACCATTGCGGCGACGACGAAAATGGCGAGTATCGAGTACCGCATATTCCGCCACATCCGCCGAGCTGTAATCACCCGCATCAAAGCCAGAAAGAACACGAGAATCGGCATTTCGAAAATCACGCCGAGGCCAACGATAATCGTCAGAAACAATTTCGTGTATTCTCCGATCGTGATCATCGGCTGGAAGCGTTGGCCGTAACCGATTAAGAAGTCCAGCGAGGCCGGGTAGACCATCTTGTAACCAAACAAGCCTCCAGCGATGAACAAACCAACCGTACTGAGTAAGAACGGCAAAACATAACGCTTTTCCTTGCGGTACAGTCCGGGAGCGATGAACAACCACAATTGATAGAACACGAATGGTGAAGCCGCGAATAGTCCAGCGACAAATCCAACCTGCAAATAGAGGTTGAAGGGCTCAGTGGGATTTAAATACACCAACCCGCCGCCGAGTCCGTGACGGCGTAGTGCCCGAATAATGGGTTGTTGCATCAAGCCGAAAATACGGTCGGCATAAGACCAGCATGAGAAAAAACCGACGAGCACTCCGATGATGGAAAAGAGGATTCGTTTCCGCAGTTCCTCCAAGTGAGCCACGAGTGGCATAGAGTCGGTGTCTCCTGCCAGCCGCAAAACAGCCGTGTCAGCCATGCGTACGAACCGTCCCCGGGATCCGTGGATTCCCCGTCCCAGTCTCGATCATCTGAGGATCATTCAAGTGTGCGTCGTTGATTCGATCGCACGAGGATTTCTCTCGGCGCGATGAGAATTCATCGGCGTATGCAAACCAACCCGCTATAAACAGCATTGCAGCCAGCCCGATGAGTCCGTAAGTAGCTAGTTCAAGCATTTCTCACCTTTCCATTCACCGTCCCAACTCTCGTCTTTCAACCCGAACCAACATGTGTCAAGGGCGCCCGGCGCTACCGGAATGGCGCCACATACCATGCGCAGTACGTTCCCACGCCACTGAGCAGAACAATCGCCCACAGCACCAACTCCGTGCGCATCCACCACTTCCAATGTTTGAACCGCAGCCGCTGTGGAAGGACGTTCGTGCCGGCCACAAGGGCGATATAGAGCCCCAGAAGCTCAGCCGTTATGCCCAGAACCGCATGTATTGCCGCGGCCTCGTAATACCATTTATGGAGAACCTTGGACAGCGCCGGCTTCACTTGTTGCTGAAACGACGGCCACATCACCAGTCCGATCATCAGCAAGTTCAAGAGAAGCACCGTCGTCTGGCATATACCATGAGCCTTGTAGCGCCTCTGCCTCGCGAGAATAGCTCCCGAAGCGAGCGCTACTCCCATCATGATTTGCACGACGAGGTTGAGATCCGCCCCGAAGGTAGCACCGGTACCGAGAAAGCCCTTCATTGAAGAGAAAGACAACACTCCTATCATTCGCTCGACTGACAGATCGCTGATTCCTAATAGCCCGCAAACTCTTCCGTCCGAATATCGTCTTCATCTACGCCTGCCTCGCTGAGCGTTCGGCGTGTTGCAGCGACCATCGTTGGCGGGCCAGCGATGTAATAGATCGGGCCTCGCACAATTCCTACTTGTGTGACCAGCATTTCCGAGTTGATGTGTCCCGTCTCCCCCTTCCAACCTCGGTAATTCTTATCCGTGCGCGTTAGGGTCGGAACAAAGCGGAACCTTGGATTTGCACGCTCTAGCTTCCAGAGCGGATCCATGAACGCAGCGTCCTCCAGGTAGCGGTTCGCATAGAACAGAACAATAGGATGGCGAAGTCTCTCCCCTGTTGCGTAAGAGAGCATGCTGAGGAACGGAGCGATCCCGATTCCGCCGGCGAGGAAGACCGCTGGCCTGGCAGTGTTGTTATGGAGGTTAAAAGAGCCCATTGGTCCGTCTATTGTTGCGCCGCTACCAATCGGCAGGATGGATAAGGCCTGCTTGAAAACTGTATTTCGGATGCGCGTGGTGAGTAGAAGGTCTTCGTCGAACGGAGAACTCGCGATGGAGAAGGTATGAGTCAATCCGTTTGACGAACCACCCTCGACACCAGATAGAGTCAAGTCAATATACTGCCCCGCCTGGAACACAAAGCCGCGCGGCTTTTGAAACTGAAATGCCATTGTGCCTTCGGCAACTTCTGTTCGACCTAGTAGTGTACTTTGATAACCTCTCATCACCTATCCTTGTAGTGGTTTCTGTTCCATCAGCCCAGAATCTCTGTAGGTCTCGATTGGCACAGTGAGAATTAACCTCGTCTTCTATAACCGCTGCGGTCGAGGTTTATTCCACGGCCACGCTCAACCACGGTGGAATGATGAGACGCAGCAGACCCAGAACGCTTATCGCCAGAATGCTCTTGCGGGCAAATGGTCCGTTTGCCAGTTGTTAGAAGGGTTCCGAAACAGACCCGACCAGCCAAGGGTTGCAATGCCATAGCCCTTAGTCGGAGAAGGCCCAGTAGCATCACGGCGTTGAATCTGGCTTATCCTTTTTCCCGCCGAGGAGATGTTGGTTGAGAATGACAGGGAATTAAGGAATAGCATTAAATTGATACAGTTCTTGCCTTCTGAATTCTCTGCCATAAAGTCGGTAGTGATGCGGTTGATTCAGTTGCCTCCAGCGTGAGACCCGCCTCGCTGTTGCGTCTGGGCAAGTTTGATAGCCGAAGGGGGTATGTCTATGGTGTATGTCCCGATCGGAGTCTCAATGGCACTGAGAAAATATGTATCTTCAAGATGTTCGAAGTTAAACTGTGCTTTGTCGGATCGAACGTCATCGAAGACCGTAGGGATTACAAACACGCTTTCACCGGTTTCGTAGCTGCTCATCTCAAGTTCTCGCGACCCAGAGATGGGAGCTACACGACTCACCCTGTACGTCCCCGCAGGAAGTACTTTGCCTCCGGCTACGAAGTCGAATGGCACTTTTGTAACGACCGTATCTTCCTCCTGCGCGCGAGCACCTAGCCCCAACCCAAGAACGCAGATCAGCGTGAATAGAACTGTTACATATTGCTTCTTCATTATTTCTCCTTGTTGAAATATTGTGGAATTCACTATTGATAACAGTGCTCGTGAGGTTTTATTCCAAAAGTACCTCGCGAGGCGAGTCATCAACTTGTCTTTGGACGCTGCGGGGACGTGACGAGATGCGCCTGGGATGTCATTTGATTGTCAGTTCTTTGTCGAGATTCGAAGCGGCAGAAAGAGATCGAGCAGTCTAAGATATCGGTGAATCAGACCACTCACTAACAGCCACAAAGCGTGGGGAGGCGGACAGGTCGTAGCTCAGGTCGATTCCATTCGAGAATCGCCGCCTTTGCTGACGCCCTGTCCGTGTTGGGGAGAGAAAGCGAAAGCTTTATTCGACAATCCTGTCGCCTGCAACAACTCAACAGATAACTGCGTTCGTGACGCTCATTGCACAGGTATGTCCGGGCCCCATGTGTTGAGTCCTTGCTCACGATGCATGCCAGTTAGATGCCACGGCCAACGGCTAGGTGCGGAATGGGATGTCACGTAATTGTCAATTTGTTGGCGGGTTTTCTTTGAGCGTGGCAGCAACATCAACGGGGGGCTGTGCGAGCGCGGTGCTCCCACGGATCAGATAGCGTTTAGTTGATCTGCGACCAAACGATGAGAAGGTGGCGCTGCTGGTGCCAGACGTTTATAAAAGATTGACTCTACTTGCGCAGATTCCACTGACTTGCCGAAGTATTTGTTCAGCCGTTCGCGAAGTTGCAACCTAGCTCGCCGTAGGCGCGATTTCACTGCGGATTGACTCAAGTTCAGAGCTTCTGCCGTCTGATCCGTCGAAAGGCCTTCGAGATCTTGCAGCACGAAGACTGCTCGCAGAATGGGCGGCAGCTCTTCTATGGTCTTGATTAAGATGTTTCGTAGTTCCGACGCGCCGTAAAGTTGTTCGGGATTAGGAGCCCAATCGATGACCTCCCGTGGAAGCACATCCTCATCAGTCCCAAAATCCTCATTCAGTGACATCTCTTTTGTTCTGCGTAACTTTCGCAGCTTCATGAGCGACTGGTTCAGAGTTATGCGAATCAGCCAGGTCGAGAATTGGGAATCCCCTCGGAAGTCGCCCAGGTGTTGATAAGCTTTTAGGAAAGCTTCCTGAACCGCGTCTTGGGAATCTTCCCGGTTATGCGTAACGCTCTGAGCGATTCGGAAAAGTTTGCCATCGTATCGCCTTACCAGTTGCTCGAAAGCGGCAACGTCCCCGTTCTTACTGGCCTGGACAAGTTTTAAGTCATCGTTTGTCTCTGCTCGTACTCCGAATTGTGCCGGCTCTGCAGTCATAATCGCTCAACATGCTTTGGAGAACAGCGCTCTGTGGAAGCAATTAGCGCTTCTGAAGATGTGAAGCCGTTCCCCTGCTATCTACGAGTCCGTGTTTCACTGCACTACGACCGTGCCGGTCATCTTTGGGTGAATCGTGCAGTAGTAGGGATACGTTCCCGCCTTGGTAAACGTGTAGGAGAATTTTTCATCCGTGTCCAGCACCTTGGACTTGAACACACCTTCCGTACTGACCGACGTATGGGGAATGTCATCACTGTTTGTCCAGGTAACCGTTGTTCCAATGGGCACGGTGAGCGTCTGCGGCCCAAATACGAAATTGTCGATTTTGACCGCCGCGTTCAACGCCGATGGCTGATTACTCGCCTTGACGCTCGGTGATCCCGCTAGCAGCAGGAGCATCGCGATCATCACGGGCGCGGTTAAACTTGCAACCCACACATTGTTCCTTTTCATTGTCCTATTCCTTTTCTAGATGTGATGTTCTTGCTTGATGTTCTTGGTTTGGACCGAGCCCTGGTCCTCGGAATTCAGTAAGGGCTCAGTCAACTACCTCCAAGCGCATCCGTTGCCTGAAGCCGAAGAGCCCTAACCTCCAAGTGGCGAATCGACGATTGCGAGGCTGCTGCCGCTGACCACATAGTTCACATCGGTGATGCCTAAGACTTGCTGCAATTGCTCGGCTGGCACTTTCATCGGTCCAGCCGACGGAGCGGTCCCCGGCGCAGGTTGCGGAAAAGCGGTC
>Ga0210400_10002738_pt1 | contig 15985 bp, 14 predicted proteins | sample IncBWH26MmetaG_FD_155456 | JGI IMG/M metagenome (GOLD analysis project Ga0210400, IMG submission 155456) | Forest soil microbial communities from Barre Woods Harvard Forest LTER site, Petersham, Massachusetts, United States - Inc-BW-H-26-M | ecosystem: Environmental > Terrestrial > Soil >... | reverse complement strand
CGTGCGGGTGAAATTGCGGCTTTATGCGGTTACTCAGCCGCGTCCAGCCCCTGAAATCAGGAGCAAAATCCTTCGTTCTGCTCCCCTAAGCTGTTGCTTTACAAGATGTTAAGGTACCACAATGGGGACTTTCGGACCGGAGCGCTTTTTGCCGATTTAGTAGAGACAACTCTGGATATGTATGGATATAATGGCGCTGCGTTGCTCCGAAGCGTTGTACAGCAGTACTGCAATACCTGCACCTGCCTGCACTACCTCCGAAGAAAAGCGCTAATTCAGATACAAGGAATGCGTGTACTAACAATGGAACAAGGAACAGTTAAATGGTTCAATGACGCGAAAGGCTATGGCTTTATCAGCCGGGAAAACGGCGAAGACGTCTTCGTTCACTTCTCAGCAATTCAGGCGAACGGATTCCGCAGCTTGAAGGAAGGCCAGCCTGTGACATTCAACGTCGTCAAAGGCCCTAAAGGCTGGCAGGCAGAAAACGTACAATTGCTGTAAATCTCAAGGGAAATTTTTCCCGATCGGGGGCGGCTTCAGCCGCCCCTTTTCAATTGGAAACAGTAGTTAGTCATTAGTACTTAGCCAAATCAAAACCCGCCAGTTGCTGCCTTGCTTGATCTCCCGATCACCGGATCTCCCGATGCCCCGATTCTTCATTGTTCCCACTCTGTTGCTAACGGCGCTTTATTGGCTTCGTAATTCTTGCGGGCTTGCATTAGCCGGCGAATCTCTTCCGCCGGAAGCGGACGGGCAGGGCCGAGTTGACGGGCCACTAAAGCGATCTGGGCATAGTGCTCCACGGTTTCCATCTTCATATAGGCATTCATCAGGTCGTGGCCGCAAGTGACCACGCCATGGTTGGCCATCAGAAGAGCATCGTGGTTGGGAATCAATGGCTTAAGCTCATCCGCCAGATCGGGAGTACCCGGCGTTCCGTAGCGAGCCAAAGGAATCAGGCCGCAGGAGACTACCACCTCGGCCACCAGCGGTTCTTCCAGGCTGATCCCGGCGGCCGCAAAACCGGTGGCCGTGGGCGGATGTGCGTGAACCACGGCCCGGATGTTGGAACGCAAGCTGTAGAAAAGCAAGTGCATCCCCAACTCCGTTGACGGGTGCCGTTTGCCATTCTTTTGCTTGCCGTCCATATCCACCAGAACCAGATCCTCTGGGGTCATCATGCCTTTGGAGATGGAGGTTGGAGTGCAAAGGACAAGGTTCTGGCCCAGGCGCACCGAGATGTTGCCGTCGCACGCAGCCACGTAGCCGCGCTGGTGCAACATTCCCCCAATTCGGCAGATTTCTTGGCGGATACAGCTCTCGTTCTCAACGTCCATCAGACAGGCATTCTCCATGCTTTAAGCTGGAAGCGTGACACAAAAGCAAAGCGGGCGCAAATATAATCCAGAACAGTGCTTGTTTCCGACTTCAATTTTCATCTTCCCGCCGAATTAATCGCCCAGGAGCCGCTGGTTGACCGCAGCGCCTCCCGCCTGTTGCACCTCCGGCGACAGACCGGCGAGTATAAGGACCTTAGATTCATAGACTTTGCTGAACTCCTCAGTCCCCGCGATCTTCTGGTCGTGAACAACAGCCGGGTGTTTCCCGCCCGTCTATTTGGACGGCGTTCCGGGCTTCGCGCGCAGCCTGTAAGTCCGAAAAATCCAGCAGCCCGAGACTTTTTGCAGGGCCAAGTGGAGGTCTTGCTGACCCACCAATTGGGGCAATGGGAATGGCGGGCCCTCGTGCGTCCAGGGCGCAAACTAGGAGTGGGCGAAAAGATTCTATTCGGCTCCAATCGGGAACTCAAGGGGGAAATTACTGCCCGGGGGGAATTCGGTGAACGCACGCTGCGCTTTGATCCAGTTCCTGATTTTTTTGCCGCCGTGGAGGCGTTAGGCCACGTCCCCCTGCCGCCGTACATCAGCCGGGCAGACCGGGCAGAGGATCGCGAGCGTTACCAGACAGTCTATGCCCGCCAAAGGGGCAGCGTAGCCGCTCCCACTGCCGGGTTGCACTTCACCCCGGAGGTTCTCTCCCGCATTCGCCAGCGCGGTATCGAGATTGCCGAGATAACCCTGCATGTAGGCCTGGGAACATTCCAGCCCGTGCGAACGGAGGTGGTGGAAGAACACTCCATCCACCGCGAGGCCTTTACAATCTCCGAAGATGCAGCCCGGCAGATCAACCGGGCGCTGGAGCAAGGGCGCCGCGTGGTTGCCGTGGGAACTACTACGGTCCGGACTTTGGAATATGCGGCATCACAAACGAGCGCAATAGCCGCGGGCTCCGGAGAGGCCGATATCTTCATTTATCCAGGCTTTCAGTTCCGGGTGGTCGGCGCCTTGCTGACCAACTTTCATTTGCCCAAGTCCACGTTGTTGATGCTGGTTTCGGCGTTCGCAGACAGGGAGAATATTTTGAGGGCCTACGAACATGCGATTCGGGAGAAGTATCGATTCTTTTCGTATGGGGATTGCATGTTGATGGAGTGATTCGCCCGTTGTCTCACTCTCGAAGTTTCAAGGTGTTCAGCACCGAGGAGACAATCTCCGGGGGAAGGGCCACGTGACCGTGGTCTGCGATCATCGCCTGCCCGTCAGTAAAAATGAACTTCAGGAAACCAGTCAATGCTTTTGCGCGGGCAGGCGAGGCCCCTTTGACCGGCACAAATATCCAGGTAAAACTAGTCATCGGGTAGGCGTTCTCGCCCGGTCTGTTTGTCAGAGAGACGCGGAAATCGTTCTTGAGATTTCGCGGACAGGCCGCCAAAGCGCTGGCAGGTGTCGCCGATACAAATGCCCCACTGGAATTTTGTATCTGCCCGATGGCCACTGAACCGGCTTTAGCAACATTCAATTCCGCATATCCAATGGCGCCCGGCAATTTTCTCACTTGCTGCACCATGTCCTCGCCACCTTGTGCTGTCAATCCAGATGTCCACTTGGGAGATGCGCTCGTGCCGAATCGCGCCTGGAAAGCTGGGCTGGTTTTCGAAAGAAAGTCCGTGAAAAGATAAGTGGTGCCCTTGCCTGGTTCGCGATGTACCGTAGTAATCGGAAGGTTGGGCAGTTGCACTGCCGGATTAAGCTTCACCAGTTCCGGATGGTTCCACCGTTGAATGCCGCCCGCAAATATCTCCGCAAGAACCCTTCCCGAAAAACGTAATTCCCGATTGGTACCGGGAACGTTGTAGACCGGAACAACTACCGTGAGAAAGACTGGCAAATGGAGAATGCGTTTTTCGGTCGCCTCCATTTGTCTGTCTGACATGGCTATTTCTCCTCCGCCAAAATCCGCCAGGCCGGCAGTCATCTGCTTGATGCCTTCGTCGGAACCGAACGGCAAGTACTTGATCTGGATCTGGGGATTTCGTTTCGTATAGGCCTCGGCCCACGCTCCATAGAGCGCCTTTGGGACCACAGAGCCGCAACCCACCAGCGAAATGGTTTCCTGCGCCGGTAAGCCGGTGGCCAACGAGAGGACCAAAAGGGGAACGAGTAGGTGCTTGCTGATGAAAGCCTTTGTCACGGCCCAAGTGTACATGACTTTCCAACCCTTCGGGGCAGTCCGGCAAAGCCCGTACGCTCCAACGGTGTTGGACCTTTGGAGGTCTGGACCTGCTGCCCACTGGATGTGAGCAAAGTTCGTTCTCAGCACTTGAACCTCGCCCCCAACGAAAACAGAATTTCCGAATTGGAACCAGCACGGCCTAAAGAATCACGTATCCTTTTGAAGGAAAACATTCAGCACTATCGTTTTGCTAACGTGCCTGCAGAAAAGAGTGACATATGATCCGCACGTGCATTTTCGTAATCCTGTTGTTGCCGGTACTAACGTTCGGTTATCGCGCCGAGGCCCAACAGCCTCCTTTGACCAATGTGATTATCTCCACCGATCTTGCTACCGGGCTCAATGGCGGATGGCGGCCGGGCTACAGCGATATTGACGATGGTTTGGCGGTGGCCATGGCCTATTTTTCGGGCCAGTTGAAGGTCCACGGCGTCGTGGTGACCTTCGGCAACAATTACATGCAGCCGGAGCTTCAAGTTGCCAAGACCCTGGTCAATACTTATATGGGAGCATCGGTCCCGGTAATTGCCGGCGCTTCCATTCCGTTCAATAATCCTGCGGCACAGACGCCCACTTCATCCACCCCTCTGCTGTGTAGCGGCAATGAAGGCGTGGAATTTATGCATTCGTTGCTGAAGGCTCCTCCGTCCTCGGCGCCCGGGCCGCCAAAAATGACCATTCTCGCCTTGGGACCCTTGACGGACGTTGCCTGCCTGCTGGTGGAGCATCCCCAGGATGGCAGCCAGATCCAGCAGGTTGTGGCCATTATGGGCAGAGCGCCCAATGAGGCATTTACGATCAACGGTGTCAGCGGCCTCAGCGATTTCAACATGCGCCGCGACTCCGCTGCCGTGGCCTGGTTATTGCAGAACACCACCGTTCCGGTCACGTTCATGGGCTTCTCCGTGACCAGTTCGGACTTGATCAGCCTCCAGGAAGTAGAAGCAAAGTTCGCCGGCTCGTCGGACCTGGCCAAATTTTTCCTGGCATCTGCCACTAACTGGATCGCGCAATGGAATGGCATATTTAAGGAGCAAGGATTCCATCCCTGGGACCAGAACGCCGTCTATTACGCCATGAACCCCAAGGCATATGTTTGCTCCCCTGCCAGCTTTCAGGTGACCAGTTGTGGCCCTCCTTTTTCCTGCGCGGGCCAAAGCTCCGGCACGGCCTTACTCTGCCCATCGTCAAAGTCCCTGGTGGGCCAGTGCTCCGTTCAGCCATATAGTCCGCAATGGGTTGATGAACTGGGCGAACACGAGCAGTTGTGGCTTACCCCTTCAACCAGCGCCGGGCGTGTCAATTTCTGCACCGCCTATGCTTCCGAAGGAAAGCAACAATTTCACAACGCGGTTTTCGAGGTCTTTCCTCCCTCTTCACAGCCTTACCGGAAGCGTTAGAGCATTTCTGTCGCCTTCATTGGTAAGCTGAATCCGCGTGCATCCGCGCAATCCGCGGTAGGGTTTGGTTGTGGCTCCGCTGCGCTGCGGTTAAAGTTCTTTGGTTGCAGCTCTTGTTTACACGCGCCATCCGCTCAGCATAAACTTGCCAGTTTGTATTCTTTGATTCTTTGAGGCAAATATGTTTTGGAAAAAAGTTTCCGCTGTAATTTTGCTTGGAGCGTTGGCTGCGTCCGGACAGAGCAACACCAACGCCAAACCTGCCGCCCACACGGGCAAGAAATCCCAGAAAAGACCTGCCGCAACTTCAACATCTACGCCGGAAGGCTCCGCCTCGAAAGATTCCAAGCCGGTGGCGCGTCCCAAGTCTTTTGACATGCAAGCCATGGACACCACCGTGGACCCTTGCGAAGACTTTTATGAGTACGCCTGCGGGAACTGGCGCAAAAACAATCCCATTCCCGCCGACCAGTCGCGCTGGGGACGATTCAACGAGTTGAACGAATATAACCGCCAGACCTTGCACCAGATCCTGGAAAAAGCCGCGGTCAAGAGCGCGAAACGTACGCCCATTATGCAGAAGATCGGCGACTTTTATGCGACCTGCATGGACGAGAAGACCGTGGATTCCAAAGGTAGCGCTCCGTTGAAATCCCAGCTAGACCGAATTGCGGCGATCTCCAGCAAAGGCCAGTTCATCGACACGGTGGCTTATCTGCATTCGCAGGGTGTGGGGGGCGGCGTCTTGTTTAACTTTACCGCCCAACCGGAGCTGCACAACGCCAGCGTGGAAATTGCCAACGTCGGCCAGGGAGGCCTGGGGCTTCCGGACCGCGATTACTACCTTAATGCCGACGCGAAATCCCAGGAAACGCGGGAAAAGTATCGCGACCATATGGTCAAAATGTTCGTGCTGCTGGGTGATGAGCAAGCCGAGGCCCAGAAAGCTGCACAGACGGTCCTGGACATTGAGACCAAGCTGGCCCAGGCTTCTTTCGAGCGGGTCAAGATGCGCGACCCCAAGAATCGTGATCATAAAATGAAGGTTTCCGAACTGGCGGCGCTGGCCCCGAATTTTGAATTTCAGCGGTTCTTCCAGACGGCTGGCGCGCCTGCCTTTACGGAGGTCAACGTAGTGCCTCCTGATTTCTTCAAGCAGGTCAATGATGTGCTGGGTTCCGTTCCGCTCGAAGATTGGAAGACGTATTTAAGATGGCACTTGGTACGCTCCGCCGCCCCGTCGTTGTCGAACTCTTTTGTGCAGGAGGACTTCAATTTTAACTCTCATTTCCTTAATGGCGTTAAAGAGCTCCAGCCCCGCTGGAAACGTTGCGTCCAAAGGACTGACCAATTGCTGGGCGAGGCCCTGGGCCAGCCCTATGTAGCCGCAACCTTTGGCGCGATCGGCAAACAGCGCATGTTGAAGATGGTGACGGCGCTGGAAGCTGCGCTCAGCCAGGACATTCAGGATCTCCCGTGGATGACCGCCGAGACCAAAAAACAAGCTGAAGTCAAACTTCGGGCCATTACGAACAAGATTGGCTACCCGGATAAATGGAGGGACTACACTTCGGTCAAAGTCGTGCGGGGCGACCTGCTGGGCAACGTGCAGCGCGCACGCGCCTTTGACGTCAAGCGCAACGTGGCTAAGATCGGCAAGCCATTGGACAAAAAGGAATGGGGCATGACACCGCCTACGGTAAATGCCTATTACAATGCTGCGGAGAACGACATCAACTTCCCCGCCGGAATTCTCCAACCTCCGTTCTTTGACCGGTCAGAAGACGATGCCGTGAACTTTGGCGGCATCGGCGTAGTCATTGGTCATGAACTCACCCACGGCTTTGACGATCAGGGAAGCCAATTTGATGCCCAGGGCAATCTGAGCAACTGGTGGACGGCTGCCGACCGGTCGGAGTTCGATAAAAGAACCGGCTGCGTTGCGGATGAATACAGCTCGTTTGTCGCTGTGGATGATCTTCATCTCAATGGCAAGCTGACCCTGGGTGAAAACACCGCGGATAACGGCGGCATCCGCGTTGCGCTGATGGCACTGCGCAAAGCCATGGCAGCGGACGCCAAAAACTCCGCCAACCAGGAGAAAAATGGCTTTACCCCGGAGAAGCGTTTCTTTCTGGGCTTTGCTCAGATATGGTGCGAAAACCGCACCCCGGAGAGCGCCAGGGTGCTGGTCAAGACCGACCCACATTCTCCCGGCCAATACCGCACGAACGGAACCTTGCAGAACAATGAAGAGTTCGCCATAGCATTTGGCTGCAAGGCAGGCCAGAAAATGGTCAGCACCAACGCCTGCCGAGTCTGGTAGCGGCATCCTTAAATACCCGGGCCTGCAGCCCCGCTGGGGATGCAGGCCTTTTCAGTTTTTGGCTCTCTCCGCATCGCTGCCAACCTTTGAAAGCCAAGGGTGATTCAGGGGGCACAATAGCCTCATCCCTCCTCACCGGCCATGTAAATTGAAGATCAAAAAATGCTAATCCTGGAAAGTAAGGCGGGTCCCCTGATTGATTTCGTTGTAAAATTTCACCGCGTCTCTTCATGAATTACAGCAGTCTCTCTTCACAGGAATTGCTCAAAGAGTGTGTCACTCGGGCGGAATCCGAAGCCTGGGAGGAATTCGTTCGCCGGTTTCAGCCGCTGATTGCCGGGGTGGTGGCGCGCACGGCCATGCGTTGGACTGACGTCTCGCCAAGTTTGGTTGACGATCTGGTGCAGGAGACGTATTTGAAACTCTGCACGGAAGAGTTTCGGCGCCTGCGCGAATTTGAGAGCCGATTTGAGGATGCAATTTACGGCTTTCTCAAAACCGTTGCTTATAACGTCACCATGGACTACTTCAAGGTCCGGCACGCAACCAAGCGCGGCTCTCAGGTGCTGAGCAAAACCGATTTTGACACCGCTTTGCAGATGGTTTCCACGGAAAATTCCCTGGAAGACCAGATCCTTCTTCAGGAAATAGAAGAATTGGTGCATCGGATTACGGAAATGGACCGGGACAAGCTCGTTTTCTTGCTGTACTACCGCCAGGGCTTCACCGCCAAAGCCATTGCGGAGCTTCCCGCAATACAACTTAGCGAGAAAGGCGTCGAGAGCTGCCTGCTCCGTCTTACCCGCCAATTGAAGGAACATATTGTGGGAAGCGCGAAGGAATAGGGCCAGTTTTGTCATTATTGATTGGAGAGAAGAGACGGTGAGAGACGTGAATGCACATCTGACCCTGGAAGAGATTCTTCTGGTACTCCGTCCTGAGGATGGAGGGGTGGATAGTCATTCGCTTCAAGCAGTTAGGAGCCATCTTGCGCAGTGTGCAGAATGCGCGCGGGCGCTGGATCGGTATAGAGGTATTATGGCGAAACTCAACCCATTCAACCGGCGCGGTGAGGCAGCGGTAAGCGACCAATGCCCCCGCCCTGACGTCTGGGTCCAGGTTGCCACAGGACTGCTACCCAATGATGAAGTTCTGGACCATCTTGAGCACGCTGCCATGTGTTCTTCCTGCTCGGCCCATCTAAGGGAGGCATTGGAAATTGTTGGCGCCAGCGCCCCGCCTGAATTGAAGCTTCAACAGGCCCTGCAAACCAACACTCCGGCCAGACAAAAGAGCCTTGCGGCTGAAATGGCTGCACGCAGCCGTCAAGTCCTGCAGTCCGAGGCCCGCGGCGGTAGCCCGCAGATGGTTAGACCTATTCCGTTTGTGAGCAAGCCTTCCCGGTCTTTGCGGTTGCCGATTTGGGCTTACGGGGCAGCGGCCGCGGTCCTGATCGCGGGAGTCGCCCTGGGCGTCTTTGGGGGGCGGGGATCAGGCTCTACCGAACGCCTTCTTGCCCAGGCCTATGCTCAGCAGCGCACGGTAGAGTTGCGCATTCCCGGCGCAGGATACGGTCCAATCCGCGTGGAGCGGGGGCAAAAGCAGTCGCAAATGAGCAGTCCAGGGGCGTTGCTTGAAGCCGAGACCGCGATCAAAAGAGGTCTTGAGCAACACCCCGATGACCCCAGCCTCCTGCGGCAAAAGGCCGAAGCGGATTTGCTGAACTGGGATTACCAGCCTGCCATTGAGACCCTGGGCCATGCATTGCGCCTTCAGCCTCAATCTTCGAAACTCCTGGTTGATCTTGCCACGGCACATTTTGAACGGGCAGAGGCCACCGACACGCCGGCAGATTATGAGTCGGCCCTGCAATACTTAGGCGATGCCCTGCGGTTGTTTCCCAAAGACCCAGCAGCCCTGTTCAATCGCGCTATCGTCTATGAGCGCCTCTTTCTTTACAGCAGCGCCATAGTCGATTGGGAACTGTTGCTCACCATTGAAGGCGACGCGGGTTGGAAACAGGAGGCGCAGAAACGCCTTAACGACCTTCGAACCAGGCAACAACGCCACAGTGCCCGCGATGCGCCTGACCATCTGACTCCGGCTGAATTCAAAACGGCAGTGGAGAAAAAGACCACCTTAGACCCCGAACAATATATCGAACTCACCGAACGCAAAATCCTGCCGAATATCTTCCATGCCAATCTCCAAGATCAGAATTATCAACTCGCGGGGCTTTTGGCTCGTTATTTTGAATCGTCACATTCCGACCATTTCCTTACCGATCTGCTGCTAGCGTCTGACCGACCGGGCTTTCATGAAGCGGTGCAATTGCTTGGTGAGACCTCCAGCACGAACAGTACCGCTCATTATGAAGATGCTTACTTACAGGCGACCCAAACCATAGTTGCTTTTCGGCGGCTCAACAATCAAGCGGGGACGCTGGCGGCGAGATTTGAGCAGGTCTATGCGTTGCAGCTCGAATCACAGGCCAACAAATGCACAACAATGGCGTCGGCATTAGCCGGTGCAGCACGCCAGCGAGGCTACACGTGGCTGGAAATTCAATCACTTTTGGAACAGGCGATCTGCTCTAACATGCAGGGAAACCTGGGTGATGCCAAAGAGATCGCCCAACAAGCCAGCCGGCTCGCCAAGAGATCCGATTACTCAGGGTTCTATCTGCGCGGGCTGATGATTCTGGCAACTCTGGAATCGGAAGCTGGGAATGAGTCCATGGCTTGGGCGACGATCCGTGAAGGCTTAGAGCGGTACTGGAATGGTGCGTTGCCTCCCATGCGAGGATATAGCTTCTATACTCTGCTGCGGCTGATGGCGGAGCACCTGGGCCACTGGAACGTTCAATTTGCTGCTGCTTATGAGGCGGTCGGCTTTTTTTCAAACATCTCAAATCGTGTAGTTCAAGCAGTAGAGCGATCGTATCTCGCGGACGCAGCCCTGCACCTCGGAGAAACGAAGATAGCTGCGGAACAGTTCGCACTGGCCGGACAATTATTTTCTGCTTCGCCCCAAACCTCTTCGGTGCGATGGCGTGAACTGGAAGCAAAGATTGGTCTGGCAAAGGCACAATCGCTTGAAAGCAATGGCACTAAAGACTCATTTGCTACTCTTCTGGCGTACTTGCCGGAAGTAAAACAGCTCTCCAACCGCTATGTTGAATCCCAGTACTACAATACGCTCGCGGAACTGAAGATCAGGGTGGGAGACTGGCAAACAGCAGAACAATTCTTGCTGACGGCCATTCACCTTGCAGACAACGGTCTTAGTTCGTTGTCGACGTGGCAGGAGCGCCTCACCTGGATCGATCAGCAACAGCGGACTTACGCGCTAATGTCCGAGTCATTGTTGCGCGCTGGAAGGCAGGCCGCAGCGCTTGAAACCTGGGAACATTTTCTGGCTGCCCAACCCGGCCCATCGCAACGTCACGAATCCAGCAGGGACTTTCACACTGTCGAATCGCCGGCAAGTGTAATTTCTCTCAAGGAGAAGCCAGCCGGCCAGACAGAGATTCTGACTTATGCATTGCTTCCGGATGGTGTGATTATCTGGGTTCATGATCAAGAGCAGATTCATTCGGTTTTTGTGCCCGTCCTCTTGTCTGATCTTCAGCGCACTGCTGAAAATTTCATCGCCGAATGTTCACGGCCAGATTCAAATTTGCCCCTTCTACGTTCCGATGCACAAACGCTTTACTCATGGTTGATCGGGCCTGTGCGCCGCTGGCTGCCATCTGCAGGACATCTCGTTGTTGAGCCACACGGGATATTGAATGTTCTGCCTTTTGAGGCATTGATGAACACATCAGAGACATACCTGGGAGCGCAATATGCAATCACCATGTCACCGGGTCTAATTGCCCAAGAGCACGCAGCCGTCAGGCCGGCCATCGGCGCCGCAGACCATGCTCTCATCGTGGCTGCGCCCGCCGATTCAAGCGGCTCCCTTGAACCACCACCTGGCGCGTTGACGGAGGCCAATGAGGTCGCCCAGCAATTCTCCCAACCGACGGTTTTGCCAGGAAGCAAGGCCCGGAGCTCCACGATAGAAAGGGAAATCCCCAGAAGCAGCGTTTTTCACTTTGCCGGACACGCAACACTTGGCAGATCTGGCGCAGCCATGCTCCTGGCAGACGGCAATTTAAGTATCGCAGGAGGCCGTAAGCATCCAGCACACAACGCCAGCCACAGCCTAAGTGGCCTGAAACTGGCGGTATTTTCAGCGTGTGGAACCGCAAAACCAAGCGAAGCTGCGCAATCCGACAGTTTGGTAACCGAGTTTCTTCATGCTGGTGCGCCAAATGTAGTTGCTAGCCGCTGGAATGTTGACTCCATGGCGACTACTGAATTCATGATTCAGTTTTACAGGTCAGTTCTTTCCGGCCATGAGGTGGCTGATGCGCTGCAAATCACGGCCAGGGATTTTCGGAAGACGGCCGGATGGATCCACCCATACTATTGGGCTGCATTTTCGACCTTTGGGCACAGCTAGGCATAGAGAATCGCAACACTATTGAACAGGCCATGATTGGATCGAATTGATCCGAATTAAAAACGCAAAGGAGCCACAAGGATGAATCGTCGTGATCTACTAAAGCAGGGGGGAGCGGCATTGCTGGCTGCGTCTTCCGTCCGCGCCACTGCGCTTGCTGATCGTACAGTTTCTAAAAGCAATGACCTGCAGGATCTGGTCATTTCATTTTCAGGACCATTCTGCTATTGGCCGGAAAGTGACGCTGAAGGTGACTATATACGAATTATGGCCCCGCAAGTTGTAAAGCCGTTCTGCGCTCCCCATCTTCCCTGGGTTGGGACAACTGCCAACGAGGCACGATTCAAATGGTGCCCGACTAAGACCTACGAATATGATCTGACTGGCCTTAAATCCCGCACTGTTACCTATTCAGGAACAACCATGTGCTCGTTTAATCAGGAAACATGCCGTGACCCACTTCCGGCGCCGCCGCCTGGATGCCGGAAATGTCCCACTGAATTTTCAACATCGCATTCGAGCAGCTCGGTTCTTCCGCCACACGGGACAAACTCTCCTCAGGAGGTTTATGACTGCTGTCCCGCTCTTTTTTGGATACGGGTGCCTATTCCAGACCGATTTATTGGAATAAATCCGACTTGTGTCGAATTCACCCCCAATCGGCCAGACGGACCGAAGTATGCCTCTGGGGTCAATTTTTTTTACGAGAACCGCCCAGATGCCCCGATCGACCTCGAGAATATAAGGATTGTTTGCCCACAACCTCCCGGAGGGTTCGATTTCCACGCAGACTTTCAAAACGACCATGGCCTTCCGAGCGCTACTCTCCGCATCAACTTGAGCCCGTTGAATTCTCATGACGACCCAAACCACACTCACGCCAAGCAGGTTTTTTTTCAAATGCTGAAAATGTTTCCGTGGGTCGACGTAAAAAGCATCAAGTTTTGCGATCGCCCTGTACAAAATGGAAATGCTTGCTCAGGCGCACAAGTCGGCCCCGGAGACGACTGCCTGGCGCCAGTATTCTTGCTCATGCCTCAAACAGCAGGTAAACGGACACCTAAAAAATAAGAAATCCAAGAAAAGGGACCTCTGATGACACCAATGCTGCCAGTTCTTCGACGCAGGTTTTTCCTGGCCACACTGATTTGCGCGGGCGCCGTTGCGGCTCACAGCCAAATGCCGCTACTACCTCCGTTGCCAAAGACTGGCAGCCTTTCAACGCCCTCCAATCCGCAACAGTTTACTTTTCTCGTGGCTGCAGACAACCGCCCGGCCAAGCCACTGACCGTCAAGGACCTATTCCAAAAGAGATATTTGCCGCTGCGCAAAAGCTCGCCCCTGCCTTTGTAATGTGGACTGGTGACACCATCTACGGTAAGAACCCCGATGACGCCAAGCTTCTGCACAAGGAATACAAGGAGTTTCTGGACATAGCCAAGACCGCAGGCGTCCCGGTCTTCAACGCACCCGGCAATCTGAGCTGGACGATTGTAAGGACATGCCCAACGCCCAGATGCTGCAGTACTACATAGCCGACATGGGACCGGCATATGGAGCGTTTACCTATGGCAATTCGCATTTCATTGCTTTGAATAGCGAGGCCCATGCTCATCGGGGACCGACGGGCACCTGCTCGTCGGATCAGGCTGCGAAGAAGCCGATAATTTGGCCTGAAAACCTCTGATCGGGTAAAGGATAGCAGTATGTGATCAGCGTATTTCCTAATCTTGTTTTGTCCGCGCCTCGGAGCCTGTGCGTTGTTTTTCTCCGTAAAGCTTCCTGTTCTTAATCTAGGTTTCTCCGCGCCTACGCGTCGGAGCCTGCCCTCGAGCGCAGCGAAGGGTGATAGGTTTTCACCTTTCTTTGGTTGCGGGAATGCTACGCTGTCGCCTCAGTTTGTCTCCAAATTTATAGTTGATTTTCGTAAAGTACCAAACTAAGCTTCATTTGGTTCCTGTTGCATTCATATGCAGTAACCAAAATAGAACGGAGAAAGAATGTCACAATCACGCCGTAGTTTCTTGAAATATTTCGCAGCGTTGCCGGCAGGAATGGCGATTCCATCTTTGGCAACAGCCATCAACAGTTCTGAGCAACTTGGCTCGAGCGCGAACCGGAGTGGTTCGTCCGATACATCTGACAATGTAACGCTGGCCATTTCCTTTATTGGTCCGCTGGCTTCCATTGTTGAAGGCGATGATGTAGTCATCTATGCTCCTCGGCTGGAAAACCATATTGCAGCGGCGGGCACCAGCGCCAACGAGACCCCCTTGCGGGGCGATGCAGACTACGAGCTCTCAGGCTTGCCAACTCCCGCAGGCGAAGCGAGGAAGATATTTCCACCGCTTTCCTGCAATGCTCAAGAGCCCTATGCCGAAGCTAGGAAGCTGCGCAACTTCACGATCCGGCTCAAGCGGCCCGATGTAATGGAGGGTATACACCCGGTAGATGTGTTCCTCTCCGACCGGGCGACTGTTCCGCCCGACGCCCCAATGCGCTCCCTGCCAACCGGGTTTCGGTTCATCTACAACGGAGTTTCGAAGAACCTGCCGCTAAGGCTGACTGGGTCGAGAGATTTCTTCTATGAACCCAGCTTTGAATTAGATGAACAAACCGGCGCCCATTACTTCGAGCTTAGTTTTCAATATAGGTCGATACACGCCGTCGACACCTGCCACCGCGACTCCACAGTTTCTTTTGGCAGGCTGCTTGAACTCTTTCCCGCAACCAATATAAGGTCGATTAAATTTGCGCAGGAAGACCCAAGGTGCGCGATGGAATCGTCGTCAGGCCGGCTAATAAATGCAGAACTGCGCACCCGCGATGGTGTTGATAACCATCACGGGGCTCGGCTCCAGCGCATATTCACTGGAGGTGGCAGCAATTGCATATCACCAGGAATGGGGTCGTGGTAGCTGGACGGTTACCTTGTACTTAGTCAATCGATATCGTCTTTGAGAACGCAGGTATAAAACCGAAAGGAATTCTAATGACACAGAAGCTGTCGGTTCTTCGAAATGGCTTTTTCCTGACAGTGCTGATTTGCGTGGGCGCTGTTGCTGCCCACAGCCAAATGCCCACACTGCCACCGTTACCAAAGACTGGCAGCCTTTCAACGCCCACCAATCCACAGCAGTTTACCTTTGTTGTGGCGGGAGACAACCGGCCGGCCAAAGCTACTGACCCACAAGGGCCCACGCCGAAAGAGATATTTGCCGCCGCGCAAAAGCTTGGCCCGGCCTTTGTGATGTGGACTGGCGACACCATCTACGGTAAAAACCCCGACGATGCCAAGCTTCTGCACAAACAATACAAGGAGTTTCTGGACATAGCCAGGACTGCGGGTGTCCCGGTGTTTAACGCACCCGGTAACCATGAGCTGGACGATTCGAAGGACGTGCCCAACGCTCAGATGCTGCAGTACTACATATCTGACATGGGCCCGGCATATGGAGCGTTTACCTATGGCAACTCGCGTTTCATTGCCTTGAACAGCGAGGCGCAGGCTCCCTCGGGAACCACGGGCACATGCTCGCCGGATCAGGCTGACAAAGATGATCAAGACACGAAGAGCAAGGCTGTCAAGAAACACAAGAAGCACAAGAAAGACAAGCCCAACGCGCCCGGATACATTGACCCGGCTCAGCTCACTCTGCTGCAGAAAGACCTGGAGGTTAACAAGAATCTGGCCCACATCCTGATCTTCATGCACCATCCCGTAGAAGCCGAGAATTGCAAAGACGCTCTTGCTGAAGAGAGCGTTAAGGCCCTGAAGCAGATGTTCACCAACTATTCCAATGTGTCCTATGTAATTTCCGGACACGAGCACCTGTATTACAACCCCCAAAGCAATAGCGGGTTGGGCCAGCCGCCCAGCCGCACCGACCCCTCGCAACCGCCTTATTACCTGGTTACAGGAGGAGCGGGAGCGCCTCTGAAAAGCACTCCTGGCGGCTTCTACAATTATCTGGTGTTCACAGTAGACGGCGCCAAAATTTCAGCGGAGATGATCAAGCTGAAGCAATGAAGGTAAAGACGTGTTATCCTCTGCGGTTTCACTTTATGCGCAGCCGCATGGGAGATTCATGAGCCGTCTTTTCGTGGTAAGGCACGGTCAAGCCTCCTTTATGGAGCAGAATTATGACAAGCTCTCCGCAACGGGGGAGACCCA
>Ga0210400_10002737_pt1 | contig 15993 bp, 16 predicted proteins | sample IncBWH26MmetaG_FD_155456 | JGI IMG/M metagenome (GOLD analysis project Ga0210400, IMG submission 155456) | Forest soil microbial communities from Barre Woods Harvard Forest LTER site, Petersham, Massachusetts, United States - Inc-BW-H-26-M | ecosystem: Environmental > Terrestrial > Soil >... | reverse complement strand
TCGAAACCGCCACCGACAATCCGGTGCGCACCGTCGCCATGGTGCGCAATCTGGTCACCAAGAACCTGGGCAATCTCGCCACCAGCGGCAGCGTCAGTTTCCAGTTCCGGAAAATGGGCGTGTTCCGCCTGGACCCCGCCGGCATCGATCATGATGATCTGGAGTTGTACCTGATCGATCACGGCCTCGAGGAAATGGGCGACAGCACCGGCGAGAAGGGCGAGGCCCAGCTGGTGATCCGCTGCGCTTTCGCGGACTTCGGCAAGCTGCAGGAGGCGCTCGAGGCGCGCGGCCTGACGCCGCTTTCCGCGGAGCATGAATACCTGCCGACCGTGCCCACCGAACTGCCCGAAGAGCAGGCCACCGAAGTGCTGGCCCTGGTGGACAAACTGGAACAGGAAGACGACGTGCACAGCGTCTTCCACAACCTGGCTTAAGACCGAAGCACCCTCAGTCCGGCATCGGTACCATCTGGCCCGCCAGCGCATCCTCGAAACCGAAGCGCGTCATGTCCTCGACCCGTTGCGGAAACAGCACGCCATCCAGGTGATCCACCTCGTGCTGCACGACGCGGGCATGGAAACCCTCCACCGTGCGCTCGAAATACTGTCCCTGGGCATCCAGGCCGCCGTAGTGCAGGCGCCGATAGCGCGGCACGACGCCGCGCAGGCCGGGCACGGACAGGCAGCCTTCCCAGCCCTCCTCCATTTCGGTGCCCAGCGGCTCGAGCGTGGGATTGATGAGCACCGTGAAGGGGATGGGGGCGACCTGCGGATAGCGCGGGTTCTCCTGCAACTCGAAGATCACCACCCGCAGGCTCACGCCGATCTGCGGGGCGGCGATCCCGGCGCCATGCAGGGCGCGCATGGTGTCTTCCAGATCCGCGAGCAGCTCCCGCATCTGCGCAGCGTCGAACGGCGCGACCGGCGCTGCCACCTGCCGCAGCAGCGGATGCCCCATTTTCAAGACTGGTCTGACTGCCATGATCCGCTACTTGCTTTCAGGCGACCGAACGCTCCGCCGATTGCACGGTGTTGAACAGCAGCATGGCGATGGTCATCGGACCCACGCCGCCGGGGACCGGGGTGATGGCCGAGGCCTTCTGCCGCACGCCTTCGAAATCCACATCGCCCACGATGCGGCCATCGGGCAGACGGTTGATGCCCACATCGATCACCACGGCGCCGGTGCGCACCATCTGCGGGACGATCAGGCCCGGCACGCCGGCCGCCACCACCAGGATGTCGGCCAGCATCGTGAATTCACCCAGGTCACGGGTCTTCTTGTGACAGATGCACACGGTGGCTTCCTGCTGCATGAGCATCAGCGCCATCGGCTTGCCGACGATGTTGCTCGCGCCGACCACCACGACATTGCGGCCCTCGACCGGAATCTTTTCGTGCTCGAGGATCTTCTGCACCCCGTACGGCGTGCACGGTGGAAACACGGTATTGCCGGTGACCAGGCCCCCGACGTTGTACAGATGAAAGCCGTCGACATCCTTGTGGAAATCGATGCGCTCGAGGACGCTGTGCACGTCGATCTGGGGCGGCAGCGGCAGCTGCACCAGGATGCCATGGATGGTCGGATCGGTGTTGAGCGCATCGATGCGGCTCAGCAACTGATCCTGGGTGGCGCTCGCCGGCATCTCGACCAGTTCGGAGCGGATACCCACATCCTTGCAGGCCGTGACTTTGTTGCGGACATAGACCTGGGAGGCCGGATCGCTGCCGACCAGTATGACGGCCAGCCCGGGGCGCACGCCGTGCTGCTGCTGCAGGCGCAGGATCCGCTCTTTCTGTTCGCCTCGGATTTTCGCGGCAATGGCCTTGCCGTCTATGATTCGTGCGCTCATTCAATCCTTGAGTGGCTGTGGCCTGCGGGGCGGGGCGACATTATACCGGCTTGATGTGGAATACCCGCTCGGCATTGCGGTGATAGACCTTGGCTTTGTCCGACGCACTGAGCTCAACGGCATCCATGAAGGCCACTGCCGGGGCCGAAGGCTGGTAGGGATAGTCGATGGCCCACATGACATTATCGATGCCCAGTTTCCGGATCGAATAATCCAGCGCCAGGGGATCCTCCACCCCGGAGGTGGTGATCACGAAATTGCGCTGGAAGTATTCGGCCATGGTGAGGCTGGTTTTCGGTGCGCGGCCGATTTTCTGCGACCGGCTGTTCATGAAGGTGATGCGCCAGATCCAGAAGTGCACCGCCTCGCCCATATGGCCGATGCAGATCTTCAGTTTCGGAAAACGGTCAAACAGGCCGGAGGCCATCATGCGCACCACATGTGTGCCGACCTCCACGCCGTAGGCCCACATCGCCGAATCCATGCCGTAATGGGCCATCGGCCCCTTCAGACCGTCGACCGGACCGCGGGGATGGATATAGATGCAGCGGTCCAGCGCCTCGGCGGCCTCCAGGATGGGCCAGTACTTGGGGTCATCCAGGTACTCGCTGTGGGTGTGCGAATTGAGGATGAACCCATTGAGCTTAAGTTCCCGGATGGCGCGCTCCATTTCGCGCACGGCGCGGCGGGGCGCCTGCGGCGCGAAGGCGGCGAGACCCGCGAAACGGCCGGGATGCCGCCCGATCACCGCCGCCAGGCGGTCATTGGCCAGCATGGCCAGGTCGCAGGCCGTGTCGGCATCAAACATCTGCACGCCGGGGGCGGTGAGGGACAGCAGCTGCATGTCCACGCCGTTGGCGTCCATGTCCTTGATCCGCACGTCCTCCAGATCCAGCAGCCCCTCCAGGAACTTCATGGTCCCGTAGCCGCCCTGGGTGTCGTAGATCCCGCGCATCAGCGGCAGATCGGAGCTTTCCCCGGGGGCCCGCGCGACCTGCTTGAGCGCCTCGGCGATCTCGGGAATGGAAAAGGCTTCCTCGACGGCGATCTTGCGCATTTTCATCAGTCGGCTCCCTGTCCCGCCGAATAAAGCAGGGTGCGAAGATACACCAGATCAGCCTCCGGCCAGGATGCGCGCCTTGATGGATTCGTATTCCGAATCGGTGATCAGCCGCGAGTCGAGCATCTGCTTGGCCTCCTGCAGCCGCCGGACCGCATCCGAAGTGCCGCCCGCCGCCGCGGCCGCCGGCGCGCCGCCGGCAAAGCCCGCCGTATTCAATTGCACGCCTCCCGAGCGGGCCCGCAGCTCCTCGAGCTCGCGGATCCGGCGCTTCTCCCGCCAGGCCTGATCCTGGGCCTGACAGATCCGGTACACGGCCTGCGCCTGCTCCTTGCGCAGGCCATTGATGGTGATGACGCGGGCGCTGTGCTGCGCCTGAATGGCCAGATCCGTCACCTGGTCGGCGCGGATCACCAGGTCGGCGCCGATCACGCCCACCTTGAGGTTGACCTCGGAGAGGTCCTGCCAGCGCAGATTCACCACATCAAACCCGCCGAGCAGCTGCCGGACCAGCCAGATCAGCCGGCCGCTGGTGGCCGCAATCAGGGTCCGGCGATGCGAGAGGGCGAAGATGCGCCGCTGGGTCGCCCAGGCCTCCACGCTCTCCCCCGGGATCAGGATGGAATGCAGCTCCGCCAGGGCTTTCTCAAGTCCCGGTTCGTTCAGGTCCCCGTTCGGCTCGATCATCGCTTGCCTCCGAAGGTTGACGCCCCGCAGGATGGCTGACCAGAATCGGGTCCGCGCAGCCCGCCACAGGAAGTCCATCATGCCCGAAGTCGTGCGATTTCCGGATATACCGCTCTACCAGGGCTGGGGTGCACCGCATCGGGCGGAATCCGACATCCGCGACCTCGAAGTGGTGCAGGGCGAAATCCCGGCGGCGCTCTCCGGGACCCTGTACCGCTGTGGCCCGGATCGGCAATACCCGCCGCGCACGGCCCAGGACGTCTTCATTGACGGCGAGGGCATGGTGCATATGTTCCGCATCGCCGGCGGCCGCATCGACTATCGCAACCGCTGGGTGCGCAATGAACGCTTCCTGCTGCAGGAGGCGGCGCGCCGCTCGCTGTTCGGCCGGTACCGCAACCGCTATACCAATGATCCCGCGGTGGCCGGCAAAAGCAACGGCACCGCCAACACCAATGTGGTGTGGCATGGCCGCCGGCTGCTGGTGCTGAAGGAGGACTCCCGCCCGATGGAGGTGGACCCGAACACGCTGGCCACCCTGGGCGAATTTGATTTCGACGGCCAGCTCAAGTCCGTGAGCCTCACCGCGCACCCCAAGCTCGATCTGCATCGCAACGAACTCATCGCCTTTTCCTACCAGGCGCAGGGCGATGCCACGCTGGACTTCGTGATCTACATCGCCGATGCGGACGGACGCATCGTGCATGAGACGCCGCTGCGGATGCCCTATCCGGGCATGGTCCACGACTTCGCGGTCACCGATTCCCACATCGTCGTGCCGTTCTTCCCGCTGATCACCGATCTGGAGGTGGTCAAGGCCGGCGGCCCCTACTACACCTGGCATCCGGAACAGAAGAGTTTCTTTGCGGTGGTGCCGCGCCGCGGCAGCGCACGCGAAGTGCGCTGGTTCCAGGGCCCCGCCGTCAGCGCCGGACACATGATGAATGCCGTCACGGACAAGGATACCGTGCACCTGGATCTGTGCCTGTATGACGGCAATTGCTTTGACTTCTTCCCCAGCCATGACGGTTCGCCGTTCAAACCGTCACCGCCACTGCTCACACGCATCAGTTTCGACCTCGGCACCGAACAGCTGACCATGCGCAAGCTCCTCGGAGCGGCCTGTGAAATGCCCAAAATCGATGATCGCCGGATGGGCAAACCGTATCGCTATGGCTTCGTGATCTGTCGGCCGCCGGATGCCGTGGCCGGCGCCGTGGGCCTGGGCGCCATCGGTTGTTTCGATCATCACACCGGCGCGCTCTCAACCTGGTCGCCGGGGCCGGACAGCGGCGTGCAGGAGCCGGTGTTCGTGCCGCGCGATCCGACGGCCGCGGAAGGTGAGGGGTATCTGCTGGTGCCGGTGAACCGGCTGTCACAGCTGCGCAGCGACCTGGCCATTCTGGATGCCCAAAGGCTCCAGGACGGCCCGGTGGCGCTGGTGCGGATGCCAACTCGCCTGCGCGCGACTTTTCATGGCATGTGGGTGCCCGATGCGGCCCTGGCATCCGGGCGGTATAGCGTCTAGCCGGATTCGGCCAGGCGTTGCACGCAGGCCTGGCACAGGCAGGCGCCCTCGGGCTTGCCCGGCGCTGCCGCAGCCGGGAAAGTCCGCTCCATGCACCAGCAGCGCCCCGCGCCGGTTTCGGCCGCCGCGACCGCACAGCGGTTGGGCTGCTGGCACCTCGGGCAACGATCCGGCGATTGCGCCATGGGCAAACGGCCTACACCGCGGCCGTCACCACGATTTCGACCTTCCATTCCGGCCGGGCGAGTCTCGCCTCCACGGTCGCGCGGGCGGGCGGACTGGTCCCGACCCATTTGTCCCAGACCGCGTTCAGGCCCGCATAGTCGGCCATGTCGGCCAGGTAGACCTGCGCCATCAGGATCCGCGACTTGCTGCTGCCGGCTTCAGCCAGGAGCCGCTCGATGCTCGCCAGCACCTCGCCGGCCTGGGCCTCGATGGTGGTGCCGCCGCCGACGGCGACCTGTCCGGCCAGATACACCGTGCCCGCGTGCAGGCTGGCTTCGCTGTAGCGCGCGCCGGCATGAAGTCGCTTGATTTCGGACACTTGCGCCAACCCCTAAAGCCTAGCGAGCCACCTCGAGCAGAATCTTGGGACGCTTGGCGGCCACCAGCAGCAGCATGCGCGCCGCACCGGAGGGCGCCCGGCGGCCCTGCTCCCAATCCTGCAGCGTGCGCACCGACACGCCCAGCAAGTTGGCAAATTGAGACTGCGACAGTCCCGCCTTTTCGCGAATTCCGGAAATCAGGGCGATCACGCTTCTGCGGCCTGATGCACTGCGTTTGGTCTGTGCCATTCAGTTCCTCCATGAACTTTTTCGGCGGGATAAGGTACCAGATTGCGCGCCGCGGCGGGACTGCGTGCAACTCATTGCGCCATCTTCGGCGGTACGCAGCGGCCATCACCATGTGCGGCCGCGCGAAACGCCGCCAGTGTCTCCGCCTGCGCGGAAAACGCCGCGAGGACCGGAAACTGTGCCGCCGGCAGCAGCTGCGGCAGCATGAGCTGTGCGAAATGCCAGCTGATCGCGGTGGTCACGCCGGCCTGGGTCATCTGCGCCGCGCTCACCGCGAGCGGGCGACGGCCCACTTCCGCTTCAAGGTCGGTGAATGCCGCCAGCATCTGCCCGCTGACCCGATCGACCCACGGCTGATGCTGCTTTTCCGGCGGCCGCAGCGTGCGCTCGTAGATGAGTTGCACGCTCTTGTCGCAGGCCGCCAGACCCAGGCCGATGACCCGCAGGTCGGTCTTGAGCATCGCGGGGTCGCGCGGCATCAGTGAGCGCACTGCCAGTGCCTGCGTGTATTCGAGGATCAGGCTCGAATCCATCAGCACCGTGCCGTCCTCGCACACCAGGGTGGGCGCCTTGACGACCGGGTTGATGGCGCGGAATTCCTCGAACGTCCGGAACACCGACAGCGGGCGATGCTCGAAGCGCAGACCCTGCAACTGCAGGCTGATGGCCACGCGCCGCACATAGGGCGAGTCCAGCATGCCGATCAGCAGCATGGCGGCCTTATTTGTGTGGGCGCTGCTGCGCCAGCAGCTGCGTCTTCAGGTCCCGCAGGCGGGCCTTGAGCAGTGCCTCGTTCGCCGGCCCCATGCGAATCAGGGTCTTCTGGCCCGGCGACAGCGCTTCCAGCGCCGGGTCGGCGTAGCGGTACATGACATTGGGCTGCACCAGCGCGACCGGTCCGGACACATCCGGCGTTGCCAGCAGATGATCGATGAGCGCGATCACATGGTCGTTGAAGTAGGCGCTCTGGTACCCCAGGTCATCGAATGCGGCCTGGAACAGCGGATAGAAGCGGTAGTACAACGCCACCACCTTCTGCGGATCCGCCGCCTGGACCACCTCGATGAAGGGCTGGTAGCGCTTGTAGTTCTCCGGATTGATGATGAGCTGATCGCCATTGGCCAGTGTCATGAACTGACCGCCGGTGGGTTTGAAGGGCCGCTGGTCCACGGCCACCTTCTTCTTCGACAGATTGTCGACCGTCACGACGACGTGCCGGATGATGTTCTCCGGCGCCAGCAGCTTCGCCAGCCCCGGTGCACCGGGCAATGCGGCGAGCCCATCCTGGAACGGCCGGTCACTTTGATCCAGCGCCGGGGCCGGCGGACCACCCGGGGCGCTGGCAACGGGCGCGGGATGCTCGATCGGCGGCGCGCCGGCCGGGAGGGGCGGCGCAACGGGCGGTGTCGTCTGGACCTCGGGGGCCGACGCCGGCGCGGGCGGCGGGTGCCCGCGGTGGGCGTACAGGTACAGCGCAGTCGCACCGGCCACCACGGCGGCCGCGGCACCCCAGAGGATCGGCTTGTCGGAGCTCATGGCCATCAGGCCGCCGCCGATGAACCCACGCCACGGGTGAAGGCCCAATCCAGCAGACGGCTGGCGATGCCGCCCCCCAAACTGGCACCCGTCACATCTTCGAGCGTGTACGGCGCGCCGCGCAGAATGGCAGCGGCGGCGCGGTGACCGCTGCGTATGGCCGGTCCGATGCCCTCACACATATCGCGGGTCGCAAGGCCCGCGGCATCACCGGTGATGAAGGCATCGCCGATGCGCACCACCTTGACATTGCCGCGCAGGAAGTAGCTGTAGCCCACCGGATCGTACTGCGCGCCCCGGGCGAGCTTGCGATCCAGTTTGGAAATCAGATGGTTCCAGTGCTGGCGGATGTCGACACCACTGCGTTTGATGCGTTCGGCCATGCCGCCGATGCCGACATTCAGATAGCCGTTGGCCTTGGGCACGTACCAGGAATAGCCCGGCATGCCCTGGTCGAAGAACCACAGATGGCAATCCGGATCGCGCCAGTCGAAGGCGAATTCGTGCTCGAGGGTCACGGTCTGCAGTTGCGTGGCCCTGGGGTTGGCCTCACGGAACAGTGTCCGGTACACCGGGCAACGGGTACCTCCCGCGCCGATCAGATACCGGCAGTGGTACTCGCCATCGACGGTGTAGCCGCCGGCCGGATCGGCCTCGATATGCCGCACGGTGTGCTGCATGCAGCGCGCGCCGGAGCGCTCCAGCAGCCAGGCGTCGAATTCAAAGCGGCGGATGGAGTGCTGCACGCACGGCAGCGGCAGGTGCAAGCCGCGCAGGTAGGCGTGCATGCGCCCGAACGTCAGGAACCGATAAGGATATGCGGCGATATCCATGTCCAGGTCCTTCACCACATCGGGGGTGATCCAGCCCGCGCACAGCTTCAGGCGCGGGAATACCTCCTTGTCGAGGATGAGCACCTCCGCGCCGCCCTGTTTGAGCCGCTGCGCCGCCGCGGAGCCTGCCGGCCCCCCGCCAATGATCAGTACATCGCTGTGGATCACGCGCGGAACTTCAAGCCTGTGGCTCGTACAGGTGATCGCGCGTCAGCGCGACATTGTTGTTCTGCGCGGTCGCGAACAACACCTGGAACAGCTGCAGCGTGCCGGTGGTGAAGGCCGCCGCGGAGCCCGCCAGGTACAGCCGCCACATGCGCACGAACTTCTCATCGAACATGCCGCGCACCCGATCCACATTGGCTTCGAACAGCGTCAGCCAGTCGAGCAGCGTGTGGGCATAGTGCAGGCGCAGGTTCTCGACATCCAGCACGGACAGATCCCAGGGTTCGAACAGCTGGGTCATCTCGCTCAAGGCCGGCGGGCAGGCGCCCGGGAAGATCCGCTGCTCGATCCACGGATGCAGTTGCGCGGGGTAGTTGCGACCGATGCTGTGGATGAGTCCGCGGCCATTGCCGCCCAGCACGCCGTGGGCGACCTTGCCCAGCTCCCGATAATTCTCCACGCCCACATGCTCGAGCATGCCGACCGAGACGAAGGCATCGAAGGCGCCGGAGATGTTCCGATAGTCATCCTCGACATACTCGATCTGTGATTCGAGTCCCTGGGATTTGGCGAAGTCGCGGGCGAAGGCCACCTGCTCCTTGGAAATGTTGAAGGCGCGAACCTTGACGCCGTAGTGGCGTGCCATGTGCACCGCGAGGCGCCCCCAGCCGAAGCCGGCCTCGACCACCCGCTCTCCGGGTCGCAGCCGCAGCTTGCGACAGACGTGGTGCATCTTGGCGTCCTGGGCCTGATCCAGGGTGCTCTCGAGGGTGGGATAGTAGGCGCAGGTATACGCCATGGTGCGCCCCAGCCACAGCGCATAGAAATCGTTGCCGATATCGTAGTGGTGGTGGATGTTGTCCTTGGAACCGGCCAGGGTATTGACCCGGGGACGGTTCATCAGCTTGCCGATCAGGCCCAGCAGGGATTTCTGCTTGTCGGCCCGGTCCGACCCCCGGTACACCTCCTCCATGAAGTGCACCAGATCGCCCTCGATTTCGATGCGGCCGTCGCTGTAACCGTCGCCGAAACGCACCCCCGGATTGCGCAGCAGCCCCCACAGCACGCTCGGATCGCGGATGGTCACGCGCGCGATGGGTTTGCGCCCCTCCGGCAGGATGTGCTCGCCGTTCCAGAGCACGAACTCAAACGGCGGAGTTCCAAACATTTTCAATAGCTTGGCCACGCCCCGGGCTGCGGCCGAGGTGCCGGACCTAAGCGTGGGCGAATCGGTTCTGTCGGGCGCTCCCGACGCTGAACCCTTCGCGCGATCCACAGATGACGACAGGCTTTCCTCCAGCGCGTTCACTCCCGACTCCTTGCCATGGTGGCGGTTCGACCGCTCTTACCCCTGATGCTACACGGGAGTGCCGCCGCAGTCAGGTCCGCACCGTTTTGAGCGCTGCCAGCCGGTAAGCTGGAGCGCAAGCCGATCCCTTCGGCCAAGCCGACTCAGTCGTCGTCGTCGCCGCGTTCCTGGGTGCCAATGGCGCTGAAGAGCTTGCTGAGCACGCTGTAGAGGGTGCGCCGCTCATCGCGGGTCAGCTTCTGCAGCAGCCGCGCCTGGTTGCGCTGCGCCACCGGCAGTACCGTCTTGTAGAGGCGGCGGCCCTTGGCGGTCACGGTGAGAATGACCGGTACCGCCGCAGTGTCACCGGCCTTGCGGGCGGCGGCCGGCTGCGTCTTCGTGGCAATGTAGCCACGCTTGATCATGCCATGCAGCGTGCGGCTGGCCTGGCCCTTGTCCATGCTGCTGTTGGCCACCAGTTCGGAGAATCGCACCGGCTGGAAGCGGATGGTCATCGCCAGCAGGCGCCATTCGGGCACGCTCAGCCCGAAGTCCGCCAGGTAGCGGCGCGTCACGTTCGACTTCGCCGCATTGGCCAGCCGGATCAGCTGAAAGGTCAGGAAATGGCCGATGTGCAGATGACTGCCGCCGCCGACATCCGTCCACGGATCGGAGACCTTCTTGGATTTGCGCGCCTTCTTTTTGGCAGCCACTGGCGAAACTCCTGTCATGAGGGCCACCATTTTACAGATGTTTTCAGTCGAAAGCGGCAGGCAGCTGCGGATTGGCGAGATGTTCGAACATCAGTTGCACCTGCCCGACACTGACGCGGCCCGGCGACAGCGGCGGCAGAGCGTCGGGCGCGAAGAAGCCCACCGCGCTGGTTTCAATGCTGGGCTGGGCCGCGCCGCCCTGCAGTTCACAGCGGAAAAACGCCTTCCACAGGTGATAGCCAAACGGCGGATGGGGATGGCGGTTGCGATCAAACAGCGCCACCAGTTTGGTGGCTTTCGCCGTGAACCCCGACTCCTCGTGTATTTCGCGTTCGACGGCGCTGCTGGGGCTGTCGCCGACATCCGCGAAGCCGCCGGGCAGGGTCCATAAGCCGTCGGATCGTTCCTGCACCATCAGGATGCGGCCCTCCCGAAATACCGCCGCGCGCACGTCCATGCGCGGGGTGGCGTAACCGCGCTCCCGGCTGAACAGTTCGGCCACAGCGGCGGGCTCGGCCGCGGATCCCGCCGCCATCATGGCAGCGGCGATATTTCGCACCAGATCATAGCGTTGGCGGTCAAAATCATTGTTCGCGTAGGCGTCGCCGGTTTGCGCAACGGCCTGCAACTGCTGCGCCCAATGCAACCAGCGATAATCCTGCATGCGGCGCCGATTGAAGCATTGAATCGGGGTCCCGCGCCACAATACTGCCGGCATTCATGACTGCTGAATCCATCGAGATCTACCGCTCCCCGAACCGCCGCAGCTGCGAGGAGCGCGCCTTCGTGCTCACCGCCGTGGGCGTGCCGCATGAGATGTCGCAGTCACCGGAGGGTTTCTCGCTGTGGGTCGACCTGGCCGACCTGGAGCGGGCTCGCGACCATCTGTTGCATTACCAACAGGAAAGCCAGCGGCCGCCCCCGCCGCCGCCCGTGGTCACACCGGCGCTCTATTCTCACGCCTGGGTGGGCAGCGCGGTGTATGTGCTGGTGCTGCTGGGCGTGGCGGTGGCCGTCAGCGCGGGTGTCGGCCGCCTGGATGCCTTCGAGGCCGGCGAACTCAACGCCGGGCTGGTGCGAGAGGGCCAATGGTGGCGCGCCTGGACGGCGTTGACTTTACATCTGGACCCGGCGCACATCGCCGCCAATATCGGCGCGGGCGCCTGGTTCGGCTATCTGGCCGGACGGCTGCTGGGTCCGGGCACGGCCTGGGCCCTCGTGGTCCTGGGCGCGGGCGCCGCCAACTGGCTCGAAGCACTGCTCGCCGCGGCGGATCATCGCTCGGTCGGCGCCTCCACGGCGGTGTTCACGGCGCTGGGTCTCATGGCCGCTTATTCCTGGCGCGAGCGGCACCTGGTGGCGCAGCGCCCGGCACAACGGTACGGGCCCCTATTCGGCGGCGTGGTCCTGCTGGGTTGGCTGGGCACCTCCGGTGAGCACACGGACGTGATGGCGCACCTGCTGGGCTTCGCGGTCGGCGGCCTCCTGGGCGCGGGAATCGCCGCGCCCCGACTGCAGCGGCTGTGGCGTCGACTGCCTCAGTGGGTCGGCGGCGGGCTGGCATTGGGCGTGCTGGGATTGGCCTGGGCCTGCGCATAGCCGACCAGCTCCACGTAGCCGCGGGCGCTGACGGGCGCCGCACCGCGCACCCCGTGCACCTGGACCGCGCCCTCCCAGTAACGCGGTTGTGTCGGCAGTTCCTGGTCCGCGAGCAGCGGCGTCACCGTCAGCTGCAAGCCGAGCGAGCGGACACTCACACGCCACTGCGCCGGATACCGCCCGCCGCGCGGACTGTCCCAGTAGCGCAGCACCTCGATCGCCACATCCTCATTGCGCAGCGGTGTCACCTGACCGTCCGCGGCCACATAGGTGCCGGCACTGTGCGCATCACGCCCCCCATGCCGATCGCGCAGTGCATAGAACATCACCGTACTGCCATCATCCAGGTCCAGTGCGAACCAGTCCCAGCCTTGGCTGTCCGCGCCCAGTGAGCCACTGCCCCATTCACGATCCAGCCACGCGAGGCCGGCCACGGGCACCGCGACGCCCTGACGGGTGATCCGGCCCGCCGCCTGCAACCGCGGCATGGAGTAGTAATAGCTCGCCGCGCCGCGCGCATCGGCCTTGCGGCTCAATCCGGCATCGCCGTTCAACACCGGCGGCGCGCCGGCGCGCAGCTGCAGCTGCAACTGATAGTCCCCATCCGCCGCCTGCAGCTGCCAGTGCAGTCCCGGCATCGGGTCGGGCGCCTGGATCACGGACCAGTCCGCCACATGGACCGAAAAGGGTGCGGCAGTGGCGCCGGCAAGATCCAGCGCATCGCGTGCGTAGCGCGTGGCACTGAAGAACCGTGCGCGACTCACATCCGTGATCGCGAAATGCGCGGCATAGACCTGCCGCGCCTGCCAGGCCGAGCCCGCAGCCGCAGCCGCAGCGGCCGCGGCCGGCGGCGGCCGCAGCGCGAGCCTGAACACGGTCAGCTCAAAACCAAAGATCTCCCCGTCGGCGCCGCGCAGCTGCCCGGTCCAATACCACCACTCGTGGCGAAACCCGGGATGCGGGCCATGATCCTGTGGAAACTCGAAGCGACGCGCGGTGTCGGCCAGCGCGAAGCCCGGTTCGACCGCGCCGCGCAGCACGCTCAGGCGATCGACCTGCACGGCCGTGCCCGCCGCGGTCAGCGCCAGCAGCAGCAACACCGCCAGCAGCAATCGAGTGGCGCGCGCGGCCGACATCGCTATTCCTCCCGCAGATCCTGGAACAGCGGCGCATGCGCCATGCGCCAGGCCGGATACAGGCCCGCGAGCAGCGCGGCCAGCAGCGCCAGTGCGATGGCGCTGGTGATCTGCGCGGCATGCAGGTGCAGCTGGATTTCCCAACCGAAGGCGCGGCGATTGATGACCCGCACCAGCAGCACCGCCGTGAGCACCCCGGCCGGCAGTGCCGCCAGCAACGCCACCGCCCCCATGAACAGCGTCTGCGCCTGAATCATCAGTGCAGCTCCCCGGCGCGTCAGCCCGAGCACCCGCAGCAGCGCCAGCTCGTGCGTGCGTCCCAGCTGCCAGGCCAGCAGCGCGCTCAACAGTCCGAGGGCCGCGACGCCGGCGGCCAGCCAGTTCAGCACCCGGGTGATGATGAAGGTGCGCTCAAAGATCGTCAGGGAAATGGCGCGCACCTGGGCCGGAGTATCCACCTGCAGCACCTGGCGGCCGGCGGCCGCGGCATACAGCCGCCGCACCACGGCCTCGCTGTCGGCGCCGGCTGCGACATACAGCGCCAGCGCGCTCACCGAATCGTCCTGCCAAAAATGCCGGTACAGCGCGCGGCTGATGCGCACACTGCCGCGATCATTGCCGTATTCGCGGAACACCCCGGCAATGCGGAATCGCCGTGGACCCTGCGCCGTGATCAGCTGCAATGCGGACCCGACCTCCAGATTCAGCCGGTAGGCCAGGGGTTGCGCCAGCAGCACGGCCCCGTCCTGAAAGTCCTGCCAGACCTGCGGTGCGGCCGCGGTCAGCGCCACCCCCGCCCGCATGGCCGGCGTCACATCCATGGCATCCAGCACCACCGGCCCACGGTCGGAGTCCACGATGGCGCGGCGGCTGGCGCTGTAGCCGGACACGCCGGGCACCCGCACCAGATCCGCGACCAGCGCGGCATCCAGGCGGCGCTCGGGGCGGGCAAACCCGGGCCCGGGCGCGCCGACATAGATATCCGCCTGCAGCGTCTGCGCCAGCCAGTCACGCAACGACTCCCGGAAACTGTCCACCATGATGCTGATGCCGATCATCGCGGCCACGGCCATCGCCAGCGCCGCCACCGCGACTCCGGTGCGGCTCAAGGATCCGGCGATGCCGCCCAGGGCCAGACGTACCGGTGGAGCGGTGCAGATCCGGGAGCGGGCCAACGCGCTGGCCGAGCCGTACAGCGCCGCCGGCGTCGCCGCGGCGACGCTCAGCAGGGCCAGCATCAGGGCCGCGAATCCTGCCAGCACGCTGCGCTGGGTGGTCACGACGATGATCAGACAGGCGCCGGCGAGCCCCCCGCTCGCGCCCAGCAGACCCAAGGCGATGCGCCGCGCCCGCCCCTCCAGCACCGAGGCACGCAGGGTCAGTTGCGGCGCACTGTGGATGGCCTCCAGGGTCGGCGCGGCGGCGGCCAGCAACGCGACCGCGAGTGCCGCGCCGATCGCCAGCAACGGCTCCCCTGCCGGCAGCGCGACGCTGTTGACCGCCACGACGTAGTACAGATCATTGATGGTCCGCGACACCATGCCCACCAGCGCATGGCCGAGCGCCAGGCCGGCCGCAAGGCCGAGCGTGCCGCCCACCAGCGCAAGTCCGGTCGCTTCCAACAGGATGATGCGCAGCAGCTGGGCGCGCGTCGCCCCCAAGGCCCGCAGTACCCCCAGGCTGCGTCGCCGCTGCACGATGGCGAAACTCATGGTGCCGTAGACCAGGAACAGCCCCACCAGCAGCGCCAGCAGCCCGAGCGCGCGCAGGTTGGTGTTGAATGCCTGCGTGAGGTTCAGGCCCGCGCGGGCGCGCTGCGCGGCGGCGGCCAGCGTCACCCCGCTCGGCAAGGCCCCGCGCAGCTGCGCCAGCTCCGCGGCCGCGGCCGGCCCCGGCGGCACCTGCAGGTCGATGCGCGTCAGCCGACCGGATAGGCCCAGCCATTGCTGGGCGGTGGCGATGTCCGTCAGCATCACCGAGTGCATGCCGGCCCCGGCCGCGCCCGGCGCCGCCAGCAGTTGCCCGGTGAGCGCATGGCCGCCGACATCAACGCTGAAGGTCTGTCCGGGCTGCAGGTGCAGGCGCTGCGCCGTGTCCGCGGCCAGCACCACTGCGCCAGTGCCGGATAGCCACTGCGCCAGCGCCTGCGCGCTATCCAGCGCGGGCGCAACGCCCGCCCGTGCCGCGCCGGCCTGCGCCGAACCGCCCCCGGCGCCGCCGAATCCGGCGAGCGCCAGGGGATCCACTCCCAGCAGCTGCAAGGCCTCATCCGCGACGCTCACATAGCCGTCGATCACGGGACTTGCGCGCACCTGATGCAAGGTGCGAGCGAGGCTTGCGTAAAAGGCCTCGTCGATGCCGGCCGGCCCCCCATCCAGTTCATGGGTCGCAGGTCCCTGCACCGCGGCCACCGACAGTTCAAAGGCGCGCCCGGCGCTGCCCGTGGCCACATCGACGGCGACGATGGTGGCCACCCCCAGCGCCAGACCCAGCAGCGCCAGCAACAGCTGCAGCGGATGGCGCAGCAGGTGCCGGAAGCTCGCCGACCACAGCATGCCCATGATGGTTACCGCAAGGTGCCGTCGCGCAGCGTCAGGGTGCGATCGGCGCCCGCGGCCAGCTGCCGGTCATGGGTCACGAGCACCACGGTGGCGCCGCGCTCGCGCGCCAGCTTGCGCAGCAGCGGCGCGATTTGCGCAGCCGTGATGTCATCGAGATTGCCGGTGGGCTCATCGGCGAGCAGCAATGCCGGTTCGTGCACCAGGGCGCGCGCCAGCGCCACGCGCTGCTGTTCGCCCC
>Ga0210400_10002736_pt1 | contig 15996 bp, 12 predicted proteins | sample IncBWH26MmetaG_FD_155456 | JGI IMG/M metagenome (GOLD analysis project Ga0210400, IMG submission 155456) | Forest soil microbial communities from Barre Woods Harvard Forest LTER site, Petersham, Massachusetts, United States - Inc-BW-H-26-M | ecosystem: Environmental > Terrestrial > Soil >... | reverse complement strand
TGTCAGTTTCCACGGACGCCAGCCAATTGCGGTACAGCTGCACGGTCCCCTCCTGCCAGGTCGGCCGCAGCTGCGCCCGTACCGCGCTTTCCGGGAATTGCGCCATAATCTGGGGTCTGCGGTCGGCTTCCGCCCGTTGCCGAAAGTCCTCGAGCAAGGCGACCGCGGCGGGCGGGAAGTAGCCATGCGGAAGGGTCGGATAAAAAGGCTGGCGCGCCCGCACGTAACGGCCGATGTCGCGCCGATATTCCTTGAGCAGGGTATCGCTCTGGTATTCCGGATGACCTTGCAGGAAAAGCATCTGCGCGCGGCCATTGTGCGTCACGAATACATTGGCCCCGATCCCCGGGCATTCACTCAGAATGGTGTATCCGGCGCTTCTGAGCCGGGCGACCGGCAGATCGTTCCATCGCGAATGCGGGGTTGCGAGCGGCGCGCCGATCTGTCTGGTGAGTGGATGCGGTTCGACGCTGTGCTCGAAGACGCCAAAGCATTTTTGCGCGAGGCGTACGCGCTCGATACCCGAGCGATGCAACACCGCAGCGTGGGCGGCGAGGCACGACCAGAGGCTCGGCAGACCGCGCGAAGCGGACCAGTCGACCAATTGGGTAAACCGTTCCCAGTACGCCTCGGCACGCAGATCTGCCGCCAGCGGTTCAGTGCCGGTGACGATCAGCGCATCGGGCGGATCGGCCAGGAATTCCTCGAGCGGCCAGTAATGGTCGGCAAAATGCGCCGCCGCGGCCTCACCCCGTGCCACTTCCGGCAAGCCCGTGAGGCGCAGCTGCAGCGGCTGCTGTGCGGCGGCGTTCAGCAGTGTGCGAAACTGCGACTCGGTCGCCTCGAACGCCGAATCCGGCATGTTGTTGATCAGGCCAACTGTGAGGTCGGTCATAGGGCTGCGGGAAGGCTTTTACTTGTCCGTAGGCAGTGGATAAGGTAGCGATTGGCCAGGCGGAATACAGTGATGGGGATCACCTGATGGAGCCATCGGAGCAGGGTGAGAGCGGCGCATTGCCCGGACGCGTAAAGGTGGCTGCCGCAGCCGCCGCGAAACACGCGGCGGCGGTTGACGCGGAGGCCCGCTTCCCGGCCGAGAGTTTCGCTGCCATCAAGGCCCAGCGATTGCTCGGCATTATGCTGCCAACCGAGTTCGGCGGCGAAGCGGCGAGCATCTCCCAGGTGGGCGATGTGTGTTATCAGCTGGGCCAGGCGTGCGCGTCCACGGCGATGATTTTCGCCATGCACCAGATCAAGACCGCCTGCCTGGTGCGTCACCGGCGGGCCAATCCAACACTGGCGGGCCTGCTGCGGCGGCTGTGCGCCGAGCAACTGCTGCTCGCCTCCTCGACCACGGAAGGCCAGAGCGGCGGCAACGTACGTTCCAGCGAGGCACCGGTGGAATACCAGGGGGATCGCATCAGCCTGGAGCGGCGCGCCAGCGTCATCTCCTACGGGGCCTATGCCGACGGCATTGTGACCACCGCCCGGCGTTCCGCCGATGCGGCCGGAACGGATCAGGTCCTGGTGGCTTTCCTGAAGAGCGACTACACCCTCAGCCGCCTGCAGGGCTGGGACACCATGGGCATGCGCGGCACCTGCAGCGAAGGCTATGTGCTGAAGGCCACCGGCAGCCTCGAGCAGATCGTTCCAGACCCGTACGAGACCATTCATCCCCAGACCATGGTGCCGACGGCGCATCTGCTGTGGGGTTCGGTATGGGCCGGGATCGCCGCCGGCGCCACCATTCGCGCCCAGGCCTTCATCCGCCAGGCCGCCCGGCAGGCCGGGGGCCAGTTGCCCCCCGGCGCACCGCAGTTCACCAAGGTCCTCTCATCGCTGCGGACGCTGCGCGCGATGCTGGGCAACTCTATGCGGGTGTACGAGCGGGACATGAATGACCCCAAGGCGCTCGCGTCGCTGGATTTCCAGTCAATGATTACCCTCACCAAGGTCGAAGCCTCCGAAATGGCGGTCGCCGTGGTCCTGGCCGCGATGCGGGTCTGTGGACTGTCCGGCTACCGGCGTGACGGCGACTTCAGCATCGAGCGCAGCCTGCGCGATGTGCTCTCATCGCCCATCATGATCAACAACGAACGCATCCTGGCGAATCTGGCCAGCACCGCCTTGGTGACTCAGGTTCCCGCATCCGTGCGTGACTGATCCGGAGCCGCCGCAAACATGAGCAGCAGCCAGCTTTCCGGTGCAGGCCAGACCGATCTGCTTGAGCAGGTGGGCGCCGCCATCTTCCACAAGCTTGGCGTGGACGGGGTCTATGGGCGCACCGGAATCTATGAAGAGGTGATCAACCGCCTGGGCGCCTATATCACCGCGCAGCGCGATCCGCGGGCGGAAGTCCTGCATTTCCCCCCCGTCATGAGCCGCGCGCAGCTGGAGAAGTCCGGTTATCTGAAGAGCTTTCCGAACCTGCTGGGCTGCGTGTGCGCCCTGCATGGCACCGAAGCGGAAATTCGCGCGGCCGCAGACGCCTATGAAAACGGTGGCGACTGGACCCGGTCCCTGGCCGCGGCGGATCTGGTGCTGTCGCCGGCCGCTTGCTATCCGACCTATCCGCTGGTGGCGGCCCGCGGTCCGCTGCCCGCCGATGGGCTGTGGTTCGATGTGGAAGCCACCTGTTTCCGGCGCGAACCCTCCAAGGCCTTGAGCCGCCTGCAGACCTTCCGTATGCGCGAGTTCGTCCGCGTGGGCACGCCCGCGCAGATCGCGGCATTCCGCGACGACTGGATGGCCCGCGCCGGCGAATTCGCCGCCCAGCTGGGGCTCCCCAGCGCCCTGGACATCGCCAATGATCCGTTCTTTGGCCGCGTCGGACAGATCATGGCCGTGGCCCAGCGCCAGACCGCCCTTAAGTTTGAACTGCTGATCCCCTACCACCCGGGCGCCACGCCGACGGCCTGCATGAGCTTCAATTACCACAAGGAGCATTTCGGCGAGGTCTGGGGCATTGCGAGCGCCGGTGGCGAGGTCGCGCACACCTGCTGCGTCGCCTTTGGCATGGATCGGCTGGCCGTGGCGCTGTTCTGCATCCATGGGACGCGGCTCGCCGACTGGCCTGCCGAGGTGCGTACCCGGTTGGGGCTCCAGGCCTGATACCGACGATCGCTTCGCATGCCACTTGATCAGCGCGCCAAACGGTTTCTGGACAGGCTCGCGGCCTTGAATCCTCCGGACGCGTTGACCCTCTCCGTCGCAGAGCGTCGTGCTGCGTTGCAGCACATGCTCGACTTCGCCGGTACGCGCACGGCGGTTGGGACGGTGGCAGACCGCACCGTGCCCGCGGCAGCCGGGGCCGTGCGCGTGCGGGTCTATACGCCCCCGGATGCGCCGCCGGGCGCCTCGGGCGGCCTGGTGTACTTCCACGGCGGCGGGCTGGTGGCGGGCACCCTGGAGTCGCACGACGGCATCTGCCGCTCGCTGTGCCGGGCCAGTGGCTGCCGCATCCTGGCAGTGGACTATCGTCTGGCGCCCGAGCACCGCTTTCCGGCCGCGATCGCGGACTGTGTCGACGCCACCACTTACATCGCCACGCACGCCGCAGACTTCGACGTGGATCCGGCGCGCCTGGGCGTGTGTGGGGATTCGGCGGGCGCCACCTTGGCGGCGGTGGTCGCGCAGCAGCTGGCCGGGCAGGGCAAGGCGTTCCTGGCGTTGCAGGTCCTCATCTGTCCCATCCTGGACCTGGCCGCGCAAAGCGCATCGCGCCGCGAACTCGGCACGGGGTACCTGGTCGATGAATCGACGCTGCAGCACGATTTGAAGCACTACCTGGGCACGGGCATCGAGGCGACGGATGCACGCGTTTCGCCGCTGCGGGCGGCAAGTGTGGCTGGCCTGCCCGCGGCCTGTGTGCATACGGCGGAATTTGATCCCCTGCGCGATGAGGGCTGCCAGTATGCCGAGCGCCTCACCCGGGCCGGTATCCCCACGCGGTACACCTGCCACGCGGGTATGATTCATCTCTTCTACGGTATGGAAAAGCTCATCCCGCATGCTGCGAGCGCCTGGCAGCTGATGGGTCGCGACATCCGCGCCATGCTCGCGCCGCCTTGAGCATCGAGGACAACTTTAATGACCGATCGTCCCGTCCTGGAGCAGCGTTTGCGCGAGCTGTATGACGCCCGCATGAATGGACCCCTGGAGCGGCTTTGCGGGGTCTTTGCACCCGCGGTGCGCTTCCGTATTGCGGGCGCCAGCGATGGCAAGCCGATTGCCATTGCCGCGCAGGGGCTGGAGGCGGTACGCCCGTGGCTGGCGATGCTGGTGAAGACCTTCCGGCTTTCGCAGCGGCAGGTGCTGTCGCTGACGCTGGACGGCAATCGAGCGGCCGTGCATTGGAGTGCGAGCGTGGATTCGCGGATCACCGGGACCCAGGTCAAGACCGAGTTCGTCGACCTGATCGAATGGCAGGATCAGCAGATCGTATCGTACGTCGAGTTTTTCGTGCCCCTCGGCGGTGCGGCACCTTAGCAATCCGGTCCGCCGCGACGGACCGGATTCTTTCCGGACTACTTGCCTGCGCGACGGCCGCGAATCATCACCAGAGCACCCGCCAGCAGCGTAAAGGCGCTCATCGCGCTTGCCGGATCAATCTCCGGTGCTGCCACAGGCGGATTGCCACGATGCAATCCGGGTGGTACCAGCGACAATGCCTGCGCACCGCCGGCTGCCCCCAAGGATAGAATCAACAGGGCCAATTTCTTGTACATCTTCAATCACTCCGAGCCAGTCACAATGGGGTTCTACAGCGGATGTTGACCATGGTCCGCTCCATGCGACGCATCATAGCGCCCCCGGAATGGGCCGCAGATGCCCTTCCGGAAATATTCAGGTTAGGTTAAATACTTCCTGCCGTATTTGCGGACCGCGTCACACTTTCTTGAGTCTTACCACAAGGGCCACTGCGGCAGCGCCGGCACCCGCACCGCAATGAGCCCATGACTGGTGGCCTGAGCGGCGACCTGAGACTATCGAACTCAGCAGCAATGCCCAGCGTCCCGCACCGCGATCCGCGGCGCCGAGGGGCTCCTTTTGACCACGGCAGTGTGAACGGCGGCACAGTATTCGGCGCCGGCGGCGGTAGGCTTTACAGCGGATTTGTAAAGTTTCCAGCTACGCCGTTGCCGGGGTACCGCGAATTGAGCGAGCGCCGCAAGCTATTGATCCTCGAGGATGATGCCGCCATCAGCGGCGAGGTCGCCGCGGTATTTTCCGATCTCGACGTCACCTGCAGCCTGGTCAATGAACAGGCCCTGACACTGATCCGGCGCGTCGAGCCGGATGTCGTGCTCTTCAATCTCGGCGATTGTGGGGACGCCGGCGAGACGCACAACCTTGACCTGCTGCGGCAGATTCTGAAGCTCGCCCCATCGACCAAGATCGTCGCCATGACGGGCGAAACCGGCCGCGATCTGGCCGTGAAGGCGGTGGGACTGGGCGCCACCGACTTCTACCATCTGCCGCTCAACGCCGCCGTGCTGTCGATGGTGGTGCGACGGGCCTTCCGCATGCGCGAGCTGGAAGCGGAGAACGTCCAGCTGCGCCAGCAAACCGGTTCGATGGCGCTCGAAGGCATCATCGGTGTCAGCGACGCCATGCGCGCCCTGTGCCGCGCGGTGGAGAAAGTGGCCCCGACCAGCGCCACCGTGCTGGTGCTGGGTGAGAGCGGGACCGGCAAGGAACTGGTGGCCCGCGCCCTGCACCGTCTTTCGGGGCGCGCACAGGAACCCTTCGTCGCCATCAATTGCGCTGCGATTCCGGAAAACCTGCTGGAAAGCGAACTTTTCGGCTACGAGAAAGGCGCCTTCACCGGCGCCGCGCAGCGCACGCTGGGCAAGCTGGAACTGGCGGGCAAGGGCACGGTGTTTCTGGACGAAATGGGGGAAATGCCGGCTTCCTTGCAGGCCAAGTTGCTGCGGGTGTTGCAGGAACGCACCGTGGAGCGCATTGGCGGGCGCACGCCCGTGCCCCTGGCTTCGCGGATTCTGTGCGCCACCAACCGCAATCTCGAGGAGCTGATCGCCGCGGGTAAATTTCGCGATGACCTCTTCTACCGCATCAGCGAGGTGACGTTGCGGATCCCGGCACTGCGCGATCGGCAGGGCGACAGTGTGCTGCTGGCGCAGTGGCTGCTGCAGCAGATGGCGGAACGTTACGGCAAACCGGCGCGGGCGTTTTCACCCGAGGCGATCCGCGCCGTGCAGGCCCATCGCTGGTCCGGTAACGTGCGCGAGCTGGAGAACCGCATCAAGGGCGCGGTGATCATGGGGGAGGGTTCGGTCATCACCCCCGCGGACCTGGGTCTGTCCGAGCAGCTGTGCGATGCGGAGCATTTGAACTTGCGGGTCGCGCGCCAGAAGGCGGAAAGCCAGGCCACCCGCCAGGCACTGGCGCTCGCCGGCGGGAATCTGTCGCGCGCCGCTGAATTCCTGGGCGTCACCCGCCCGACGCTGTACGACCTGCTCGGCAAGCACCACATTGACGCCGCGCAATTCGCCCGACCGACCGCCGCGAAGAGCGGCTGACCAGCCGGTCCATCGGCCTCAACGCTGCTTGAATTCCTCCGGCGTCAATTGGTGGCGCCCCAGCAGCTTGTAGAAATCGGTGCGGTTGCGCTTGGCCAGGCGCGCGGCCTGACTGACATTGCCGCCCGTGATCTGCAGGATCTGCGACAGGTAGCTGCGCGTGAACTCGTCGCGCGCCTCGTCGAACGAGGGCAGTTTGCCCTGGCCGCCGCCCAGGGATTGCTGCACCAGTTCCACCGGAATGATCGGCGTTTGCGACAGCGCGACATTCTGGCGCACGACATTCTGCAGCTGGCGGATGTTGCCCGGCCAGTCGGCCGTGGCCAGAAGTTCTACGGCCTCCGGGGCATAGATCTTGCGCGACCCGCTGTCCTGGGCCATTTTCGCCAGGAAGTGCGCGACCAGCAGCGGAATATCCTCGCGGCGCCGGTTCAGCGCCGGCATCTCGATATGCACGACGTTCAGCCGGTAGTACAGATCCTCGCGAAAGCTGCCCGCTTGCATCAGCGCCTGCAGGTCGCGGTGCGTGGCCGAGATCACTCGCACATTCACCGGGATGGCGGCGGTGCTGCCCACCGGGCGCACGACGTTTTCCTGCAGCACGCGCAGCAGCTTCACTTGCAGCGGCATCGGCATGTCGCCGATCTCATCGAGCATCAAGGTGCCCCCGTCGGCGGCCCGGAACAGGCCATCGTGCGCCCGATGCGCCCCGGTGAAGGCGCCTTTCTCATGACCGAACAGCTCCGACTCCAGCAGCTCCGGCGCCATGGCGCTGCAATTGACCGCCACGAACTCCTTGGCGCGGCGCGGACTGGCACGATGGATGGCGCGCGCCAGCAGTTCCTTGCCGGTGCCGCTCTCGCCGGTGATCATGACGCGCGCATCGGTGCCCGCCACCATATGCGCCTGGGAGAGTTTCTCCTCCATGACCGAACTGCGGGTGATGATCTCGGCGCGCCAGTCCTCATCCGAGGAGCCGAACCCGGAGATGCGCAGCGCTTTTTGCACCTGGTCGAGCAGCTCCTGCTTGTCGACCGGTTTGGTCAAGAACCCGAAGGCGCCCATCTGCGTGGCTTGCACGGCGTCCGGGATGGTGCCGTGGGCGGTGAGCATGATGACCTTCAGACCGGGCCAGCGGTTCTGGAGTTCCTTCAGCAAGGCGATGCCATCCATCGGCTCCATGCGCAGGTCCGTAATGACCAGGTCGGGCCGGAAGCGGCTGGCGGCCGCCAGCGCCTGGGGACCCCCCTCGACCGCCTCGACGTCGTAGCTCTCCGCGCGCAGGCGGATGGTCAGAAGTCGCAGCAGCCCCGGATCGTCATCCACGACCAGGATTCGGGCTTTGCGTTTGCTGGCGATGGTCACTGTGGTGTTCCCCCGGGGACCTTGGGCTTGTTCAAAGCCCGTTCAATATTGGCGATGGCATCCAGTTTCGCATGGGCGTCGTCCAGTTCCTTGTGCAGACGTGCATTTTCATCGAGCTCGCCCTGCAGGCGCCGGCTGAGCGCGGCGAGCCCACGGTCGTGGTCGGTGTGGTCGGCCGAGGCCTGCAGGCGCTGGTTGGTCGCCAACTGCGAGAGCGTCAGCTCCACGTTCTTGAGCGTCAGGAAGGCCATGGCCCGCTCGGCCGGCAGCAGCGTCTCCTGGGTCGCGATCAGTTCCCGCAGCAGCTGCTGGGCCTTGACCGGGTCGTTACCGGGGTGATCCGGAGTGGCCAGCACCATCGCATACTTCAGTTCGTGGCTGGGCGTCGGCGCGGTTTCGAAGTCACGGCGCGCGCCGCTGAGGATTTCCGCCTGCTCGGCCGGCGTACCCTGCACCAGGCGTTGCAGCACTTCAAGATAACTGGCCAGCAGTGCGGCCTGGGTCACCGCCCGATCGATGGTCGGCGGACGATCCTGCGGCGGCGCATCGTGATTCGTACCCAGATTGGCGCAGGCGCCCAGCAGTGTGCTGGCGAGCACGACGAGCACGCGCAATGGCGGCGGGTACCTAGGCGGCATTGGCCTGTTCCTTGGCACCAGTTGAACCTTGAGCGACCAGGGTGCGCAGCGGCATGGTGATCCGGAAGTGCGCGCCGGGGAACTGCCCGTCGACGATCTGTACCGTGCCACCATGCGCCGCGACAAATTCCAGCACCACCGACAGGCCGATCCCGGTGCCCTTCACACTGGTGCCGCGCGCGGCCTTGCCGGTATAGAAGGCTTCAAAGATATGCGCCCGTTCCTCATGCGGAATTCCCGGGCCGGAATCGGCCACGTCCAGCAGCAGGTGCTCGGCATCGGCGGTGGCCGAGAGGTAAATGGCGCCGCCCTTGGGCGAATACTTGATGGCGTTCGACAACAGGTTGTCGAGGATCAGGCGCAGCTTGCCGCGGTCGGCGGTCAATGTGACGTCCTCGATTTTCACCTCGAGCCGCACGCGCTGGCCCAGCAGCGTCAGCTGCTGGTTTTCCAGCACCTGCTTGACCAGCGGGCGGAGGCGAAACTCGCTGGTTTCCAGCCCCACGCTGCTGGTCTGCCAGGCGCTGAAGGACAGCAGGTTTTCAATCAGGCGCTGCAACTTAAGGCCGTTCTCCCGCAGTATTCCGGTGACTTCGCGCTGGTTGGAGTCCAGCGCCCCCACGGCGCCGTCCATCAGCAGCTCCGTGCCCTCACGGATATTCGCCAAGGGTGTTTTCAACTCATGTGACATGTGCCGCAGGAATCGGTTGCGCTCCGCCGCGAAGTCCAGCAGGCGACCGCGCAGCCACTCGAGCTGTCGCCCGAGGCGCTCGATATCCTTTGGACCATTGACGCTGATCGGGTGTGACAGGTTGCCGCGTCCGAGCTCGCTGATGGCCCGGTCAATGCGCCGTAACGGTCGACCGACCCCAAAGGTCAATATCACGATGGCGAATACGGCCAGCGGAATCAGCAGGCCGCTCTGCCACAGCAGCAGCCGCTGCGACTCACCGGTCCGGCGCTCGATGGCCGCGATCTGCGCGTCGATTTCCACCTTGCTTTGAATGGCAATGCGCTCCGCCAAGGGGCCCATTTCCGCAAACTGCGGCAGCGTCGCGCCCACCGTTGCGCTGGTGGAGGTGGTGGCGAGCACCTGGGTCGCGATCGAGGTCTGCAGCGCGCCCAGCTGGGCCAGCGCCCGGCTGCTTTCCGCGGAGCGCAATTGCCGGGCGAGCTGCACCCGGGAGGTGGTCAGCTGCACATCGTGCTCGCGGTACAGGTCCAGGTACTTGGGGTCGGCCGTCACCTGGTAGAGCCGGGTGGCACGCTCCAGAATCAGCACCTCGGACATCAGGTCTTCGCTGGCCCGGGCCGCGCCAATGCCCGCTGCGGTCACGATACGGGTGGAATCAGCCAGTTGCTGGATCTGCAGCGCAGCATTGAAAATGGCGACCAGCAGCGGCACGGCGATCACCGCGACGCCCAGAAGCATCAGACCACTCAAGGACTTGGGCCATAAGAAGCGCATGTTAAGTATTCTACGCCACGGGCGCTGACGCTCGGCGTGACAGTTGTCGCGCTGCCGGAGCCCCTACCAGGGCTCGCGCACCAGTTTGGCCTCCCAGTCCAGGGAACTGCGGACAATGGTGTCCAGGTCATCGAGCTTCGGGACCCAGCCGAGCAGCGCACGGATCCGGTCCGCCTGGGCGACCAGCACGGCCGGATCCCCGGCGCGCCGCGGTTCTTCGCGGATGGTCAGCTTGCGCCCCGCCACGCGCTGCACGCTGTCGAGCACCTGACGCACGCTGTAGCCGTGTCCGTAGCCGCAATTCAGGACGGCGCTGGCGCCATTCGCGCGCAGGTGATCCAGCGCGGCCAGATGCGCTCCGGCGAGATCCTCGACATGAATATAGTCGCGTATCCCGGTGCCATCGGGCGTGGGGTAATCGGTGCCGAAAATGCTGACATGCGGACGCTTGCCGACGATGGCTTCACTGGCCACCTTGATGAGCAGGGTGGCGCCGGGCGTGGCCTGCCCGATGCGCCCGCCCATGTCGGATCCGGCCACATTGAAGTAGCGCAGGGCCACATAGCGCAGCGCGGAGGCCTGGGCCAGGTCGCGCAGCATCCACTCCGAGACCAGCTTCGAGGTCCCATAGGAATTGATGGGGGCCGTTGGGGCATCCTCGGCCGCCAGGTCGCTGGCCGGGGTCCCGTATACTGCGGCGCTCGAGGAGAATACAAATTGGCGGACCCCGGATTCGGCGCAGCACTGCAACAGGTTGCGGGTGCCGCAGACATTGTTGGCGTAGTACTTGAGCGGGTCACGCACCGACTCGGGGACGATGGTAAAGGCCGCGAAATGGATCACCGTGTCGACACCGTGCTCGCGCAGCAGGCGGGTGACCAGCGCCCGATCACCCATGTCCCCGAGCACCAGCGGCGTATCCCCGACCGACTGTCGGAAGCCGCGCGACAGATCATCCAGTACGACGACCGATTCGCCGCGTTCGCGCAGTTGCAGAACCACGTGGCTGCCGATGTATCCGGCGCCGCCCGTGACCAGAATGCTTCCCCGACTCATGTGCACCCTCGCCTATATGCTCTGATGGGCACATGATAAACAGAAAGTCCCGCGGCGGGGCCGCCCCGGCGCGCCCCTTCGAGGCATTGAGTCCGGATGTCGTGCTGGATGCGGCCGCCTCGGTCGGCATCGCGGGCGATGGCCGGCTGCTGGCCTTGAACTCCTACGAGAACCGGGTCTATCAGCTGGGGACCGACGCCGGAAATCTGGTGCTGAAGTTCTATCGTGCGGGCCGCTGGAGCGATGCGCAGATCACCGAGGAACATGAGTTCACCGCGGAAATGGCGGCCGCGGAGCTGCCCGTGGCGGCGCCGCAGCGGATTGGGGGTGAAACCCTGTTCAAGTACCAGGACTATCGCTTCTGCGTGTTTCCCTGGATGCCCGGCCGCGCGCCCGAGCTGGATGCCACGGAGTCTTTGACGCTGCTGGGACGCGCCATTGCCCGCGTCCACCAGATCGGCTGCGTGCGTCCGTTTGCGGCGCGGCCGTGGCTTACTTCCCAGCGTCTGGGCTGGGATGCCCAGAAGGCGGTGCTGGCCAGCAGTCTGATTCCGGAGGAACTGATGCGCCGCTACCAGGAGGTCTCCGGGGCGCTCCTGGAGGCCATCGAGGCGGTGTTTGAAACCGCCGGCGAGGTCGCCGCAATCCGCATCCACGGCGACTGCCATCTGGGCAACCTGCTGTGGAATGAGCGCGGTCCGGTGTTCGTGGACCTGGACGATTGCATGATGGGCCCGCGGGTGCAGGATCTGTGGATGCTGCTGTCCGGGCCGCCCCACGAGCAGCGCAAGCAGTGGGGCGAGATCCTGGAGGGCTATCAGCAGTTCGCCGATTTCGATTACCGTGAAGTGCTGCTGGTGGAGGCCTTGCGGTCGCTGCGGATGCTGCATCATGCCGCCTGGGTGGCGCAGCGCTGGGAGGATCCGGCTTTTCCCCGCGCGTTCCCCTGGTTCGGGGAACGTCGCAATTGGGAGAACTACATCTTAGACCTGCTTGAACAATCGTCTAACATGCGCGAGCAGCCGCTTCTGCAATAGTGACCGGACGCAAAAAGGGCGCAAACGTGGGACGGGTTCAAGGCAAATTAACGGGGATGCTGCTGGCAGCGGTGTGCGGTCTGCTTGGCGCATGCAGCCACTCCGGCGGCAACGGCGCCGCACCCCTGGTCAAGCGACACCCCGATGACGCCGGCGCCAGTTCCCCGGCAAACCGGCCGAATACCGGCCCCACCGACCTGGTCTCGGCCGTATCCAGCGGCGTCGCGGGGGACGGGCCGGTCGGCTTGAAGTTCCAGTTGGGGCAGCGCCCGGTGGCCGGCCAGCCGGTGGTCATCACGCTGCGCCTGGCCGCCAATCAGCCCCTGGAACACCTGGAAGCGCGCTTCCACCCCGATGACGGGCTGGAGATCACCCAGGGCGGGGATTTTGACCCCCAGGGACCCCTGGACGCCGGCGCCACGGTGGACCATGTCCTGACCCTGCTGCCGGGCCAGGACGGCGTCTTTACCGTCATGGCGACCGTCACCACCGGGACCGCGGCCGAAGGGGTCAGCCGCAGCTTCGTCATCCCCATTGTCGTGGGGGCCGCCGCGCCTGCTTCGCCGGCCGCGCCAGGGGTCGCGCCGAAACCTAAGTAGCGCGTTGCGGGAGGCTTTCTAACCTGCTGAAAACCGCGATCCGATCACGCGGCCGCGCCGGCGCAAATCCTATGATGGGGCTGTCTTTCTGGCGCCCCTTATGACAAATCTGCTCCCCGCCGAGCTTCCGTCCCACGAGGCCACGGAAGTATCGGCCGCCAATGCCCGGGACCCGGCCGCGACGGCAAGTCATGCCACGACGGTCGTGCGCGTCGATCTCGCCGCGACCCTGGCCGGCATCGAGGCGCTGCATCCGCTGCTGCTCGCGCAAATACGCGAACTGAAACTGCGCACCGGGACCGACCAGCCGGATGCTGCCGCCCTGCTCAGGCTCATCAGCACCCATTACACCGCCGTCGATGAGGAGCGCCGCGGCGTGGTGCGAACCATGCAGCTCATGGCCGATGAGGCGCGGGCCCTGGCGCTCGAAGCGCAGGAGCAGAGCTCGGATCACCTGCAGATCGTGCTGGACAACATCAAGGATGTGGTACTGACGCTGGATGAGTTCGGGGTGGTGCTGACCTTCAACCCGACCGCCGAACGCGTCTTCGGCTATGGGGAGGTCGATGCCGTGGGCCGCCGCATCGAGGAGTTCCTGCCGCAGCTGGGTGATCGCGGCGACTCCGCCGAAGCACTGGAGCGCTTGGCGGAAAGCACCGGTGATACCCACCTGGACCTCTCGGCCCGCGAGATTCGCGGCCGGCGCCGCAGCGGTGAGGTGTTTCCGGCCGAATTCGCGGTCAGCCGGGCGCGGCTGCGGCGCCGGGCCATCTTCGTGCTGTGTCTGCGCGACATTACGGATCGGCGGGAGGCGGAGCGGCAGCTGCGCGAGAGCGAACTGCGGTATCGGCTGCTGATCGACCATGCCCCCGAGGCCATCCTGGTCTTCGACGTGGATGCAGGCCGGTATGTGGATGCCAACCCCAATGCCGAGCGCCTCTTCGGGGTGGAGAGCGCACAGCTGTTGCAGTTGAGTCCGCTGGTCCTCTCCACCAAGTTCCAGCCCAATGGGGAATCCTCCTCGGAGCTGATCCAGCAGAAAACCAGCCGGGTCATGGCCGGGGAGATGCTGGTCTTCGAGTGGATGATTCGCACCGTACAGGGTGCGAACGTGGACTGCGAGATGCGCCTGTCGCTGGTACCCTCGGGCACGCGGCGGCTGATTCGCGTCAGTATCACCGATATTTCCGACCGCAAACGCAACGAACGGCGTTCCGAAGCGGAGCGCGAGGTGCTCGATCGCCTCACCGCCGGCGCCCCGGTGCCGAATGTGCTGGAGGCCGTCACCCAACTCATCGAGTCGGTGGACCCCGGGTCGTTGTGTTCGGTCAGCATCCTGGATGAGAGCGGCAGCCGCTTCGCCTCGGTCGTCGCCCCCGGGGTACCCGTGCCGTTCCGCGAAGTCCTGCTGGGCGCCGAGGTCGGTCTCGGGCACGGGTCCTGCGCGGCGGCGGTGTACCTGTCGCGCCCGGTGCTGGTGGCGGACATGTCCAAGGATCACTACTGGAACCAGAACCGCGCCGCGGCGCTGAAGTCGGGGCTCGCCGCGGCCTGGTCCACGCCCATCAAGAGCACCGACGGCAAGACCCTCGGGGCCTTGGGCGTGTTCCAGCACGACATCGGCTTGCCGGATGAGCAGCAGGCCGAGTCCATCGCCCATGCCTCGAAGCTGGCGGGGATCGCCATCGAACGGCTGCTGGCCGATACCCGACGCAAGGAGGCCGAGCAGGCGGTCATCGCCGAAAAGGAACGCGCGCAGGTGACCTTGCAGTCGATCGGTGATGGCGTCATCAGCACCTGCGCCCGTGGACTCATCGAATACATGAATCCGGTGGCCGAAAAACTCACCGGCTGGTCGATCGATGCGGCACGCGGACGGCCGCTGGGCGAGGTGCTGAACCTCATCGATGAGACGACCCGCCAGCACGTCAGTCATTCCCTGGAGCGGATGCAGACCAACGGCACGGCGGCTGCGCCCGTCACGCACCCGGTGCTGCTGACCCGCGAGGGCGAGGAAGTGGCCGTGCAGGAGTCCTCCGCACCGATCCGGGACCGCAACGGGGAGGTCATCGGCGCGGTGATCGTGGTGCACGATGTCACGCGCGAGCGCCGCCTGAAGCGCGCCTTGTCCTATCAGGCCACCCACGATGCCCTGACCGGGCTCATCAACCGTCGTGAATTCGATGTGCGATTGCGCGATGCGCTGATGCTGGCCCAGCGCGGCGAACACCTCTATGCGCTGCTGTACGTGGATCTGGATCAGTTCAAGGTGGTCAATGACACCTGCGGACATCAGGCCGGCGATCGGCTGATGCGCGACGTCACCAGTTTGCTGCGCGCGCGCGTGCGCACGCAGGACACCATTGCCCGGTTGGGTGGCGATGAGTTCGGCATTCTCCTGGAGGGCACCAGCGTCGCGCAGGCCGGTCGCATCGCCGATTCGATCCGCCAGGCCATCTACAATTACCGCTTCATCTGGGCCGGCAGTACCCTGACCGTCGGGGCGAGCATCGGCGTGGTGGAGATCAATCGCGACACCGACAGCGTCGCCTCGGTGTTGAGCGCGGCGGATATCGCCTGCTACGCCGCCAAGGAAGGTGGCCGCAACCGCATCCAGGTCTACGATGGCCATGGCGCGGTCGGCCGGCATCGCGAGCTGCATTGGGCCGCGCGCCTGACGCGCGCGGTGGAAGAAAACCGGCTTGAACTGTTCTTTCAGCCCATTGTCCGCATCGGCGATGCTGGGCCTGCGGCCTTCCACGAACTGACCGTGCAGTTGCGGGACGATGACGGACGCCTGGTTCCCGCCGGAGAATTCATTCCGGCGGCCGAACGTTACAATGTGATGCCGGCCATTGATCGCTGGGTGATCCTGCGGGCCCTGGAACGCCTGCGCCAGGACCCGGCGGGCCCGGCGGGCTCGCCGGTGCTGGCGGTCAATCTGTCGGGCAATTCCTTGAGCGACCAGTCGTTTCTGGAGTTTGTCGTCGAGAATGCGGGAGCGCCCGACGTGGCGCGACGCCTGTGCTTTGAAATCACCGAAACGGCGGCCGTGACCAACTGGTCGAATGCGCTCTACTTCATGAAGGAGCTGCAGCAGCGCGGTTGCCGCTTCGCCCTGGATGATTTTGGCAGCGGCCTGTCCTCGTTCATGTACCTGCGCACCTTGCCCGTGGATTTCCTGAAGATCGACGGGCAGTTCGTCTCGCAGGTGGCCGCCAACCCGGTCGATCGCAACATGGTGGAGGCGATCTGCAAGATCGGCCGCTCGTTAGGGATTGCCACGGTTGC
>Ga0210400_10002734_pt1 | contig 16007 bp, 13 predicted proteins | sample IncBWH26MmetaG_FD_155456 | JGI IMG/M metagenome (GOLD analysis project Ga0210400, IMG submission 155456) | Forest soil microbial communities from Barre Woods Harvard Forest LTER site, Petersham, Massachusetts, United States - Inc-BW-H-26-M | ecosystem: Environmental > Terrestrial > Soil >... | reverse complement strand
ATAGCCGGTGGTGATATCCGCCGTCAGGGTATCGGTGGCTGCCCACTCGATCTGCAGGTCACCGCCCTTGGCCACGGCCTCGCCGAGATTGGTGATGAAGGTGATCTGGCAGATCGGCGGCAGCACGGTCTGCTGGATGTTGTGCCACTTGATGTAGTACACGCTGGCGGCGATCCGCAGGCGGCCGCCAACATTGTCCTTGGTTCCCACCTCGAAGCTGTCCACCGTGTCCGAGTTGTAGGTGGTCGGAGCGCTCGGGATGCCGAAATTCTGCAGGTCCTGGGCGCAGGCCGCGGGCGGCAGCGGATTGTTGCCGCCGCCGGGCCGGTAGCCCTTGGCATAGGTGGCATAAACCATGTCCGCGGGCGTGAACTGGTAATCGAGGTTCACCTTCGGCGTGAAGGAGTTCTCGGCCTTGCTCGAGCTTTCCGAAATATTCGTATTGAACAGCTGCGGACCGCCGGTGAGGGAGGTGAAGGAGAACTTGGTATGCGATTCGCGCAGGCCGACGGTGGCCTTCAAACTGTCCGTGATGGCATAGGTCGCCTCGCCGTACCAGGCCACCTGGGTGTCCTGGGCATGGGTGGACAGGAAGTAGGAGTCCGTGGGATAGGCCGGATCGTAGCTGAGTGGATTGCCGTTCTGGTCGGTGAAGACATCCGTGTAGTCCAGCCCCGCGACCCCCTGCCAGAACTGCTCGAGCATCGGGTCGTGCAGCTGTTCCAGATAGGTCTGGCGGTCATCGCTGAAGAACAGTCCCGTGGTCCACACCAGGCGCGCATTCGGATCGCTTGAGACCAGGCGCACTTCCTGGATGAAGTTCTCCTGCCCATTGTCGACCGAATTGGGCGAGCGGTAGTCGGCAATGCTCGCGGGGAAATGCAGACCGTTGCCATCGAGCAGCGGGAAATTCACGTAGGCGGCCGGATTGCCCAGCAGGGTCTGATAGAACCCGACGTCATACAGCGTGCCGTCGTAGCCGGTCTGTTCCTGGCGGTGATAGAAAGAGGTGTTGGAGATCAGATGAAAGGCCGCGAAGCTGCCTTCGATCTTCAGCGCCGGCAGGTAGAACTTGTCGGGCTGCGAGCGCGGGCTGGGATCCCCGTTCAGGTAGCTGTTGCTGCCGGGGTTCGAGTAGATGGGCCAGTACGCCGAGTCGTCGTGCACATCGTGCTTCTGGAAATAGATACTGGGCGTGATGGCCCAGGTGTCGTTGGGCGCCCACAGTCCCGCGAGGCGCAGCAGGTAGCTTTGGGCGCGATTGGCGTTGTGATCGATGACGGTGCTTTGCGGATTGAGCGCGGTCGGGTCGACCGAGTCGATCCAGCCGCCATCTTCGCGGTACCAGAGAGTGATGCGGGCACCCAGCTTGCCGTCGATCAACGGGCCGCCGGCGGCCGCGCCCAGCTCATAGCTGGGGGCGCCGCCTTCGGTATAGGAGACTTCACTGCGCGCCGTCACGCTGTCGGTGGTGAGGCTGGGCTGGGTGGTGATGTAGCGCACCGTGCCGCCTTCGGATCCGGCGCCGAACAGGGTGCCCTGCGGACCGCGCAGGACTTCCACCCGGGCGATGTCGAACGCTTTCGGCACTTCCTCGTCCGGACTGAAGGCCAGGGAGCGCATCTGGATGGGCGTATCGTCGATATAGATGCCCGTGGTGCCGGAGCCGCCCGAGGAGGAGATGCCGCGGATGGCGATCTTGTCGGTGCCGGCGGTGTCGACGGTGATGCCGGGCGTGAACCGGGCGACGTCCCCGATGTCCTTGATGCCGCGCGCCTCCATGTCATCCGCGGACAGCGCGGTGACGCTGAGCGGGACCTTGCTTAAGGATTGTTCGCGGCGGGTTGCCGTGACCACGACTTCCTGCAGGGCGCCGGCCTCGGCGGTCTGCGCGGTGTCCGTGGCAGCGCCGGCGGCGGCGTCAGCCGCGAGTGCAGCTGCGGGTGCGCAGCAGCCGATCAACAGGGCACAGCGGATCCACTGCATGACAGATCTCCCTATCCATTCCAGACCAAACCAATCACCGAGCAAGACCGGTGCCATGCGCCTAATGCGCCATTCATATCCGTTTCGGGCACCAGCACAAGGCATCGGTGGCGGCCGCGCCCGCATCTGGTGCATCCGCAGCGATGAGCGCTAGTAGCCGCGTGTCTGGTCTACCACATTGAGCATGGGCGCGCCGCGGGCGTAACGGCGCAGGTTCTCGCGCGCCACCATCCAGCGGTCTTCGCCCGGCAGGTCCGAGCGTGAAGAGATATGCGGCGTGATGAGCACATGCGGCGCATGCCACAGCGGGTTGTCGGGCGGCAGCGGCTCCGGATCGGTGACATCCAGGCCCGCACCGGCCAGGCGCTTGCCGACCAGCGCCGCGGTGAGATCCGCCAGCACCATGGTGCCACCGCGCGAAATATTGACGAAAATCGTCGTGGGCTTCAGCAGCGCGAAGAACTTCGCATCGAACATGCCCTGGGTCACCGGCGTCAGGGGCACGCAGCTGACCACCACGTCGGCGCTTTTCGCCAGCGCCGGCAATTCGGCGGGCGTGCCGATATGACTGACAAAGACCGGCCCCTTCGCATCGCCATCACGGGTGGCGACCACCTTCATGCCCAGCGCCTGGGCGCGTCGGGCCACTTCGGTACCGATGGCACCCAGCCCGACTACCAACAGCGTCTTGCCCTCCAGCGACTGCATCGGGGTGGTGGCACCGTGGGCGATGCTCCATTGGGCATGGGCGGTGTCGACGGCGAATACGTCCAGGCCATGCGCCAATGCCAGAGTCAGGGCCACGGCATGTTCGGCAATCACGGCCGCATCCACGGCGCGCATGTTGGTCAGCAGCAGGCCGCGTGCGCGCAGTCCCGGCACGGCCAGGCAATTCTCCACCCCGGCGGCGAGGGATTCGATCCAGCGCAGGTCCTGCGTCGCGGCCAGCAATTGGGGTGCGCAGATCTCGGGATTGAAGCCCACCAGCACATCGGTGTCCGGGGCCTGGGCCAGCGCCTCCTGCATGGTGTGGACGACCACCACCCGGGTGTGCGGCGCGGCGGCCACCAATTGTGCCTGGTGCGGCCCCCAGTCCTGCTGGCCGAATTCCAGCAGCAGCACCTTGTGCGGCACGCGCCAGTCGCGGCGCTCTTTGACCGGCGCGGGGGCCGCAATCAGTTGCAGTGACTTGATCAGGGCTTCGGTCGAAGCGGCGAATGCCGCGGGTAGCCCGCAGGTCAGCGCGGCCAGGGCGCACAGCCTGACCCACCCGGGACGCCGCCGGCGCCAGTTCACGGTTCGTATCCGGCTTCCGGCTGCAGCACGGTCTGCGTGTCGCCCTTGGTTGCCTTCAGGTGCAGGCCCTGCTCCATGGCGCTCAGGAAAGCGGCTTCATCGCCAATATGAAACACGCCGTTGATGTGGCGCGAACCCAGCGCCGGACTGCTGAGCACAATCGGGGTGTGGGTGTAGCGGTTGTACTCTGCCAGCGCCGTTTCCAGCGCTATGTCGTTGAACACCATCCGCTGCGTGCGCCAGCCCTGGATGCGATTGACTTCGGCGGGTCGCAGGTCCGAAACGGCACCGGCCGGGGAGTAGCCAACGCCGTTGCCGGCCGATACCGCCACGGCCGGTAGCGAGGCGGCCGCGCCGCTGCCGCCGACCGTCACCGTGCCTTCCAGCACGGATACCGCGGCGCCGTCCCGGATGATCTCCACGTCGAACTGCGTGCCCACGGCGGTGGTCACGCCCTGCAGCGCATGCACGGCAAAGGGTCGGCTCGGGTCGTGGCTGACGTTGAAGAGGGCCTCGCCGCGGATGAGCTCGATGTCGCGCAGATTCCGGGAGATCGCCACCCGCAGCAGACTGTCGGTATTGAGCACGACGCTTGACCCATCGGCCAGCACCAGCGTGCGCTGCTCACCCACCGCGGTGCTGTATTCGGCAGTCACGGGGCGGATGGTGAACAACCACGCGAATACCCCCACGGCGAGCACCGAGGCGGCCAGAGCCACCTGCCATACCGGTCGGCGCCAGGTGGGCCGGGCGGCGGATCTCGCGGCCCGCCGCTGCGCCACCAGCGCGTCGGTGCCCGCCAGCAGGGACGCGAGCGTCGGGGAGTTGCGCAGCTCGGCGGCCAGCTCCCAGGCCAGTTCGCAGTTCTCGTACGCCTGCTGGTGGCGGTCCGCTTCGATCCACTGCAGCCAGTCCTGTTCGCGGGCCGCATCCATGGCACCGGAGCGCGACTGCGCAAACCAGTCGGCGGCCTTGAAATCTCCCGCGGGCCCGTTCATGTGGCCTCCGACATGGCGGCGCTGAGCCGCTCGATGGCTTCGGCCATTTTGCGCGCGACGGTGCGGCCGCTGAGGCTCATGATCTCGGCGATCTGCGGGTAGGTGAGGTCGCGGAAGCGGTGCAGCAGGAAGACCGTGCGGGTGTCCGGCGGCAGCTCGGCGATGGCGCGCTCCAGCAGCCGGCGGGTCTGTTCGCTGGCCAGCTGCTCATCCGGTCCCAGATGTTCCTCCGCGATCTCCTGCTCTTCGATGGGCACATGGAAGGAGGCGCGATGGGAGGCGCGCCGGCGATGATGATCGCGCGCGAGATTGGTCGCTGTCTGAAACAGAAACGACCGGGCCATGGCATCGACTCTCACCATATCGCCGTGTCGCAGCAGCCGGTAGTAGCTTTCCTGCACGAGTTCCGCGGCATCATCCGGCGGAACCAGCCGCGTCAAGTAGCGCTGCAGGGAGACACGATGCCGGTTGAACAGCATCGTGACATATGCCCTGTGCGAGGGGTCGGCCGGGATCGGATCCCCCAGCTCGGGCCCGCTCATGTCCAGTGGATACGCGGCTTCCGCCGCACTGGCGCTCACTTGGGTCGGGTCGTGCTTCATGGATCCTGCAGCGCGCCGCAGCGAATTTGCTGCAGAGGCCATGATTTTACGAGAAAGCTTGCGGTTGTGCTTTACCTCCCGAACCGGTAGAGGAATCCGAGCCCAAATTGCACCGGATCCAGGTGAATGTCCCGGCCGGGGCTGCCGGCCACCCCGGGCCGGATCTGCGCCCAGCCGACCGCCGCATTCAGGATCCAATGCGGACTGATGCTCAAATCCAGGCCGGCCTCGGCGGCCGGGCCGACGCTGACCCCGTCCAGCCCGCTGACACCCTCGACGTGAGATAGCGTCGTGATCGCGATGCCGGCGCCCAGGTACGGCCGCAGGCGACTCTCCGGCGTGAAGTAATACTTGAGACTCACCGTCGAGGACTGCAGTCGGGCGCGGGCGTGATCAAAGGAATGGGTGCGCGGCGCCGTCTCGGCCAGCGCCGCCACCACCTGATCGCTGATGAAGTACTGGCCGGTCAAGGCCGCCGTCGCGCCGCCCGAGGCGCCGTCGCTGTCGCGGGCATATTCGGCGAGCAGACCGATCTGCCAGGGGCCGGCGCCGGCGCGTGCCGTCAGGGGGCCGGGCGGCGCGCCGGGCGGGGGCGCTGCATCGTCAGCCGTGGGCGCGGTCTGTGTCGCCGGTGTCGCCGCCAGGGCCGGGCGGGGTTTGATCACGAATACGCCGTTCGCACCCTGCGCGATCAGCAGATTGCTGCGGCCGAGCAGGGCGCGCAGGGCGGCTCGGGGCGTGAAGGGACCCTTCACGGCCGGTGCCATCAGGTGAGCCACCGGGCCCGGGTCCACGAAAATCTGGGCATTGGCCTGGACGGCCCAGCTGTTCAGGGCCGCGGCCATGGGCTGCGCCGGAATGTCGAAGTCGATCAGCGCATCGCGTGCGCCATTCGGCCCCGCGGTCGCCGGCGTCTGCGCCTGGGCCGCGGCGTTGAAGCCTGCCGACCACAGCCAGGCCATGGTTACGGCCAGGGCCGTACTTTCGCATCCGCCGCGCGCCATTCGTCCTGATCCCCGTCCTGGCCTGTTACTGCTACGCGTCAGCGCCGGATAGCTGCCACCTGACCGGTGCCAAAGGTGTCGCATTGATTTATGTCGCCTGAATCGATGCCGCGTCTGAACCAGGAGACCCGCTGGGCGCTGCTGCCATGGGTGAAGGATTCCGGCACCACGGTGCCGCGCTCCTTCTTCTGCAGGGTGTCATCGCCGATCTGGCTGGCGGCATTGAGCGCGGTCTCGATGTCACCTTGCTCCAGGCGCCAGCCCCGCTCCTGCTGCGCGCGCCGCGCCCAGACGCCGGCGAAGCAATCGGCCTGCAGCTCGATCTTGACGCTCAGGGCATCGGCAGCGGCCGCGCCGCTGCGCGCCCGCACCGCATCGACCTTGCCCAGGATGCCGAGCAGATTCTGGACATGATGGCCGACCTCATGGCCGATCACATACGCGTGCGCGAACTGCCCCGGCGCATTCAGCTGCTGGGTCATGAGATCGAAGAATCCCAGATCCAGATACACCGTCCGGTCATTCGGACAGTAGAACGGTCCCGCAGCGGACTGACCCTGCCCACAGGCCGTGGGGTAGCTGTCGCGGTACAGGAGCAGTTTGGGATTTTCGTAGGTGCGCCCCAGCTGCTGGAACTCATCCGTCCAGACCACCTCGGTGCTGCGCAGAATCTGTGAGACGAATTTGCGCTGCGCTTCGTCCGCGGCCGGGTCGGTCGTTTGGGGCGCGGTTTGCTGCACGGGCGTGCCGCTGAGCATTCCGAGAATCTGCAGGGGATTGATGCCCAGCGCCCAACCGGCGAGCAGCGCGATCGCAATCGTGCCAAGACCGATGCCATGGACGGGGCGAAACTGGAAACCGCCCCCGCCGCTTGAACCGCGGGCATCTTCGACGTTGCTGCTCTCGTCCTGATCGCGCATGTCCATGGGTGGGGTGCTCCGCTGCGCTCAGACTTCGATTTTCGAGAAGCGCCAGGCTCCCAGAATCGTCAGCGCCGCACCGAAGCCCAGCAACACCAGCAGGTCCAGGGAGGCGCCAAAGTGCGAGCGGTTCAGGAGCGCCGCCCGCATGCCATCGACACCATAGGTCATCGGATCGATATGCGTGAGGGCGACCAGCGCCTTCGGCAGATTATCCAGCGGGTACAGCGCGCCGGACAGGAAGAACAGCGGCAGCACCAGGAAGTTCATCACCATCTGGAAGCCCTGCATGTCCTTCAAGGTTGAGCCAATCGCGGTACCGGCCGCCGCGAACACGATCGCCGTGAGCGCCAGAAAGCCCAGGCCCAGCGGAATCTGCGCCAGACTCACGGGCCGGAAGCCGGCGATCACGCAGACCACCGCGACCAGGGTTCCCTGCAGCATCGCCGTGGTCGCCGAGCCGCAGGTGCGGCCCAGCATGATCTGGATGCGCGACACCGGCGCGACCAGCGTCTCCTTGAGGAAGCCGAACTGGCGATCCCACAACAGGCCGATACCGGAGAACATCGAGGAGAACAGCACGGTCATGGCGATGACGCCGGGCGCCATGAACTGCAGGTAGTTGCCGTTGCCCGAGAGCCGGAACACAGGCCCCAAGCCAAACCCCAGCACCAGCAGGTACAGCAGCGGCTGCGCCAGGGAGGCGATGATCTGGGCCCGCGAGCGCGAGTAGCGCTTCACCTCGCGCAGCCACAGAATGTAGATCGCACTCATCGGCGCCGCCACATGGCCGCCGCCTGGCGCATCCGGTCCGCCGAGCCCGCCGATTCATCGCGAATGGCGGTGCCCGTGAGCTTGAGGAACGCGGCCTCCAGGGTCTCGGTTTCGGTTTGCGCTTTCAGCTCCTGGGATGAGCCCATTGCGACAATCTTGCCGTGATCGATCACGGCAATGCGGGTCGCCACCCGATCCGCTTCATCCATGTAATGCGTCGTCAGGAACACCGTGACTCCTTCGGTCTGGTTGAGGTGCTGGACATGCGACCACAACTGGTTGCGGCTTTGCGGGTCCAGCCCCAGCGTCGGCTCATCCAGGAACAGGATGCGCGGTGTATGCAGCAGGCCGCGGGCGATCTCCAGGCGCCGCTTCATGCCGCCGGAAAAGGTCTTCACCGGGCTCGCACGCCGCTCCCACAGCTCAAAGGCGCGCAGCAGGCTTTCGGTGCGCTCGCGACGCAGGCGCCGCGGCACATGATAGAGCACGCCATGCAGATCCATGTTCTCGGCGGCCGTGAGGTCCTGATCGAGACTCGGATCCTGGAAAACGATGCCGAACTTGCGGCGCACCTCGTTTTGGTGGCGCGCGGGATCCAGCCCGTCCATCTCGATGCTGCCGCTGGTGGGCGACAGCAGCGTCGTGAGCATGCGGATGGTCGTGGTCTTGCCCGCGCCATTGGGCCCCAGGAAAGCAAAGATCTCGCCCGCGGCCACGTCAAAGGAAACATTGTCGACGGCCTTGAAGTCGCCGAAGGTGCGCGACAGGTTCTGCACCTTGATCATGGACTCTCCTCGCAGCTCGCAGCTCAATTCGTGATCTCAAGGACCCAGCAGCGCCAGGAATTGCCGCATCCAGGCCGGATGCGCCGGCCAGGCGGGTGCGGTCACCAGATTGCCATCGGTGACGGCCTGGTCAATGCCGATATCGGCATACTCGGCCCCCGCCAGCCGCACTTCGGGGGCGCAGGCGGGGTATGCGGAAACGCGGCGGCCCCGGATCACATCCGCGGCCGCCAGCAGCTGCGCACCATGGCACACCGCCGCAATCGGCTTGTTCGCCCGGGCGAAGTGCTGCACCGTCTTGATGACGCGCGGATCCAGGCGCAGGTATTCCGGCGCACGGCCGCCCGGTATCACGAGGGCGTCGTAGTCGGCCGCAGCCACGGCATCGAAGGTCGCGTTGAGCGTAAAGCGGTGTCCGGGTTTCTCCGAGTAGGTCTGGGCGCCTTCAAAATCGTGAATGGCCGTCAGCACATAGTCGCCCGAGGCCTTGCCCGGGCACATGGCGTCCACCTGATGGCCCGCCATCAGCAGGATCTGGAATGGCACCATGGTTTCGTAGTCTTCGGCGTAATCGCCGGTGAGCAGCATGATCTTCCTGGCCATGGCAGCGGCTGGACTCCTTAGAGAGCAGGACGGGGGGTCGCCGGACGCGGTGCGGCGCGGTGGCAAGTATCGCAGTTTCGGTCACGTGACTCCATGCGCAACCGCCGGCCCGCCGCGGACATGCGGGCGGCGGCGTATACTCCCGCCCCGCCGGCAACTCGCCGAAATCGCCCGGACGCACCGATGATGCACAAATCACGTGTAGGGATCGCAGGACTGCTGGTGTTGAATGCCGCCGCGCTGGGCGTTGCCCACAGCCAGAATGCCGCGGTGAAGGCACAGGGGCAGGCGGTGTTCCAGCGCCTCTGCGCCATCTGTCACATGAGTCTGGTGCCGACGGCCGGCAAGACCCCGGCCACTGCGGATGCGCGCGCCGTCCCGGTCGAGCTGCTGCATCGCTATCCGCCCGAGGCCATTCTCACGGCGCTGACCACCGGCAAGATGGCCGCGCAGGGCTCGGCCCTGTCGGACGCTGACCGCAAGGCGGTGGCGCAGTTCATCGCCGGGCGGCCCTTCGGGCCGGTGCAACTGGCGGTGGTGACGGCCGGCAAGCGCTGCGCGCAGCAGGTACCGATGCGGGACCCCGCGTCGACCCAAAACTGGAGTGGCTGGGGCAATGGTCTGGAGAACACCCGCTTTCAGGACAAGCCCGCCGGCGGCCTGACGGCTTCGGACCTGCCGCATCTGAAACTGAAGTGGGCCTTCGGCTACGCGAATGTTCCGGCCGCGCGCACGCAGCCGGCCGTGGTCGGGGGTCGCCTGTTCGTAGCCAGTGACAACGGCGCGGTCTATGCGCTCGATCCGGCGACCGGCTGCACCTACTGGATGTTCAAGGCCCCGGCCGGCGTGCCGACGGCCCTGTCGGTTGCGCCGTACCACGATGCCGCCGGTGCGGCCGGGGAGGTCGTGCTGTTTGGGGACCGCAAGGCCAATGCCTACGCAGTGGATGCGCAGAGCGGCAAGCAGGTCTGGGAGACGAAACTCGACACCCATCCGTCCGCGGCGGTCACCGGCGCGCCGGCGCCCTTCGAGGGCCGCGTGTACATTCCCATCCAGGGCGTGGGTGAGGAGGGACAGGGCATCCATGCCGCCAAGGGCTGCTGCACCTTGCGCGGCAGCGTCTCGGCGCTGGACATCAACACCGGCAAGGTGCTGTGGAAGACCTACACCGTGCCCGAGCCGCAACCGCGCGGAAAATCGGCGGCGGGCATGCCGATGTTTGGTCCCTCGGGCGTCGGCATCTGGTCCTCCCCGACCATCGACGCGAAACGCGAGCTCCTCTATGTGGCCACCGGCAATGCCTACACGGATCCCCCGCAGCACACCAGCGATGCGGTGCTGGCGCTGGACATGGCCACGGGCGCCATCAAATGGGTGAGCCAGGTGCTGCCCAATGATGTGTGGGCGATGGGCTGCGCGGCGACCAACAATCCCAATACCGGCTGCCCGTCTACGCTCGGACCGGATTACGATTTTTCGGCCTCCCCGGCGTTGGCGCACCTGCCGGGTCGTGACCTGCTGGTGTTGCCGCAAAAGTCCGGCATGGCCTATGCGATGGACCCGGACCAGGACGGCAAGGTGGTGTGGCAGTACCGGGTGGGCAAGGGCAGCGGTCTGGGCGGCATGTGGGGCGGCGCCATTGCCGATGGACGGGTCTTCATCGGTACCGCGGATCTGCTGACCGAGACGCCGGGCGGCGTGCATGCGCTGAATCTGAAAGACGGCAGCCTGGCGTGGGCCGCGCCGCGCCCCGAGGCGCTGTGTGCGGGTCAGGTGGGCTGCAGCACCGGGCAGGGCGCCGCCGTGACCGCCATTCCGGGCGCCGTACTCAGCAGTGGCATGGATGGGGGCCTGCGCGCCTATTCGGCGAAGAGCGGCAAGGTGATCTGGCTGTTCAACACCAGCCGTTCATTCAAGACCGTGAATGGCGTGAAGGCCAGTGGCGGCAGCATGGATGGCCCGGGCCCGGTGGTGGCGGGGGGCATGCTGTTCGTGAATTCCGGCAATGGCAGTCTGGTGGGACTGCCCGGCAATGTGCTGCTCGCCTTCGGCCTGGAATAGATGATCCAGTATTTGATGATCCAGTGGTTGTTGCACAAATAGTAGCTGCATAAATAGTAGTCACAAAAAAAGGGGCGGCCAGGCCGCCCCTTTTTTTGTCTTCTCACTCACTCACTCACTCACTCACTCAGTCAGTCTTCTCACTCACTCTACTCATTCGATCGTCACGCTCAGCCGGCTCGGATCAGCCCAGCGGCACCGGCACGAAGACCCGGGCATCCCCGTGCTGGATCAGCAAGGCCACCGTGCCCTGATGCTTTTCGATCACGCTTTGCAGCTGCTCGGCGTTTTTGACCGCCACGCCGTCCACCGAGAGCACTACGTCGCCGGGCTGAATGCCGGCACGCGCGGCGGCACCCTGGGCGTGCTCGACCAGCAGGCCTGAGGTGATGCCGCTCTGGTTGCGCTCATCATCGGTCAGCGGGCGCACCCGCAGGCCGAGGTGGCCGCCGGTGTTGGCGGCCGTTTGCACCAGCTCGCCTTTGCCCGGGACGCTACCCAGCTTCGCCGTCAGATCGATGGTCTTGCCTTCCCGCCAGACCTTGAGGTCCGCGGAATCGCCGGGTGCGGCCATCGCCACTGCAGCCGACAGCTGACCTGCATCCAGCAGGTTCGTCTTGTTGTACTCCAGGATCACATCGCCCGCCTTGAGCCCGGCGTGCTCCGCGGCACTGCCCGGATCAACCTTTGCCACCAGGGCGCCTGCCGGCATATCCAGGTGGAAGGACTTGGCCAGCGACTGATCCATCGGCTGAATCGAGACGCCCAAGCGGGCATGCTCGACCTTGCCGTTCTTCAGGATCGCATCCTGAACGTGGGTCGCAACTTCGATCGGGATGGCGAATGACACGCCCTGGAAGCCGCCGGTATTGCTGTATATCTGGGAATTGATGGCTACGACATTGCCGTATCCATCGAACAGCGGACCACCGGAGTTGCCGGGGTTCACGGCCACGTCGGTCTGGATGAAGGGCACCGGCTCATCCCTCCCCAGTGAACGGCCCTTGGCACTGACGATGCCGGCGGTTGCGGTTTCTTCAAAGCCATAGGGCGAACCGATCGCCAGCACATAGTCGCCCACCTGCAGCGTCGACGATGGGGTCGTGTGCACGGTGGGCAGGTTCTTCGCCTCGATCTTGATGACGGCCACATCGGTGGCGGCATCCTGGCCCAGCACCTTCGCCTTGTATTCGCGATGGTCCGCCAGCGTCACCGTCACTTGACTTGCGCCATGCACCACGTGCGCATTGGTCAGGATCACGCCGTTCGGGCTGACGATGAATCCGGAACCCAGGGCGTGCACGGGCTGCTGTTGCTGGCGTCCCTGATTCGGCTGCTGCTGAAAGAAACGGAAGAACGGGTTGTCGCCGAAGGGGCTGCTGCGACCCTCGGATCCGAAAGGATTGCCATTGCCGTTGTCATTGCCCTGGCCCTGGGCATCCTCATCATTGTCATCGGTCTCATCGCCGGCCTTGGACTCGGTCGTGATGCCGACCACTGCGGCCCGATTGGCCGCCACAATGGCGCGATAGTTGGGCGCGCCGATGAAGGGTATCGGGGCGGATTTGCCGGGCGCCGCGATGGCGGCCGGCGTGGCCGGATCGGGGCTGCCGGTCGCGCCGGCGGCTGAAAAACCTATGACGACGGCCACTGCCACGGCGGCGGCCACCGACGCGATCACTGCGGGACTCTTGGCGTTCACATTGCGCTCCTCGCGCCATCGTGGCGCTCACATTGGCGAGGAGCATGCGCGACCTGCCTTAAATGAATCTTAAGAGGCCGAAAAGCACACCTGGACCCGCAGACCCTGCGGAACGTTGTCGCCCAGCTCAACCTTGGCGCCATGGCGGTCTGCGATGGCCTTCACGATGGCGAGGCCCAAGCCCGTGCCGCCCTCCGTGGCCCCGGGCGCCCGGTAAAAGCGGGCGAAGGCGCGTGGTCGGTCGGCTGGCTCAATCCCGGGTCCCTGATCGGCCACTTCCAATACCGCCTGACCGGGATTGCGCAATATCCGCACCTGCACCCTCGATCCTTCCGGGGAGTAACGCACGGCATTGTCGATGAGATTGCGGGCCAGGATGCGCAGGGCTTCCGCCTCCGCCTTCACGGTGATTTCGACCGGCGCATCAAGATCGATGTCGATATGACGTTGCTGTGCCAGCGGCTGCACATCAGCGACGGCATTGCGCACGATCGATGCCAAGGGCGCGGCGCTTTCTTCCGGCGGTTGTCCCTCCGGCTCATTGCGCGCCAGGGTCAGCAGCTGGCTGACCAGATGGGTCGCCCGATCAGTGGCTGCGCGCAGTCGGGTGGTGGCGAGCTCGCGGTCCGGTTCATCCCGTGCACGCTCCAGCAGCTGCAGCTGCAATGACAACGCGGTGAGCGGCGAGCGCAGCTCGTGGGCGGCGTCGGCCACGAAGGCGCGCTGGCTGGCGAAGGCGGCCGACAGTCGCTCGAGCAGCCGGTTCAGTTCCTCGACCAGCGGCGACACTTCGGTGGGCAGATCGGCCGCGGCCAGCGGCGTAAGGCTGTGGATGTCGCGCCGTTCGAGCTCGGTGGTGACGCTCTTGAGCGGCCGCATGGCACGGGCCACGATCCAGGCCGCCGCCGCGGCCATCAAGGCCAGCAGCAGCAGCAAGGGCATGAGCACGCGCAGGGCTGACTCGCGCGCCAGCTTCTCCCGCACGCTCCAGGGCTGCGCCACCTGGATGACGCTGGTCTCATTCGCCAGGGCATAGACCCGCCAGCGCTCGTTCTGCACGGTCAGATCCGAATAACCCAGAATGGCTTTGTCCAGAAATGGCAGCCCGGGCGAGTAGATGCGCGTGCCGAAGACATCCCAGATCTGGATGACGAAGTCGGAATTCTCCGGATGCGACGGCAGCGTGTAGCCGGCCATGAAGGAGGCCTGGTCACCCAGCGACAATGCCATCTGGCGCAACTGGTAATCGAACAGCAGGGAGGTCTCGGCCAGCACGCGCCGATAGGTGATGGAGCCGACAATGAGCGACATCACCGCCATCAGCAACAGCAGGCCCACCAGCAGTCTTGCGCGGATGGAACGCATCATCGCGGCACGAAATACCCGGCACCGCGTTGGGTGCGGATGGCTTGGCTGCCGAGTTTGCGACGCAGCGAGTGCACATACACCTCGATGGCATTGCTTTCGATCGGATCACCGAAGCCGTAGAGCCGATCCTCCAGCTGCGCGCGCGACAGCACCGCACCGGGCCGCAACAGCAGCGCCTCGAGCACCGCGAACTCCTTGGCGGACAGGGTGACCGTCGCGCCGGCCTTGCGCACTTCATGCGTCACCGGATTCAAACTCAGGTCGCGGTGTTCAATGAGGGGGTCGCCGCGTCCGGCGCTGCGCCGCAGCGCGGCACGCATCCGTGCGGCCAGTTCGTCCAGATCAAAGGGTTTGACGACGTAGTCGTCGGCGCCGCTGTCCAGTCCCGCCACGCGGGTGCGGACATCGTCCCGCGCCGTGATGATGATGACGGGGGTGGTATTGCCGCGTTCGCGCAGCTGCCGCAGCACCGTCAGGCCATCCTTGCGCGGCAGTCCCAGGTCCAGCAGCACGATATCGAAAAGGGAATGCGTCAGGACACTCAGCGCCGCGGCGCCGTCGGCCATCCAGTCGGTGACATGACCGTCCTGGTCGAGCGCCGTGCGCACGGCCTCGGCAATCATCCGATCATCTTCGACCAGCAGTACGCGCATGCCCGTACTGTAGCAAACCGGGACTTTCGGGCGATCAGGCCTGCGTGTTGACCAGGTTGCCGACCGCGCTCATGCCTGACAGATCGCCTTTGAAATTCGTGAGGAAGCCCGATAGCGACGCATTGCTGTTGCCGCCCATCGTGCTCACCAGGTTCGCGAAGGCTTGCTGTAGCGAGGAGACCGCGGAAGCGTTGGTGCCAGTGGCAGTGCTAGTGCCAGTACTCGTACCGGTGGTGGTGCCGGCTGCGGCGGCGGTGGTCGCGGCCGTGGTGGCGGCGCCTGACGTAGTCGAACCCGAACCGTCGACTTCATCGATGAGATCCTGCAGCGCCGAGGCCATGTGACCGCCGTGGCCACCGTGACCGCCATGGCCATGATGGCCATGTACCGCGCCTGAACCGGTCGAAGGATCGGTGTCGGGGGTGGCACTCGCGGTGGTCGTGGCGGATGTGGTGGCCGGGGTCGTCGCGGCCGCGGCGCTCGTGGTCGCCGCCGTCGTGGTGGCGGTGCCCTGTGACTGCAATGCGGCCACCAGGTTCTGGATGAAGGCCTGCATGGCCTGCTGCGGGGTTTGCGTGCCGGAGGTTGCGGAAGTACTCGAGGTGCTCGACGCACTGGAGGCGCCGGCAGCGATGGAGGAGGTGGCCGCCGCGTCGGTGGTGGTCGCAGCGGTTCCGGCGGCTGAGGTCGCGGCCGTGGTGGAAGTCAGCGCGCCCGATTGGGTCAGGGCCTGCATCAAGGCGTCGAACAGCCCGCCGGCCGGTGGCGCTTGCGATGTGCCCGGCGGGGCAATGGGAGCGATGGGGGACGAGGCGCCGGTCGCCGGACTTTGCGTCAGGCTGCCGATCATGCCCAAAGGATATTGCGGGGCCAGGTTGCCGAGGATGCTGCCGATGTTCATGAGGTCTCCGGGACCGCGAGTGTGCGAGCAACACTAAGCGGAACTTGAGTTTCGCAGTGAGCATTGCTTGGCATTTCGCACAGTTCTTTCAGGCATTTTCGCAATCAATTGTCAGTAACTGTTGCGCGTCGGGGCGCGACCGATCGGAGCGGCAAGGCCGCGCCGCCGCACGGCAAAACCTTGCCGCATCGGGTAGATTGCTCCGCAGTGACGGAGAGGAACTTGAAACGACATTGCGGCTACGGCTTCCTTCGCGGCGTCGGTCTGTGCGGACTGCTGCTGTGGTCTGCGGCCGCGGGCGTGGCCGCGGCCGGCGAAGTCGCCGCGGCAACTGCGGAACGCGCGGCCTGGCCC